>Ga0302238_1002256_pt1 | contig 13792 bp, 21 predicted proteins | sample AAG_UR_Asn_MG_FD_193527 | JGI IMG/M metagenome (GOLD analysis project Ga0302238, IMG submission 193527) | Enriched activated sludge microbial communities from anaerobic digester in WTTP, New Holstein, Wisconsin, United States - AAG_UR_Asn | ecosystem: Engineered > Bioreactor > Anaerobic >...
GCAGGCGCTCTCCAGCCGACCTTCAGCGCCGCGGCATCAAGACGTTCTGGATATAGTATCACGGGACGAGTCACGGCCCGTCGCGAAAGAGGCACTGACCTCTCGCGGCGGCACCGGTCCTTTGCGCGTCAAGACCGCCGCCGAAATATCAGTTCCGACGAAAACACCACATTCATCCTTTTCTCGGGAGAAGCAGCCAAACACTGCTGCCCGACCCGAAGCTGCTCAGACGATCGCTACCAGCGCACCTCCAATTTCCGCGTCCACCGAGAGAGCCGCAACAAAGCAAGACACTAAGTCACTCGCAAAGGCTGCTGCGGAAGCAGCGTGGAAGCCGAATTCCACAAAATATGGAGTCGCGGGTTTCAAGACGCTCTGCTGGGGTGACGGACCAGATCTCGCCAATAGCAAGGCACGAGAGTGGAAGTTGAAAGAGTGGGATCGCCAAGAGCTTATTTTCGATGACAACGAGCGCCTCGTGGGTTACTCTCGACGATACGACGGAGAACTGGGGGATCTGATCGACATCGTTCGGGAAACTTTTGGCACGGCTCCCGATGCCAGTAACTCGACCGTCAATTCCCCCGATGGGACGGATGTTGTGGCCGGCTTTAGCTATAACTTTCCGGACACGAGTGTAGGTGTGACACTTGTAACTAAGATTAGGCCTGGCCGTGTCAACACGACGACGATGCAATTGACGCTATATGACCGGAGATACCTTGTCCGTACCACCAGAGAGATTCTCGAAGCCATAGAGCCCGGTTTGGCTGTTATGAAGGCGTCACTTCGTGCCGCGCTGGCGTCGCGGGAACCCACCTTGGAGTTTCCGACGATTCCCGGCTGTATTGTGAAAACAGGGTCAAACGTTCGGGGTATCTTTAACCATGTCCAGACACGAAGGGTGTGGTTGCTGGACAAGTTCCAAGGTCGGTGGCACGAGACAGAGCAAAAGGTATTCGCCGTTGATCAGGTGACAGGTGAATACGAAAGCCGATCGTCGATCGATCCCGTTTGCGCGGGTTATCTTGGCATGGCGTTATACGTAGAGAATTTCGCGAACTCCAAGGAATTTGTTTTGGCACAAGACCGGATAGGGGGTATTCCGCTGCGGGCGCTGAGTGAGCTTGCCGTATGCTCGTTTCCATCGAAAGACGGGACTTTTTATCGGAAGAACAGTGGCGGAAAGACCTGGTATGAATGGAAAATGTCAGCGGAAATAGCGGTGAAGATTGACTGCGAATCGAACGAAGGGATGGCGGTGCGAATTACGAAGACGCCGGAGAGCGCACGCCAATTGTAGAGACGGTGTCTCAATGTTGTACGGCGTTCGATGACGTCGTGGCAATCCGAAGCTAGAGATTGGAGATCTGAGAATTGGGCTTTGCATCGAAGCTCGCATGCAGTAGCTTGCGATCTCAATGACGCTGATGGCTAAGACAATCGCGAACTTGGCGCTGCCGTCAATCCCCCCCCCCCGACCCGCGTCACCAACCGGCAGGCAACAGCCTACTTGGTTGATGACGCGAGCCGGGGGTATCGCTTGCGGCTACTTGGGCCTGCACCTGTAGTTGGCGTACCAAGCACTCACGGCGACGGCTCCGATCGTGCTTAGCAGCGGCACCCAGGACCCAGTCAGCCCGCTAACGAAAGTTCCAACGACCAGCAAAAGATACGCTCCGGCCGCCATCGCGTCTGGGTCCAGGCCCGGGTCAACAGGATGCTCGTTCTTCCGCCGTGTCATCGGGCCGTTTGCCGACGACTGCGGCCCGTGGCTTCTTGGTAGCCCACCTGCTTGCCGACCTGATAGCCGATCCAAGCGGCCAGTCCCAGCAAGGCCAAACCCGTCAAACCGTCCAACATATCGTGTCTCCCTTCTGTGGCTTAAAAGTGAACGGCAGCCGACGACGCTGCCGCGTAAAACGTCAAAATTCTCAGCGCCGAGGAAATCTCGGACCTGCGATCTCGACGGCAGACCAGTCCCGGCAGCTGCCGTCGCGGTAGTCGCAAATGCTGCAGCCGAAGCCGGGACGGAACACAAACCGATTGCTGTCCAGGTCATCCAGGTACGCCCGGATTACGGCAAACAGCCGGCGGAAGTGAACGTCGCTGCGGCTCCTGTACCGGTGGAATTCGATCTTCGGCACCTTGGTCTTGATTAAAGACCGGATTTCCAAACCGCCTTCCTCCAGGCCGGTCGACTGCCGATACAGGTAGGCGTAGCTTGTCAGCTGGATCTCGTGCGTGACTTCAAACGGCGCTGCGGATTTTGCTGCTGTTTTGAAGTCGCAGATCAGCGGTCCGTCGCGGTCGTCCACCACAAGGTCCACGATGCCGGTCAACGGAATGCCGAGATCCTCACCGGTGTCAGGATCGACCAGCATCGCTTCCATGCTGGTTTCGACGGCCAGCGGGATTTCTCCCACAGCGGCCGCCTGTTGCAGATAGACCGTCACCAGGTCGATTGTCTGCTGCCGGAGTGCGTCGCATTCCTGGACCGAATGGAACTTCATGGCTTCGGCTTCCACGGCCTGCTGCCAGCTGTCGGCGATACGCTTAACGGCCCCTGCGACGCCGAAGTCAATGGCGCCCAAGTGCCGGTGCCTATAATAAACTTCCAAGGCATCGTGGACCCGTTTGCCGACAAACAAGCTTGGCGTTGGCGGCGGGATAATCCCGTCGATGTACTTCAGCTTGAACGCCAAGGGACAACGCAGCCAGAGGTTCAGGCGGCTTGGCGAAACATAATCCCAAACGCCGCCGGAACGTTCCCTGGCCGCCGGGTATTCCAGCAGCAACGTGCTCATGCGGCCGTCCCTTCGCTGAAAGCCGCATCCAGCGACACCCGGCCTTCCTTGATGGCCTTGAGCGTGTCGATCAGACTGCTGGCGTCGAGGCTAGTCAATTCGGCCAGCGGCTTGCCGAACATGCGGCCGGTCAGCGATTCGAGCCGCCGGGAACCAAGACCGCGGATGCCTTTGGCCAGTTGGTTGGCGAAATTGATCTGCTTTTCCGTAGCCCGGTGACCGTTGCCATTGCCTTGGACATTGCCGCTGGCTTGATTGCTTTGGCCGTTGCCGTTGCTGGCGGCCGGCGGGGATTGCGCCGGCGGACTGGTGCCGTTCAGCTGCGCGTCCACCGACGCTTTGGCCAGCTTGAACAGGTAGTCGATCTTGGCCTGCAATTTATCGGGTTCGCGGACGACGCCTGATTCGACTTCGATCTCCAGGTTCACGCTGGCGCCGCGTGAGCTGAAGTTGGCTTCGCCGATCTTGCGGTTGAAGCCGATGTTGAGTTTGAGCATTTCAGGGTTCTCCTTGCGGACGATGACCGAAGCACGGCGGTGCCGCGCTCCGGCCGGGATAATAAACGAATCAGCCCTTCTAACGCGGCTGAAGCGCATTGCCTTTTCTTGGCGCCTAGCGCGCCCCAGGACGCGTTTTGGCGCTGGGACGCTCTGTTGGTCGGGTTTGCGCGGAACGGGCCTTAGCGCGCGCTAGGGCCCTGGAAATTGATGCCGGCAGACGAGCCCGGACTACAGGGCGACTTGTCCCAATTGCCGCAGCGTCGCCAGTGCCGATTGCACGCTTCGGGTCGTCTTCTTCTGCTGCTTCAGCGCCGAGATCAGCTCGCTGATCTGTCCCAGCGCAGCTCGCAGCGTGCTGCGCAGCGCTTCGGCCTTTTCGATCGCATCCAGCGAGCCGGCGGCATCCGGCTGGCCGTTGCCGTTTTCGTTTTCGTCGGCAATCGGGTTCTGAGGTCGGGTGGACCTGGACATGGCGGTCACTCTCCTGATAGGTGGTGAAGGTTCAGTGGAACACGGTGGCGATTGCCCGTCGTCGGAAGCAATCCGCACCGCTTTGTTGTTGGGCTTGATGGCTCCATCTTGGCTCAGCGGAGCCCAGATGTAGGCACGATCATCGCCGAATGCCTGGACGGGGCTCTCGGTTCCGTAAAGACACACGTCGCAAAAACCGAGCTTCAGCGCACGGGCCAGGTAGTTGCGGTCGGTGACGAATCGCAGATTTTCACCGCTGCTTGTGGACCTGCTCAGCACCAGTTCGGTCGGCGCGCGGCTGCCATTCGCCTGAGCCCGCACGACCACCTGACCGTTGAGATCGACCGTCACCGCATGGTTGAGGTCATCTTCACCGCAAGGCAGGCGCTGCAAAGCGTCGGCGAGAAAAGCGGCGTCACTCGGAGCCAGCTGTAGCCGGGCAATTGCCATGTCCGGCCGCTGAACGAAATCTTCCGTTTTCGGAAACCGGCTTTCCTTGCTGACGGCCAGATGAAAAGTCCAGGGTCCGGTTTGCAGCGTGAGCCAGTCTTCCGAAAGCCCGATTCGCAGCGGTCCTTCTGACGCCAGTTCCTTGCAGCCAAAGAGGCGGTTCCTGGGAACGAGCACATCGCCCTCCCAAGAGAAATTGAATCCCTTCTGCACCAGCAGTTGCCGGCCGTCCGTGGCCACGATTTTGGCGCCGTTGCTCCGCAATTGCACGCAGTTGGTGGCGAGACGGACCGAATCCGTGTCCGTGGTGTCCATCGCATCGGCCAGCGCGCGCCACAAGCGGACATCGTTCTCGGCCATCGCCGCCGGCACCGCCGGAAACACGGGCACCTTGCCGGCCGCGCTGTCGTACCGCAGCAGCTGCGGAATCTGGTTGTCGGTCCACTGGGCCGTGACGCTGCCGTTGCGATCCAGTTCCACGGCGACCGGTTCGGCGTTCGTGCCTTCACAATCGGCCAGCAGCGAAAACGGGACGCAGATCCGCTCCGGCGGAAATTCGCCCGGCGCATGGTACTGTACGGCCGCCTGGCTGTTTTGAGCCTGGACGCGCAGACCATCGGGTCCGGCGGCCAAGACGATGCAGGGTCCGGCATCGCGGCCGTTAAGCCGCAGCGCGCGGCGAAACACGAGGCGCACTTGCCGGACCTTGGAACGGGTCATGGTGATCAAAGTGGGCTCCTTACACGAAGAACGAAGGTCTACCCCCATCACCGCCTGATCTGCTGAAAGCAATCCAGGCGATGATGGGATGCAGACCTGAAAGGGATACAACGGGCATTACGCCGATGCTATTGGCCGCCGGCGTCCAGCGCCGGGATGGCCAAGGCATCGCGTTCCAAGCGGGTCGGCTCCGTGTCCAGTAACTCGTTGACCTTGGTCCACAAGGTCTTCAACTGCGACGGGCTGGTCGCCAGCCAGACCGTATCCAAGAGGTCTTCTTGTTCTTGACGCAGGCGCAGAATCTGGCGGCCCGTGTCGCACTCGGCCAGCAGTTCGTCCACGTGGACCTTCTGCCGCTTGGCCACGGCCGATCTGACCTCTTCGTCGCGGTGGTAGCCGTAGCAGGTGTCTTCGAGATCGTCGAGCGGCACGCCGCGGACGTGGGCCAGCATCGCCTTGAGCACCTGCTGGCCGCGTTTCTCCAACTCCTCTTTCTGGCGGTCGATGTTGTCCAACTCGGTTTGCCACTCGGCCAGACCCAGCGACTGCAATGCTCGTTGGCGGCCTTCGCGGCGAATCCGGTCCATCAGGTTGGGGTCCGCCGCTTCCAACGCCTCGATGCGTTTGTCGATGCGTCGTGAGATGCGGTCCTTCCAGTGTTCTTTTTCCGTAACGGTCAGGGACGGCATGAATCGTGCTCCTCGGGTAAAAGGGAAAGAAAATCGTCGTGGACGGTGTTGCGCAGCGGCCGGCGCTTATCGCGTGGACGGTTGCGATCTTGCGGCGTCGTGGTCGTCCCAGTCGATGACGAGCGGTTTGCGCTCCTGTTCGACCGGGAGACGGGTCAAGATGACAAACCCGAGCCGGCTAATGGTGGCGAGATCTTCGCCGGTGGCACGGGCTACGGCTCGGTACAGTTGGGCTTGGCGCATGGGTCTTTTCTTTCGCGGATTTCTGTGCAAGGGGAGAAAACGAAACGAGCCTCGCCGGATGGCAGAGGCTCGTAACAACGTCTGATCGGACTTGGCGGTCATTCCCGCAGCGTCAGCCAATGCTGCTCCGACCAGGTCCGCTCCGTTTCCAGGGCCTGATTTCGGCAGGCGAACGGGAAAGGTCCCAGCCGTGGACCGGCCACCGGCGACAGGTCCACCCACCACTGGTTCCGGTCATCCGTCTCCACATGGGAAGCGCGCTGGGTCGAGACCTGTCCCAGGGTCGATAGATCGAATTCCTCGCCGTAAACGCAACGGACCGTGCCGCCGGCCGTGATGACAAGCTGCATGTCGGCACCCCTATCGCGGCCGGCGGATGATGTTGCGGCGCGGCCGGTCCACCAGCAGGCTGTCCAGCACGTTTTCGACCTGCGACAGTCCAGCAGCGACCTGCTGCCGGATTCCCTGGTTGTCGCGCAGGCTTTGCGGCTCCACACCGCGCACGATGCTTTGGCACTGGGTGACCAGCTGATCGAGATCGTCGTTGCTGCGCACGTTGAGCTGCTGGAAACGCTGAAAGAACTCGGTCAGGTTGTTGACGGCCGAATCCCTGAACACCTTGGGCTTGCCGTCCGTCTGGCCGGTGAGCCGCTCCGTCAGGTGCGCGACGAGCTGTTGCAGCTCTTCGATGAATGCCTGTTCGGCCAGCCGCACCGCTTCGTCGAACCGGGCGGCCACCCGTTCGCATTCCTGCCGGTACAATTCGGGATTAAGCTCCTGCAAGTAGTGTGGCGGTTCCACGGAAGGAAAATCCCAGCTGACCTGAAACAGGCCCGTCAGACTGGCCGGATAATCGTCCGGATTGTAGAGCGAGCCCAGTCGGTCGCGTGCGGCGGACTTCAACTCGAAATAGTGCCGGTCCAAGCCCAGCACGGCCTCGGCCAATTCCTGCTGAAGCGACTCCATCTTGGTGTTGAACGTGTCGATGTCGTCTTGCCGGATTAAACGGATGCCGGGCTCCGGGTAGGGCAGCGACATGGACTTCCAGAGCGACACGATGCGGCCTCGGACGGCGGTCACGGCCTTGAACGCCGGATGCGTGGTGTCCAGCAGTTTCTTGCCGGCCGACAGGAAATTGCCTTCGGCGCCGAAACTGTCGGCGGCGATGGTCTTTTGCTCCGGCGTGAGCGTCTTGCGGACGCCCAGCCAGCTGATCGCGACCCGCACCGCGGCCATCGCATTTCGCAATCGTTGCGACGGCGAAGTGGACGGCCGGACGACGGGTTGTTCGACAAGGGTGGTGGTCATGGACTGTGGGTTCCTTGATGGTAAATGGGGGTTTGAAATGTCGAGGCTGACAGTCAGGCAGTCAAAGGTGGCGGCGTTTCCGGCAGGGGGTCCATGACGGCGTCCATCCGCTGCCGCAATTCCTTCAAGCCTTCGGTCGTGCCGACAACGCGGTCGGTCTTCAGCGCCAGATCAAGCCAGGAGGCCAGTTCGTGGTCGCCGCAAATGATGGCTCCGGAAAGCACCTGATGGGCTTTGCCGACGCGAATGGGCAGTTTGGGCCGCCTGGACTTTCGCTTTCTGACTGCTGGATTCGATTTGTTGCGCGGCCTGAGCAAAGAGCGCGGCCAAAACTCGATGGTCATGGGGTAGGGTCCTTGTGAATGTCTCCGTCCGCGCGCAGCGTCAGCTGCCACCGACGGACGGAGAAAGATGAGCAGAAAGGCCGGCCGGTCAGTCGAGTTCCCAGTGGGCTTTCAGGTCACCCAAGGAATGGAATCGCTCGTAGCCGATGATGTCGGCCGGAAAGACCGCCTGCAGGGCTACCAGATAGCCCTCGTCGTGCAGGCCGAGATAGATGCCGAAATCGCCGTCTTTCACGTCGCCGCCGCACGGGTAGTTGCGGCCGATGCGCCGCACCTTGAGCCAGTACGAATCGGCGTCTCCAAAGTCGGCACGGCTCTCGCGCGGCTTCAAGCGGCCGGTCTTTGGTGTGACGAAGGCAAAGGCGAGAGCCTGTCGTGCTGCGTCTTGCGAAATCGTCATGGCGGCGTTCCTTGCGGGCCTGGGGGAGGATCGACAGCAGCGACACAAAATGGGCCAAAATGCGGCTGGCCGTAATCCTCCATGATCCCTGGCGTAGACAGGACGGTTTCCAGCAGCCGATCAAGGGCCTGGGCCAGTCCTTCTGGGTCGGTGTACTCGGGGTTGTACTCAACTTCCAACCAGAGCCGGGATTTTTCCAGTTTCTTCAGGCTCACAGAGCACTCCTTGTTGATAGGCGGCGTCGATGGCGGCTTCGACATCGGTCCCGGCCAGCTGAGCCAAACGCTCCACGGCCATTTCGCTGACGCAGGCCAGCGCGAAGTCGTCGCGCACCGGCACGTTGACGATACCCGGTTCTCCGGGAAAAGCCATCGCGATGTCCCAGTCCACGACCAGCACCTGAATGCCGGGCACGCAGCAGTACACGTCGCGCACCAGGCCGCCGGACATGTTGATCACGAGTTGGGGTCTTGGCATAGTCGGTCTCCAGGGAACAAAGAAATACCGGCAGATGATCCGTTACGGATCGACTGCCGGCGTTGGGAGCGGATTGACGGGATTCACAGCGGATCGAGTTCAAGCGTCGATGAAAAACAGGTTCAAGACAGAGAATTGCCGATGGCGTCGACGGCCGTTTCGATGCCTTCGACGTAAGCCGGCGAGGCTACGTCGATGCCGAGGCAGGCGTGCGCCAAAATCATGGCCTCCAAGGCGTCGATGGCCGCATTGAACTGCCGGACTGCGGTTCCTCGTCCGGGCTCGTGAAGATCGCTGACGATCGTTCCAGTCGTTGGTCGAACCCGGAAATTTTTTCCAGGATCCTCTGCCGAGAGATCCTGCACACAGTGTGTAAGATCTAGGCGGATCGTGATGCCGAAACAAGGAAGACGGATTTCTTTGGCCAGTGCCATCGCGACAACTCCTTGGGTTCGGGTTGGTCGTCGGCGGTGTCTTCGGCGTCGGCCAGAGGCAGACTGTCGTACAACGCCGGTTGACGGTCGGCCCAAGCCTGCCTGACCTCCAGGCAGGCGTCGCAAGGGCAAAAGTGCCCATGCTCAAGCGGCGGACCATACGGGTCGAGCATGATGCAAACCTCCTGAGAATCAGTCCGGCGCCGCTACACGCTGACCAAACCCAATGCCTGAGCCGTGATTTGCCGGTTGTTCCAGTACCCCGCTTCGTCGTAGACCTCCTGCAAAATCCCCAGCGACTGGGCGCACCCCAGCAGTTCGAGAACGGCGAAGTGGCAACGGCGAAAGTTGCGTGCTCCGCCGTTTTCACGATTGCGCGCGTACTGCGTCTTGCAGAAGCTGGTCCAGTGCCAACGGCCCAGATTGGTGCGGAGCGTCCGCTGTACCCAGCGGCCGATTTCGATGGTCGCCGGATAGCGGCAGAGCCCGAAATTGGCCTGTTCGCAGCCACGGCCCGGCGAACAGGAGAAGGCAATGAGACGCTCCGGAACCACGGCGTATTGGTGTCCTTCCTCGCGAGTGTCGGGCACCAGCTGCCGGGCCTGAATCAACAGCCAGCGGTGCGGATACCGGTCGCCGTGCTGCTGAAAGTCGCAGTCGCTGCCGGTCAATTCGATGATTTCGCCAACCTGCTCGAACGGCAGGTCCAGGGCCTGATGGCGCAGTTGGGTCACCAGCTCCCTGGCCTGTTTGGCACTTGCGGCCTCAGAGCGCAATCGGTAATGAATCGTCAATCCCATGATGTTGGTCCTTCTGTAGAAACGAAAAAGCCCCACCGGCCAACGAGGACCGATGAGGCTTTGATGTTCATTAGCGGCGATGTCAGAAGCCGGTCATCGGATCAGTTGTTCAGCGGATTCCTGGCCACCTTGCGCCGAGACGCTGTCTTTTCCGCTTCCCCGCCGTAGATTCCGCCACGGTCCGCATCCAGACACCGGCCGCTGGCCCAGGTGCGCAAACGCGCGACGGATTCCGCTGCCGTAGCGGCCACCGGCACCACGTTCTGCGCCGCCTGAATCAACGGCACATCCAACAATGCAGCCAAGCGGCAACAGGCCCGGATTTCGGCGCCGGTCCAGTTGTCGTCGTTCGGCAGCTTCTGGCCCCGGTCGATCTCGAACAGGTCCAGATAAATCCGCCAGATGGCTTGCTTCTGCTCGTGGCCGGGAAAGTCCAGAAAGAACGTCGCGTCGAACCTTTCGGCCCGACTGAACTCCGGCGGCAGCTTGGCGACATCGTTGGCCGTGCAAACCACGAACACGTCGGAATCGTGGTCGTTGAGCCAACTCAGAAACGAGCCGAACATGCGCGACGATACGCCGCTGTCCGTCTGCCCGGAGTTGGCGACGCCGGCAAAGGCTTTCTCGACCTCGTCGATCATCACCACGCACGGAGCCATCGCATCGGCGATTTGCAGCGCCTGCCGGGTCCGCTCCTCGGTTTGGCCGACCAGCGAACCCATCAGCGTGCCGACGTCCAAAATCAGCACCGGACGGCCCGTTTCTTTGCCAAGACACTTGCAGAAAGCACTTTTCCCACAGCCCGGAGGCGATAACAGCAAAACGCCGCGCGGCCGTTTCAGCGGATTGTTGCGCGTGGGCTGCAACAGGGCCCGCTTGGTGAACGCCTTGAGCGACGCCAAGCCGCCCAGACTGCCGAAGTCTTCGCTGCCGCGGTACAGCTGCATCAGGCCGCTTTTCTTTAGCGTCTGGCACTTCAAGTCCCAAACCGCATCGGGCAGAACGCGGCCGTGACGGACCAGGGACAGCGAAAACGCCGATTCCGCTTCGTAGCGGGTCAAGCCGGCCGCCGCGTCCAGCAACAGGTCCAACTGCGCTCCTGCCGGCAGTTCATCCTGTTCGGTCGCGATGCCGCGCGCAATCTCGTGCAGCTGGTCCCGGCAAGGCAAATCATGCTCGACCACCACGAACAGTTTCTCCAACTCGACCGGAATGGAAACCACCGGCGACAGGATTACGATGAAGGTCCGGTTCTGCTTGCCCTTGTTGATCTGAACGGCCAAAGCCTGAATGACCTCCGGACTTTGCAGAAAGCGGTGAAAATTCACCAGCAACAGCAGCGAGGCACCATCGGTCGAGCCCAGTGCATCCAGCGAACGAATGGCGGCCAACGGATCGTTGGTGCCCGTATCGACGCTGGCATCATTCTGGCGTTGAATCGACAGGCCGCGGTGGATATCCCAGACGGCAAGCCGCCAATCGTTTTCGCGGCACATCTGGGCCATTTCGGTCATGGCATCTTCGTGCTCGTGGGACTGGACCCACAAGCCGGTGAAACAGGCGGAGATGTACTCCGACAAACGGCGGCAAAGCGACATGCAGACTCTCCTTTCGACATGGCGGACGGAAATGCGCGGTAATCAGGCGATAGGCCGGCTCAGCCTTCCAGGATGGCGACCTGACGTTCGATGCGAGCGACCCGGCGTTGTTGCTTCTCGACCGCGTGAAAGGCGCGCTTCAAACGAGCCATCCAGCGGCCGAGATGCTGCTGTTCTTTGCGCAGCTGCTCGCGTTTTGTAGCCTGCTTCTGCTGACGTTGGCTGTCATCCGGGTCAGGTCGAACGGGCCGCAGAACGCGACGGCGTACAGCGGTGCTCGTCATTTCAGGCACCCTCCCGCAGTGGCTGCTGCTGCCCGGCCTGCTGATAGAATTCGCCGGTCAAGCGTTCGCCGGTGCGTTGGCCGAGAGCCTGCTCGACGAACTTGCTGGCCTCCCGGCATTGGCCGCCGGAAAAGCCCTTGGTGGTGACGGTCGTTTCGCCTTTGGGGGTGACGATGATTTCGATGGTCTTCATCAGGCGGCGCCTCCCACGTTGATGGTCAGCTTGATGGAACCGTCGCTCAGCGCGGCTTCGGTCACTTGGTGACCCTTGCGGCGAGCTTCGATCTTGGCCTTCTCGACGGCGTAGGCTTGCAGGAAGGCATCCAGGTGTTTTTGTTGGCCCCAGTGGCCCCGGTAGTTGTCGTAGTGGACTTGTCCGGTGCTGCAATCGCAGACGGCCGGGTACCGCCACTCGGGCAGTCGGACGGCCAGGCCCGCTGCTTGGCTGGTGAACAATCGGTGCGTGCCGTCCACGGGCTCAGGCAATCGCAAACGCTGGCAGGCGGCACGCACGGCTCCAGCGTCGCGGACTTCGGTCTTGATGGTCACAATGTGGCTCAAGGGGATCTCCTCTGCGAAATGGACAGGGGATGGAAAGAGAACCGCTGAACGGCCTTTTGGCCCGGACAGCGGTGTTGAATCTTGCCACGGAACTACGTCGCGTTTTAGGCCCAGCAAAACGCTCAGCAAGTGCCGGCAAGCAAAGCGACGTCGGCGGCAGTCAATCAGGCGAACGAAAATCCGCCTTGGAAGTCATCCCAGTTCTGCTCCAGTTCCCGCCGCAACTGACTGATCCGTCCCTGCGAAACGCGAAACCGCTTGGCCGCCTTTTTCGTCGTCTCGCCCTTGGCCAGCGTTTCGGCGATGCGACGCAACCGCTTCGGCAGCAGCCGCAACCAGGCCGCGAAGTCGATCCTCGCTGCGGCGATTTCCGCAGGTCCGGCGTGCTTGTCCTCGACCAGCACTTCCTTCCATTCCTGCTTGGCCTTGTCGAACCGGTCCAAAGTCTCCACGGCGAAGTTCTTGCGGCGCTGGGAGTATTCAGAGCTGACATCGCGGACGTTCAGTCTGCTGCCGACTTTGCGGCCGTCGCGGACTTGCCGGATCGCGAACTGGGCCAACGGCGTCGGGTACACGATGTCGATTCGGCCGCGTTCGACCAGTCTGACAAAAGCGGCCCAGCAGTTGGCGACGACTTCGGAGACCAGTTCCTGGCGGCGGCTCCGAGGTTCGTCGCGAAAGGCGAAGCGCGCCTGCGTGCGGATTTGCGGGAGCATGTCGAGAAAGCGGTCCTCGTGCGGACAAGTGGCGATCATGAGCGAACTCCTGATAGCTAAGTCGCCCGCTGCCGAGCGACTGTGTGAGGGAACACAATCGCCGGCGGCACCGTGCCACAGGCGAACAAGAAAGCCAGCTCATTGGCTTGAAGCCGGCTTGGCTGAGATCAGCGGCGGCTGGGGAAAGCTAGGCCGCTGGATTCATGGAATTGTGACGCAAAAGGGGCGGCTTTTCAGGAGTGCGATCGCGCGCGCGAACCTGCGATGTGTGGCATGGGTCCCCTGCCGGAGTCCCCCCAGCGCGTTTTCCTGCGACAGTGTATTCCGGGTCGAGCTGCGCCGTATCGAACCGTGCGGATTACGCAAGATTTTTCGCCGTCCAGTGACCAACCGTGTCACAGCGCTGGCGAATAATCACCGTAGGAAGGGAAACGTTGCGACAAAGATTCGACCATCGTGACCGAAAGGGGGACCATGACCGCTGCCTACGAGGAACTGATCCACTTGCTGGACGAGCGTGAAATCGGGTATTCGACCAGCGACGACCAGGCGGTTCGGACGGATCTCCGCGGTGATGTCGGCACGTACCGGATTGTGGCCAAGGTCGAGACGGAAGTCGATCTCTTTCAGGTCTTCGGCTATTCGCCGCTGCGGGTGCCGGAAGGCTGCCGGCCGGCCATTGCCGAAGCGGTAGCCAGGGCCAACTACGGCCTGCGTTTAGGCAAGTTCGAGCTGGACCTGGACGACGGCGAACTGCGCTTCCAGTTGGCTCAGATTCTGACTTTCGACACCGTTGGCGAGCAAGTCATCGACCGGATGATCAGCACGGCCATCAACATGCTGGACATGTATTTGCCGGCGTTCTTGTCGGTGATTTACGCCAACGAATTGCCCAAGGACGCCGTAGGACGGGTGGAGGCGGCATTTCGCCGGCCGAGCGAAAGCGAAGGCGAAGATCAGGAAGCGGGGGAGTAATCCGTGATCGGTGGT
>Ga0302238_1002257_pt1 | contig 13788 bp, 14 predicted proteins | sample AAG_UR_Asn_MG_FD_193527 | JGI IMG/M metagenome (GOLD analysis project Ga0302238, IMG submission 193527) | Enriched activated sludge microbial communities from anaerobic digester in WTTP, New Holstein, Wisconsin, United States - AAG_UR_Asn | ecosystem: Engineered > Bioreactor > Anaerobic >...
GCGTTGAAATCTGAATCGACTATCACGTTGTGCGGTTTGATGTCCCTGTGCAGTATCTCATGTCCGTGAACCGCAGCCAGCGCCGATGCAAGCTGCCTCAATATCTTGATGGCCTTGTCCAGTTGGACGGGGATATTGTCGACTATCATCTCTGAAAGCATCTTGCCATGGAGGTATTCCATTACAATGTAAGGTATATCGCTCTTGTCTGAAAAGCCGTATTCATAGATCTGCACGATGTTCGGATGCTGCATCTTCGAAAGGATGCCGGCTTCACGAAAGAAGCGTTTCAGTTTCTCCATGGAGTAAAGATTGCGGGAAAGTATCTTGATAGCAAAGAACTTGTTATCCTTCTCGGCCAGCATGACCGCACAGAAGCTTCCTGATGACAACTGCTTGATTATCCTGTAACCGGCAGGCGGCTCAATAGAGATTGCCTTGACGTTGTCCTTGTCGGACGTTATCGCATCTGTCAGAAATCCTTTGATCTTGCCAAGGGCGATCGGCTTTGTCAGGACATCGAACGCACCGTCCTTGAGCGCCGACACCGATGCATCGATGTCGTGCTTTGCCGTCATGGCGATCACCTTGGTGAATGGGCAACATTCCTTGGCGAGCCGGATGAAATCGGCGGAGGACTTCCCGCTCATTTCCAGATCGCAGAATATGAGCCTGTAGAAGAACTGCTGGAGCTTCAGTTCGGCATCGGCAATTTCGTAAACCTGATCCAGCACATATCCCTTGGGGGAAAGTTCTTTCTTCAGGTATTCGCACAGGAACTTCTCATGTCCGACCACAAGTATCCTTGGTATGAGATCGCCGGTACGGTCCTCATACTGTGTCGGCATATCCCTTATGTTCTGCCGGGTCTCCATTATGACTTATCCTGAAATGTATTTATTGCATCTCTAAAACGGGACATTTTTAATATATCACATTTTGATGTTTTTCCCCCTGCCCACCGGAAATTTCACTTAGAAAAGTACAGGATACAACAGTCTTTCCGGCTAATAGGATGAAAGGGAATCTGAAGGGCACTTAAGATCATCCGGCAAACTCGACCCTATCCCGCCCATTCTGCTTGGCGATGTAGAGTGCGGCATCGGCCCTGGATATCAGTGAATCGGAATTTTCCATATAATTAAATTGGGCCACACCAAAGCTTGCCGTGACATTTATCCCTCCGGTTCCGATAGTGAACGGCTTACTCCGTATGGAACTTCGGATCCTCTCCGCAGCTGAGACCGCTGATTCAGCGCTGGCTCCCGGCATGATTACGAGGAACTCCTCACCTCCATACCTGCCAAAGATGTCATACTGCCTGAGCAACAGGGAAGTCCTGGAAGCAAATTCCTTGAGAACCATGTCTCCGGCACCATGTCCATGAGTATCGTTTATCTTCTTGAAGAAATCAATGTCGAACATTATTGCGCAGAGCGGATTCTTCTCCCTGGAGGACCTGACAAGCTCCTTTTCAAACTTCTCGTATATCGCCCTTCGGTTCAATATCCCCGTAAGAGCATCTGTCATGGATATCCTGAGGAGTTCCGTCTTTGCGGCACAGAGCTGGTCGTGGAGCTCGACGATCCGTCTGCCAGCCCTGATCCTTGCTGCAAGCTCCTGCATGTCGAAAGGCTTGGAAAGATAGTCGTCTGCACCGGAATCTATACCTGTGACAATATCGTCCACCGCTGTTTTGGCAGTAAGCAGTATTATAAAGGTATAATTTTCCAGGCAGTCCTGCTGTTTTCTGAACCTGCGGCAGACCTCGACTCCATCAATGCCCGGCATCATCCAGTCGAGTATGGCCATATCCGGGGGCGGCTTTTCTTCCATCAACCTGAGAGCCTCATTGCCGTCGGCGGCGCAGACCACATCAAAGCCCAGTTTGGACAATGTGCTTTCGAGCAGCTTCCTCGACATTGCATCGTCGTCGGCGACAAGTATCCTTAACTTTTCCATCCGCAGACTCTCCCGTTCTTCAAATTGATATAATATTGACCAAGAACCGAAATATACCATTTCCGCTTGACAACATCAACTATTTGGCTATTTTACCAAATAATAAAGAATAAGGGGCGATAAAATCCATGAACACCAACGTCAAATGCTTCACCAGGAAGGCAGATACGATCAAGGCGCTTGCACATCCTGCAAGGCTCTGCATACTTGACAGGCTCTACAAGGGAGAGGCCTGCGTCTGCGAGCTCACAAAACTTGTCGGCTCCGACATCTCGACCGTCTCCAAGCATCTTCTGATCCTGAAGAACGCCGGCATAGTCGAATACGACAAGCGCGGTCTCCAGGTGTTCTACAGCCTCAACTGCCCCTGCGTCATGGACTTCCTCAAATGCTCGGAACGGGTTGTCAGAAACAAGAAATAGGAAGGTCATCTATCACGGAAATGAACAAAGAGCTCAAAATATTCCTCTTTCTCGCCCTGGCGTTCATATCGATCTATTTTCTGCCGGTAGGCACAGTTAGGTTCGATGGCGCAGTGCTTGAATCCCTCGGACTCGTCAAGTGGTATGCGCGAGAACATGTCATACTATGCCTGATCCCCGCCTTCTTCATTGCGGGAGCAATTGGAGTATTCATAAGCCAGAACGCCGTCATGAAATATTTCGGCCCGAAGGCGAACAAGGCGCTTGCATATGGCGTCGCTTCAGTTTCCGGATCGATCCTTGCAGTATGCTCCTGCACGGTCCTGCCTCTTTTTGCCGGCATCTACATGCGCGGAGCAGGACTCGGTCCGGCAATCGCCTTCCTCTATTCCGGCCCGGCGATAAATGTCCTGGCGATCGTCCTGACCGCCCGCATCCTCGGGTTTGAACTTGGCCTCTGGAGGGCGGCAAGCGCAATCCTCTTCAGTTTAGTCATAGGAGGACTCATGCATCTGTTCTTCCTGAAGGAGGAACGTGACCGCGCTGATAATAGCGATGAACTGGTCCTGGGCGATGACGATGATAAGACAAGGCCTCTCTGGCAGACAATCTCCTATTTCCTCTGCATGTCCGCCATACTTGTCTTTGCAAACTGGGGAAAGCCCATAGACAGCTCCGGCATCTGGTTCTCCATTTACAAGTTCAAATGGATACTGACATCATGCTCTGGAATCATCTTCGGGATAATGCTGTGGAAATTTTTCAAGGTCAGTCTCATGTATGTCGTTTCCTCGATTGCAGCCGTCACCGCTGCAGCTTTCCTCTTCCCCCAAAATCCAATCATCCCATTTGCAACAGGCACAGTCTGCGTGGTCCTGATGACATTCGGAAGCGGAGAGGAACTGCAGAACTGGCGTGAGCAGACATGGGGTTTTGCCAAACAGATAACGCCGCTCCTCCTCGGAGGAATCATCGCTGCAGGATTCTTCCTGGGAAGCCCAGAGCACCCGGATTCCGGAATCGTTCCGAGCAGTTGGATACAGGCTCTTGTTGGCAGAACGCCTGATGTATTCTATCAATGGATTTCAGGCTCATCAGCTTCAACTCCTGCCTGGCTTTCCTTCATATGGCCTGTCTGGACTAACTTCTTCTCCTCGCTCGTGGGAGCCTTCATGTATTTCGCCACATTGACCGAAGTGCCTATCCTTCGCGGACTCATAGACAGCGGCATGGGCAACGGACCGGCTCTTGCGCTTCTCCTTGCCGGCCCTGCCCTTTCACTGCCAAGCATGCTTGTCATTAATTCTATCCTCGGTTTAAAGAAAACAGTCTTCTATATCACACTTGTTGTATTAATGTCGACAACAATCGGCTTGATATATGGCGTAGTCATTGGAAATTAAGGACGGAGGTAGTTCATGAAGAAGATTCAGATCCTGGGCACAGGTTGTCCCAAATGCAAAAAACTGATGGAGAACGCAGAAATTGCAGTAAAGGAACTCGGCGTGGAGGCCGAACTGACGAAGGTCGACAAGATACAGGACATTGTCAAGATGGGGGTCCTGATGACCCCGGCAATCGCAATTGACGGACAGGTCAAAAGCTGTGGCAAGCTCCTGACCTCGGATGATATAAAGAAACTGCTGGCGTGAGAATTCAATCAACTGAAAGGAGAACGTGAAATGGATGGCAAGAACACATGTGCGTGCTGTACTGCACCTAAACTCATATTCCCATGCTCCGGAGGTTCAGATGTAGGGGAACTTACCGACAAGGCCGCAAGAAAACTGACAAAGGACTCCAAGGGAAGGATGTACTGCCTTGCAGGAGTAGGAGGAAGGATTTCAGGGATAATGGCTACAACAGAAGCAGCCGCAAAAATACTTGTCATAGACGGATGCCCTCTCGACTGCGCCAGAAACACCCTGGAACAGGCCGGCTTCAAAAATTATTCTCATGTGAGGCTTTCCGACATCGGATTTGAAAAGGGGAAATCTCCGGTTACAGAAGAGAATATTGCTTCAATAGCAGACAAGTGCGAAAAACTCCTTGTCTGATGAAATAGAAGGATCTCATGAAAGCGAAGAAAACTTTATCTATAATTCTTGCAGTTTTTGTTGCAGCAAGCATCATCATGCTGGTAAGAAACGAGATTTCAGGAAATGTAAACCCTCCCGCTACCAAAAGTGAACCGTCCGGGTCTGGAGCTTCATCAAATCCTGCAGACGACAGCAAAGGCCAGAATCAAACAGCATCCATGCAAGGCACCAGGACGATCGTATATTATTTCCATGGCAACATGCGTTGCGCCACATGCATGAAATTCGAAGCATATGTCAAGGATGTAGTAGCATCAAGATTCAAGGATGATGCCGCCTCGGGGAAGCTTGAGCTGAAGATCATAAATGTTGATGAGCCGGGCAACACCCATTTCGTCAAGGAATATGAGCTCTCAACACGAACCTTGGTCGTATCGAAGTGGAAGGACGGCAAGCAGGTTGACTGGACAAATCTTCATCAGATATGGAATCGTGTCGACGACGAGGCCGACTTCAAGAAATATGTCGAAGATGAAATAAGGAATATGATGGCGGAAAGATGAACGGAGAATTCACACTGGGACTTCTTGCAGCATTCTGGCTGGGAATCCTCACATCGATCAGCCCCTGCCCGCTTGCGACGAACATCGCGGCGGTTTCGTTCATTGGCCGCGACATCACCGACCGCAGGAAGGTCGTTCTTTCAGGACTTCTTTATTCCGCAGGAAGGATTCTCGCCTATCTTGTCCTTGGATATCTCATCGTCCTAGGTCTTCTTTCCACACCCTCGGTCTCGCATTTCCTCCAGAAATACATGAACAAGATACTGGGACCTGTGCTGATATTTTCAGGAATGTTCCTGCTTGACATGATTTCATTCACTGTAAAAGGTGGGGGTATCGGTGAAAAGCTACAGAAGAGAATAGAGTCCATGGGCATATGGGGTGCATTTGCATTAGGATTGCTCTTTGCCCTTTCATTCTGCCCGCTGTCAGCAGCACTTTTCTTCGGGAGCCTGGTGCCGATTGCGGTAAAGACCGGTTCAGGAATAATCCTTCCTTCAGCCTACGGATTGGCCACTGGAATTCCCGTGATCGCCTTCGCATTCATCATATCACTCGGTGCGGAAAAGCTCGGTAAGGCCTTCAACAGGATAACGACAATTGAGAAATACGCCAGATGGACGACCGGGACAATCTTCATAGTCGTCGGAATTTATTACTGCCTAGTAAACATATATGGAGTTTCATTCTATTGACCATGCACAGGAAACTGAAAATATTATTCCTCTGCACTGGCAACTCGTGCCGTAGCCAGATGGCCGAGGGATGGTGCAGGCACCTGAAAGGGGAGAGCATCGATGCCTATTCCGCAGGAATTGAAACTCATGGACTGAATCCCCTCGCAGTAAAGGTGATGAAAGAAGCTGGAATCGACATTTCCCGTCATCGCTCGAAAAACGTGAAGGAGCTTGAAGGAATTAAGTTCGATTATGTCATAACTGTCTGCGGACATGCCAATGAGAACTGCCCGTTGTTTCCTGTGAAGACGAAAGTTGTGCACGTTGGCTTTGATGATCCTCCGAAACTTGCGAAATCCGCAAAAACGGAAAAGGAGGTCCTTAATTGCTACAGACGTGTCAGAGATGAAATCCGAGATTTTATAGCCAAAATCCCTGCGAGATTATCCTTGCCAGAGGATGGCGGACTTTTCAGTCCGCCATTAACTAATCCCCGCGGGTTGGAAAACCCACGCTCCTTTATGAAGACAAAACCATCAACGGAGGGCGGGTTTTCTAACCCGCCAACAGATATTTTAGTTTCCCCAAAATTCTATAATCCATTTTCACCTGTTGAACGCACCAAACATCATCTTCCTCATCGCCAGCAAAGTTTCATATACTATTTCGTATCTTGGCGCATGGCTGATTCACTTCCCAGGGAAAAGATAATTCAGTTGGACAAAGAACGGGACTTTTGGCTTTCAGCACACCCCAAACCATGGGATGAAGAAACGGAAGAAGAGTTCCATGCTCGGTTTTCCCACGTCATCGATGAGCTCCTTGATGCAGGCTCTGGGTCATGTTTACTTAAAGATCCCAGACTGTCAAGGATTGTGTCAGATTCGCTGTTACATTTTAACCATATAAGGCATGAAATTGAGTCATTTATTATAATGCCAAACCACGTACATGTACTTTTTAGTATCATTGAACCATATAAGCTTGAACAAATAGTTAAATCATGGAAGGGATTTTCCGCGCGCAAAATCAATGCTGCATTAGACAGAAAAGGGGATTTCTGGCAGGAAGACTACTGGGATCGAATGATAAGGAGCGAAAATCATTTGAGGAAGTGCAAAGAATATATAATTGAAAACCCTCAAAAGGCTCATTTGGAGGATGGAGCGTATTATCTTTACAATAAGGAATAAGCCCCGCGGGTTGGAAAACCCGCGCTCCGTTGAAAAGATTCAAATACAGGAGAATAATTATGAAAAATTGCTGCGGGGACAGGAAGGAAGCCGTGCGAACTCAAGTCCGCGAATCATATGCGAAGATCGCAAAGTCCGGAGACCTCTGCTGCTGTACCGGCGGCAAGAAGAAGGATTTCAATCCTGCGAAATTCGCAAAAGTCATAGGCTACGGCAAAAAGGAGCTCAAGGATCTGCCGGAAGGTGCAAACATGGGGCTTTCCTGCGGCAATCCTACGGCAGTAGCATCCCTCAAGCCCGGAGAAGTCGTCCTGGACCTCGGCAGCGGCGGTGGATTTGATGTATTCATCGCGGCAGAAAAGGTCGGCAGGAAAGGAATGGCGATTGGAGTCGACATGACTCCTGACATGCTTTCCAAGGCGAGAAAAAACGCAATAGCCTTCACCGAAAACACAGGACTGAGGAACGTTGAATTCCGTCTTGGCGAAATAGAACATCTCCCGGTCGCAGACAATTCAGTAGACGTGATAATTTCGAACTGCGTGATCAACCTTTCTCCAGAGAAACAGCAGGTATGGAACGAGATGGCAAGGGTGCTGAGAAAAGGTGGACGCGTAGCCGTGTCCGATCTTGCCCTCCTTAAGCCCCTGCCCCGGCCAGTGCTTGAATCAATCAACGCTCTTGTCGGATGTGTCGCCGGCGCCGTATTAGTGAAGGAAACGGAGAAGATGGCCAGAAAGGCCGGCCTGAAAAACATAAGGATGATCCTGAAGCCGGACTACATCGAATCAATGTCAGAGTGGAACGATCCCCTCTACAAGACAGTTGCCGCAGCACTGCCGAAGGGTTGGAAACTCGGAGATTATGTCACGAGCCTGTATGTATCGGCAGAGAAATAGGAAAAATTTTACTGAAAGGGAAATTAATGGAAAAGCGGCGGATGACAAACATATTTGAGAAATACCTTACTGTATGGGTGGCATTGTGCATGGTAACTGGCGTTGTTATTGGAAAACTGTCCCCGGGCATCGTGTCGGCACTCCGCAGCATGGAGTTCGGCGGGGGAAGCCACATGAACGTGCCTATAGTGATCCTGATATGGCTCATGATATACCCAATGATGCTCAAGATCGATTTCACCAGTATCCTCGGCGTAAGGAAGCGCCCGAAGGGGCTTATTGTGACGCTGATAGTCAACTGGCTGATCAAACCATTCTCGATGGCGTTCTTCGGCTGGCTGTTCTTCAAACATCTCTTCCTTCCGATACTCGGTCCGGAGCTCGCAGACCAATATATTGCAGGAACAATAATCCTGGCGGCGGCTCCATGCACGGCGATGGTTTTCGTATGGTCGTATCTCTCAGACGGAGATCCGGCATATACGCTCGTGCAGGTTTCCGTAAATGACCTTATAATGCTTTTCGCATTCGCGCCAATCGTCACGTTCCTGGTCTCAGGCACCTCAAACCTTGTCGTGCCGTTCCAGATTCTGCTTTATGCAGTGATCCTATTCGTCGTCATCCCGCTTGGATTCGGATCGCTGACACGTTTCACGCTTATTCGGAAATTCGGCAACGAGTGGTTTGAAAATAAATTCCTCGCCTTCTTCCATCCTGTCACAATAATTGCACTTCTGGTAACGCTTGTCTTCATCTTCGCATTCCAGTCGGACAATATGCTGTCAAAACCTTTTAATGTACTGCTGATTGCCATTCCTATCATTCTCCAGGTCTATTTCAACTCCTCGCTTGCATATGGGCTTATGAAACTTCTGAAAGTTCCATACCAGATCGCTGCGCCGGGAGCCCTGATAGGCGCGAGCAACTTCTTCGAACTTGCAGTCGCAACGGCTATCGCACTTTACGGTCCTGAGTCCGGGGCTGCGCTTGCGACTGTCGTCGGAGTCCTTGTCGAAGTGCCGGTAATGCTTTCAGTCTGCAGGATCTGCATCACTACCCGTACATGGTACGAACGTGGCAACGGATGACATCAGGACACGTTTCTCACTGCATGTCAAACTTCCATTGGAATACTGGCATTCGGGAACAGATGCAGTATATTGAATAGAGTACCGGCAGAATGCATTATTCCTGGAGACTTATGCCCCAGAAAAAGAACATAATCCTGGCCGTTGAAGGGGATGATAGAACCGCAAAGCTCGCCAGGGACAAGCTCATCGAGGCGGGAATTCAATGTGAGATCTGCGCCGACATAACAATTCCTGAAACTGAAACAAACCATGTCCTAAAGGATCTTGTAGGCAGATATTCACGGCACGAGGAGATCCTTGCCACCCTTTCAGAAGCGATACCAGAACTGATAATACTCCTGATGGACACTGGTGGAACAGTCCTCTACATCAGCAATCCCAAAGGACTCGCCGGCGACCCTGTTGGCAAAACACAGCATGAGATATTCCCTCCCGATGTTGCAGAAAGGCACTTGTCGAGGATAAAGTACATAGTTGAGACAGGAGAAACGGTCGTCGATGAGGAGATCCTCAGCTCTCCTGGCGGAAAACTGGTAATGGACATCAAACTTGTACCTGTCCGCAACCGTAAAGGCGAGATACACCAGATCCTCGGCATAATCAACGACAAGACTCATCACATCCAGGTAGAACAGGACATCAGGCGGCGCAATCTGATCATGCAGGCCCTGGCGTTTGCATCTGAGATTTTCCTGACGGACATAGATCTAGCCGAGTCGATTGGAAAGGCACTTAAGAAGCTTGGTGAATCCTCTGAACTTGACCGTGTCTATGTGATGAAATCCTTCAAGGAGGACAAGAAGGACTTCTACAAGGTCATATTTGAATGGTGTGCACAGGGGATAAGTCCGCAGATAGACAATATTAAGCTGAAACACCTGGATCCCGAAAGCACTGTCTACAAGAGACGGGCGGAACTCCTGAAGGAGCAGAACATTGTATACGGGCACACCAAGGATTTCCCGGTGAATGAGCAGGCCACTCTTATGGAGCGAGGCATCAAGTCCATAGCCGTAGTTCCCATAATGGAAGGCAATGAGCTCTGGGGGATGCTGGGAATAGATTCTTGCAAGCGGGAGAGGGAATGGAACCTGTCTGAACTTGACACCCTGCGCATAGCCGCAAGTACACTTGGAGCCGCCATAAGGCGCAAATCGGTAGAAGAGGCGCTGGTAAAGAGCACAAGGCGTTTTGAAGAGGTCGCTGAAATCGCGAAAGAGATGATATGGGAAATTGACTCAACCGGAATGTATACCTACATCAGCAGTCTATCCAAAACAATACTCGGTTACACGCCAGAGGAGATAGTGGGGAAGAAACATTTCTACGATTTTCATCCGGAGGCCAACCGCGAGGAGTTCAAAAGGCTTGCATTTGAGACCATCGCCATGAAAGGTATATTCCGTGACCTGTTGAATCCTGCAGTTACAAAAGCTGGAAAGATAGTCTGGCTGTCAACGAACGGGATCCCAGTCCTGGGTGATTCCGGGGAACTTACCGGTTACCGTGGTTCCGACATCGACATAACCGAGCGTTTCAAGTCGGACCAGGAGAGGAAAGCCCTCGAAGAACAGCTCCGCCAGGCCCAGAAGCTTGAAAGCATAGGGCGCCTTGCAGGAGGAGTCGCACACGACTTCAACAATTGCCTCCAAGTCATTCTCGGTTTCACCGACCTCCAACTCATGAAACAGGACAAGAAATCACCAGATTACACAAACCTGATGGAGATCAGGCAGTCCGCGAAACATGCGACTGAAATCACCCAGCAACTGCTCGCTTTCAGCAGGAAACAGGTAATATCTCCGAAGATACTGAATCTCAATGAGGTTGTGACATCGCAGCAGAAGATCCTCAAGCGGCTGATAGGTGAGGACATAAAACTTGAATTCAATGTCGACCCAACCCTTGAAAATGTCCTTGCAGATTCCGGCAACATGCAACAGGTCATAATGAACCTAGCGGTCAATGCAAGGGATGCCATGCCCGAAGGGGGGAGACTTGTCATCAGTACTTCAAATGCATTCTTTTCGGAAAAGGACATGATACCGGGAAAAGAGATGAGACCAGGAAAGTTCGTCTGTCTCTCGGTTTCGGACAATGGGACCGGCATGACAAAGGACCTACTCGAAAAGATATTCGAACCCTTTTTTACAACTAAAGGTGTTGAAAAGGGTACGGGACTCGGCCTGGCAGTTGTCCATGGCATAGTTGAACAGCATAATGGCTGGATCCATGTCTATAGCGAACCTGAGCATGGTACCGAGTTCAAGGTCTATCTTCCGGTGGCTGATGCTGGAACCGATGAAAACATGGAAGAAGACGGGGATGTATGGCAAAAAGGTTCTGGAGAGTGTATACTCCTAGTGGAGGATGAACCTGCTGTAAGGAATATTGCCACGGGAACACTCAGGCAATACGGATATGAGGTATGGGAGGCGACAGGATACAAGGAAGCGGTCGCCATGTTTTCAAGGAACACTGGCAAGTTCGACATGGTGATAACGGATGTAGTTATGCCAGATGGCAATGGAGTAGAACTTGCAAACCAGCTCGCATCCATAAATCCCGGACTCAAACTCCTCCTCACAAGCGGATATACTGATGAAAAGTCCAGATGGAAGGACATAAGGCAGAAGGGATATAGGTTCATATACAAGCCCTATCCGCTTAAAGAACTGCTCAGCCTTGTCCATGAGATACTGAACGTGGAAAACACATAGGGAAACGGCACCAAATGCCAGAAGACATGAAAATTCAGGAGAAGCCGTCCATCCTCGCGATTGACGACGAGGAACCGATAAGGACTCTCCTCTACAGGGGGCTTTCAGACAAGTACCGCGTCGAGGTGGCCGCATCGGCTGTTGAAGCCGCCGAGAAAATAAACAAGATGGTGTTCAATGTCATCATCTGTGATATATACATGCCGGAGATATCCGGCAGGGAGTTCTTCATCGAATGCAGAAAGGCAATTCCGGAAGTCCCTTTCATCGTCCTTACTGGCCAACCCAAATTCGCAGATGCAATCAACTACGTGAAGGAAGGCGCCTTCTACTATGTGACCAAACCCATAGACCTGCAGCTGCTGCGATCCCTGATAGACAGGGCCCTGGCGGAACATAAAGTCCGGTTCAACCCAGAGGACACCTTGAAAAGATCGGAATTCAAAGGATTCAAGATCCTCAAGTCGCTGGGCGTTGGCAATTCCGGAACTGTACTCCTCGGGGAGAAGGAAGGCAGCTTCTATGCCATAAAGATCCTCAGGAAGGACATTGATCCGGAAAACTATGAATTGAGACTGAAACGCTTCATGCAGGAATATGAGATCCTCAAGCAGATAAATCATCCGAACATCGTGAAGATCTTTGAATTCAACCACGACGATAAAGCTGATATGCCTTATCTTGTCATGGAGTTCATAAGCGGAAAACAGCTATCCAGCTATATAAAACAGAAGATAGAGCTGTCCTTCGAGAACAAACTTTATATCATAAACCAGATCGCCTATGCGCTCGATTACGTGCACCAGTGCGGCATACTTCACCGCGACGTGAAGCCCGAGAACATACTGATAACCGACAATCTCACGGTCAAGCTTTCAGATTTCGGCATCTGCAAGGTATCGAACTCAGGAATAACCATGACAACCGATGTGCTAGGCTCGCCGGCATACATGTCCCCGGAAAGCTTTGATTCGGCAAAGACCATCGACCAACGGGCGGACATTTTCTCACTTGGTGTGATATGCTATGAACTCTTCACCGGCGTCAGGCCATTCCAGGGGGAAACATTCTACCAACTGCTCGAGTCAATAAGGGAGAAGAAGCCTGAGGCTCCGAGAAAGCTCAATCCCCAGCTGCCAGCCTGGCTGCAGGATGTAATGGCAAAGATGCTGGACAAGAGTCCGGAGAAGAGATTCAACTCAGCTGCAGAGGTCATGAAGGCGATAAACTTCTACATGAAGGAAGCTGCCTCTGGCGCTACGGCAGGAAGCATAACTACGAAGATCCTCAAAAGCATGCTATTCATGAGCAATGTCTGGAAATAGTCCTGAAAAATCCATATTTTTATCATCCATGCCTTGACAAAGACCGATCTATATCGTATTATTGCAATATAATGATATGAGAGGTTGGCATGATCAAGAACTATGACACCGAGAGCGAACTCCTGAAGGCATTGGCCCATCCGGTCAGGCTCAGGATGGTGGAAGGACTGCTAAACAATGAGTGCAATGTCAACAAGATTGTCGAAAAGCTCAAGCTTCCGCAGTCAACCGTGTCGCAGCACCTTTCCATACTCCGCAGCCGTGGCGTTGTCACCTGCAGGAAAGAAGGCCTGAAGACATGCTACAAGGTTGTAAACCCAAAAGTCATCAAGCTTGTGAGGATCCTGGGCGGGTAGTTTTTTTTGCCAAATATTTATCGTATTATTTGGATATAACGATATTTATGAAAGGAGAAGCATACAATGTCGAAAAAGGTGTCAATGGAACACTATCTGGGCATCAACCAGAGAAGGAAGATGAACTGCGCACAGGCTGTGATGGCGGGTTTCACGGACAAGTTTTCAATCGGAGAGGATGCACTGGCATCCCTTGCATCATGCGGTGGAGGAAGAGCGCCACACGGAAAATGTGGAGCATTGCATGCAGCAGAGCAAATCCTGATTGAACGCATCCCCGAGAAAGTCATCAAGCTAAATGAGATCTTCCTGGATGCAGCCGGTTCCAGCAGATGCATGGAAATCAAAGCTCTTAAGAAACTGTCATGCATGGGATGTGTCGAAAAAGCGGCCGGTTTTCTTGACTCAATGGAAATGGAAACATGACTAACATTAAAAGCAGAAGGTTCTCAATGAAAATACTAATCGGTATAATACTTGGAGCATTGATAGGTTTTTCAATTGGATACTGGGGGCGCTGTAGTTCCGGTACCTGTCCCCT
>Ga0302238_1002259_pt1 | contig 13779 bp, 12 predicted proteins | sample AAG_UR_Asn_MG_FD_193527 | JGI IMG/M metagenome (GOLD analysis project Ga0302238, IMG submission 193527) | Enriched activated sludge microbial communities from anaerobic digester in WTTP, New Holstein, Wisconsin, United States - AAG_UR_Asn | ecosystem: Engineered > Bioreactor > Anaerobic >...
GCACCCCGTGGATAGGCGACAGCCCGACCACGCTGGGCGTCGACGTCTTCAACACCCGCCGCTACAAGCCCTACCGCGACACCATCTCCGCCTACACCGAGCGCCGCACCGGCGGCAAGGTCACCGTGGCGCCGCGGTTCGAGGACGACAAGTACAAGCTGACCACCTCCTACACCTACGAAAAGGTGCGCATCTCCGACGTGGACACGATCTACCAGGGCGAACTGCAGGAGGGCACCAGCGTGACCTCCTCCGTCTACGTGGAGATAGCCCGGGACACGCGGGACAATGTCTGGGACCCGACCCGCGGCAGCAAGACCTCGCTGGGCGTGGAGCTGGCCGGCGGCCCGCTGCAGGGCGACGTCAACTACTACAAGCCGACCCTCTCCCACAGCTATAACCTCAAGCTGTTCTCCATCGACGATTACCCCTTCGTGCTGGCCTTCGGCAACCGGGTGGGCTACGTGAAGAATTTCGGCGACACGAAGGACGTGCCGGTCTACGAGCGCTACTTCCTGGGCGGCGCGGAGACCATCCGCGGCTACTCGAACAACGGCCAGGTGGGCCCGCTCAACGGCGGCCGCGTCTACACCGTGGCCAACGTCGAGTTCAAGTTCCCTCTCGCCCGCGAGCGCAAGCGCACCATCGTGCAGTGGGCCTTCTTCTTCGACGTGGGCAACTCCTGGGAGAATTTCGACGACGTCAGCGGGCGCTTCGGCACCGGCACCACCAACCTCAAGACCGGGGCCGGCTTCGGCATCCGCTTCACCACGCCGGCCTTCCCGATCCGGCTCGACTGGGGCTACGGCTTCAACCACAAGCCCGGCGAGCAGCGCTCCGACATCTACTTCACGCTGGGGAACCTCTTCTAAGCGAGGACAAGGTATCATGAAAAAACTGCTCCTGCTGCTGCTGACGGCGCTGCCACTCCGGGCGGCGGCGCTGGAACTCTCGCTGGAGGAGAACCGCGGCGAGTCCGGCACCATCGGCTACGTGGACATAGACCGCGTCTTCAAGGAATATTCCGGCACCACCGGCGCGCGCGAGGAGTTCATCTCCGAGATCAAGAAAAAGGAAGACTCGGTCAACGCCCGCAAGACCGCCATCTTCACGCTCAAGGCGGAACTGGCCAAGCTGCGCCAGGAGCGCGAGTTCGCCCTGACCCTGCCCTCGCTGCTCGAGACCCGCAAGAGCGTGGCCGCCGCCGCCAGGGCCGCGGCCCAGCCGCAGCCCGCCCCCGAAACCTCCACCGCCGCTGCCGCGGAGCTGCCTCTTTCCACCGCCGCGCCCGCCGCCCTGCCCGAGGCCTCCACCGCGGAGCCGGCGGCGCTGCCCTCCGGCCTGCCCGGCCTGGACGGCATAGACATGCCCGGCGTGAACAAGGTCCCGGTCAACCTCTTCAAGTTCTCGGTCTCCACCTCGGTGCCGGAGATAGACTCGGCCATAGCCCGCAAGGAAGAGGACCTCAAGGCCAAGGAGGAGGAGCTGAGGCTCTTCCAGCGCATGGCCGAGCGCGAACTGCTGGAGTACGAAAGCCGCAAGACCGAGATCCTGCTCGGCCGCATCTACGTCGCGCTCAAGGAGCTGGCCGTCAAGGAAGAGGTCAGCGTCATCGTGGACAAGCGCAATATCCTTTTCGGGCATAACGCCGTGGACCTGACCGGCAAGCTGCTCAAGAAGCTCGAGGAGCCAGGCTTATGAACCTCACCGCCGGCGATATAGCCAAACTAGCCGAGGGCGACCTGAAAGGCGACGCCTCCGTCCGCGTCTCCGGGGCCGCCCCGCTCGAGAAGGCCGGCCTGGGCGACCTCGCCTTCCTGGCCGACCCGGCCCACGCCCCGGCGGCCCTGGCCTCCGGCGCCGGCTGCCTGCTCGCCCCCAGGGGCGCCGAGGAGCTGCTCAAGGATTTCAAGGGCGCCGCGGTCTTCACCAAGAACCCCAAGTACGCCTTCATGCTGGCCCTGCGGCTGGTGGAGAAAGAGGCGCGCCCGCTGCCGCCGGCCGGGACGCACCCCTCCGCCTGCGTTTCGCCGTCGGCCAAAGTGGAGCCCTCCGCCCATATCGGCCCCTGCGCCGTTATCGAAGAAGGCGCCGTCATAGGCTACGGCGCCGTCATAGGCGCGCAATGCTATGTGGGCCGCAACGCGAAGATCGGCCGGGCCTCCCGCCTTTACCCGGGCGTCAAAGTGCTGGACGGCTGCGAGGTCGGCGCCGAATGCATACTCCACGCCGGGGCCGTGATCGGCTCCGACGGCTACGGCTACACCTCGCCGCGCGGCACGCACGAGAAGATCCCCCAGCTGGGCCGCGTGGTGCTGGAGGACAAGGTGGAGATAGGCGCCAATACCGCCATCGACCGCGCCGCCCTCGAAACGACTTTGATAGGCGCGGGCACCAAGATAGACAACCTGGTGCATATCGCCCACAATGTACAGATAGGCAAGAACTGCCTGATCATCGCGCAGGCGGGCATCGCCGGCTCGACGAAGATCGGCAACGGCGCGATCATCGCCGGCCAGGCCGGCATCTCCGACCACATCACGATAGGCGACAACAGCGTCGTCATGGCCAAGACCGGCATCATGAGCGACCTGCCGCCCAACCAGGTGGTCTTCGGCCACGTGGGCCGGCCGCGCCTGCAGGCGATGAAGATAGAGGCCCTGCTCTCGAAGCTGCCCGAGATGCACCGCACCCTTTCGAAGATCAAGAAGCAGCTCGGTTTGTAGGAGCGCCGGCATATTGCCCGCTCGCTCATGAAGCGTGCGCGGCAGAAGCGGGCCTGCCATAGTCCGCCCCCGGCATAAGGGGCGGAAAAAGTTTCCGGAGCCCCGAGCTTGCGTAAGCGCGAGGGGCGAGGTAAACAGGCGCGCGCACGGTGTGCGCGACGCCGGTTTTGGAGCCCCTTGTGCCGGGGGCGGACACCACCCGATGAGAACGACGATAAAAGAAGCGGTCACCATAGAAGGCATAGGCCTGCACACGGGCAAGCCGGCCCGCGTCACCTTCCTGCCCGCCGCCGGCCCCACCGGGTACCGCTTCCTCGGCCCCGGCTTCGCCGCCCCCATCCCAGCCGCCCTCGACCGCATCACCGGCACCGTGCGCGGCACCAATATCGGCGACGGCAAGCACACCATACACACCGTGGAGCATTTGCTCAGCGCCGCGGCCGGCCTCGGCATCGACGACCTCGACATAGAGATAACCGGCGAGGAGCCGCCCGCCTGCGACGGCTCCGCCCTGCAGTTCGCCACCGCCCTGCACAAGGCCGGTCTGGCCGAAAAGCCGGACCAGGAGAGAAAACCGCTGACCATCGGCGGCGAACTGGTCATGCAGAAAGACCAGGTCCGTTTCCTGGCGCGCCCCATGAAGGACTGCGTCTTCATCAAGCTCACCTACGACTACCCTCACCCGCTGGTGGGCAGGCAGACCGTGGAGTTCGTCCTCGACCCCGAGGAGTACCTGGTCCGCGTGGCCCCCGCCCGCACCTTCGGCTTCACCCATGAACTGGAGGCCCTGAAAAAAGCCGGCCTCGCCCGGGGCGGCTCGCTGGACAACGCCATAGTGATAGCCGAGGGTGAGGTGCACGCCAGGGGAGGCCTGCGCTTCAAGGACGAGTTCGCCCGCCACAAGCTGCTGGACCTCATCGGCGACCTCGCCCTCGCCGGGCGGCCCCTCAAGGACGTCTACATAGAGGCCGAGCGCCCCGGCCATGCCGCCAACGTCAATTTTGCTAAACTGTTGCTGGAGAAGGCCCCCCTATGAGCGAAAATAAAGCTCCTTCCTACAAGCCCCTGCGCGTGATCCCCTGCGAGGAGATCCTGAAGACCATCCCCCACCGCTATCCCTTCCTGATGGTGGACCGGGTAGAAGTCGTGGAGGAAGGCAAGTACTGCGTCGGCGTGAAATGCGTCAGCGCCAACGAACTCTATTTTCACGGCCATTTCCCCGAGAAGCCCATCATGCCCGGCGTGCTGATGCTCGAGGGCATGGCGCAGACCGCCGCCGCCATGATGATGGACCTGCCCGAGACCAAGGGCCGGCTGGGCTTCTTCGCCGGCATCAGCAAGGCCAAGTTCCGCCGCCAGGTGGTGCCCGGCGACGTGCTGGCCATGCACGTGGAGATCGTAAAATTCAAGAGCAGCGTGGGCAAGGTCCGGGCCCGGGCCTGGGTGGGCGACGAGCCCGCCGCCGAGGCCGACCTCACCTTCGCGATAGGCTGAAATTTCCCAAGGAGAACATCATGGCGACCAAGATACACCCCACCGCGGTAGTAGACAAGAAGGCGCAGATCGACCACGACGTGGAGATAGGCCCCCTCACCGTCGTCGGCGAGGACGTGCGCATAGGCGCCGGCACCAAGATCGGCCCGCACTGCATCCTCGAGTTCTGCACCGTCGGCAAGAACAACCTTTTCACCGGCGCGGCCTACGTGGGCATGCCGCCCCAGGACTGGAGCTACAAGGGCGAGCGCAAGCTCTTCATCATGGGCGACAACAACGTCATCCGCGAGAACGTCACCCTGCACCGCGGCGCGCATTCCGATACGACCGAGATGGGCAGCAACTGCATGCTGATGGCGAACACCCACCTCGGCCACGACTGCCGCGTGGGCAACAACGTGGTGATGGTCAACTGCGCCAGCGCAGCCGGCCACGTGGAGATAGGCGACAGGGCGCTCATCAGCGGCCTCGCCGGCATACACCAGTTCACCCGCATCGGCAAGTTCGCCATGATCAGCGGCGGCGGCATGGTGAACCAGGACATCATCCCCTATGTCACCGCGCAGGGCGACCGCGCCCGCCCCGTGGCCCTGAACCTCGTCGGCATGAAGCGCAACGGTTTCACCCGCGAGCAGATCAAGGCCGTCAAGCACGTCTTCAAGACCCTGTTCTTCCGCGGCCTGCTGCTCAAGGACGCCATCGCGAAACTCCGCGCCGAGAACCTGCCCGCCGAGGCGGCCCTCATCCTGGACTTCGTGGAAGCCTCCAAGCGCGGCGTCGCCCGTCCCCGCCGCAGCGCCGGTTCCATGGAAAAGGACCTGGCCGATTAAATGGCCGAACGCATAGGGCTCATAGCGGGAGGCGGGAGTTTCCCGCTGCTCTTCGCGGCCGAGGCCAAAAAGGCCGGCCGCGAAGTCTGCGTCGTAGCCCTGGAGAACATCACTTCCAAAGAGATAGAAAAGCACGCCGCCGCCTGCGAATGGTTCCGCCTCGGCAACGTGGGCGGGCCCATAGAGTTCCTCAAGAAGCACGGGGCAAAGCGCACCCTGCTGGCCGGCTCGGTGCCCCATGTCTCCATATTCGGCGGGATAATCCCCGACCTGCGGGGGGCTAAATTGCTTTTCAAGCTGCGCGACAAGAAGGCCAACGCCATCTTCGCCGCCATCGCCGAAGAGTTAGCTTCGGATGGTATTGAGGTGGCGAGTTCCGCCACCCTGCTGGACCATTTGCTGGTAAAGCCCGGCCTGCTGGCCGGCGAGCAGCCTGACTCCGACGCCATGAAGACCGCCGCCTACGGCTGGCGGGCCGCCAAGGCGCTGGCCGCCCTGGACATCGGCCTCACCGTGGTACTGCGCGACCAGGTGGTGGTGGCGGCCGAAGGCATAGAAGGCACCGACGAGTGCATAAAGCGCGCCGGCGCCCTGACCCGGGAGAAAGGCGGCGAGCTAACCGTGGTGAAAGTGGCCCGCCCGGGCCAGGACATGCGCTTCGACCTGCCGGTGGCGGGAGCGCAGACCCTGCGCGTCATGAAGCAGGCCGGCGCCTCGACGCTGGTGCTCGAAGCCGGCAAGACGCTGATACTGGGCATGGACGACTTCCTGGCCGCCGCGGCCGAGACCGGCGTAACCGTGCTCGGCGCGGACGACGCCGCCTTCCCCCTCCCCTAAAAGCAAGGGCGCCGGTTTCCCGGCGCCCGCTCCCCGCATGCCTGGGCCGCCGCTCAGGTACGGCCGTTTATCCTGCCGGCCGCGAAACCCGCCAGCGCCGCCGCCGAGGTCAGGAAAATCCCCCAGGCGATATCCAGCGCCGTCACCTGCCAGGGCCAGCCTTTCAGCAGGGCCATATTGGTGAAATTGTAGACGCCGTAGACCAGCAGGCCCAGCGCGGCGCCGCGCGCGGCCGCCGCGGCGGGCCCGGCCGCCGGATGCGCGCAAAAGAACCAGACGCCGGCGGGATAGACGAGGTAGAAGCCTACGGCGGCGGGCCAGAAGACCTTATCGGCCATCAGGTGGCCTACCTGACCCTTGTAGAAAGAATTGGCGGCCCAGCCCACCCAGAACAGGTCCAGCAAGGCCACCGCGCCGGCGCTGGCCAGCAGCGAAACAAGGCTATTCATGTTACCCCCCCTCGAGCCGCGCTCAGGACAATTCTTTTATCATCCTTTCCGCGTCGGCGAAGATCAGCCCGAGATGCTCCGGGCCCCGGAAACTCTCGGCGTAGATCTTATAGACGTCCTCCGTGCCTGAAGGCCGCGCGGCGAACCAGCCGTCCGCCGTCATCACCTTCACGCCGCCCAGGGGCTCGTTATTGGAGGGCGCCCGGTTCAGCACCTTCTCTATCTTGCCGCCGGCCAGTTCCCTGAACGGGAACTTCTCCGGCGTGAGCCCCTTCAGCAGCTTCTTCATCTCGGGCGTGGCCGGCGCGTCCTGGCGGCGGTAGAAAGGTTCGCCGTACTTCGCGGTCAGGTCCTTATAAAGCCGCGCCGGGTCCTTGCCGGTCTTCGCGGTTATCTCCCCGGAGAGCAGGGCCAGTATTATGCCGTCCTTGTCCGTGCTCCACGGCCCTCCGTCGAAGCGCAGGAAAGAGGCGCCGGCGCTCTCCTCGCCGCCGAAGCCGAAGCTGCCGTCGAGCAGCCCGTCCACGAACCACTTGAAGCCTACCGGCACCTCGCGGAGCCGCCGGCCCAGGCCGGCCGCCACGCGGTCTATCATGGAACTCGACACGGCGGTCTTGCCCACGGCGGCGTCCGCGCGCCAGCCGGGGCGGTTCTGGAACAGGTAATGGATAGCGGCGGAGAGATAGTGGTTCGGCGGCAGCAGGCCGGCCTTCGTCACTATGCCGTGGCGGTCGTAGTCGGTGTCGCAGCCGAAAGCCACGTCATAGCGGTCCTTCAGGCCGATCAGGCGCTGCATGGCGTAAGGCGACGACGGGTCCATGCGGATCTTGCCGTCCCAGTCGGCCGTCATGAAAGAGAAGCTCTTGTCCACCTCGCCGCTGACTATGGTAAGGTCGAGGCCGTAGGCCTCGGCGATCGGGCCCCAGTAGCCCACGCCCGAACCGCCGAGCGGGTCCACGCCCAGTTTCACGCCGGCGGCCTTTATCGCCTTCATATCGATGACGCCGCCCAGGCCCTTCACGTACTCGCCGGTATAATCGTAGGGCTTCGTCGTGGAGGCCTTCTTGGCCTGCGCGAGCGGCAGGCGCCTGACGCCGGCCAGGTCTTTCTCCAGCAGGGCATTGGCCAGGTTCTGTATGACCCCGGTGCTCTCGGGGCCGGCGGGGCCGCCGGAGGGCGGGTTGTACTTGAAGCCGCCGTCCGCCGGCGGGTTATGGGAAGGGGTTATCAGTATGCCGTCGGCGAGCCCCGCCTTGCGCCCGGAGTTATAGGCCAGGATGGCGCGGGAGACAGCGGGCGTGGGCGTGTAGCCCCAGGCCGAATCCACCATCACGGTGACGCCGTTGCCGGCCAGCACCTCGAGCGCGGTGTCGAAGGCCGGCGCGGAGAGCGCGTGCGTATCCATGCCCATGAACAGCGGGCCGTCCACCCCGGCCTGGCGGCGGTAATCGCAGATCGCCTGCGTGACGGCCAGGATATGCCGCTCGTTGAAGGAGCGGGCGAAAGCGCTGCCGCGGTGGCCCGAGGTGCCGAAGGAAATGCGCTGCGCGGGGTCCTTGGGGTCCGGGACCTCCCGGCCATAGGCCTCCAGCAGCCTGGCTATATCGGTCAGTTTATCCTTGGGCAGCGTTTTACCGGCCAACGGGCTTATGCTCATAATGGTCTCCTGAAAGACGCGGGCCCCCGCCCCGCTTCATCAAAGTACCATTATATATTAACGGGCCCGCTCTAAAAAGCGCGGGCGCCGCGGACCGGGGCCGCCCCCCCCGCGGGGAAAGCGGCGCGCTTTTGGTAGAATCTGGAAGTGGGGAATTGAAGGCTTGGCAGGAGGAACGATGTCCCGGTATTTCATGTCGGTCCCGTTGGCGGCGTTATTTTTATTGGCGGTCCCGGACGCCGGCGCCGCCGCCGGCCAGAAAAAGAAAGCCGCGAAGAGCTCCGGCGTGGAGTGGGTGGCGCTGCCCGGCGGCAGGTACGTCATGGGTGCCGAGGACCTCGAGGACGCCCAGCCGGCGAGGCAGGTGACGGTAAAGGACCTGAAGCTCTCCAAAACGCCGGTCACGGTGGCGCAATACGCCGAGTGCGTAAAAGCGGGACGCTGCACGTCGCCGGACGCCCTGCCTGAATGCAACTGGGGAAAGCCGGGCAGGGAGGACCATCCGGTGAATTGCGTGGACTGGGAGCAGGCCGCGCAATTCGCGGTATTTGCCGGCGGCAGACTTCCTACCGAGGCCGAGTGGGAATTCGCGGCGAAGAGCCGGGGCCGGCGGCGCCTTTATCCCTGGGGGGAGGAACCCCCTTCAGAGATCCTGACGGCCGCGGGCTCCCCGGGAACCGTGCCGGTCTGCTCCAGGCCGGCGGGCAACACCGAACAGGGCCTCTGCGACATGTCGGGCAGCGTCTGGCAATGGGTGCAGGATTTTTACAGGGACACTTACGCCGGCGGGCCGGTGGACGGCTCCGCTTACGCCGGCCCCTGCGAGGTGCGCGGCGGGGCGGGCAGATGCACGGCGCGCGTCATACGCGGCGGCGCGTTCGACAGCCGGGGAGAGGGCTTCCGCTCGGACAGCCGCGGCGGCGCCGGGCCCGATATACGAAGAGCGCACATAGGGTTCCGCGTGGCCAGGTAGGACGCTCAGGCGGATCCGGCGCCGGGATCCCGCTTAACGGGTCCGCCGAGGGAATGGAACAGGCCTGAAGGCCGCCCGGGATCCCCCGCTCCGGGGCGTTCCGTTGTTTGTTTACCGGGCGCCGCATATCTGTATATAATTGAACCGGCGCCGCCAGCCGCACCGATGAACGAACTACTCTACCCCTATTCGCCCGCCCACTGGCTGCTCTCGCTGCTGGCCCGCCTCTATATCCGCTTTCTAGGCCTGACCTCGCGCATAACGGTAAAAGGCGTCAAGGACCATCCCGGCCCCGCCGTCTACGCGCTCTGGCACCGGCAGGAAGTGCTGATGATCTGGCTGCACCGCAAACGGGGGCTGGCGGGCCTGGTCAGCCAGAGCAAGGACGGCGAGTACATGGCCCGCATCCTGCTCGGCATGGGCTTCAACGTGATCCGCGGCTCCTCCACCACCGGCGGCAGCCAGGCCCTGCGCGCCCTCACCAAGGCGGCGCGCGCCGGCTACTCCATAGCCGTCACGCCCGACGGCCCCAAGGGCCCCATCTTCAAGGTGCACCCGGGCATAATTTTCATCGCGCAGAAAGCCGGCATCCCCGTGATCCCCGCCGCCTGCGCCCTCTCCAATAAAAAGATACTGCGCAGTTGGGACAAGTACCAGTTCCCGCTCCCCTTCGGGCGCATCGAGGCCGTCTACGGCGAACCGATACATGTGGCGGAGGCCGACGATATCGCGGCCAAGGCGCTGGAAGTGGAAACCGCGCTCAACAAGCTGACGGAAGAAGCCGAAGCGCTGCTCGCCGCCAAAAGGTAAGACAACATGCAGACCCGCGACCAGAACCTGCTCACCGACCAGGACCTCTACCTCTTTAACGAGGGCAATCACCTGCGGCTCTACGAGAAAATGGGGGCGCATGTCGTCACGCTCGGCGGGACCGAAGGCACCAATTTCGCCGTCTGGGCGCCCAACGCGTCCAGCGTGGCCGTGATGGGCGACTTCAACGGCTGGAACAAGGAGTCGCACCCGCTCAAGCAGCGCGGCAGCTCCGGCATCTGGGAAGGCTTCGTGCCCGGCGTACTGGAAGGCGGCAACTACAAGTATTTCATAGTCTCCCGCTACAACGGCCACACCGCCGAGAAGGCGGACCCTTTCGCCTTCTGCTCCGAGACCCCGCCGAAGACCGCCTCCGTGGTGCGCTCGCTCGACTACGGCTGGGGCGACGCGGAGTGGATGAAGGCCCGCGGCGCCAGGAACGGCCTGAAGAGCCCGGTCTCCATCTACGAGGTGCACCTGGGCTCCTGGATGCGCGTGCCCGAGGAGGGCAACCGCCCGCTCTCCTACCGCGAGCTCGCCGACCGGCTGACCGCCTACGTGAAGGACGCGGGCTTCTCCCACGTCGAGTTCCTGCCGGTCACCGAGCACCCTTTCTACGGCTCCTGGGGCTACCAGACCATCGGCTATTTCTCCCCCACCAGCCGCTACGGGTCCCCGCAGGACCTGATGTACCTCATCGACCGCCTGCACCAGGCCGGCATAGGCGTGATCCTGGACTGGGTGCCGGCGCATTTCCCCACGGACCCGCACGGCCTGGCCTTCTTCGACGGCACGCACCTCTACGAGCACGCCGACCCGCGCCAGGGCTACCACCCGGACTGGAAAAGCTCGATCTTCAACTTCGGCCGCAACGAGGTGAAGAGCTTCCTGCTGTCCTCGGCGATGTTCTGGCTGGACAAATACCACGCCGACGGGCTGCGCGTGGACGCCGTGGCCTCGATGCTCTACCTCGACTATTCGCGCAAGGCCGGAGAGTGGATCCCGAACAAGCACGGCGGCAACGAGAACCTGGAGGCCATCGCCTTCCTGAAGCAGTTCAACCACGTGGTCTACGAGAATTACCCGGACGCGCAGACCTACGCGGAGGAGTCCACCGCCTGGCCCATGGTCTCGCGCCCCACCTACCTGGGCGGCCTCGGCTTCGGCCTGAAATGGGACATGGGCTGGATGCACGATACGCTGGATTATTTCGCCAGGGACCCGGTGTACCGCAAGTACCACCACAACAGCCTGACCTTCCGCATGCTCTACGCCTGGGGCGAGAACTTCACGCTGCCGCTGTCCCACGACGAGGTGGTGCACGGCAAGGGCTCGCTGCTCGCCAAGATGGCCGGGGACGACTGGCAGAAGTTCGCCAACCTCCGCCTGCTCTACGGCGCGATGTACGCCCAGCCGGGCCAGAAACTGCTGTTCATGGGCGGCGAGTTCGCCCAGTGGGGCGAATGGAAACACGACACCAGCCTGGACTGGCACCAGGCCGGCCACGGCCCGCACGCGGGCATGCGCCAGTGGGTGAAGGACCTCAACACCCTCTACCGGGTGGAGCCGGCCATGCACGAGCTCAACTGCAGCCCGGCGGGCTTCGAATGGATAGACGCCAACGATTCCCAGCAGAGCGTAACGGCCTTCCTGCGCAAGGACTCCTCCGGCCGCGTGGTGCTGGCGGTCTGCAATTTCACGCCGCTGGCGCGCCTCGATTACCGGGTGGGGGTGCCCTCGGAAGGTTTCTGGAAAGAACTGCTCAATAGCGACGCCCCCTCCTACTGGGGCGGCGGCATGGGGAATTTCGGGGGGGCGCACGCGGAACAGGTCCAGGCCCACGGCCGGCAGTACTCGCTCAAGATAACCCTGCCGCCCCTTTCCATACTGTTCTTCAGCCCCAGCTGAGGCGCCTCCTAGGACCTTGGACCCAGTCCGGCCTGGGTCCAAGTCCCCTTAATAGTCTCCGCCCCGCGTGCTAACATATGCGCAGGAGGACCTATGAAGACCATCCTGCTCGCCTCGATCCTGATACTGGCCCCGGCCCTGCTCCTGCGCGCCGCCTCCATGGAGGGCCTGCGCAAGTCCGCCGAGAATATCAGCGTCAAGACCACCTCCCCCCGCGCCGCCGCCGCCTCCGACAAGAGCGAGATAAAGCCCGTGCCCGCGGACGGTTTCAAGGCCATCGGCGACTTCATAGTCCGCATCCTCAAGCTCATTTTCAATCCTAACGGGGATATCGAGATAGAGACCCCGGTAGACCGGGTGCCCGAAACGGAAGGCGCCCTGGACGACGATCAGGGCGAAGAGGAATCATATACGGAAGGGCAAACCTATGACCCGGTGGACGAGTCGCAGCTGCCCCAGGACCCCTTCTCCACCTCCGCCCCCGCCGCGGCTCGGCCCGGGGCCGCCGCCCAGCCCGCGGCCCAGCCCGCCGCCCAGGGCGACATCTTCTCCGCGCCCGGCGCCGACCGCGGCAGCGACACCATCCCCCCCGACCTGCGCCAGAAGGCCCTGGACTATTTCAACGCCAATTCGGCCCGCTTCGCCAATAAGCGCTACATCGGGATCGTGGACTTCGCGGCCCACTCCAGCCGCGACCGTTTCTGGATACTGGACATGGAGAGCGGCGCGGTGCGCGCCATGCACGTGGCCCACGGCGTGGGCTCCGACCCCGACGGCGACGGCTACGCCACCCGCTTCAGCAATGTGCCCAACTCGCGCGCCTCCTCGCTGGGCCACTACATGACCGGCGCCCTCTACACCGGCAAGCACGGCCGCTCCATGCGGCTGCACGGCCTGTCCAGCACCAATTCCAACGCCCTCTCCCGCGCGGTGGTGGTGCACGACTCCAACTATGTCCGCGAGGGCAATTACCGGGCCGGCCGCTCCTACGGCTGCCTGGCGGTGGCCAACAGCGAGATCGGCCCCGTGCTCTCCGCCCTGCGCGGCGGGGCGCTGATCTACGCGGGCCTCAGCGGCAGCGAATTCTAAGCAAAAGGACCCCGGCCGGAACGGAGGGGGGGCTCCAAAACCGGAGTCGCGCACACGGTGTGAGGCCCGGCTTTAGAGCGAGGCATAATTATGCCTCGCGCCCGGGCCGCAAGGGCGGAGGAGATTTTTCAAAGAAAATCGCCGAGCCGGGTTCGCGGAAAACCGCTATGCGGTTTATCCGTGAACGCGACTCCGGTTTTGGAGCCCCTCTGTCCGTTTCGGGGCGCCCGGAGCCATAGTTCCCCCATATTTAGTAGAATAATAATATTGGCGCCGCCGGCTGCTGGCGGCCTTGTGCCGTTTTACGCTAATTTCCAGGTTTAAGAGGAACGATTATGGTTGATAAACAGAAAAAACTCCGCTTCGGCGTGGTAGGCGCCGGCAAACTGGGCGGTTTCCACTCCCGCACCCTTTCCACCATGCCCGAGGTCGAGCTGGTCGGCATCTCCGACCCCAACCTGCTGCGCGCGCAGATGCTGGCCTGGCAGTACAACTGCGTGGCCTACAAGACCATGGAGGAACTGCTCTCCCAGGTGGACGCCCTCGTGATAGCGGCCCCCACCGAATACCACGCCGACCTCGGCGCCAAGGCCCTGGCCGCCGGCGTGCATGTCCTGATCGAAAAGCCCATCACCAATTCCGAGGAAGGCGCCCGCAAGCTCCTGGAGCTCAGCGAGAAGAACGAGGTGGTGCTGCAGGTCGGCCACAGCGAGCGCTTCAACGCCGCCGTGGTGGAGACCCTGAAACACGTGAAGAACCCCCGCTACGTCACCATCGAGCGCCTGGGGCCCTTCGACCCGCGCGTGGCCGCCACCGGCGTCACGCTGGACCTGATGATCCACGACCTGGACATCATCCTCACCATGATCGATTCCGAGGTCGCCTCCTTCGAGGCCATAGGCGCCAGCATGCTCAGCGCCCACGAGGACATCTCCAACGTGCGCCTGAAGTTCAAGAACGGCTGCGTGGCCGACATCACCGCCAGCCGCGCCACCATGGAGGCCTC
>Ga0302238_1002261_pt1 | contig 13776 bp, 8 predicted proteins | sample AAG_UR_Asn_MG_FD_193527 | JGI IMG/M metagenome (GOLD analysis project Ga0302238, IMG submission 193527) | Enriched activated sludge microbial communities from anaerobic digester in WTTP, New Holstein, Wisconsin, United States - AAG_UR_Asn | ecosystem: Engineered > Bioreactor > Anaerobic >...
TGGCCATCACGTTCCGTCCCAGGAACCAGTTGACCAGGCCGTAGTGGAACTCCAGGTTGGTTGCCAGGGCGCTGCCGCGCAAGGTGGTGCTGCGCAGCACCGTGGAGAGATGCTCGTAGCTGTCGAAGCGGTTCTCGCCCTTGGTCAGCAGCAGTGCGATGTTGGAGTCGTAGGCGCCGGCCACCTTGTACTTCATGAACAGGCCGGTATCTGGGTTCAGCATGCTGATCCCCTGGTCGTCACGCACCTCGCCCTCAATCGGTTTGGACCAGTAGCGGATCATGCCGCCGGCATGGGGGGACAGCGAGGCATCGGTGGCGTTGAGACGGGCCTCGACCGAAGCGTTGAAACGAACGATCCGCTCCGGTTTGGGCAGCCGTTCTTTATGACGGGCCAAGAGCGCCATGGCCTCAACCAGTGACTCAACCACGAAGAAATCGTTCTTGTCTTTGGGGTTGGTGAACTTGAGCGAGTAGCACAGCTCGGTGACCCGGTGTTCCACCTGGATACGGGTGTTGACCTCCATAAAATAATGGCGGTCGCGGTCGACGATGCACTCAAAGGTGGAGGCGGAATCAAGCCCGACAGCCTGTCCGAAACGGGCCGCCTCCTCTTCCATCCGCTGCAGCACCTTCAGGTCGGACTCCAGCGCCTTGACCTCGGCCTTTTTGCCCTCGTCCTTGGCCCGTGCAATGGCTGCCAGCAATCCTTCCTGGGTAACAGAGACCTCCAGCAATTTTTGTTCATGCATCTGCAGCGAACAATCGCGCCCCCCCAGGGCCACGCACCAGTCGCCGTTGCCCAGCAGCTGAATTTCATTGTGGCGGGTCTGCTCAATGTTCAGCTCGATCAGCACGTTCTTGTTGTCGCCAACCCCGTTGGCCTTGACCTCGTTCAGCACCTCACGCACCATGGCAGGCGCCTCGGCAGCTGCCTTGACAATCTGGGGCTCATCGGCCTTTTTGGCCCCCAGCAGGGAGGCCCCCAGGATACGCTGTCCCTTACCGCCACCGCCGCCGATCGCCTTGAGGCGGAAGCGGCTGCCGGGGTGCTTGCGGAACAGCTCAGCCACCTCAAGCTCAACTTGGGCGCACAGCTCTTCAATGCTGAACAGATCGATCCCCTTGGCATAGGAAGCCATCAGGATATGGTCGGCCAGGGCCTCAAGCGGCAGCTTGGTGTCTTTCAACAGTTTGGCATCGCACTCGAGCCCTTCGGCCTTGACCAGGGCCAACAGTTTTTCACGGCTGTCATGCTTCTTGAGCAGGGTGCGGGCCGTGACGTTATCAATACCGGGGGTAACACTGACATTGACCTGCAGGGCGGTCCGCTTGGCCTCGTCCTTCTTGCCGGCGCGCCCCTGGGTGGCGGCGCAGGGACCGATGAAGCTGAGGCCCGCCTTCTCAATGGCGGCAACGAACTCCTCATCCTCGGCCATAAAACCGTAGCCGGCAAAGATGGAGTCATAGCCGTTATCCTTGGCAATGCTGATGATCTGGTTGATCCGCTCAACCCGCTCTTCCTTGCTGGCGCCGGTATAGTCAGGCACGCGGTGGACCCGGTTGGAGTCGGTCAGCTGACGCAGTTCCGGGGCCAGGGCGTTGGCGTAGACGATCGAGTCCTTCTCGGACAGCAGGATCCCGTAGTGGCTGATGCCCATCTCCTGGTAGATATCCATGGCCTCCTTGCGGATCGGGCCACGGCAGACGATCAACGGCTTCAGGTCTTCGCAGGCAAAGGAACGGACCCACTCGGACGGCGAGGCGCTTAAACGACGATCCCGGTGAATCAGGGGGTTATGCTTGTAGTAATCAATCTGTGACATAGCTCTCTATCTCCAATGGGCAAAGTGGTGTGTTTTAGTGGAATTCGCGCTGGACAGCCTGCATCGGACCCGGTTTGTAGTGCCGCAGCAGGAAGTTCATGTTTTCTCCCAGCACCTTGCGCAGGTCGGTGGGCATGACCAGCGATGAGATAGAGCCAAGTGCCAGACCTTCCTTCGGGTTCATCAATTCCTTCTCGTAACGCTGATTCAGGGCGGTTTCTTCCAGACGCAGCCAGTCTGCCACATCCTTCTCGGCATCCTTGGCCGCCTCGCCGGGGGTCATGCCGGCAGCGACCCGGTCCTGGGTACCCTGCTTGACCCGTTCCTTGACCGAACCGCGCAGCTTGCGCAGCTCATCCTTGTAGACAAACTCCTTACCGGCCGGTCCCATCACCGCCAGGCGGGTGGTGGGCAGCGCCAGAACCAGGTCGGCGCCGGTGGGATAGTTGTTGTAGGAGGCATAGGCGCCACCAAAGGCGTTGCGCAGGATCAGCAGAATCCGCGGGGTGCGGATATCGACGATCGAATCCAGCATGGCCCGTCCGGCCTGGACGATCCCGCGGGACTCCTGCTCACGGCCGGGCAGGAAGCCGGTGGTATCCTCCATGAAGATGATCGGAATGTTGTAGACGTTGCAGAAGCGGTTGAAACGGGCGATCTTGTAGGCGGAATCCACCGAGATCTGACCGGAGTTGACGGCCGAGTTGTTGGCCACGAAGCCGACCACGTTGCCGCCCAAGCGGCCAAAGGCGGTCACGGCCTCGCGGGCGCGATCCGGCTGGATCTCGAAATAGTCTCCGTGGTCGCAGATCTGCTGGATCAGGATCGAGACATCAAAGGGGGTGTTGAAACCAGTCGGCGAGTTGAAGGCCTTTTTCAACAGGGTGTTGATCTCCCAGGTCTTGCGGTCCAGCGGATCGCTGGTCTGCTGGAACGGGGCAAACTCGCCGTTGTTGTTGGGAATGTAACTGAGTAACTGGATGGCGGCCCGCAGCGCGCCGACTTCATCCTCTACGGTCAGATCAGCCACACCGGAGGAACCGTGGACCTTGGGTCCGCCCAACTCCTCCGGGGTAACGTCTTCTCCCAGCACCGATTTGACCACGCCGGGGCCGGTCAGACCGAAGAAGGTATCCTTGGGCTGGATCACGAAGCTGCCCTGGCGAGGAAGATAGGAACCGCCGCCGGCATTGAAGCCGAACATGCACATGATGGAGGGGACCACGCCGCTGATCTTGCGCAGGGCGGTAAAGGCCTCGGCATACCCGTCCAGGCCGCCCACACCGGCCGGCACAAAGGCGCCGGCGGAGTCGTTCATACCGATGACCGGAATCCCTTTTTCGCCGGCCATCTGGAACAAAAGCGCCAGTTTGCGGCCGTTGGTGGCGTCGATCGAACCGGCGCGCACCGTGAAGTCATGGCCGTAGAGCGCCACATCGCGGCCGCCGATATTGAGGATACAGGTGACCAGCGAGGCGCCGTCCAGGTTCTTGCCCCAGTTCTGGTACAGCACGTTCGGCTCCCGCTCCGTCAGAACCTTGATCCGCTCCCAGACCGTCATCCGTTTTTTGAAGTGCTGTTTCTCTATCTGGGCAATACTGACCGACTTGATCGGACGCTGGATCAGGTCGTGGCCTTCCTTCATCGCCTCTTCATAGCCGCCCTTCTTGCCGGGAATCTCGCCCGGAATGGTAAACTCAACGGTTTCAGGCGGTGCAAACGGGTTCTTCAATGAGGGTTTGATCGCTTTCTTGGACATCTGAACCATCCTTCCTCTGCAAAAGGTAATAAAACAGCCTAAGCTAGCAACAAAACGTCATGTTTTCGTGATTAACGAGCGACAACAGCCAGGACCTGTACCTCGGAGCCATCCTTGGACAACAGACGATGACGCAGGGATGAATCAAAATAGACACAATCTCCTTCGGTCAGCTCAAAACGCTGATCTTCCAGCACCAGTTCGGCAGTACCCCGCATAATGAACAGGAACTCTTCGCCATCGTGGCTATAGGTATTTTCTTCAGCCGGTTTCTCGATCACGGTCAGGAGAAACGGCTCCATCTTTTTATTCTGCTTGCGCCAGGAGAGCGATTCGTAGGTATAGCCCTGACTGGTACCGGCACGGGAGATAACCCGCGGCATCAGCTTGCGTTCGTCGGCACGAACGATCTCGTAACGGCACTCTTCCTCTTCTTCAGCAAAGAAGTGGCCGATTTTCACATCAAAGAAACGGGCTATCTTGGAGAGGGTGGCAATGGGGGGAGAGACGTTATTGTTCTCGATCTGGGAAATCAGCGCAGGCGAGAAACCGGTCTCCCGGGCAACCGCCTGGAGCGTCAGTTTTTTCGCCAATCGAAGTTTCTTGATTTTTGCGCCAATATTATATTCGCTGCTCATTTACCCAATCCGCCGGAATATAAACCTGTTTTGGTCGGGCGTTTGTATACAAAACCAGTTATATTGTCAATAAAATAGTTTTAATCGCAACAAAGCTGCTATAGCCGCGCTATATCAATTTTAATTACAGTAAATTTTATACTACTCGCCCAACAACTGCCGCGCCAGCAACTCAACCGTGTGCACCACCTCAACAGTAGAACCATGTTGTTTGAGACCGTCATCCAGTTGCATCATACAGCCGGGACAGCCGGTGGCCACGGCAGCGGCCCCGGTAGCCATGATCGCCTCGCTCTTGGCATCATTAATCGCCATGGATGAGCCATAGTGATAGACATTGAAGGTCCCCCCCAGGCCACAGCAGCGGTCGGCCCCCTCCATCTCCACCAGTTCCAGGCCAGGGGTGGCCTTGATCAGGTCACGTGGCTGGCTGGTCAGTTTGCGGGTCCGCAAATGGCAGGGGTCGTGATAGGTAACCCTGCCCGAGGCACCGGCGCCGGTCTCCTCAGGTTTGAGGCCGAGCTGCTGGAGCAACTGGGCGGCATCGACCGTCTTGTGGGCAAGGCGTTCAAGACGCTCCTTCAGTTCGGGGTTGCGCTTGCCGACCACCAGGGGATACAGGCGGTGCAGGGCGCCGCCGCAGGTGGCGCAGGCGCTCATGACATAATCGGCCTCGTAGCGTTCCAGGGCGGCCAGGTTACGTTCCGCCAGGTCACGCACGGTGGCGATATCGCCGCCGGACATGCCGGGCAGGCCGCAACACTGTTGATCCTTGGGGATAATGACCGTGCAGCCCAGGTGCTGAAACAGCTTGACCGTGGCAACCCCGATGCGGGGATAGACAAAGTTGGTCATACAGCCCACAAAGAAGAGAATTCGCGGTTTGCCCGGCTGCCCTTCGATCACCTCGGGGTAGCGCTCCATGAACGGCGTCTTGGCGATGGCCGGGATATAGCGTTTATTGCCGATAAACGGCAGGGGGAACCGCAGGCGCAGACCGGAATTTTCCGGCACCTTCTTGAAAAACAGCGGCCCCAGGATGGCAGCGGCCTTGGCCCCCAGCTTCATGCGGGTGCGATTCTGGATGACCTGGCCAACGGCCTTGTGGAAGGTGGTCAGTCCCCGCTTTTGCGCCAAGGCCTCACGGGCAGCGATCACGATCTCATCGGTCGGCACATCATTGGGGCAACGCTCCACGCAGCTGCCGCACAACAGACACTTGGACATGGCCAGATAGGTCTGGTCATCCAGGTCAATGTCATCTTTCAACAGGTGCTGCACCAGGGTCAGCTTGCCGCGGGCCGTGGCGGGCTCACGCTGGAAGGCGGTAAAGGCGGGGCAATTTGAGCGGCAGGTACCACATTTGACGCATTTTTTCAGCTGTTCTTCAATCCGTGCAAGGGTGTCCTGGGTCATATCGGACATTGCAAAGGCCTTTCCTGCTTATGCAGCGTTGGAGCAATTAGCCGGACAAACAATTGGAGAATAACACACAACATGATAAACAAACTTACCACTCAAATACAATCATTTTGGTCAGTTTATCGCCGCAAAAATGTCACTTTTGCTGATCTGCCAGCTCCAGGACAGGCAGCCATCCCTCCAGGGATGCAAGGGCACGCTCAGCCAGCAGCAGCTTGCGATCCTTTTTCTTGACCCGGCTTTCCGGGACGGGAAACAGACCATAGTTAACATTCATCGGCTGGAAATGCTTCGGCTCTACATCGGTAATATGATGGATCAGGGCACCCAAGGCGGTTTCGCGGGGGGCCTGGGGCGGCTCCTTGCCGGCACGCAGGGCCGCCAGCGTCAGCCCGGCCAGAAAACCGGAGGCTGCCGACTCCACATACCCTTCCACCCCGGTAATCTGACCGGCAAACAGGATGCGGGGATCGGCTTTGAGCTGCTGGGTCGGCAACAGCAGGCTGGGCGCATTGATAAAGGTGTTGCGGTGCATGGCACCCAAACGGGCAAAGTCGGCCTGTTCCAGGCCGGGGATCAGCCGCAGTACCCGGCGCTGTTCCGGCCAGGTCATCTTGGTCTGGAACCCCACCAGGTTATAGAGGGTCTTTTCCCGGTTCTCTGCCCGCAACTGCACCACCGCATACGGGTCCCGCCCGGTCGTGGGGTTGGGCAGCCCCACCGGCTTCATCGGGCCAAAGCGCAGGGTATCATCCCCCCGCGCCGCCAGCTCCTCAATCGGCATGCACCCCTCAAAGTGCACCACCTTTTCAAAGCCGCGGGGTTCTACCTTTTCCGCAGAGCGCAGCGCATCAAGGAACACGGTGTACTGCTCCCGTTCCAGGGGACAGTTGAGGTAATCATCGCCATCCCCCTTGCCATAACGGGAGGCGGCGTAGATCTTGGACATGTCAAGGGACTCGGCAGTCACGATCGGCGCAATGGCGTCATAGAAGTAGAGTCGCTCCCCCACCAGGCGTGCCAGTTGCTCAGCCAGGGCATCGCTGGTCAGGGGACCGGAGGCGATCACCACCACCCCTTCAGCAGGCAGTTCGGTCAGTTCTTCACGGATCAGAGTGATATTGGGGTGGGAGGAGATTTTTTCGGTTATCCAAGCCGAAAACAGATCACGATCAACCGCCAGGGCACCACCTGCCGGCACCTTGGTGGCATCGGCAGCCCGCATGACCAATGAGCCGCAGCGCCGCAGTTCCTCTTTCAACAGGCCAACAGCATTGCCTAGATCAGCCCCCCGTAGAGAATTGGAGCAGACCAGCTCCGCCAGCCCCTCCGACTGGTGGGCCGGGGAAAAACGGTGCGGCTTCATCTCGTACAACCTTACGGCACAGCCGCGCTGTGCAGCCTGCCAGGCCGCCTCACAGCCGGCCAGACCGGCGCCTATGATGGTAATTTGCCTATTCATGCACCTATCCACAAAGCAATAAAAGTGTACCTGCACAGAGAAAAGTCCGGTTTCAACGGAATACGGCACCACGTTGAAACCGGACTGGTTACTGTCGAATGTGATACGTCTCGCGGAAAAGCACTACGCGGATGTCCAGTCGCAGCCCTCTTTCGGACACTTGAGGAACTCACCCTTTTTCTTGTAGACCTTCTTGACCAATACCGGGAAGCCGCACTTGGGGCAGGGCTGTGCAATCGGTGGGTCCCAGAGGGCAAACTTGCAGTCCGGGTAGCGGTTACAGGAGTAGAACAGTTTACCGTAACGCGACTTCTTCTCGGTCAGTTCTCCCTGTTTGCATTCCGGACAGGTCACCCCGGTGCCTTTGGGTTTGTTGAGCGGCTGGATGTTTTTACAGGCCGGATAGCCGGAGCAGGCCAGGTACTTGCCGTAACGGCCCGACTTGATCAGCATCGGCTGGCCGCACTTGTCGCATTTTTCATCCGACAGCTCCGGCTCCGGCGCTTCTTCGGCGGTGCTGTTCTCCAGGTTGCGGGTGTACTTGCAGCCTTCCTTAAAGCCGGTGCAGGCCACAAACTTGCCCCGCTTGCCCAACTTGATGGCCAACGGCTTACCGCACTCCGGGCAGGTCTCGTCCAGGGTCTCGGTGGTCAGGTCGTCTTTTTTGACCTCCCCCTCTTTCTGTTTCAGCAGACTGATGAACGGTTCCCAAAACTCTCGCAGGAGCGGTTTCCACTGTTTTTCACCACGGGATACCTGGTCGAGCTGTTCCTCCAGACCGGCGGTGAAGTTGTAGTCCACATATTGCGGGAAGTGAGCGGTCAGCAGATCATTGACCACCATCCCCACATCCTCGGGGAAGAAACGTTTCTTGTCCAGGCGGCAGTACTTACGCTCCACCAGGGTGTTGAGGATACTGGCATAGGTGGAAGGACGACCGATGCCGTACTCTTCCAGGGTCTTGACCAGGGTCGCCTCGGTGTAACGAGGCGGCGGTTGGGTGAAGTGCTGTTCCGGCAGCACCTCCAGCAGCTTGAGCGCCTCCCCCTGCTCCAGCGGCGGCAGCGTGCCTTCCTTCTCCTCGTCCTCGTCATCCACCCCTTCAATGTACAGCTTCATGAAGCCGGGGAAACGCAGCACCGAGCCGGTGGCCCGCAGGGTGTAGTTTTCTTTCTTCTCACCACTGACATCAATATCCACCGAGGTCTGATCCAAGAGCGCCTCGGCCATCTGACAGGCAATGGTTCGTTTCCAGATCAGCTCGTACAGCCTGAACAGATCCGGGGTCAGAAACTTTTTCAGCTCTGCCGGGGTCTTGTCCAGGTACGTGGGACGGATCGCTTCGTGGGCTTCCTGCGCATTTTTGGACTTGTTCTTGTAGTGGCGCGGCTTGGCCAGGGCATACTCCTTGCCGTAGGCCACGCTGATCAGGTCGTGGGCCTCTTTGAGCGCCTGGACCGAGAGGTTGACGCTGTCGGTACGCATATAGGTGATCAGACCCACGGTGCCGCCATCGCCGATCGCCACCCCTTCGTACAGCTTCTGGGCGGTGGACATGGTCTTCTTGGCGGAGAAGCCCAGCTTGCGGGAGGCCTCTTGCTGAAGGGTGGACGTGGTGAAGGGAGGCGCCGGGGTGCGCTTGGTCTCCTTGCGGATCACCGAAGCGACCGTGGCGCTCCCTTTGGCAATGCCCTGCTTCAGCGTCTCGGCGCTCTTCTGATCCGGGATAGCAAACTTGTCCAGCTTCTTGCCATCCACCGCCACCAGACCGGCCTTGAACTGGACGCCGCCCTGTTTTTGCAGCTTGGTGGCAATGGTCCAGTACTCCTGTTCCGTAAAGGCCTGGATCTCTTTTTCCCGCTCGCAGACCAGCCGCAGGGCAACGGACTGCACCCGCCCGGCTGACAGGCCGTAGCGGATCTTCTTCCAGAGAAAGGGGGAGAGGTTGAAGCCAACCAGATAATCGAGGATCGAGCGGGCCTGCTGGGCGTCGACCAGCTCAATGGCAATATCGCGGGGGTTGTTAACCGCGTGCAGGATGGCATCCTTGGTGATCTCATGGAACACCACCCGCTGGATCGGCAGCTTGGGCTTCTTATCCAGCCCCAGGGCAGCCAGCAGGTGCCAGGAGATCGCCTCGCCCTCGCGGTCGGGGTCAGTTGCCAGCAGCAGCCGGTCTGCCTCCTTCAGCTCTTTCTTGAGGGCATCGATATGTTTTTTGCTTTCCGGCAAGACATGGTACTTGGGCTCGAAATCATTGGCCGTATCGACCGACCCCTGTTTGCTGGGCAGGGCGCGCACATGGCCGAAGGAGGCCATTACCCGATAGCCGGGACCCAAGAACTTTTCGATGGTCTTGGCCTTGGCCGGAGACTCGACAATAACCAGTTGATGCGCCATATCGTAACAATCCTTACGGGAGTGAATAGTATGAGCCGGGCAGTTGCTGCACGATTCCTTTGAGTTCAAGGCCAAGCACCATAGCCGAAACCTCGGCGGCCGTCAATTCCAGAGCCTGGGTGATCTCGTCCAGATGGCGTGGCCCCTGGGCAACCAGTTCGTAGACCGCGACCTCACGCGGGGCAAGGTCTGGCCGCCTGGGCAGCGGGACGGTATCGCTCGCCAAGGCGCGCACGGCAGGCGGCGCGATCCTGCTTGCAGCCAGGATATCCTCAACCGAGTCAACCAGCTGCGCCCCCTCCTTGATCAAGCGGTTGCTGCCGCGACAGGAGGCGACACTGATCGGCCCCGGTACGGCCATGACCTCGCGCCCCTGATCCAGGGCGTACCGGGCCGTGATCAGGGAGCCGCTCTTTTCAGCCGCCTCAACCACCAGCACCCCGCGCGTCAGGCCGCTGATAATCCGGTTGCGCCGGGGAAAATGTTCGGCCAGCGGCTGGGTGCCGAGGGGAAACTCGGAAATAATGCAGCCATTTGCCGCAATCCGATCCCGCAGTTCCCTATTTTCCGGCGGATAGGCAAGGTCGACACCACAGCCGAGCACTGCCACGGTGCTGCCGCCACCGGCCAGCGCCCCGGTATGGGCTGCCGTGTCGATGCCTCTGGCAAGCCCGGAAACAACCAAAACCCCGTGAGCTGCCAGCTCCTCTGCCAGATGTTTTGCCGCCTTCAGGCCTTCCCGGGTGGCACGGCGGGAGCCAACCAGGGCAATGGCCGGGTCCCAGGACGGTAGTTCCCCCCGTAGATACAACAAGGGGGGCGGGTTGCCGATCTGGAACAGCCTACGGGGGTAGTCGGCCTCAAGAAAGCTCAACAGACGTACCCCGCTTTGCTCGACCCTACGGCATTCCGCCTCGGCAAATCGCCGGCAGGTGCTGCCGCCAAGCGCCGCAGCAATCTGGGGCGTCATCCCCTTGACCGTACTCAAGGCCGCAACAGGAGCGGCAAGCACCGCAGCCGGACTCTCAAAACGTTCCAGCAGACGCCGGAACATGACCGGGCCAACCCCCTCAACCGCCTGCAGCGCTATCCAGGAAAATACATCCATATCCCGCACCGGAAAAAAACAAAGGCCGGCTCGCTGGCCGGCCTTATGCCGTTGTAACAAACCTGCTTAATGGGGGGCGCTGACCACCTCATTGCCCTTGAAAACAGCATCAATACTCTTGACCACAATTGCCGTCGAGGTCCGATTGGCGGTCTCAACCACCACCACGGCACCGACCACTTCACTGGGCAGTTGCCCCACGTACCGATCAACCAGCATCTTTTCCACATGCACCTGGCGGATGATATAGAGCAGATTTCCCACTTCGACCCCCTGGTTCTTTCCCAGGTCAAGGTAGACCACATCCCCTGCGGCGAGGGACTGATCGCCGGTGGCACTCTCCACAATGTAGCCCTTCAGCGGCTTGTCCGTCATCTTCAGCGCTACTTTTTTACGTTTGAGCGGCGCATAGGGGATCAGCAGGTCACCCGGTTCGATTTCCTTGAAAGAGCTGGTAATCATGCCGCGGGAGTTCAATTCCGTCACTTGTGTCAGTTGAACGGTCCCCAGCGGAAGAACCTTGTACCCGAGACTGTCACCGGTAATGGGGTGTTCTACTTCTGCCAGCTTACGCAGAATCGTGTATTTATTGCCATCGGCACCACCATGTTTGGTACCGATATCGGTAAATACGATATCCTCTTCCCCCAGGACCAGACGCCCGTGCTGGCCGGCAATGATCCTGCCGGTCGGCGCCAGTTCCTTATCCATCAGCCGGCCTTCGTTCCCACGTACGGAGAAACTCTTTTCCTCGGCGACCTCAGGTTCTGCAGCCGTTACCGGCTTGTTTGCAGCTGCCTTCTGTCCTCCTGACACCTCTGCAGCAGGAACGATCTCAAGCTGTCCATCCTTAAAACGCACGGTCTGCCCGGGATAGATAAAGTGCGGGTTCGTTACCTGAGGATTCTTGGCCCACAGGTTCGGCCAGTAGTGCGGATCGTTCAAAAACCGAGCAGAAAGCCCCCAGAGAGTATCACCCTTCTGAATGACATACTCGGTCGGCTCTTCTGCGGCCAAGGCGAGACAGGGCAGCACAAGCAGCACAACCCCAAGGAGAAGCATCATCTGAATACGAGATTTCATGGTCACCTCATTTCAGTACTGGGCAGAGGCCAGTTATTCAGGCGCTCGCGGGCCTTAATCGCTGCCGGGCTGCCGGGATAATTGCGAATAAGCTGTTCAAAGGCGGCCTTGGCCTTATCCTGCTGTTTCAGGGCAGCTCGGCTGTAACCGATCTTCAACAGGGCATCGGCAGCCTTGGGGTGGCGCGGCCAGCTATCCAGCACTTTTTGAAATGCCGGCAACGCCTGCTGCAGATCCGACATGCTGTAATAGCATTCGCCAATCCAGTAGTGGGCATTGGGCACGTATTCGCTTTTCGGCTGTTCCTTGACGAAGGCCTGGAAAGCAGCCACTGCCTCGCTGAAACTGTTCGTGCTGTACAGGCCGAACGCCTTCACGTAACTCTGGGGCGGCCCACCATCCTTGACCTTCTGGTTCGGTTCGGGGTTTACCACTTCTATTTTAGGGCTTGCCGCAACGGGGGCATGCTGCAGCTTCGACTCCAACGCCCGGTTCGACTCCTTCAGTTCACGCAGGCTTGCCTGTAGTTCCTGGAAAAGCTTGCCCCGCTGCGCCTCCTGCTCCTCCAGCGTCATAAGCCGTCCGGACAGCTCGTTATAGCGGGCCTCAAGCCCGCCGGTAACCTGATAGAGGTGCTCCAGCTTGGTTTCAGCTTCAGTCTGGCGCTTGACCATCAGATCATTGGCAGCACAGCCGGCAAGCAGAACCATCGCAATGCTGGCGACACCCAGCGCCCGTAGATTATTCATGAAACACTCCGGTTTTTCATGGGGTTTGCTGCTATTAAAGCCAGAAAAACCGCTTTGTCAAGTGAAAGTCAGGATTTGCCCGTTTGCATTTTACAGAGGCCTGTCTGCTGTGTTAGCATTGAAAACTATTTGTTATGCCACCCGTAAAAGTGATAAAAGCCGTGAAAAAACCAGAATTATTAGCGCCAGCCGGCACCATGGAAAAACTGAGATGCGCCGTGCACTACGGTGCAGATGCCGTCTACATGGGCGGTCCCGACTTCGGTCTGCGCAACATGGCCGGCAACTTCAGCCTTACAGAGATGCCGGAGGCCCTTGCCTTTGCCCACCAGCATGGCGTGCGCTGCTTTCTGACCATCAACAGCTACACCCCGGACCATGATCTGACCAAGCTGGAACAGTACCTCGAACAGCTGGCACCACTTGCGTTCGATGCCTATATCATCAGCGACCCCGGCGTGCTACGGCTGGTTCGCCGGATATCTCCCGAACGGGAATTGCACCTCTCCACCCAGGCCAACACCATTAACCGCCAAAGCGCCTTATTCTGGCAAGACCTGGGGATCAGCCGCGTCAACCTGGCACGGGAAATGACCCTCGACAACATCCGCGCCACAACCGCTGCCACTTCCCTGACCTGTGAAGTCTTTGTCCACGGCGCCCTCTGCATCGCCTATTCAGGGCGCTGTCTGCTCTCCAGCGCCATTACCGGCCGAAGCGCCAACCAGGGCGAATGCACGCAGCCCTGCCGCTGGAAGTATGCCCTGGTCGAAGAAAGCCGTCCCGGTCAGTATCTGCCGATCGAAGAGGATACGAACGGCACCTTTGTGTTTAACTCCCGCGACCTCTGCCTGCTTGAATACCTGCCGGACCTGATCCGGGCCGGCGTGGGCTCACTTAAAATCGAAGGCCGCATGAAGGGCATTCACTATCTTGCAGCGGTCCTGCGGGTCTACCGTGCCGCCATTGACCGTTTTTGTGCCGATCCGGACCACTACACCCTCGACCAGTCCTGGCTGGACGAACTTGCCACCATCAGCCACCGCGGGTACACCACCGGCTTCCTGCTGGGCGATCCCCGTGATGTTGGCCAATCCTACACGTCCGGGTATCTGCGCAGCCACCAACTGGTCGGCGTAATCGAGGAGCTGGTTGCACCTGGGCAGGCGCTTGTGCAGGTCAGAAACCGTTTTCAGCAGGGGGATCGGTTGCTGCTGATGGGGCCCGCCATGAAATCTGCCGCCTTTTCAGCGGAATGCTTGCAGGCGATGACAGCAGAGGGAGCGCTGGAGCAGCGCGATAGTGTCCACCCGAATATGCGTGTCGTGAT
>Ga0302238_1002265_pt1 | contig 13765 bp, 9 predicted proteins | sample AAG_UR_Asn_MG_FD_193527 | JGI IMG/M metagenome (GOLD analysis project Ga0302238, IMG submission 193527) | Enriched activated sludge microbial communities from anaerobic digester in WTTP, New Holstein, Wisconsin, United States - AAG_UR_Asn | ecosystem: Engineered > Bioreactor > Anaerobic >...
ATGGGGGCCATAGCAAAGGGGAATGTGGTTTCGGTGTCGCCGCCGCCGGCGCAGCCCACGAAGATGACCCCCTCTTCTTCGGAGTCGATGTTGATGAGCAGTTTGCCCGTGAGCAGGTCTGAGCCCAAGTTGAAGGCCCCGGTGAGGCCGGTCTCTTCGTCCACGGTGAAGAGCAACTCCAGGGGTGGATGAACAGCCTCTGGGTCGATAGCGAGTGCCATGGCCATGGCGAGGCCTATGCCGTTGTCGGCGCCGAGGGTGGTGCCTCGGGCCTTGAGCCAGTCGCCATCTCTGTATACGTTGAGCCCTTCGTTCATGAAGTCGAAGGTAACGTCCTGGTTCTTCTCGCAGACCATGTCCAGATGCCCTTGGAGCACGAGAGCAGGCTTACTCTCCATGCCCTTGGTGCCGGGCACCTTGATTACCAGGTTCTTTATGGGGTCTTGTTTGGCCTCGAAGCCGTGTTCTTTGGCCCAGTCGAGCATGAAAGCGATGATCTTCTCCTCATGCTTCGAGGGGCGTGGGGTCTTGGTAATGGCCTCGAATGAGCGCCACAGGACTTCTGGTTTCAGGCCGTCGAATGCGTTGGACATCTCAGTTCCTCCAAATTGGCTACAACAAGTCAGGGGAGGAGTCTAGGCCCCCGCACAAGCGCAATCAAGAGGTTTAGGAAAAAAGGAAGGCGAAATTCCCGATGTTCGGCGGGGGACTATTTGAGCTTCTTGAGGCGCTCCAGTTCCGACTTGACCCGGTTGTACTCGTTGTCCCACGTGGTCGTCCCCTCGGAGTCCTGGAGATGGCGGATCTTCGACCGGACCTCTTTGTCCAGTTCGTCTTCCAGGGCCATGTGCTTCTTCAGGATGGGGGCGATAACGCGGTTGATCTGGTGGTCCTCGCCATAGACCTCGTCCACGTGAGCGCTGCTCATCATGATCTCGATCATCTGCTGGACCATATACTCAAGGGATTCGTCGTCGATGCCGAAGCTCTTTTCCTGGGCCAGCGATCTGCGAATCTTCGCAATGCTGGAGTAGTCCATTCCCTGCTTGGCGACGATGTCCTTGGCTTTCTCGTTGATCTCACGTTCCATGCGCTGATACTCGTTCAGCACCGACTCAAGATCCTTGCGAACCTCCTCTACCTCTTCAGCCTGGACCTCGACGAGTTCCTCCTTGATGAGGGCCTCAACGATTTCCTTGGTAGCGGGTTCAATTCGGCCACGGTAAATACGCATCCGGTTTCCCCTTATATGCGGACGCCCCGACTCTATCCCGATTGGGGCCCCGGCGCAAGCCTTCTTTTGGCAGATTCGGCCCATTTTGTGCTGTGGCGATCCTGGTTTGTAAGTGCTATGATGGCGGCCCATGGGAGGGCATATGGCCGACCGTTACGAGGACAAGCCGCATCTGCAACAGCAGCGTCGCGAGGAGTGCGAGCGGGAACTGGACCTCATCGAGACCAAGCTGGCACGCCTGAGGGTGCTCTATGACCAGTACTTCATGGGTGTCGAGAAGTTGGAGCCCATGTCGGCTCGTATGGACATAGAGAAGACTCTGCTCCGCTCCAAGATCCAGTCGCTGGGCTCCACAGTGCAGAGGTTCCGCTTCAGGGCCTTGCAGCAGCGCTTCACGTCGTATTGTGGTTATTGGGACCGTATAGTGCGCCTCATTGAAGAGGGGCGCATTCGCCGGGGAATCGTTGGTGTGGCGGCCCGAAAAGCCGGTGTTGCCGATGAGGAGACCGCAGCCCCCCTCTCGGCCATGAGAAAGCGGTTCAAGAGGGAGATCTTCCGCGGCGACGAGGAAGCGGCTCCACCCTCAGAACAGCGCACCGAGTTTCGCGCCGACGAGGTCGATGCCATATTCGGCAAACTCGTGGCAGAGAAGACGGCCGCCGGAGAGTCGGTGGAAAAGCTCTCCAGAGATGTGGTCGCCAGAAGCCTCGAGAAGGTCATGGCCAAGCTGGGCAATCAAGACGTCCGTATCAAAATCGCAAAGAAAGATGGCGCTGTCTCTATGGTGGCCGTGCTGAAGAAGCCGGTGTCTTGAGGGGGTCGGACGATTCGGACCTTTCGGACGCGGACGATTCGGACGTTTTGGACGCGGACGATTCGGACGTTTCGGACGCGGACGATTCGGACCTTTCGGACTCGGACCCTTCGGCAAAGCAATGGCATCTTATCGCCAGGGCCGTCCCTACGGTCAGGGATATCCCCTCTCCCGTTCCGGGAGAGGGCAGGGTGAGGGCCTTCCTTTCGGACGTTGGGGGGGTTAGGGGCTTATGCTGGGGGCTGCCATTAGTAGTGACTTCAGGTCGTCGTCCGTAAATCTGATGCCTAGCGATATGAAATAGTCACGATAACTGTCATTTAGTATGTCGTCGGCGCCGCCTGCCAGGAATAGGTGCTTGATTATCTCCCACTGGACTATGCCTCGCAGCCTGGGGTTCGTGTTCATGGTGAAGTCGAAGAGGTCGAACTGGAAGTTCATCCTGTCCTGGAAGAAGTGGAAGTCCAGGCCCAGGCCGCCTGTGTTCTCCATTATGCCGAAGCGGCCCGTCAGGAAGTAGAAGGTCTTGGCGAACTGGAACGAGAACTTCAGTGAGTGAGCCGTGGTCTCGATGCGCTCCTTCAGCATGGGAGGCTTGTCTGTGTCATTGGTCTCTGTGACAATGAATTTGTCTGTTGTGTATCCTCTTGGATCGTCAACTATTTGCAAAAGGTAATACTTGTCATCCTTGGGGTGGAACTTGATTGAGAATACGTTTTTGAAGGATTGTCCCTTGTAGAAGTAGCTTGACGCTAGATTAACCTCGGTCTGCATCAGACTGTAGCTTTTAATGAAGTCCTTGGTCTCGGTGACGATTTCCTCGACCTCCTTGATCAAATGGTCATCCGTGAGCAAACGCCCCACGGTGCCCCTTCCTGCCCGGAGGTCTGAGCTGATGCTCCGCACATTCTCCGCCGTCTCGTTTATCCGTTGCAGCGACTCACTTGCCACATTCAGAGCCGTACGCACCGAGCCTATTGTCGCCTCGATATCGGCGTCGGACTTGTCCACAAGAGCCACCAACTTGCCCGCAAAGACCCGCACGCTCTCCACCGTCTCGGTCAACGCCGGCGAGTTTCGCTCCGAGAACCTCGCCAACTCCACAGAGAAGCGCTCTACGTTCCGGAAGATTCGGTCCAACTGGCCAATTCTGGGCTGAATTCCGTTCTTAACCAGATCCCTCAGGTCCACCCCGATGGCCGCAAGCTGCTCCGAAGTGGCGCCGAGGTTCTTGACCAGATTGTCCACATCCCCGGCTTCCACTATGCGGTTAACTCGGTCTGAGATAGAGCGGGCATCCTCGGTCACCGCAGCGATGTTGTAGGCAATGGCCCGCAGCGTCCCGTCATCGGTTATGGCCTGCGCCTCCTCCGAGACCACCCGGGCGTTGGCAGCGATGACCTTGAGTTCGCCGCTGGCCAGCCGCAGGTTGTCAACCATCTCCGACAGCGCAGCGCCGCCCTTCTCGCCCCCAAGAGAGATCGCAAGCCCCTTGGTCAACTCCTCAACGTTGGTGGCGATTCTGTCCAGCTTGGGATACAGGTCCGACAGCTTTCCAGCTTGCTCCAGAACCGCTTCGATACCGCTGCTGCCTATCACCACGGGGATTTCGTCCCCGGGGGCCAGTTCTCGGCCCAAAGCCCCAGGTGTGATGGAAAGGAAAAAATCTCCCAGAATGCTCGACTGCTTCCTTATGACCGTCGCAGCCCCGATCAACTCCCCCTTCTCGTTGCGCTCCCCCGAGTAGAGCACGATCTCCGGGTTGACCCTTATGCCAACCCTCGCTTTCACACCGTCATCTACAGAAATCCGCTCCAGTGACTCCACCACACCTACGGGGATGCCCACCATGTTCACACTGCTGCGAACAACCAGCCCCGTGACATCATCAAATATGGCGTAAACAGTATAGCTACCCTCTTTTGTGCCCATCGAGGTCTTCACTACACTGACCATGTACGTGAGCCCGAGAAGCCCCGCTACCACTACCATTCCAACAGCCACCGGGGCCCTGACGTGTTTCCACTGCATGCCGTCCCTCCCTACACCACGCTGCGAACGTGCGGACTCGATGAGGCGGCCAGGAAGTCGCGCACCACAGCCTTATCCGTATCCATAAATACACCTGGATCGCCGTATTCCACTATCTCTCCCTTGTATAACATCGCAATCTTATCAGAAATCCGAAAAACCGAGGCCATGTCATGGCTAATAACTATCGCCGTAACCTTCAGTTTCTCCTGAGTCTCTTTTATCATGTTGTCAACATTAAGCGTCATTAATGGATCGAGCCCAGTCGTGGGCTCATCGTATATGATCACCTGGGGATTCAATACGATGGCCCGGGCCAACGCAACACGCTTGCGCATGCCGCCCGAGAGCTCCGCAGGCGTCTTCCGCTCAATACCCTCCAGGCCCAGCAAACGCAACTTCTCTTTTACAATCTCCCGAATCTCCTTCTGGCTCTTCTTCGTGTGCTCAATCAAGGGGAAGGCGATGTTCTCCTCCACCGTCATCGAGTCGAAGAGCGCCGACTGCTGAAACAGCATCCCGAAGTTATTCCGCACCGGCGTCAAAGCCTTGGGCGCAAGCTTCGTTATGTCCGTTCCTTCGTACAGAATCGCCCCGGAGTCCGGCTTCAAGAGACCTATGATGTGCTTCACCAGCACCGACTTCCCAGACCCGGACCCGCCAATAATGGTGGTCACACCACCACGCACGATGTCCAGATCAACCCCTCGAAGCACCTGCTGCTCGCCGAAACTCTTCCGGAGGTCCCGGACCTGTACAATAATGTCACTCATCAGAACATTATCGCTGTCATAACATAGTCCAATACAAATATGAGTACCGATGAGAGCACCACAGCCTGCGTCGTTGCCTCACCGACACCCCTGGCGCCACCGTTGGCCGAAAAGCCCTTATGGCAACCGATAGTAGATAATGTTGCACCGAATACAGCCGCTTTTATAATGCCAGATACTACATCTTTCGTACTCATAAAGCTGGAAATCTTTGACATGAATTGACCCTGATCGACATTCATCCAGACCACGGCTACTAAGTAGCACCCAACCATGCCAACCAATGTAAATAATATAGATAGTATGGGCAGCATAAGGGTGGTTGCCCAAACCCTGGGGACTATGAGATACTGAATAGGGTTGACTGCCATCACCTCCATGGCATCAATCTGCTCGGTCACCCTCATAGTGCCAATCTCCGTGGCCATGGCCGACCCCACCCGCCCAGTTACCATCAGTGCTGCCAAAACCGGCGATAACTCCCTGGAGAGCACCAGGGCCACACTCCCCCCAACCATGGACTCGGCCTGGATGATCCTGAAGGCGTAGATCCCCTGCAGCGCCATAACCGCCCCAGCAAAACTCCCTGTCAGAAGAATGATAAAAAGAGAGCCAACACCAACGAATTCCATCGCAGAAAAGTAGAGACGCAATCGGAAGGGAGGGCGGAAGCTCCAGTAGATGACTTCCACTAAAGTCATCACGATGTTTCCCATCTCTGCGAAGAACCGAATAACCGCTCCCATGAGCCCTCTTCCCTGCAGTTTCCGCCCCGGGGGCGAAGTTCACAGACCACCACCCAAGAGAAGTCCCGGCCACTATAGCCCGGCCGGGCCCGATGCGCAAATTCGCTGGAGCAATTACAAACTGTCGGCTTCCCGGGCCAGCCAACAGGGGACTGTCGCACCCCTTCACCCCCATCTTCCGCCATGCACTCTCAGGCAGCAAAGCGGCCGAGCTCCCGCTCCGAAGCCCGATTAGTGGCCCAAAGCTTGCGATAGGGGGCGCTGCGAAGTACAATGCGCCGGTTCTGGCCTTACCTTAATGGCTTTTGGAGGATTACCATGATAAGTCGCTGGTCTTTCGGGGCTCGTTTGGCCCTGGTGCTGATGCTGGTCTCCGTAGTTGCCGGGTGTCCCAGCAGTGACCCGCCGGCGCCCTACCAGTCTGACTCGGATTCGCTCTCCGACCTCGTAACGTCGGAACTCATAGATTCGCTTCAGCCCGACATCGGGCCCGGCGACACCGTGAACCCCGAGGGCTGTCTCTCCGATCTCGACTGCCCCGCAGGCAAGTGCAACCCCGTGACCAACACCTGCGTCGAGTGTCTCACTCATACTGATTGCCCTCCTGGCAACCGCTGCGACAAGTGGACGTGCGTCGAGACGGCTCAGTGCGGCGAGGGCAAGGAGTGCCCCAAAGGCAGCGTGTGCGAGCCAGTGTCTCAGTTGTGCGTCCAGTGCCTTGAAGATGGAGATTGTACCGACGGTGCCCTCTGCGTGGGGATGACCTGCCTTCCCCCGTGCGACGGAGGGTGCCCCGAACCCCTCTTCTGCCACGACGAAATGGGCGTCTGCGTCGAGTGCCTTGAGGACGGCCAGTGCGAGCTGAGCCAGTGGTGCAACCTTGACGAGTACGCCTGCTATCCTGATGGTTGTGAGGCCGGCGAAACCACCTGCATCGGAAACAGTATCGCCCGCTGCGCCGACAACGGCTCGGGCTGGGCCTCTATCGAGCCCTGCCCCGATGGTATGCAGTGCGATGGCGACGCCTGCTGGGGAGCCCCTTATTGCGAACCCGGCGCCAGCCACTGCCTCGATGAGACCACCTTCGAGAGATGCAACGAGGATGGCACACAGTACATCGAGGGTGTCTGCCCCACAGGTCAGCGCTGCGAGGATGGGCTCTGTTTCGGTGAATGTATCCCCCTCTGTGACGGGAAGGAGTGCGGTCCCAGTAACTGCCCCGGCCTCGATTGTGGTATCTGCCCCCCAGACCTCCTCTGCTCCGATGATGGAAGGTGCTTCTCCAAGGAGTGCGCCCCAGGCGAAAGAGTCTGTCTGGAAGGCGGCGTAGTGACCTGCATGGATAACGGTGAATGGAGCGATCCAAAACCCTGCGCTGCCGACGAAACCTGCCAAGACGGCAAGTGCGTCGAGGTGGTCATGGTGTGCCAGCCAGGCTTCAGCAAGTGCCAGGGCAACTTCGTGGTAACCTGCAACGCCGACGGAAGCGCCTGGGGCCCCGCCGTGGCCTGTCCCGATAACGCTGTCTGCCAGGATGGCTTCTGCAAGGCCATTCCCCCCGTTTGTGAGCCCGGTCAGAGACTGTGCGCCGGAGAGCTGGCCTTCATCGTCTGCCTCGAAGACGGCAAGAGCTGGAGCCAGGAGAAGAAATGCCCGCCGGCTACCTTGTGCAACGATGGCGAATGCGTCCCCAATCCCACTATCTGTCAGCCCGGATCGCTCAAGTGCGACGGTATGGTGGTGGTGCGCTGTCGTAACGACGGCATGGCCTGGGAAGACTACCAGGCGTGCCCCCCCGGTACCCAGTGCCTCAGTGGAGCCTGCAAACCACTCACTCTGAAGTCCTGCGCCAACGTCCTTGCCTGCTTCGAACAGGCCCCGTGCGAGTTGCCCTTCGCCGAAGGGTGCTTCCCCCAGTGCTTCGAAAACGCTGAGCCAGAGGCATTTGAGATTTCTATGATGCTCTATGAGTGCGTTTTCAAGATGTGCGGTAGCTGGGCTCCGAAGAAACAGTGCTATAAGAATGCTCTCAGCGGTCAATGCTATGATTATTACTTCAAATGCACTGGCGGTTGTATGCCTCAGTGCGCAGGGAAAGAGTGCGGCGATGATGGCTGCGGAGGCTCTTGCGGCTTCTGCGACGAGGGCTCTGCCTGCCTGCCCAACGGCACATGCCAGGGCTCCTGCGTTCCCAACTGCTTCAACAAAGACTGCGGGCCCGATGGCTGCGGCAGTTCTTGCGGCACCTGCCCCTTTGGAAGCTCGTGCAACAGCTCTGGCATCTGCGTACAAAGCTGCGTGCCCAACTGCACGGGCAAGGTGTGCGGCTCCGATGGATGCGGTGGTGTCTGCGGCCTCTGTGGCCCCGATGAAGCCTGCAAGTCCGGAAAGTGTATCGTCTCCATGGACTGCAAGAGCCTCCTCGAGTGCAACTGGAGCTGCCCTGACGGCCCCGCCGGAGAGCAGTGCGGCAATGAGTGCTGGGCCGATGCCTCGCCCGAGGCCCGGGCACAGTGGCAGGACCTCATTTTCTGCGTCCTGGATGTCTGCGGCGACAGCCCAAGCGGTCCATGCTTCCAGCAGTCTATCCAGGGTGCCTGCAAGAGCGTCTGGAACTCTTGCCAGAACTGCACTCCCGCTTGCACCGGGAAACAGTGTGGTGCAGATGGCTGCGGCGGAAGCTGCGGCAACTGCCCGGCAGGGTTCGCTTGCGACAGCTTCGGCTACTGCTTGTGCCAGCCCCAGTGCGCCGGCAAACAGTGTGGCAATGACCTGTGCGGCGGCTCGTGCGGCACTTGTCCCAACGGATCGGTCTGCAACTATCTTGGCAAGTGCGTCTGCATGCCAAAATGTGACGGCAAGCAGTGCGGGGCCGACGGTTGCGGCGGCACCTGCGGCACCTGCCCCGCCGGTCAGGCATGCAACCCCCTTGGTATCTGCGAGTCGCCCGTTCCCCCCTCCTGCGGCAACGGCTGGTGCCAGCCGGACAAGGGCGAGACCTGCTCCAATTGCCAGAAGGACTGCGGCCCATGCAACCCCGAATGTGGTGACGGCTACTGCTCGGGCTGGGAAGATTGTTACAACTGCCCGTGGGACTGCGGCGAATGCCCGTCCATGTGTGGCGATGGCTGGTGCGACTACGACATGGGCGAGTCATGCGAGTGGTGTCCTGATGATTGCGGTCCATGTGAGAGCTTCTGCGGTGATGGCTATTGTGACTACGACATGGGCGAGTCATGCGACTGGTGCAAGGAAGACTGCGGACCTTGCGAAGGCTACTGCGGCGACTACTACTGCGACTACAACGCCGGCGAGTCCTGCGACTGGTGCCCCACAGACTGCGGCCCCTGCGAGGGGGTTTGCGGAGATGGATACTGCGACTACAACGCCGGCGAGTCCTGCGAGTGGTGCCCGGAAGACTGTGGCCCCTGCGAGGGGGTCTGCGGAGACGGATACTGCGACTACAACGCCGGCGAGTCCTGCGAGTGGTGTCCCCAGGATTGTGGTAGTTGCGGTGGTTACTGCGGCGACCAAGTCTGTGACTACGTCTCCGGCGAGAACTGCGCCAGCTGCCAGTTCGACTGTGGACCCTGTGGCGGCGGCGACTGCTGCTATCCCACGGGACAGGCCGGTTGCCAGGACGCCAACGTGGTAGAGTGCGTCTGCAGCTTCGACCCCTATTGTTGCGAGGCCTCGTGGGACGACATCTGCGTCGAAGAGGCCCAGGAACAGTGTGGCCTCTACTGCGGCGGCTGCGAGCCCAACTGTATGTCCGCCGATGGCCAGATGCTGCAGTGCGGCTCTGATGGCTGCGGTGGCTCCTGCGGTACTTGCCAGCCGGGCCGCGTGTGCCAGAACGGTCTCTGCGTGCCCGATGGCTGTGTGCCATCCTGCTACACGGACTTCGGCTTCCCAAAGCAGTGCGGCTCTGACGGCTGCGGCGGCTCCTGTGGTCAGTGCCCCCCAGGCACCACCTGCGATGAGAACATGGGCTTCTGCGTCCAGACCTGCGTTCCTAACTGTTCGGGAAAACAGTGCGGACCCAATGGCTGCGGTGGAAGCTGTGGCACCTGCCCCAGTGGGTACACTTGCTCGAGCACAGGCCAGTGTGTCTCATCCGGGATGTCATGCAAGGCACTTCTGGATTGCGCAATGCAGTGTAACTACGAAACTATGTGCATGTTCGGATGCTTCAATCAGGCATCCCCCGAGGGTCAGCAGTATGGACAGAGCCTCCTGACCTGCGTATCGAATCTCTGCGGATTCCAGCCAACACCAACCTGCGTCCAGAACGCCTTCAACACCACCTGCGCCCAGCAGTACCAGGCCTGCCTGGCCCACTGACAGCCCCCGGCCCCTGCGGCGGTAGCCTGACATGAAGTGCCTGTAAGGACGGCATCGGATCAATCAGCTTGATATCGGGTTGGGGTGTCGGCCGAAGGACGAGTCGAGGGGGGACGAGAATTAGTTCTCCACTCCGGGGACTTTGCGGGCAGCGGTGGCGAGGGGTTGGATGAGGTAGCGGGCGGTGGCGGTGCGCAGGGCTTCGTTTCGCTCAAGAAGCCTGGCAACGGGGGGAGAGACCTCGTAGTAGGCCGCTACCAGCAGCCGGCCAGCCCTGTTCTTCATCAGGACCTTGTCACGGAATGAGCGCAGCGTCTTCACTTCGCTGGAATCGGCTGAGCCCATGGCGGCCGTGGCTATGAAACACCGGCCTTTGTCCTTGATTCTTGGGTCGCTGTTAATCTTCTCAAGCATCACCTGAGCGGCCTTGCCTGCCTCTCCGTCGGGATCCAGTTCAAGGACCTTGCCCAAGAAAACCTTGGCCTTCTTGACTTCCCTTCGAAGCACTTCCAGTTCGGCTATCTTGACCAGCAGCATGGGGTCGGGCTCGAGCATGAAGTGGGCCTCAAGAGCCGATACCGCCGACGCAAGGTGCTTCTCCTGCTCCTCCGTGGCCGCTTCGCCATCCTTGATGCCCGGGGCCAATCGCCTGGCCGCAACTTCGTATATGGCCGCCTCCAGCCTTCTGGAGCGCTGTATCAACGCACTGCCTTTCTCCATCTCGGCTTTCGCCTCGGGATCCATGGGCTCTTCTTCGCTTTCTTCCTCCGAAGGCTTGGCACCGGCCGCATCCAGGGCCGATGGTCCAGCCATGGACTGCCTGCCCGGCACCAACCCGCCAACACCGCCGCCACTCTCCATCATGGAATCAGGCTGGGCCTCCTCGGGCATCTGCGCGTCACCCTCCGTAACAAGAAGCTCCTCGGGGTCCGGGGCCTCCTCCTCCATCTCCTCCTGCTCGTCGAAAAGCAGCTGCTGCGCCTGCTCTACCTGTTCCAGCATCGGCTCAATCTGCTTCTCCAGCGCCGCTGCCGACAGGGCCTGCCCCTCGGGGCCGAATTGCTTGAGTGAACTCTCCACCTGGTCCAGCAGCTTAGCGGCCCTCTCCATCCTCTGGTCAATCGTGTTCAATGGTCCTCTCCTTCTGCTACCAGTCGACCTTCCGCATGAAGATGTCGGAATCCAGACCAGCGTCTCCCTCCCATACCACGACAAAGGATGAGTCGCCAAGAGCGCAAACGCTGGGATCCTTCTGATTTCCGTTGGTTTTGACGTTTAGCTGCATCTCCTCAAGGTGAGGCTGGCCAGTCTCGTCGATACGCCGCCCGTACACGCCCCGCAAATCTCCGTCCTGCTTGAAACTGCTCCAGACGCCAAAGGCCCCGCTGCCTCCCGACGCTACAGCAGGAGCGCCATGCTCGCTTGGGAGGTATTCATTGAGGATTACCGGAGCCACATCATCGGCGCTGCCCTCTTCCAACCAGGCGACGAAGACGTCGGCCTCCTGGTCGTCGTGTTCCGCGGACCAGAGCACGAAGAGGTCGAAGTCCTTGTTCGCAGCTACCGCTACGCCGTTGGGGAAGTCGCCCACGGTACCGAGACAGGGGTTGTAGAAGGGATTCGAGGGTAGGCCCGTCTGGGCCCAGGTGGCCACACGAATGCATGCCTGCTTGTCTTCAGATGCCTTAGAATCGTAACCGAACCATACGAATGCCTTGTTCTCTTTGGAGTTCACCGCCACGTCTGCCAGACCGACAATAAACGTTGAGATATCCCATGGCTGCACCTGGTCGTTGACCTTCACGGCGTTTCCTGCCGAGACGCCGTACTGATTGAACTCCTGAGCCCAGATCCAGTGGGCCTCGCTGCCCGACGCACCGTTGTCCTTCATGGCCTGGGTCACTACGAAGCCCAGGGCGCCCGGGTATCCTGCCATCACCGGTCTGCCATATCCCGGCTGGGAGAAGGTAGTTGCTTCGCTCTTCGGCACGCCCTCGCCGTCGTACAACCGCACCTTGGTTGACCACGCACCCTGGCTGCTCTCCTCGCCCCAGGCTACCACAAAGCTGCCGTCGCCTCGGGCGATAATGTCCGCACCGGAGATGTCCTCTACGGGCTGCGTAAGGAGTGCGATATCCTGGCCTGCGGGCTCTCCCCACGAGATGTACTTCCTAGCTACCAGCGCATAGCCTGCGCTAGAGTACGACTGCCATAATACCACAAAGCTGCCATCCTCCCACGATGCCACTCTTGGGCTGAACTGTTTATTGCTTACGGCTACGTTTACCACAACCTCGTCGAGGCACTCTGCGTCTACTTCTGAGCAGTACTGGTCGCTTTGGCATGGATTACCGGGGGATTCGCACATCTTCTTTGTTTCATTGCAGCCGTCAAGCTCGGAGCCGTCGCAGAAGACGCCGTTGTCGGCGCAAGGCATACCCTGCTGGATGCAGCCGCCCTGGGCCTCGAGGCAGACCCCTGGGCCGTTGCAGAAGATACCATCATCACAAGACTTGCCCTCGGCGAAGGTCCAATCTTTCTTGTTCACGTCGGGGTCGCACTGCAAGCAGATGTCGTCGGGGTTCGGGTCCAGGCGGCCGAAACATTGCCCGGCAATCTCGCAGTGGTCGCACTCGAGCACGAAGGTGACCTCGTCTTCGTAGAGAGCGCTTCCATCGGCCAGGTTCACTGTGCGCTTGGCAACGGATTTCACCGACGGTGTGCATGAGAAGACCTGAGTGGTCTCCGTTCTGAGGGTAAATGAGAGGCCGGCACAGTTCTCCACAGAGGCCGTGAGCGTGTCGGGCAGGTTCTGTCCAACGATGGTGAAGCTGGCAGCGACGCCGACCTTGGCAGTGGTTGGTGTGATGACGGTGACCACGGGGACGGGGACGGGGTCGCAGTGGATTCCCGAGGCCACGTAGCCATCATCACACTGGCACACGGCCGAATCGTCCACGATGCGGCACTGGCCGTGCCCATCACAATCCACGTCGACGCATTTGTCTTTGGATGCCTCACAGACGTACTCGTCGGCGGTGATGCGCAGGGTCTGCGTCTCGCCGCACTTGGGGTACTTGCAGACCACCTGGCACTCACCCGTGCCCTGGCAGTTTCCAGATACAGAGACCTCTCCCAACTCCTTGTAGGAGCCGTCGGCGCCGCACGAGCCACTGGCCTCTTTGGCGAAGAGCATCTCGGCGCCCAGCGGGCAGCTCTGGTCGCAGTCGGTGCCGGCCTTGATGGCCTCATCGGCGCTGCAGCCGGAGAGAGAGCCGGCAACCAGTGAAAGGGCGGTGCACAACAAAAGGGTCTGAAAGATCTTCATGGGTATCCCCCAAAAAATAAACGTTCGTACATAGTGTTCGGGCTTCGACAAAAGCCGATGGGGCGGAGTTAACCCACTTGTCGCGGCAAAGTCAACGGGGAAGGCCCTCACCCTGCCCTATCCCGAAATGCCCACGTGATCCGGATTAGGGGTGTTAACAAGTTACCCCGTGGGGGCAGGTGGCTGCGGTTGGCCCAAAGCAGCACTTCGGTGCGGGTGACGTCAGCCATCTGGGCCGTTGGCCCAGATGGCGCGCCTTCCCCCTAGCCCCCTTCCAGGCAAGCTGGACGGGGGTATAGCTACACGGTTTCTTTGGTGCGCATTGCCAAGAAGTTTAGGGGCGATATATAAACAAAATAGCTAAATACAGAAACCTGGAGCTATAAGCCCCCAGCTTGCCTGGGGGTTTGGGGGCGCGCCGTGAGCTTGGCGAACGGCTGACGTCACCCCTATCGCAGCCTTCCGTATCAAAGGCATATGCTTGATCCGGATTGC
>Ga0302238_1002269_pt1 | contig 13758 bp, 11 predicted proteins | sample AAG_UR_Asn_MG_FD_193527 | JGI IMG/M metagenome (GOLD analysis project Ga0302238, IMG submission 193527) | Enriched activated sludge microbial communities from anaerobic digester in WTTP, New Holstein, Wisconsin, United States - AAG_UR_Asn | ecosystem: Engineered > Bioreactor > Anaerobic >...
TCCGCGGCAAACTTGTCAAGGTTCGGAGTGCGTGCGACCTTGTCGCCGTAGCATCCATAGAACGGATTTGTATCCTCGAACGATATCCAGAGAATGTTCGGTCTTTTCATTGTCTATTGAATTTCCCTATTGTATCCAGCACAGCCTTTACCGGCCGGTCGGTGATAAGTTTTTTCCCATCTGAAAAACCTTCCTCTCGATCCTTCAGAACATCTATCATTATCTTACGCCATTTCTTCATGCTGGCTGCGGATTTCGCAGAACCAGAAATATCATTCAGTTCGTTCGGATCCTTGTCGATGTCGAAAAGCTGTTCATGTCCGTTTCCGCTGAACCAGACGTATTTCTCATGCCCGTCGGTCAGATAGTGGACAGAGCCCTGATATGGAACAAGATGTTCGCCATGGATATAAGGATGCACTTCCTTGTCCCTGCCGCAGGCGCTCGCGAGGAAACTCCTGCCATCAAGAGGCCTGGGAACCTGAAGACCGGCGCACTGCAGGAGTGTCGGCATGATGTCCATCAGTTCCACCACCCTGTTGCTCACTGTATTTCTTTTAACGAAACTGTCGTCGGGTCCTCTCAATATCAACGGAACCCTTGCGGCTCCTTCATATGGGAAGCTTTTCCTGAATAGGTTGTGGTCACCCATGAGATCACCATGGTCTGACACAAAGCAGACATAGCTGTTCTTCCACTGTCCAAACATCTGGAGAGTCTCGAAGAACCTGTTCAGCTGATGGTCGATATGCGTCATCTGCCCGTAATATCCTGCACGCGCATCATGGAGCACTTCAGGCGCCATCTTGCCGTGCCATAGCGCCGGATGATGCGGCTGTGCGCATTTCGCAAACATTTCGCTCCATTTTCCCACAGGTGGCGGAGGCATCTCCCTGTTTTTGTAAAGGTCGTATGCCCATGACGGAGGATCTATCGGAGGATGCGGACGGTGGAATGACATGAAAAGGAAGAACGGCTTCGTCGGATCCCTTTTCTTCAGGAATTCTATCGACTGGGTTACTACATAGTTGGTTGGATGCGTATGTTCAGGCTTGTCCCATGGACGAACCGTATAAGAGTTGCAGTTCATTCCGTGCTCGAAATCGTTAGCCTCCCTACTCAGCTGCTGGCGGAGCCATGGATGATAATCATCAACCATGTCGTAGTCGGTCGGATGTTTGTCATGCGCAAAATGCAGGAATCCATCGTGCAATATCACATTGTCAAATCCGACGCGGTTCCTTTCAGGATATACATGCATTTTCCCGATCGCCTGCGTCTGATAGCCCTGACGCGTAAATTCGGAGGCGATCGTGACAGGATAGTTCCATGGGATGCCGTCCTTGTATCCGATGCGTCCGTGGTTCTCCTGCTTAAGCCCGGTGAAAAGTGATGCCCTCGCGGCAATGCAGCTTGGACACGCCGCATAGGCTCGAGAAAACCGGACGCCTTCCTGTGCAAGCTTGTCAAGATAAGGAGTTCTCACCACCGGATGCCCGTCAATACCAAGGCAGTCTGCACGCCACTGGTCCACGCAAATCAGAATTACATTGGGTTTACTTGTCATATTGTTTTTTCCTTATATTTCCTCAATTTAACGCTTATGGGAGGACCGTTGAAGTTAGCCAGGACATTTCCAGTTTTCATATCCGTATAACCTATATCTCAAAGCCATGTTTTTGCAATATTCCTGTGTCAAGAAAATCCTTGTGGAAACTTTCAAACAGGAAATACTGGACTAGATTATCCTCTCAACAAAAACGGAGGGGATTAATTATGAAGCGCATGATGGTCGGAGTCCTGGGTACGCTAATGATTTGCACAGGATTGGCATTCACAGCCAAAGCCGCTGAAGAGACTGGAAAGACTACGCTGGACAATCTCCAGGCTGCATATAACGGCGAATCCAACGCCAAGACGCGATATGAAGCATTTGCCGCAAAGGCTGATGAGGAAGGATATAAGTCTGTTGCAGCGCTTTTCCGCGCAGCTTCCAAATCGGAAAGCATACACGCTACAAAACACGCTGCCGTGATAAAGAAACTCGGAGCCGAACCAAAGGCTACGATTGAGAAGGCAGAAGTCAAATCCACCAAGGAAAATCTCGAAGCCGCCATCAAGGGTGAGACCCATGAGAAGGATACCATGTATCCTGCATTCATAAAACAGGCCGAAGCCGAAAAGAATTCAGGAGCCGTTCTTTCATTCAAGGGAGCCATGCTCGCCGAGGTAGAACATGCCAAGCTCTATTCACAAGCCCTGAAGGAACTCGATGCCTGGAAAGCCGCTGGAAAAGAATTCCTGGTCTGCATAGTCTGCGGTTACACAACAATGGATATGGGTATTAAGATCTGCCCTGTCTGCTCTTCGCCCAGATCAAAGTTTGATACCGTGAAATAGGGAATCCCCGGGATCTCCAAATGAAAAAGCTCGGTTGGTTAGCCCTTTTCGGATCACAGGTCGCGATTGTCATCGGATTTTGGGCATACGACCATATCAATCATGTAATGGGTAACCAGCTCACGGGTGGACCGGTAGGCCAGTATCTCGCATATGGGCGGCTGGCTGGACTGCTGGCAGTCCTCTTCATACTATTCCAGATCATGCTCATAGGCCGTGTAAAATGGCTGGAGAGGATTTTCGGCATGGACCGCATGGCCCATCTCCACCACATCATCGGATTTGCAATAGTAGTTTTCCTCCTCGCCCACCCTTTGCTGGTAACTCTTGGTCATTCCATGCAGAGCGAGTCAGGTTTCCTGGAGCAGTATCTCGATTTCCTTAAGAACTGGGAGGACGTACTCGCTGCCGCCATCGGCATGTTAATCATTTCTGTCACAATAATTTTTTCCATTCTTGTCCTAAAAAGATGGGTGAAATACGAGATATGGTACTACGCCCATCTCACGTTATATGTCGGAATAGCTCTCGCCTTCGGCCATCAGTTCGAAGTCGGAAGCGATTTTACAGGAAATAAGCATTTTGCAGACTACTGGTATGCCATTTACGCCATAACATTTGCCAGCCTTGCCTATTACCGCCTGCTCAGGCCGGCAATCTTCTTCCTTAGGCACAGGTTCAAGGTTGCAAAGGTCATCCGGGAATCTGCCGATGTCACCTCGATATATATCGAAGGGAACAGGCTCGAATATTTTCCTGCCGAAGCCGGACAGTTCATGATTGTCCGTTTCTGGGCGAAAGGATTCCGCTGGGAAGCCCACCCATTCTCGATTTCAATGTGCCCGGATGGAAAACAGCTCAGGCTTTCAATAAAGGCATCCGGAGATTTTACACGTAAAATCCCTGAACTTGAGGTCGGAACACCGGTGTTTATTGACGGTCCCCACGGGATATTCACCTCTCGTAATTGCAGGACTTCAAAAGTTCTTCTCGTAGCAGGAGGGATTGGAATCACACCGATCCGTTCGCTGGCTGAGGAGATGTCGGCTCAGAAACGAGACGTAACTCTCATATATGCCAACAAGAACCGTGTCTCAATAGTCTTTGAGAAGGAGCTGGATGATCTTGTTAAAGCTTCCGAAGGCCGACTCAATGTCATACACATCCTCAGCCAGGACGAAAGCTGGTCCGGGGAAAAAGGCAGGCTTGATATGGGAAAGATCAGGCGGCTTGTCCCCGATTTCCTCGAGCGCGACATATATCTCTGCGGCCCTCCGCTTATGATGAATCTCATCCTCAAGACCTTCAAGGAGATCAAGGCCAAGAAACTAGGTATCCATTACGAGAAATTTGCGCTATAAAAACAGGAGGAAAGAATGCCTTTCACACTTCAGATCGGCGACAAGGCGCCGGACTTCAAGGTCCAGGCGACTGACGGCAAGATCTACAGCCTTGCGGATTTCGCAAACGCAAATGTCCTCGTGGTCTTCTTTACCTGCAATCATTGTCCTTTCGTGACAGGCTCTGACGAAGTCACAAGGAATACGGTTGAAAAATTCAAAGGTAATGGAGTCTCTTTCATCGGCATCAATTCCAACAGCGAGAAAACACATGAAAACGACAGTTTCTCACACATGGTCGAACGCATGAAGGAACAGAAGTTTCCGTGGATATACGCACGTGACAAGTCTCAGGTGGTAGCAAAGGCGTACGGCGCACTCAGGACACCCCATTTCTACGTCTTCGACAAGAACCGCAGGCTTATCTACACTGGCCGTGGAGTCGACAATCCGCGCGAGACCTCCAAGATGACAGTCAACGATCTCGACCGTGCTCTTGAAGAACATTTAGCTGGAAAGAAGATCAGTGTTCCTCTGACCAATCCCATAGGCTGCAATGTGAAATGGGAAGGGAAGGATGCCCACTGGATGCCTCCGGAAGCCTGCGACCTGGTATTGAAGTAATGCTTTTATTCGACAGGGACGAACTTCACCAGGACCAAGGAATATGCCGGGATTGTGAGATCAGATGAATTCACCGGGGTTTCCTTGTATGGTTCACTCCGTTCCATGACAAGCTCCGTTGACGCCTTGACCTTCATCCCCTGGATATCGAGTTTGCATTTGTAGGCAGTATCAGGTGAAGTATTCACAAAGGCAATGTTCATTGTATTACCGTTTTTCGCCGCAAAACTGAAAAGATCCGGATTTTCTCCGGCTTTAGTTTCCGCTGAGACAAGCTGACCCCTGAAGTTGTTGGACAAGATCTTGAAGACATAGAATGGCCATGGTTTTTCAATCTTCCCCTTCCTTGCAGTATTGAACACATTATACTCTCCGCATCCGGTCGCTACCCAGATGTTCGCAATGTCGATTCCGTTGCTGATCATCTCGCACAGGTTGAACGCCATATAGAGAGCACCGACGATCTGCTGCTGGCGCTGGGATGGGGAATGGTATGCAGTGTTCCATTCGGTTACGGCATAAAGCGGACGTTTTCCTGGAGAACAGAATTCATTCATCTTTTTCAACTTCTCCCCGATATCCTTCCATTCAAGAGGAGCCCTAAGAAGCTTTGTATCTGTGAAATATCCGTCTCCCGGCCTCAAATCGCATTGAGGATAACGATGAACAGCAAGTATATCCAGAGATTTACCGACCTTCTCCCAGAAGGGCGGAATCGCGTTGTCATAGAAATTTTCATTCGCTGTCACCGGTCCCATTGTCAGTACCGTCGGATCTGATTTCTTAAGCATGTCCGTTATCTGCTTATGGAGATCTGCGGCCTTCTGATATGTCTTGCGGAAGCTTTCCTTGTCGTTCCTCCAGTTCTCACCGAATCCCCAGGTCTTCACATATCCTTCCGGCTCATTTCCGATCTCGAAATATTTCACCTTGAAATCGTTCTCCACATTGAGGAACTTGTAGAAGTCCGCAAGATTGTCCATGTCGAGGACACGATGGTTCAGCGTAATCATAGGTTCGGCACCGACCTTCCTGCAGAACTCGATAAACTCCTTCACTTTCACCGGTGTCATCACGCAGTTATTGTCCTTGGAACCGGAAAGAGGTTCCGAACACCAAATCGCTTCCTGTCTCTGCCAATAAGCCTCCTGAGACCTCCCTCCTCCCGGATATCGCAGGATCGTGAATCCTGCTTCCTTGGTGGCGCTTATCACTTCGGGGTTCTTGAAGTCATCCGAATGCCAGAGAGCAACGTTTCCCCCGTAGATCAGCGGATTTATTTCCCTTAGTACCTTCGATGTATCCACAGTAACTTCTGCGGTTTTTTCAGTAACCGGCTCAAGTTTTATCTTCATATCGGCAAATTGTCCGCTCTTCGAGAGATCCACCGGCAGGCTGATGGTCTTGTAGCCGGACTTTACGATCTCAAGCAAATATGATTTGACATACTGCCCGACAGGGCTTCCACCTTTGATCTCGGAGCACCAGAGCGTCGAAGTTTTTCCATCGAACATAAGTTCCGGATTGTTCTCGGCATCCTTGAAGTTATTTGCCTTGAGATTCTTCACCTTGAGGAAGTATTTTTCAAAGTCAAATCCGCTCATTGGAATGTTCTTCCCCTCAAACAGGAATTCAACTTCACATAACCTGGCGACATCAGGCTGACCTTCCTGGGAGCCTTTCGATATTTCCAGACGGCAGGCCTCTGCTTCCGATGGTGTTTCCAGCATTATCTTTATCGTGTTATCCTTGTTGTCCTTAATCTCCTTAAGCGGTTTCCATCCCTTTTCTCCCTTCGATCTGATCATGACTTTCAGGTTCCGGGTGTTCTGCTCCGGCTTTCCATTGATACCGGCATTGACAATGTTCATCTGATCGAACTTTACCGGTTCATTGAAATCCCATTCGACATAAAATACTTTTTCGGCCTTCGGATCCTCAACAGGTTTTTCAGCAGGAGATTCCTTCAGCTTGGTGCTGATGTATTTCTTCCCCTCGTGCGTGATGAAGTCTGTTGAGAACCTGCCGTCCGCTCCTGTCCTGACGGACTTCATGCTGTACCAGCCGTATCTGTCGGCACGGTCGTTGAAAACCTCTACAATCGCATCAGTCACTGGTCTGCCTGAAGAATCGGTAACTTCTCCACCAACCTTGAAATACTTGTCGTCAGGAACGAAACCAATATTTCCTTCTATTCCGATTTCGCCCAACTCCAAAGTTTCATCCTTTCCTGCATGTGATGGCCTGATCTCGATCTTCTTCATCCTGTTCTTGGCAGGATTGAAAGGAGTCTTGTCGCCATCAACGAATGATTTAAATGGCAGAATGACCTTTGCCCATTCTTTCTCCACCTTGAATCCGATGCCATAGGAACTCCCTTCGGATATCAGCACCGCTTGAACATCCAATGGAATACTTGACCTGCAGTAGAGGGTCAGAGCACCTTCCTGCTCGGCCTTCTGCCATTTGTCCATTGCTCCTCCGACATTTGCGAAATCCGCACCTATCCCGACATATGCCGCACTGCCTGCAAATTTATAAACGAGCTTTGCTGTCGAAGGATTCGGAAGCGAACTGTCCGTCGATGTCGACAGATCTGCGCTGGAATCATTGTTCTTGAACGTATAGAACACCTTGCCGGCCTTGAAATCTATCAGTGGTTCGTAGGAGCCCGCAGAAACATATGCTGTGGAAAAAAGAAGAATGTTCGCCGACAATGCAAGCCGTAAACAATGATTCATGATCGATCTTTCCTTGTATGAATATTTAATTAACCGTTCAATTAGGAACAGCCCTTACGGGCTTAACTACTAGCTTATTCAATACAAATGGGAATACGTTCGTAGTTAAGCTCGTAAGAGCTGTGAAATTACGGATCCCAGCTGCGCTTCCGCCCTTCGCGGTTGCACCTGTAATCTCCTTTTGTCAATGATCCATATTTCTGCGACGAGACATGGAAGTCCGCAAAAAGGAAATTGCCGGTCAGGTTGTTGCCATGTCTCCATCTGATGTCCCAGTTGTCTGATGGATCATCGCGGTTCGGCCCAAGCGCAGGTATTTCCAAGTTGGAACTGCCCTGCTCATCATAGAACTCCCACATGCCATCGATGTTGAATGACAAGGGCCGCGTGTATCCGTCCGTACTCCTCTGCGTACCGTCATAAAGCAATATCATGGATGCCCCTCTCTTTCCAAGTTCCCTCATGGTCCCGCATTTCATTATCCAGTCCGGAGGCAGCTTGTCACCCAGGTTCGGGAAAAGCAAGAACTGGGCGCCGTAATGGAAATAACCGCCATTAATGGTCGCGGACGGACATTTGAAGATGTCCAGATATGGGACTCCAGGCTTGTTTGTCATGCTGCTGTTTAGAATTCCTGGCCAGTCACCGTCAAACCAGGGATTGTATCCCGGAGGAAGGGTGTCGTTGAAGTCCGAAGCATATGTCATAAGACCAATTCCGAGCTGTTTCATGTTGCTCAGGCAGGCAATGGTCTTCGCCGACTCCCTGGCATTCTTCAGCGCCGGGAGCAGCAGGGCTGCAAGGATCGAGATGATCGCAATTACCACGAGCAGCTCTATCAGTGTAAATACCGACGACCGACGACCTGGCTCCGCTGAGATGCTACGCCAAGGCAAGCTGACGACCGACGACTGGTTCTTATATCTTGAATTCAATCGACTTCCGGAGTTGTGGTTCCACATATCCATTCTCCTTTTATTTCAATTGATTTGCATTCCTTCTTTCTGCCCTGGAGCAGTGACACCATCATCTGTCCCGCCTTACGGCCGATCTCATATCTTGGAAATGAAACTCTTGAGAGATTAGGAAATGATGAGAGGAATCCGGCTTCATCGTCGAGTGTCACAATCCCGCAGTCCTTTCCGGCCCTGAGAGCATGTCCTGACAGCGATGCGATCAGACTGAACAGGCGGAGATCATGTGCTGCTACAAGAACAGTATCCCTTGTGACTTCCATAAGATGCTTATCCATGAATCCATGAATATCTCCTGGCTGTCCGCGGACTACCTGTATTTCGTTTCCAGATCCTTTGAAACCTTTCATAAAACCGGAAAGCCTGTCCGCTGCGCTGTAATGCTCGTTCGGATCAGGCTTCTCCTCGCATCTGCTGTCGAAGTAGACGGCCTTCCTGTATCCAAGCTTCCTAAGCTCCCTTCCTGCAGTCAGTCCCGCATCAAATTCATCACGGCGGATGCAGCAGTATGGTTTCAGGCTGTTCATGTTTATCATGACGCAGGCGGGGATGATTAAGCTCATATCCTTTCCGAGCTCTGTACTTATGTCGTCCATGATAATGATTCCGTCGAGGAGGTGTTCACGGAATATTCTTGAATCCAAGGTAGATTTTCTGATGCCCGAAAGACTTGTTATAGTAGGGATATATCCGCCAGCTTCCAGGGATTCATTGATCCCACTGAGCGTTTCAGTGACCACCGGATGTGCGCGGAGGCAGGATTCCTCCATGACAAGTCCAATCAACCTGCTGGAGGAGGTCCGCATCGCCCTCGCGGCATTGTTTGGACGGTATCCGAGTTTTGAAGCCCTGGACAAAATCCTCTTCATGAGCCTGCGGCTGTTGCTGGTTCTGCCCTTGTACTTTCCGTTGAGGATCCTTGACACCGTCTCGTAGGATACTCCCGTGCTGCTGGCTATGTCCTTCAAAGTGACCATTTCCCCGGCTCCATTGTTGAACGTTCAACTTTAGTATACAGGGGCGTGGAGCATTGTCAAGATGGAAAATAAAAGATATTCCACAAATACTGCATCCCTTTGGCAACTAGCGGATTCAGAAGTATTGTTATCCATCTTATTAAAAAACGGGAGGGTCTGCCATGCATGAGGAAAGAGTCTATGCGGAACCGCAGAGAGGGCATGTTTCACTGGGAATGTCATTGAGGTTCATCCTATTCTTCCTGGGGGTCATCGCTGTTGCAATAGTCGCATTCTTCATCTGCCGGGGCGGACCCGACAAGCAGATCGCCATGGGAGTCGCGACTGTAATCGTCTTCGCGATTGCATGGGGCATAATCATTTCCGGCATACGCGTGGCGGCACAGTGGGAGCGTGGTATCGTCCTCTGGCTTGGCAAGTTCTCCGACGTCCGGGGTCCGGGAATCATGTATATTCTCCCTTACATAGAGAACGTCCGCTTCGTCGACCTCCGCATCCTGACACTCAATATCCCCAGCCAGCAGGTCATAACCAAAGACAATGTCCCGGCCAAGATCGACGGCGTTCTTTTCTTCAATGTGGTCGACGCAAAGAAGGCCATCCTGGAAATCCAAGATTTCAGGTATGCGATTACACAATATGCCCAGGCGACACTGCGCGATGTCGTCGGTGGCCTTTCCCTCGATGAACTTCTCTCCGAGCGCGAGCATATCCAGAAGAAGATATGCGAGATCGTTGAGGAGCGTGTAAAGGAATGGGGCCTTCATCTCGACTCCATCCGTCTTCAGGACATTGAGATGCCGGAGGATTTGAAGAGAATCATGTCGCGCCAGGCTTCTGCGGAACGCGAGAAGCGCGCCACAATCACCAAGGCAGAAGGCGACAAGATCGCCGCCACGAACCTCGCTGCTGCGGCCGCCATCATGGAACAGACACCGGGCGCAATGAAGCTCAGGACCCTGCAGACCATCGATGGTCTCGGTGCCGGTCCGGCGAACACAGTGGTCATGTTCCCGATGGATCTGAGCGAGAACATAAAGAAGATCGTCGAGAATGTCACGAAGAAAGATGGTCATGTAAAGGCCGTCTGATCATTTAGATTCGGCTGTAATAACATGCCATTTGGGGCGGGTCCAGCTCTTCTTGAATTCGTCTTCGGTGGATTTCACCGATTTCTGGCTTTTTTCATCTCCATCGTAGAAGACAACAAGATCGCTCTGCTGCTTTTCTGTACCGGCCTGTTCAGCATACTGCTTGGCCATCAGGTTTGCCGGGGTGACCTTCCTTCCTCCAATGTCAATTAGAGGGAAATTCATTCCCTTGAATCCATCTCGGGGCTCATATGACTTGTAGACCAGTTCCGTACAGACAATCGTCGCATCGGAGAGGAAATCAAAGTTGAAGTCATAAGGCCTTCCGCTCAGGTGGAAAGCCATAAGTATTGCACGGGCCTTCTCGAGCTTTGGCAATCTGGGCCTGAGCGCGGCAAGCGTATCACAGGCTGCGGAATGCTCAATTGAGGTAAATAGGACTCCTTCGCTCATCGCTTCAATTATGCGTGTAGGATGATTTGATTCCGGGACAAGAGATATCTTATAGGCTTCCGGATATTTCTTCATCAGAAGCTTTTCAAGATCACCGCTTTCCTCACCTTGCTTGACCACCCATTCGGAAACAGCCCTGTCACCGGCAAAATATTTCACCCTTTCATCCGGCGTCCCTACAAAAAGGGCCGCATGCGGCCAGAATCCAGGCAGTCCTACGTTCGAAAGGAACCATTCGCGCCTTTCAAGAAGAATGTCTCCAGGCTCAAGGACTGATTCAATCTCCCTGATCTGATCTGGAGAGATCAGGTTTTTACCTCTCCTATGGACTTTTGTATCCCCCATCCATTCCGAAATCTTATACTGGGCCGGGAAAATGGCCGTAAAAGATTCATCCTTTACAATCTTGAGGGCATTTGCGAAGGTCAATTCCAGTCCTTTGCCTTTGCCGGCATCCAGTATTGCCTTCCTGTCGCCTTCCATCCCCTTTATTGCATCCTTGTCAATCCTGTAAATCATCCTCAGGGAATCAAGTGCCGCGAATTTGGATGCGATCCCCGGATTGAGGAAGCGCAATTTGAATTCGGAATATGTGCCCTCAGGTATGTCAAGTTCAGGAACCTTGTCGTTGAGGATAGTATGGAGCAAAGGATTCTTCTCGACAAGACCTATGAAATCGAGTGCAAGCCTGTATTCAGCCAAGAAAGCCGAATAGTAGCAGGTGAAGGATGCCTTCTGTTCGACGGTCGGGGTAACGGAAGTGAAATCCGGACACGAGTTCTGGATGGAATCAAGACCGAAGTAAAAGTCAAGGAGTCCCTTCCATGAGTTCCATAGCATTTCCTTCTGTTCCCGTCTCGGCATCACGTCGGCTTCGGCAAAGATATTTGCACACTGTGTCTTGAGATACTCCTGTATCCGTTCAATCCCGGCCCTGTATCTTGCGGATTCAGTATTTAGCTTTTCCAGGCTTTCATCTGCGGCAACGGACACGATTGAAGAAACCATGATCAGCAACAGGATAAAATTCTTCATTTCAGCCTCCTTTTAAAAAATTCAACCATGGGCATGAAGTTTTCATCGGTTTCGAACGGAGGGCCTCCGTGGACGGCACCGTCAATCAGGATTGTCTCCGCTTCTACCCCCTCCTTTTTTAGTGCTTCCGCAAAAACAACGCTCTGGAGATATGGCACCACCGGATCGGCCTTGCCTTGTATGAGGATGAACGGGGCTGAACTGTGATGGACGTAATTTATCGGACTTGCGAGTTTCGCATTGTTGTTCTCTTCATCGATCATCCTGCCAAGGAGGGGAATCGTGCATTCCAGCACCGAAGCAGCTGTCTCCATGGAGAAACCGCATTGGATGAAATGGTTTTCCCAGTTCAGGAAATCGGTCGGTGGATACCAGGCGCCAACAGCCTGAACATCACTGCGCTGATCAAGATTCAATCCCTTGTCGAAATGCCTTGTGTTGCCTGTAACCCCGAGCAGGCACGCCAGATGTCCTCCCGCTGAATCACCGCAGGTCCCAATTCTCTCCGGATCAATCCCGTATTCTGCGGAACTCGCACGCATCCACCTGACGGCCGCTTTGCAGTCCTCGAGCTGGGCCGGAAACCTCGCCTGCGAACTGTAACGGTAGTTTGTCGTCACAAATATGAATCCATGGTCGATCAGGCGATGTGCAATATGGAGATCATTCTTTGAATAAGCCCTCCAGGCCCCGCCATGGATGCGCAATATCGCCGCAGCAGGCGTCTTTATCCCGTCGGGGATATAGACGTCCAACATGTTCCTCTCCCCTCCACCCGGAATAAATTCTATGTCCTTTATGATTTGCATAATTCTATTTTTACCAAATCAGTTGCTTTTGATATATTCATCCACCATAGGACCTATCCGTTTCTGTGCATCCTCAGATGCTTTGGCAGGATCATTTTTTGCCTGTCCAGAACTTTCCTTGAGGGCCTTATCCCAAATCTCAGTCATTATTGTCCTTACGGTCTTATGCTGCTTTTTTGCAAGCTGTTCGAGTGAATTGTATTGGTTCTGGCTTATGAGAACAAATGAGTTCTGACCCAATTTCACGGCTTTCCCCCTGGGATTTTCCATCCACTCCTTTTCAATTTTAGGGAAGTCCGCATCCGGAACTCCAAGAGCCTTGAGAACTGTCCTGGCCATGAGGATCTGCCCCTCCTGGTTCGGATGTGTGCCATCAGCAAGAAGTTTCTTGTCCGGTTCTCCAGAAAATCCGGGAGGCGGATTCTTGAGGAATTCCCGGAATGCCATATTAACATCGGCCAGAATCAGATTCTTTTCCTTCGCATAACTTCTCAGAAAATCATTATACGGGGCGATCTGGGTGTTCCTGGGCCCGTCAAGGTCTTCACCAAGAGGCGTGGTGGTGAGAAGAACTATCTTCACATTTTTGGCAAGGGCCCGTTCGACTATGTCGCTGACATTTTTCTTGAATTCATCGAGAGTTCCTCCACGCCCTTCTTTAGCCATCCTGACGTCGTTCACTCCACAGCTCAAGGTCATCCAGTTTGCTCCTTTGCTGAGAACATGTGGTTCCAACCTGGCGCGCATATTGCCTGAAGTGTTTCCCGAGACGCCTGCGGGAATGGCAATTGCCTCGACGCCTTCAACCTTAAGACCCATGATCACGAGATTGACATAGCCGGAAGGAGCTGCTCCCTGTTCGGTGATGGAATCTCCAAGAAAACCGATCTTCTGTCCATTCTGAACAGGAATTGAGTTTTCCGCCTGCAGATGAGATATTGGGACAACTCCAATCAGCAGGAATATGATCCACCAAATTTTTTCGGTACTGCATCGGTTCAATACTTCTGCCATAATCATCTTCTTCATGTTTCCATACCCTACCTATGTTTATAAACTGCCGGCAGAAGAGTGATCCGTCAAGACTTTCTTCAGCCATTTTCTCAAGTTCCGGCGTGATTTGCTTTCTCGAAGAATCCAGGCATCATTGTGGTTCCGGAAGAACGTCGGCTGGAATGTGAAATCGCCTTTGATTCCAGTTGACTTTAGATATTCTTCCGTAGCTGCACACGATTCTCCTTCGTTGCATATGAATTGCGGTCTTCCCCGAAGTCTCTTCAATCTTTGCAGAGCCGAAGACCTATCAGCCCCTTC
>Ga0302238_1002272_pt1 | contig 13737 bp, 10 predicted proteins | sample AAG_UR_Asn_MG_FD_193527 | JGI IMG/M metagenome (GOLD analysis project Ga0302238, IMG submission 193527) | Enriched activated sludge microbial communities from anaerobic digester in WTTP, New Holstein, Wisconsin, United States - AAG_UR_Asn | ecosystem: Engineered > Bioreactor > Anaerobic >...
TTCCGGCACTAGCGGCGTTGCTCCGCGCGGGCGCGGTCTTCCTGGATGCGTCCACATTGCTGGTGGATCGACACCGGCCCGTGGTTGCAGGGTGCGTGAGTTCTCAGAACGGGAGGTCGCCCGGTTGCGGCGAGGCTGCAGATGGGGGGGCCGTGGCGCAGGTTCTTTTGCCGTAGACGTTTGAGTTGACTTGACCGCTCCGATCGGCACGTAAATCTTGACGCTGATTGACTTTTCTTTTCCTTGGCGGTTTACACAGCCCCGTCTGCGTCACTAGAATTAAGGGCGGCGCAGGACAGAGTCCTGTGGATGGAAGTTGTCGTTCCCCAGTCGAGACCGCACGCAACACCCCGTTTACATCACCACACGCGATAAGCCGACGCGAAGCATGCCGGCAGCTGGCGTGACGCGCCGTGAAAACGATAAGCGTCCTGAAGAACTCACGCCCTTTGAATTACGCCAGAAGTCTCGATGAGTTACGCAAGGAAATACGCACGGCGGCAGACCGTTGTCGCCGAAACGGTCCGCCTGTTGGACTCGCCCGAGGAAGACCTCCGCGGGGACGAACCGAACTCGCCGGCGCCGGCCCCCGCGCCGGCATCCCGACAGGGCGCCTCTTCGTTCACCGCCGACGAGTCGGCACCGTGGTGGCGCCAGTGGCTGTTGTGGGGAGTGCTGGCGGCCGGCCTCGTCGGCGTCGGGGCAGTTGGCTTGCGCTGGTTTCGCCAGGGGACGCTCGAACCGAGCCAACCCTTGATCTACCACACGGTGGCTACGGGCGACCTGCCGATTACGGTCACCGAGCGCGGGAACCTGGAAAGCCAGAGCAATGTCGAGATCATCTGCGAGGTGGACGATATTGAAGGCGACGGCGTCGTAGGCACGCAAGTCCTGTTCATCGTGCCCAACGGGACGTCGGTCAAGAAGGGCGATCTGCTGGTCGAGTTCGACTCGGCGCAGCACCGGGAACGCTTGGACCGTCAGATCCTGAGCACGGAGTCCGCGCGCGCCGTGCAGATCCAGGCCCAGGCCAAGTACGACAATCAGATCACGCAAAACGAGACGCTGCTCGCCGACGCCCTGCTGAGCGTCTCATTGGCGAAGCTCGAACAGGAGATGTTTGTCGACCAGGAGAGAGGAACCTACAAACTGGAGGTCGAGGCGATTGAGCGGCTGGTGGAGGACATCAACAACGAAATCCTCAACGCCAAAGGGACGCTGGAGTTGAAGCGGAACGAGCAACGCGGCATCGAGGCCCTGTTCAAGCTCGGCTACGCCGGCCAGCACCAGCGGGACCAAAGCGTTCTGGATCTGCTACAAGCGGAAAGCCAGTATACGGCCAAGATCAACAAGCTAAAGACGCAATTGGCCACGCTGAAGAAGAAGCAGACCTACGAGCGGGAGATGGAGGAGTTGAAACTGCAGGGGAAAAAGGACACCTCAGAGCGCCAGGTGGAACAGGTCAAGCGGAACGCCGAGGCATTGTTGGCTCAAGCCAAGGCCGCGCTGGACGCGGCCAACCAACAGCTGAAAAAGGAAGAGGAGCGCCTGGTGCGGTACACGGAACAGATCGACAAGTGCAAGATCTCCGCGCCCCAGGACGGAATGGTGGCCTATGCGGTCCCGGACCGGTACTACGGCGAGGAGATCCGCGAAGGTGCGACGATTCGCCCCCGGCAGAAGATCCTCTCGCTGCCGAACCTGTCGCAGATGCAGGTCAAGACCTCGGTCCACGAGTCCGTGCTGGACCAGGTCAAACCGGAATTGTCGGCCAGCGTGCGCGTCGATGCCTTTCCGGAACGCCTCTATCGCGGCACCGTCAAGTCGGTCGCCGTGCTGCCGGACCAGGGCGGCTGGTACGGCTCGGACACCAAGGTCTACCAAACCATCGTCACGATCGACGAACCGGTGCAGCGTCTGAAGCCCGGCATGACGGCCATCGCCGAGATCCACGTCGATCGCCTGAACAGCGTGTTGACGGTTCCCGTCCAAGCCATCGTTCAAGTCGGCAAAGACACCGCCTGTTACATCGCAGGACAGCCGGCGCCCCAGCGGCGGGCCGTCAAGCTCGGACGCACCAACGACAAGCTGGTGCAGATTCTGGACGGCGTACAAGCCGGCGACCGCGTGGTGCTGAACCCCATGGCGATCGCCGCAGAAGCAGAGAGGCCGGCGGGCGAGGGAACGGAACGGGCCGAGAACGCCCAGGAGCAGATCTCCGCCGCGCCGAGCACGCAGCCGGTGGCCGCCGCGCCGCCCACCGCCCGCGAGCCGCGCCGCGCCGCGGCTGCCCCAAAGACGGCGAAGGCTTCGTGAGCCATGTGGCTGAAGATCGTCGAACTGTCCGTCCGCAACCTGATGCTGAACAAGCTGCGCAGCTTGTTGACCATGCTGGGGACGATCCTGGGCGTCAGCTCGGTGATCGCGATGCTCGCCATCGGCGAGGGCTCGAAGCGAAAAGCGGTGGAGCAGATTCGCCAGCTCGGCGCGGCCAACGTCATCGTCCGCAGCGTCAAGCCGGGCGAAGACGACCGCCGCGACGCATCGGCCGGCAACAGCAGTCAGCGCCAGGTCAGCCGCGTGGCAGAATACGGACTGAAGTACGCCGACTTCGATGTCCTGCAAGCCACTCTGCCGACCGTGCGACGCGCGGTCCCCGTGGCGATGATCCGCAAGAATGCCCAGTGCGGACGCCGCCGTATGGCCAACGCACGGGTCTTGGGTACCACGCCGGAATACCTCGAAATCAAACACCTGGTGGTCCGGCGAGGGCGGTTCCTGACCCCCACCGACTTGGCCACCACGGCCAACGTGGCCGTGCTGGCCGCGGGCGCCGCCGAACGCCTGTACTCTTACGAGGACCCGCTCGGCCGCCCGCTGCTGCTGGGCAACGGCGCCTATGTCGTGGTCGGAGTGTTGGAGCCGCAGGACAGCGGCAGCGCGGTGCCCGGCGCGGTCAACTCGTCGGACTTGAACAACGACATCTATATCCCGCTGACCTCCGCCCGCAGCCGTTTCGGCGAAATGCAGCTAATCTTGCGGTCCGGCGGCCGCGATTTCGAGAAGACCCAATTGAGCGAGATCACCCTGACGCTGCACGATGAAAACATGGTCAGTCCGACGGCTGCCATGGTCCGCAAGCTGCTGCAGCAACGGCACCCGAACAAAGAGGACTTCGAGATCCAGGTCCCGCTGGAACTGCTGCGGCAAGCCGAGCGCGAAAAACGGGTTTGGAACCTGGTGCTCGGTTCGATCGCCGGCATTTCGTTGCTGGTCGGCGGCATCGGCATCATGAACATCATGCTGGCGACAGTCTCCGAACGGACCAAAGAGATCGGCATCCGGCGAGCCTTGGGCGCCACCCGCAGCCATATCGTCACGCAGTTCATGGTGGAGAGCATGGTGTTGGCCGCCAGCGGCGGCTTGTTCGGCATCTTCCTGGGCGTCGCGATCCCCGTGGGCGTTTCCCGCTTGTCGGAAATCGAGACCGCGATCAGCTGGTGGGCGATCATCGTCGCCTTCAGCACGTCGGTGATGACCGGCGTCGTGTTCGGCGTCTACCCCGCCCGCCGCGCCGCGATGATGAATCCCATCGAAGCCCTGCGGCACGAGTGACACCGCAGCCTGCGGCCGCAGCCAGTCGCGGCTTTTTTCCAGCGGGAACGAATAGTGAATACGGAATAGAGAATAGGGAATTCAGAAGGATCGGACATCGAGGCATGCCGCATTCACGCCTCGCTGTTCCAGGTCGGCTGTCAGTTCGGTTGCATTGGTGAACAGGACGGCGTCGAAACCGGCGCGGCGGGCGCCTTCCACGTGTTCTGGGCGGTCATCGGCGAAGAAGATGTCCGCCGAGGCGACGCCCGCCAACCGGGCCGCGCCTTGGAAAATGGCCAGATCGGGCTTCATGGCCCGCAACTCGTAACTGAGCGCCGCCACTTCGAACAGCTGCTGCAGAATCGGAAACCGCCGATCGCAGACGAACCGCCAATGAGCTTCGCACGTGTTGGACAAGACCCCCGTGCGGTGGCCGGACCGGCGCAGCCCCAAGATCAGATCGGCGACCGCCTGATCCAACCGGAACATGTCGCTGGAAGCGACGAGCAAATCGCCCCACTCCGGACGCTTCCCGATCCGCCCGCAGAACGCCTCGTAGAACTGCTCCGTCGTCATGTCTCCCCGTTCGTACGCCGTTTCCAGACCGCTGTCGAACACGACTTCCTGGATCACTTCCGGAGGCACCCCCGCCACGTCAGCCATTTGGCGGACCGCAACCTGGTAATCAAAAGGCAGCACGACGTTGCCCAGATCAAAATAGAAGAATTTCGGCGGCAGCATTCGCGTCGAAGCCTCCCTTCCGTGCAGCTGGCATTGCGGATGTCGCCAAGAGTATACCTGCCATTGGCGCTTTTCAAAAGACGGCTCGCGGAAGGCCGTAGATGGGATCGCTGCTTCTTCAAGCGGGGGTTGTGGTTGACACGCCCGCCGTCGGATACACTGGCGGCGTGGGAGGACGTGGCCATGTCGGTACGATCGCCGGAACATGGCCATTCCTTGGAGCGATCGTCGGGGTAGACCCGCCACAACGCTGGAGACATGACCCATGATTCCTGCCCGTAGAATCCTGCTTGCACTGTTGGCCCTCATCTCGTGCTGCCCATCCGCATCCGCTCGCGCTGCGGACGCCGCTGGCGAGCGCGTCGCAACGGCCATCCAAACCGCCCAGAACTGGAAGGACACCGATTCGGCCGATGCGCTGAACTTCCTCGCGGGCGAAGTCGTCAAGGCCGCCGCCGACCCGGCAGCCCGGGCCGGCATGGAATTGCGGATGATCGAAGGCTTGGCCGGAGCCCAAACCCGCGGCGGCCGCAGTTTCTTCTGCCGCCAGCTGGTGATGATCGGCACGGAAGCCTCGGTGCCGGTCTTGGCCCAACTGCTGATCGACCCCGAATCGTCGCACATCGCCCGCTATGCCCTGGCTCGGATTCCCGGCCCGCAGGCGGATGCGGCGCTGCTGGAGGCGTTGGGCAAGGTGGACGAGAAACTGAAAATCGGCATGGTCAACTCGCTGGGCGACCGTGGATGCCGCGAGGCGGTTGACAAAATCGCCGCGCTGGCCGATAGCTCGAACGAGGAGCTTGCTCGCGCCGCCCTGGCCGCGCTCGGCCGCATCGACTCCGAGGCGGCGGTCGCGGCGGTCGCGAAGGCCCGCGCCAGCGTGCCCGCCAAGCTGAAACTCGCCGCCTCGGACGCCTATCTGGATTGTGCGGCGAGGATGCTCAAACAGAACAAGAACGAAGCTGCAGTGGCGATCTACCGGCAGTTGTACGCCCCGAACGAGCCGGCGCTGTGCCGCGTCGCCGCGCTGAACGGCTTGATCGCGGCGCAAAAGGACCAGTCGATCTCGCTGGTCATCGCCGCGCTGGGAGATAAGGACGCCGGCGTGCGTCGCGTCGCCGTGCCGGCGCTGCGGAACGTGCCGGGCGAAGCGGCGACGCAAGCCGTCGTGGCTGAACTGGCACGCCAGAGCGAGGAAATCCAGGCCCAGTTGTTGGGGGTCCTGGCCGACCGCGGCGACCCAACGGCCCTGCCCGCCGTGGTCAAAGCGGCGGAAGCCGGGTCGCCGGCGGTCCGCGTCGCGGCGCTGGACGCGCTGGCCGCATTGGGTGACTCGTCCGTCGTGGCACTGCTCGCACAACGGGCCGCCGAGGCACAGGGAGCCGGCGAACAGCAGGCCGCCCGCAACAGCTTGAACCTGCTCCGCGCCGACGGCACGAATGCGGTGATCGCCAAGCAACTGTCGGCGGACAAACCCGGCGTACGGGCCGAAGCGGCCAAGGCGCTGGCCGCACGCAGCGCGGTGGATCAGGTGGCCGCGCTGCTGGGCGCTGCCCAGGACCAAGAGCCGGCAGTGGCGGCCGAGGTCTTTAAGGCGATCCGCGTGATCGCCCGATCGGAACACGTGCCGCCGCTGGTGCGGCTGCTGGTCGGCGCCAAGGACGGCGGCGTGCGAGGCGAAGCGGAAAACGCCGTGGTGGCCGCTGCCGCGACGACCGCAGCCGGCAGGAATCCGGCCGAAGCGGTGCTGGCGGCTTTGCCCAGCGCGCCCTCGCCGCAAGTCCGCGCGTCGCTGCTGCGCGTGTTGGGGCGAATCGCGCACGCCTCCGCCTTGCTCGTCCTGTACCAGTCCGCTCAGGACGCCGAGGCGGACGTCAAAGATGCGGCGATCCGCGCGCTGGCCGAATGGCCGACGGGCGAGCCCGCACAGGTGTTGTTCGGGATTGCCGGCGACGCATCCGCCTCGCAAGTTCATCGCGTATTGGCGCTGCGGGGTTACGTCAACATGATTCCCAAGCAGCCGGACGCGACCGACGACCAGATCCTGGACAACTATGCCAAATCGTTGCAGATGGCCGGCAGAAACGAGGAAAAGCAATTGGTCTTGTCCAAGCTGGGCCTGGTGCGGCACCGCCGGGCGCTGGAGATGGCTCGGCAGCAAGCGGGCGATCCGGCCCTGAAGCAATCCGCCGAAGCGGCCGCGCAGAACATCGAAAAACTGCTGGCCGCGCCGGCTCGCGTAACCGCGTCCCATAACCCGGACAAAGCGAGCAACGCCATCGACAAAGACCCCAAGACGCGCTGGGATACGGGCGGCGCCCAGCAGGGCGGCGAATGGTTCCGCATCGAGCTGGACGAGGATTGTTTGATCAAGGGTTTGGTGCTGGACAGCAGCGGTTCGGGCGGCGATTACCCGCGCGGGTACGAAATCTACGTTTCGCCCAGCAGCCTGGGCGACGGACAACTGGTCCTGAAAGGCCAAGGCAATCAGGCGATCACCAAAATCGTCTTCCCGCAAGGAGTCCGCGGCCGGGCCATCAAGATTGTACAGACCGGCCGGGCCGAGGGATTGTTCTGGTCGATTCACGAACTGACCGTCGATTCCCAGCCGGCCGGAAAGTAGGCGGCAACGGTCATTGTCGTTCCATCACCTGCGTTGTTTGGCCACGTCCGACAATCACGGTGTCCGCCAGGCCGACAAACAGGCCGTGATCGACCACGCCGGGCATGGCGTCCAGGCGAGCGGCGAGGGCGGCGGGATCGTCGATGCGGCCGAACGCACAGTCCAGGATGTAGTTCCCCTCGTCGGTCAAAAACGGAGGCCCCTCTCGGCTTGGCCGCAAAATGGGCGTCGCGCCCAAATCGCCCAACCGCTGGGCCAGCGGCTGCCAGGCGAACGGAACGACCTCGACCGGCAGCGGAAACGCACCCAAATGCGGAACCTGCTTGTGCGAATCGACGATGATCACCACGCGGCGGCTCAAGGACGCCACGATCTTTTCCCGCAGCAACGCTCCGCCCCCGCCCTTGACCAGGTTGAACTGCGGGTCGACTTCGTCAGCGCCGTCAATCGTCAGATCCAGACGGAAGACCTCGTCGAGGCTGACCATCGGGATCCCGGCGAGTTCGGCCAGCTGCCGGCTGGTCTCGGAAGTCGGTACGCCGCGAACGCGGAGCCCCGAGCGCACTCGCTGGCCCAGCAGTTCCAGCATGATCGCCGCCGTCGAGCCGGACCCCAACCCCAGGCACATTCCGTCGCGGACATAATCCAGGCTGCGTTCCGCCGCCAATCGCTTTTCTTCGTTGATTCCTGCCATCGTCACCGGCGGCCTCTCGTTTCTCAGGCGTTCAAGCGTCCCCACGGAACCTACGATGATAGCGGCCCGCCATTGCGTTGCAAGCGGTCGCAGACTTGGCGATGAGCGTCCGGGCTTGACATCGGCACCAGACTGCCGATGTTGGGAACCCATGGCGGATCGTTTTGGCGTCCTGGAACTGTTTTGTGGCATCGGCGGCTGTGCCGCGGCACTCGGCGAGCGCGCGGAAATCGTGGCCGCGGTGGACATCAATCAAGTTGCCTTGTCTGTGTACCGGCACAATTTCCGGCATCCGGTCCAGGTCCGCGCGATCGAAAGCCTGCCCGCGCAGGTCTGCCGCGAGAACGTGGCGGACTTGTGGTGGATGTCCCCGCCCTGCCAGCCGTACACGGTCCGCGGCCGGCGACTGGACGTGCATGATCCGCGTGCGGAATCGCTGTTGACGGTAATCGAACGGATCGCACAGATCCGTCCGCGCTACGTGGCGCTGGAGAACGTTCCCGGCTTTGGCGGCTCCCGCGCGCACCAGCGACTGCGGGCCACGTTGGACGCCCACGGCTACGAGGTGCAAGAGCAAATCCTGTGTCCGACCCAACTGGGCGTTCCCAATCGGCGGCGCCGGTTTTACCTGATAGCGGGACGTAGCGGCAGCCTGTGCGAACCAAGGCCGGGCGATTGGCCCGCGGCCGGGGATGCAGCGAGCGGACGTTGCTCCCGCGCGCCGGCGTCCGCTGAGCCCAGACGGCCTTGGCAATTCACCGTGCGGCAAATCTTGGACGCGGACCCGCCGGACCAGCTGTGGATGCCCGGCGAGTTCCTCGACCGGTATCGGACGGCGGTGCACGTGCTGGACCCGGAAGACGCGTACGCGGAATCGCATTGTTTCGCGTCCGGTTACGGCCAGAGCATCGCCCACAGCGGTTCCTACCTGGCGACCCCGCGCGGCGTGCGGCGGTTCTCGCCCCGGGAGATACTGCGCTTGCTCTGTTTCCCGCCCGGCTTCTGCGTGCCGGGGTCGCTGACCTTGCGCAAAGCGTGGGAATTGGCCGGCAACAGCCTGTCCGTGGCCCCCGTCCGGCATGTGCTGGCCGCGATCCCCGAACTGGCGACACTGGCGGCGGGACCTACCAGCGGCACAAACCGATAGCGTAAGACGCCTCGCAGCCTGACCTCCATCTGTTCCCCGCATCGCGAATTTCCTTTCTTGGGGCGACTTGCTATGCTGATCCGGCTGAAGAACTTCCTCCCCGGACTTTGCCAGCTTACGAGGAGCAACGCAATGACCAAGTACGTGCTCGGTTTGGACCAAGGGACCACCTCCAGCCGCGCGATCGTGTTCGGGCACGACGGGCGGGCGGTGGGGTCGGCACAGCAGGAGTTTGAGCAACTGTTGCCGCAGCCGGGACATGTGGAACATGATCCCGAAGCCATTTGGGATTCGCAGTTGGCGGTGGCGAAACAGGCGCTGGCGGCGGCGGGCGTTTCCCCGGCAGACCTGGCGGCGGTCGGCGTCACCAACCAGCGGGAAACAACCGTCCTGTGGGAACGCGACACCGGCCAACCCGTGGCCAACGCGATGGTTTGGCAGAGCCGCGCCAGTGCGGAGATCTGCGAACGGCTGAAAGCCGACGGCCTGGAGCCGGTGTTCCGCGACAAGACCGGGCTGGTGATCGACGCTTACTTTTCCGGTACGAAGATCAAGTACTTGCTGGACCAGATCGACGGCGTGCGAGCGCGGGCCGAGCGTGGTGAAATCCTGTTCGGCACGGTGGATACGTTCCTGATCTGGCGACTGACCCAGGGCCGGCGGCACGTGACGGACTTGAGCAACGCCAGCCGGACGCTGATCTTCAACATCCACACGCTTGATTGGGATGACGAGTTGCTGCGAGTGTTGGGCATTCCGCGGGCGATGCTGCCCGAAGTGCTGCCGTCCAGCCACAACTACGGGGAAATGGCGGCGGATTGGCTGGGCGCGGCGGTGCCCATCGGCGGCGCCGCCGGCGATCAGCAGGCGGCCATGTTTGGCCAGGCGTGTTTTGCGCCGGGCGAAGCCAAGAACACCTACGGCACTGGCTGCTTCATGCTGATGAACACGGGGGATCAGCCGCGGCGATCGCAGAACAACCTGCTGACCACGATCGGCTGGGGCTTGGACGGGCGGGTCACCTACTGCCTGGAAGGCTCGGTGTTCATCGCCGGCGCGGTGGTCCAGTGGCTGCGCGACGGATTGGGCCTGATCCGCACTTCGGCGGAAATCGAGCGCCTGGCATCCTCCGTTCCCGACAGCGGCGGGGTGGTGATTGTGCCGGCGTTTACGGGATTGGGCGCTCCGCATTGGGATCCCTATGCCCGCGGGGCCGTGTTCGGCATCACGCGCGGCACCACCGCCGGACACCTAGCGCGGGCGGCGTTGGAATCGATGACGTTTCAGACCCGCGACCTGTTGGACGCCATGCAGCGCGACGCGGGCATCCGGCTGGACATGCTCAAGGTTGACGGCGGCGCGTCGGTAAACGACCTGTTGATGCAATTCCAGGCGGACATCCTGGACACGGCGGTCCGCCGCCCGGTGGTCGCCGAGACGACGGCGCTGGGCGCGGCCTATCTCGCCGGCTTGGCGGTGGGCTATTGGAACGGTTTGGACGACATTGCCCGCAACTGGGCCTTGGACTGCGAATTTCGCCCACAGATGGCGGCCGAGGATCGCCAGCGGCGGTACGCCCGCTGGACCCGCGCGGTGGCCAGAGCATTGGATTGGGAAGAGCGCGAGACCTAGGCTGTTTCCCGCGAAAGTTCGAGGATGAATCGCCGGCGTTGCCCAACACGGCGGAATTGTGGCCCTTGCGCAGTTGAAGGCGGAATAGTGAACACTGAAGGGGGAATGCTGAAGGCAGAATGGAAGGCTGGGGGCCTTCACTCACTGTTCACTATTCAGTCTTCAGTCTTCGCTATTCAGTGCTCACCACACGATCCTCGCCGCGTCGAACACGGGGCCTTCGACGCAGGTGCGTTTGTAGTCCCATTGTCCGCCGGCGTCTTTGACCTTGACCACGCAGCTGAAGCAGATGCCGATACCGCAGGCCATGGGCGTTTCCAACGAGACTTCGCAAGGCACCTCGTGCGCCGCGGCTAGCTTGGCGACCGCCTGCAGCATGACTTCGGGGCCACAGCAAGCGATCCGGCACGGCGTCGTGCGCGTGGCCAGCGATTGGCTCAGCAAGTCCGTCACCAGCCCGCGATGTCCACGGCTGCCGTCTTCCGTGCTGATGCGGACATCGACGCCCAACGCTTGGAAGTCCTCGACGCCCGCCAGACAATCGGCGGACCGCGCTCCGTAGCACAGCGTGACTTTCGCTGCCGGCGTCACCGTGCGCGGCGGATCGCCGTAGCAGCGTCTGCCCAGCGACTCGGCCGCCAAAGCCAGGAACGGGGTCTGGCCGATGCCGCCGGCGACCAGGATCAGGTGATCCGTCATCTGGACGGGGAAGCCGTTTCCCAGTGGTCCCCAGACCGTCAATCGCGTGCCCGGCGGGCAATCCGCCAACCGCCGAGTGAACTTGCCTTTCGCCAGGTAGACCACATCGATTCCCCAGGGCGCTCCGGACGAGGTCCGCACCGTGTCGTACAAAGCCAGCGCGCGGGCGAGGAGCGGATCGTTCACGTCCGCCAGCCGGAGCATGAGAAACTGGCCGGGCAGGGCGCTGCGCGCGATCGGAGGGCACTCGAAGCGGAGCCGGTAGGTATCGCGTGCGGTCCGCACGTTCTCGACGATCGCGACCGTCTGCTGCACCGCGTGATCGGCGTAGTACGAAGCGTGAAGCGGGTTGCTCATCGGTGCTTCTTCCTCCAGGGCTTTTTCCCGGTTCGAGGCGGTCGCCGAGACTCGTCCGAAGAAGTCCGGGCTTCGAGTCCCGCCGGTTTCCCCGGGCGGTCGGCCCGGCCACCGTGCCGCTTCCGTCCGGAGGCCGCTCGCGGTCCGCGATCGGCCGCGGCTCCCTTGCGTCCAGCCTTGGCGGCCCTCCGCGATTGGCCCTCCGCCCGTGCCGTCGCCCGCTCCAACATCTGGACCTCTTCGCGCGTCAACGGCCGGCACGCCCCCACCGGCAAGTCGCCGAGCCGCAGCGGCCCGACGGCGATGCGCTTCAATTGGAGCACTTTGTGGCCGATTCGCGCCAGAATCCGGCGGATCTCGCGGTTCCGGCCCTCGTTCAGCACGATTTCCAGTTCAGCCGTTTCACGTTGGCGGCGTTTGACGCGCACGGAAGCGACGCGAGCGAACCCCTCCGCAAGGTGAATGCCGGTCCGCAGCCGGTCCAATTCTTGCAACGACGGACAGCCCGCGACGCGGGCGAGATAAGTCTTGTCGACGCCGTACCGCGGGTGGGTCAACCGGTTGGCCAACGCGCCGTCGTTGGTGACCAGAATCAGCCCCTCGCTGGTCCGGTCCAATCTGCCGACGGGAAACAGCCGCTCGTCGCTGCGGACCAGGTCGACCACGCGCATTCGCGCGGCGGGATCCCAATTGGTCGAAACGACGCCCGGCGGCTTGTTCACGGCAAAGTACAATCGTTTCGGAGAAGTCAACGGCGTCCCGTCCACGCGGATCTGCTGCCGCAGCGGATCGACTCGCGTACCAAGTTCGGCGACGGTCCGGCGATCGACCTCGACGCGCCCGGCCAGAATCAACTCCTCGCACTCGCGCCGGCTGCCGATACCGGCGGCGGCCAGCACCTTCTGCAAACGCTCGCCGCGCGGCATTTCTTCTTGCGAGTGACTGTCAATACCCGGGGATGGAGGCGGTGGGGGCCGTCGCTTCATGAATCAGTGCCAATCTTGCGGGAATCAAGTTCGCTCGAAGCCCAACTCTTTCCGGAAAGCCGGGCTTCTTTGGCCGCGATCTTGGGCAGCGCCAATAGAAGATGATACCCGTTGCCGGCAAATCGTCCCAGACGCCGTGCGCGAAGAGTCTGCCCCGAAGGAACGAAGAAAAGCCATCGCGGTCTCGCAAGGCGGCGCCTTGCAGCCAACTTGGAAAGGCGAATTAGCGCGGTGCCGGCTGTACGGATGGCTGGCCCCACGCACTGCTGGTCCACGACCGGCTGCGATCCGCCTCGGACCAAGGCTTCTGGTAATCGCGGGGCCGGCCACCTACGACCTCTGGGCCCGCAGCATTGTCGGCGTAGGGATCATGCACGGAAGCGTTCAGCCGCTGTTGCTGGATCGTCCCCGGAGGAGCGAACGGCGAGTAGCCACGGCAGCCATTGAATACGAGCAGCAAACAAGTCAGTAGGAACAGGCGATAGCGATTCATGCCGCGTGGTAGCCTTTGCTGCTAGCAGAGTGAAACCGGTAAAGCTGCGGAAGTCAGACGGCGAAGGGGCCGCGGATTATAGGTTTTCGTCTCGGACGGCTAAAGGGGGATTTACCCACTGTTTTTCTAGCCCATGTTTGACATATCGCGTTGTAAGTCCTTGCGGCGCAAGGGCGGAATTCTTGTTGGTCACTACATTGTGGTTGAATCACCCTTGGGCGGGGATGGCGGACATAGGTCCGTGATGCCCAGGGCCTTGAGCACCTGGCGGGCGCGGGGGGAGCCGGGGGTGACCCCCGTGCGATGTTCGCCTTGGACGCGGAACGTCACGTGACGGATCGTTTCCAGCGCGGACCAAGCGTCGCTGGTCGACAGGTTCGTCTTGGCCGCTTTCAGATGCCGCTCCAAGAGGCGGTCCACCAGAAACGCCAAGGCCGCGACGAAGATGTGAGCGCGCACCCGGTGGTTCGTGCGATGATGGATCGGACGCAAGGAGAGCGGATCCTTCAAGCTCCGAAAGCCTCGTTCCACTTCCGTGAGTTGTTCAGGCATAGTTCGCTGTCGATTACAAAGCAGCGCACGCCGCTGCGATCACTTGGCACTTCCTGCACACGAGTCTGAGGTGACTCGCTCTTCTCCCGGGCGTTGATCCCTGCAGGACATTTGATCCAGGCATCCTCCTTCACTCGGTCCAGCAACTTTTCTACCTCGGGATTGCGCCGCCGAACCATGCCCAGCAGATAACCACAAGTCACCTGCAAGTCCGCT
>Ga0302238_1002275_pt1 | contig 13715 bp, 19 predicted proteins | sample AAG_UR_Asn_MG_FD_193527 | JGI IMG/M metagenome (GOLD analysis project Ga0302238, IMG submission 193527) | Enriched activated sludge microbial communities from anaerobic digester in WTTP, New Holstein, Wisconsin, United States - AAG_UR_Asn | ecosystem: Engineered > Bioreactor > Anaerobic >...
AAAAATCTTGTCCCTTTCTAACGAACACAAAAAACAGGGGGCGGGGGGTTCCGGGGGCTTGGGTTTGGGCTTAGGAAAGAACCGCCCGCCCGTATTACTCATCCACTAGGGGAGATGTCGCTTCTTGTACGTGATGTCTGTCCTTTTTGAGCCTGGCCGCTTTCAACCTCGCGCCGGCGCGCCTGAGTGCGGCCGTGGCTTCTTCGAGGTCCATATCCTTGTCTTTGGCGCGCCCGATGAGTTTCTCTTTTGCCTGCATTTCCGACTGTCTCGCTCGTTCCTCGTTGATCTCCTCCGCAAGTTCCGCCGCTTCGGCCAGCACGGTGACTTTGTCTCGGTATATTTCCGCGAAGCCTCCCAGTATGGCGAAAATCTCTCCCCTCATCCCGACCCGGTAGCGCAGGATCCCCTCTTTCAGCTGAAGCACAATGGGGGCGTGCCCCGGGAGGATCCCGACTTCGCCATGGTAAGCCGGTAAGGAGACAATGTCCACGCGTTCGGCGGCCAGGATGGTCCTGCCGGGGGTCAAAATATTAAGTAATAGCCCGTTACTCATGGCCCGGCCCCGCATGCAGCAGGCGCTGAATTATCCCCAGCAGGGTTTGCGCACAAACAGGTTTTTCCAGGGCGGCTCTAACATTGCTCTCCTGGCAGATCATCTGCCGCTGAAAGGCCTCCTGGTGCTTGTCGCACATGAGCGCCACAGGGATGCGTCTTGTTTCTTCTTCGGCCTGCAATGCGCGCATGGTGTCGAACCCTTCACCGCCTTTCATGGTGAAGTCCAGCAGTATGAGGGCCGGCTGGAGAAGGCGCGCCTTCTCCAGGGCTTCTCCCAGGCTGTCCGCTTCTTCAACCGTGAATCCATTTTTGTGGATGATATAGGAAAGAATGTTCTGGAGGTCCAGGTCCGCCGCAACTATCAATATCCTCGGCTTTTCGGGATCAGTATCGTTTCTATCTTCGGTCATGTCGGGTCCTCTTCTACCGGGAAAAATCTCGCGTCGTTAGTGGCCGTATTCAGCTGATACTCCAGCTCGAAGGCTTTTTTATCAAGGTCTGCCCCGCCAGGGATACTCAGCGGAGCCCCGTAGACCGCATTCACTTTCGCGAACGGCAGGGGGAACTGGTACTTGTCCCAGCTCGAGAATACTAACTTGGGAGATACGAAGCAGCCGCACGGGACTATAGGGAGCCCGGTCTTCTGGGCCAGATACAAAATCCCCTTCTGGACGCGCCTGGCCGGGCCGCGCGGGCCGTCTGGCGTAACTACCAGCGAGCAGCCTTGTCCGGCAGCCTTTATCAGCGCGCGCAGCGCCGCCGTGCAGGTACCCCGGACGGCAAGTTAACATAACTTGTTATGTTAACCCGAAGGGCGAGCAATACGCCGGGGAAAGGGCAACTTGCGATAATACAAGTATTATCGCAAAGGGCGGTTCCCTTGCGCACGGCGACCCCCGCCGAGCGTACCGCCCCGCCTATGGCGGGGCGTGCGGCCGCTATGCGGCCGGCGAGGGTACGCCGCCCTGCTGGGCCGCGGCCCCCTGGGCCGGCATACCATGGCCCGGGCTGGACGCGGCCAGGCAGGGCGGCGCGGGGGGAGCTGGGCGCAAGGGAACCGCCCGTGTTGCCCGGTCCGCCGAAGGCGGATTCCCCGGCGTATTGCCGCTTGCCGGCCGAAAGCGTGAGAGACTGCGCGCGCATAAGATGCGGGCTACCTTATCGAGCAACCGCGCAACTGTGCGGTAACGTTGAGACTATCGAGGAGACGTTGGACTGTGAGCGTCGTTGTAGGGAGCGGCCGCGCGGCCCCACGAACCGGGCCGCAGCAGCGGCCGGGCGCCGCGGCCGAAGGACGCGGCGGTGGGGCGTACCGCCGGCAGTGCTGACGGCGCATCCGCGGCGCAAGGCTGGACTGCCGGCGGCGCGCGGCCGTTACCTGGTTGTTTAAGGAAGCCGGCCTGGCCTGCGCTGTTTGCGCAGGTCTGGCCGGCCACCGCTTCGTGAAGAGCGGCCCAAGGCTGCAGGGCCGGCTTTGCCGCCAGGCAAAGGCGGAGCTGCGGCCGCAGGGGCCGTTTCCACAGATCAAGGCGACAGGAAAGAGGCGGGGCCGCGCATATCCTTTCGGGGGGTTGGGGTTTGGGTTAGGGTAGGCGTTTGCGCGGCCCCGTTGAGAATATCCTACCAGAGTTGTGGGGCCATGCGCGAATGATATTTGAGCTCGTCGTAAAATCGGGGGTACAATCACACCAGCCCGTCGGGAAAGTCGCGTCCTGGACCATCCTTGTGCGTTTTAAAACGGCGATTTCGCCAGAAATGGCCGTAAACGCACTTTTAAGGCTTTTAGGGGGGAAGGGGTTAAACCGCCGGAAAAGCGGCCGCAGGCCGCGGCGCCGGCGGTTTAACAGGGCGGTTAACCTGGGGAGCTCAGCGCCGCTTGGCTTTCAGTAAGCCCTTGGCCGGGTTGAAGTCCACGTCCAGCCGGGGCGGTATCCAGATCAGCTGCCCGGTCTTGGGGTGGCGGACATGGCGGCCGGGGCGCGTCTTCTTGGTGAAGGAACCGAAGTCTTTAAAGTAAACCCACTCGCCTTTCTGCAGGCTGGCGGTCATCCTGGCCAGGATCGAGTCCAGAATCGCGGCCGCGTCCACCTGGGTAAGGAAGAACTCTTTGGCTATCGCCCGGGCGAGCTGGGTCTTGGTCATTTGCGCTTGTGCTTAGGATTCTCCTGCGCGGCGATCCATTCGAGTATCGTCTTGGAGATCTTCCCGAGATCGGTCGGGTTGTGCTTGATAACCGAGGCCGCAGTCTGGTCCCAGGTGAGGTCGGTCTTCTTGAGGTACTTATCGAGCGCGGCGGTAACGTCCACCTTCATGACCGTGTTGCGCTTGGCGGCTTTAGCCAGGCGGACCGCTTCGACTATGACGGCTTCGAGCACGACATCGAAGTCTGCGATAAGTTTAGTGACCGCCGCGGCCTGGGTCCGCATCTTCTTGGCCTTGGTGAAGTAGGTCTTAACCGTGGTGGTCTTGATGATTCCAGTTTTAGCGGCCATGTGCTGCCTCCGTCTCGGGGTGGGTGAGTTTAAAGATGATCAGGTCTTTGATGGCCTGGTTGAGGTTCTTCATCTCGTAGATCTTAAGGGCGGCTTCGTTGCCGCCTATCACGGGGAGCATGACTTCCTTGAGCTTCTCGGTGATGCGGGCCGTGGATATGGCTTCGGCTTCGAGGCCGTAGAGCTTCTTCTTGCCGCCGGGCAGGTCCTCGACCAGGTACTTCTGGTTCTTGTAGTGCCGGGCTTCCACGTCGGCGAGCCACTTCTTGTTCTTGGCCTCCATGTCCGCGCCGGCGCGGATAGGATAGCGGGCCAGCATTATCTCGTCGGGCGTGAGCATGTCGGGGTTTATAAGGTCGTGAACTTTGACGTTCTTGATCTTGTAGTGCCGGAGGTTGTCCAGGAAAGCGTCCCGGATAATCCAGCCGGAGGGGTCGAAGTCCACTATGCTGTAGAGGTAGAAGGAGCGTTTGAGGTTGAACTTCGCGGCGGCGAGGGGTTCGAAGCTGAAGAGCTTCGGCCGGTCTACCAGCTGCGGGCCCGACTTCGCCTTTTTGAGATCGTCCACGAAGTACTCGATATTCATGACCGAGGGCTGGCCGCCCAGGGCGATGGCCGAGACGTTGTACTGCTTGTGGAGTTCGGTAAGGTAGTTGAAGTGGCCGAGCTTCTCCGAGAAGGGGATGATGTTGGCGTTCACGCCGATCTTCTTGTTGGCCTCGTTCTCGTCGCGGAAGCCGATGTTCTTGTAGGTCATAAGCGTGAAATCTTTGACCATGGCGGTGATGTTTTCGGTGAGCTGCTTGTACTGGTCGGTCTTGGCCGAGAGCGCGCCGGCGCGGGCCAAGGTAGACTTGACGTACATGTACCAGTAGGTGCGGACCAGCTCGCTGAATGGCTTCTCGCCCGAGGCGACGCGCTCCTTCATCTGCCAGACCAGGTTACGCATGAGCCGGGACACGTTGACCGGGTAGGCCGGGGCTGCGCCTTCGGCCTTGAAGTTCTTGAGCAGCCATTCCTTGGGCTGGTCGTGGATCAGCTCATCGTAGTGGTGGATACCGGCTTTCCGGAGGCGTTCTGCGAGTGATGGGGGCATAGTTTTCAGTATATAACTAAATATGGCTGTTTGATAGCCTTTTTTGGCCTGATACTGGCTATTAGCCGTTTTCAGGGGGCATTTTCAAGGTCGCTAAAACGCCTTAAATCGTGCCCGATTATTGGCGGTGGTTTTGGGGCCTCCGGCCGACTTAACGGGAAGATTTTTGCCTCCCCGACGGCTAAACGACTTTTTCAGTCGGCGTCGGCCGGGACTTGCCACGAGCTGCTGGCTGACGCCGGCGCGGGACCAAGCAGGTAACACCTATTACCGGAGTTTTTAGGGCTCTGGCAAGTGGAATCGGCAAGTAGGCTGCAGAAGACCTTTGTGACCCGGCCCTGGTGCTGCAGCAGGCTTACTTTGCGCAGCTCTTTCAGTTTTAGCGCATCATCGGCGGCCGGATTGCTCCAGTCTCGCATCTGTTCCTCGATGTGGGCCTCTAACGCCTGGATCCTGTTGTCGGTGTAATGGGCGCAGGAGATTTCTACGACTTCTTTCTGCCCATGGACGTTCACCTTAACGCTTTGTTTCTGTTCCTGATTCTGTTTGTCGCCCAGCATCAGTCCTCCATCTTCTGTGACTGCTTCTGGCTGCCTTTGCCTTCGATGTGCTGTTCCTGAGACTGGGACATCTTTTTTCTGGAGAAGATCAGCGGCAATACTATAGCGGCGACTGCGATGATGATTCCGATTATCCACTGCCAATCTGTTTTAGTCATGCTTCCCCCCCCTCGGTGAAAATTATTTTTATCGTGGCAGTGTTCTTGCCGCCGGCCGTAGTGGCGCGGTATGGGCGGGTGCCGGCGTTGATGTAGTCGGCGAGGGCTTTTACTGTGGACGCCGCGCTCTGCCCAGGCTTAAGCGCAAGAGGAATGTTCCAGCCGGCGACGTGGTTGATAGTGCCGTCGGGACGCATATAACGAAAGATAGAAAGCCACAAGTTGATAGTCCCGTCTATCCCGGCGCCTACTTTGCCCGTGGCCGGACCGGAGATCTCCGCGCGGCCGGCGATGCCGCCGACGGTCACTTTCGCGGCGGTGACTTTTATTTTCTGGGTTTTGTCGTAGGAGGCGGCGTCAAGCGTTGCGCCTTTAGTGAGCTCAACGTCAGGGTCATACATTCCTACTTTCTTACTCTTCATAATTCCTCGCATTGCCGCCGAGCAATTCTGCCGCGTTTTTGAGATCTTCCGGGAAGATGTCCACGTAGAAGCGGAGCGTGGTCGCCACGTCGGAGTGACCAAGATATTTCTGCACCAGCTTAGCGTTGCCGGTCCGGCGCAGCAGCTTGGTAGCCGCGGTATGCCTTAGGGCATGGGGCGTGAGCTGGCCTTCGATGCCGGCCAGGCTGACCCACTTCTTGAAGTCGCGCTGAGCCTGTCGCGTGCTGAGCCGCCCCCCCTCCCTGGACACGAACAACGGCGCGTCGGGGGCGAAGCTCTCGCCGGTGCGGCGCTTGAAGCGCAGGAAATGCGCCAGGCGTTCCTGTAAGGCTTTGGGGAAATAGACTGATTTTACCCGGATAAGTTTTTTGCCGGACCGTGTCCAACCTTTGACCTGGACGTCCACCTTGGGGCGTTCTGCGTCGTGGACGTTGAGGCGAAGTGCTTCGCTGATCCGCAGCCCGGTCACGAGCATGAGACGGTAAAGCATATGCGCCCGCTCGGCGTCCTTGCGTTTGCTGAGAACGTTGAGCAGCACTACTTCTTCATTACCGTCGAGGCACTTGATATTCATTTTTGCTGCGCAGCCGGATAGGCCGATTGCAGTTCGATGCACTTCACCTCGCCGCCCAGCTTAGCCGTCAACATCCAGTCGTAAAGCCCTTTCTCTATCGAGACGACTATAGGCCGGCCGTCCACCGTCTTTTGTGTGTTCAATTCTTTGACCGCCTTTTCGAAGATCTGTTTGCGTTTGCCTTTATGGCCGTGCCAGCCAGCGGCCGGCAGCGCGAGTTCTTTGATGAGGTCGGATAGCGTCTTGTTGTATTCCCCACCGTCGAGCCCGATTACGATTGGCTCAATAAACAAGCGGATGAGGAAAGCGAGTTCGCTGTGTATATGGGCAAGTTCTTTCGGCCGGGCCACGGCGTGGCGCTCAAGGAGCTGGACGCTGAGCGGTGTGGAGAATTTGACCTTAAGCACCGTCTCAGGCTGGCCGCGCTTCTTGCCCTCTGCCAGCTCTACGTCCCCGAGCAAGCTGAAGCCGTAGCCGTGAATGCCTTTCAGGTTCATCGCGGAGAGATCTAGGTAATACGGCATGGTTTTAAGGTCGTAGACCATATCAGTAAGCCAAATTAAAGCTTGGCCGCTGAATGATTTCCAGTCTAAGGATTGAGCCAGTTCCCTGATTGATACATAACAGAAGCAGGTTACAGTGCCGTTAGGGTATTTGTTGCGCTGACACCCTTGCTGTACCCAGATACTTTCTATGGCGGCCAGAACTTTAGCATGTTCTGCCGTTAAAATACCCCGCTCCTCGGCTTTAGGTTTAATACGTCCGCGCAGAAGTGGAATTACGGAAATCTGGCCGTCCATGGAGCGGAACTTTGCCATAACGCGGTCGGACTTGGCTTTATTTGTGGAAAGCGTGAAGAACGCGGAGCTGATGAAGGTGGCCCAGGGGATAATCTCTTTCCCATACGGCCGCTCCATTACGCCCTGGTCAACCTCCCCCTCTTCTTTGACCGGGCGGAAGTTGGCGAAGAGTGTCATCTGCGTGTCTTCGAAATAGGTCTTGATCTTTTCGGGTCCGGCCTTAATAACCTGCTTCTGCGGACCGATCTTATCCAGGCGTTTCTTCAAAAGGGCGGTCAGGTATTTGGCTGGATTCTGGACCGAGCCGGTTCTAACCTGGTGTTTCAGTTCGCCGAATTCTTCGGCCAATACTGGTTCCCCCAGTTCCCTTAAAGCCTTCTCAAAAAAATAACGGCTTTTGTGGTCTTTTGTGAGTTCTAAAATCTCGTCTATCAGGTAGGAATCCATCTTGTCCTTGCGATAGTTATTAACATTCTTGCCGAAAAATCGTTAACGATTCTAATCGTTATATTCTACCGTTCTTCTAGAGCCTTGGTTTTCATAGAGGAGCTTGTCACCCATATATCATGGCTTTGTCACCCATATCACATAGCTATAGGGGAGATCTGTCACCCATATATCATACCTTTCCCCCCTTTCTCCGCAAGCCCATAGCCAGATTGTTGATAACTTTTCCAGCCCAAGAACACGCTGATTAAGCGCGTCCGTCTTCCGCGCGGATCGCCGCCATGGCTTCCGCCAGGTCTTTAGAAAGCGGCGCAGTCCGCAGAGCCAGCTTTATGGCCTGCGAAATCGATATGCGCTGGCCGGTGGCTTCCATAAAAGAGCGGATGCCATCAAGCTTGGCAATATCGGTCTGGAAGAGCGATATACTGAGCTTCTTGCACTTGCGGTCTATTACCGGGGGCAAAGATGCCGGGCTCACAGACGGGGCCTTTGCCTCACGTTTATTCATCTGGTCCAGTGACCTGGCGAGTCTATCCTGCAGGGTGTTCTTTTTTGTCATACTTTCCTACTTTATTACTCTGTCACGATCTCTAGAGCTGCCTTGAAGAGTTCTTCGCGCGCGGCCAGGTCCAGGGCGGACCAGCCGAGCAGGGCCGCATGTTGATAGCACTGCCGGCGCGAGATTGTGGTGGTCAGGGCTTTGACCCCTATGCGCTTGGCGAGATCCGGAAGTTCGCGCGCCAGGACCGTGTTTGCGTGAACCCCGTTAAAAAGGATACGCAACCGGGCTTTTGAGGGCAGGTGCGGCCGGATGGACTCAGCCGTGTCCCTGGTGGTCCAGATGTCCGCAGGCGAAGGCGAGCAGACCAGGACGGCTACAGAGCAGGAGCCTAGCGAAGGTGCGAGCATATCAAGGCGCGGCGGGGTGTCGATGAAGACCGCGTCATGCTTTGAGGCGTGGTCGTAAAGCACTACTTTCTTACTTTCACACTCTTGCAACCATTTGGTGGCGGTCCCCTGCGGATCGCGGTCGAGGACAGCGACTTTCTTGCCGGCTTCGGCCAGGGCATGGGCTAACAGCACGGATAGTGTGGTTTTGCCGGTGCCGCCTTTGCCGTTACAGAGTAATATATTCATACTTTCCTACTATACCACTTTATTATAACCAAAACTATACCGCAGGCCCTATGCGGCCAGCAGGGCTTCCATCCATTCAAAGAAACGTCTGGTGACCTTGGCTAGTTCCAGCGCTTCTGTTTCCGTTATTTCCCGGTCTTCATAGGCCGCGAGGTGTTTGTAATCGATTATCTTTGACAGGGTTCTGGCTTTCGCTCCGGCGTCCTTGTCTTTTATGTGCTGCTCCAGGAGGAAGGAAATATCGTGGTGGGAGTCGCCGGCGGAACGGAGGCCGGCATGGTAGACCAGCAGGGCGTCGGCCGATGAAATGGCGCAGTGCACGGCGTTAAGCCCGGCGGCGTTCCATTCCCGGACCCGCAGCGAGGCTTCCATGGAGTTCAGAAATTCCCTGGCTTTTTTGCGGTAGGTGGTGTAGTGGTCCCGGGAGACGTCCCTTGTTTTATGTTTCTTGGGTGTCATTATAAAAGCTCCTTGAGATCTTTGCCGTATATGCTCCGGCCTTCTTCCAGTATCCGAAGAATAAGGGGAAGTTTCTTTTTGTGTTTAGCCCGCAGCTCCGCCAGCGGCTGGATGTATGGCGAGAGGGGGATGCTGAACTTCTTGTAAATCTGGGCTCGTAACTCCTGGATGTGGTTCTCCAGTTCCTGCGCGCCGGCGTCGTCGCCGGTGACGATGAGTAGATCCAGGTCGCTGTCGAGGTGTTCGCGGCCGGAGGCCATGCTGCCGAATATAACGGCGGAAAGGGGTCTCCCGGTTTTATGAAAATCCGTGAGGAACTTCTTTATAGTCTGCAGGACCTGACCTGGTAACGTTGCCTCTGTTTCAAAAAGCGGCGCGAAGACGTGCTCTACCAGATAATTATCGGAATTAAGCTTGTAGAGGTGGACAGTCGATACGCGCCTGAAGAGCGCGAGACCCCTGGCTTCGAGCTGCTTGAGCGCCCGATGGCAGGCCGGAGCGCTTAGGCCGGTCTGCCGGGAGATCTCCCGGCCGCTCCATTCGGCGCGGCTTTTCCAGAGGAAGCGCAGGACCAGCGCCTGGGTTTTGTCGTTGAGCACAGAAAGGGCGGAGAGTTTTGTCATGTGTTAATATGGCGTAACAGATGTTAAGGTGCCTTAACAGGATAGCAAGCCACAGCGGGTTGTGTCAATAAGAAAGTAGGAAAGTCATACTATCCTACCGCTTAATGCGAAAAGACGGGCTCACGACGGAGAGTTGGCGTGAGTGTCGCGAAAGTGATAGTTTTGCGACACCCAAGGAAAAGGAGGGGGGAGGCTTACGTCGGGGAGGGGGAAGACGGCGGCGGACTTTTGCGACACTGGGGCGGGGTCTGCTTTGTCCGGCTTCCCGGGGACGGCAGCCTGGAGGCCAGGAGCTGGGAGCTCGGCCTCCGCGGCGCGCCGGCGCGGACGGCCTCCGCCTGCGCGGGACTGCGCGGCAGGCGGTGCGGAGGGACCGGGCGGCGCGACTTGCCGCCGCCCCTGTCCCTGTTGTTCCGGGCCTGGCCGGGCTAGCGCGGCTGTTTGAACTTCTCGGCGGTCTGGTGGACGGCTTCCTTGAGATCGTCCCAGGCCTTATCCATGCCGGCGGCGAGGGTTTCCCACGCGTCGCCGGTGGTTCCGCGGAGCTGCCGCAGCCGCGCATGGGCGTCGAGCCGCCTGGTGCGGAGCTCGTCAAGCTCCCGGAGCAGCTTGATCTTGTGCTCCATGGCCTGCAGCTCCACCTTCGAGGCCAGATGGTCTATGGTGGCGTTCCACTCCTTGAGTTGGGTGGTCAGCTTGTCGATGTACTCTTCTTTCTTCGTCATTTTTCCCCCTTTGCGCCCTGCCGGGCGGTTTCCAAAAAGAGTTAAGTAAAGGGCTTGCGGTTCTGTCACCCCCGGCGAGGCGATGCGCGGCCGCAGGCCAGTTGGCGGCCGGGATTTCCGTCCTAAGCAAGGAACAGCCGGCCCCGCGGGGCCGGCTGTTCCTTTAAGGCGCCTCGCTCTCAGAGGGGGCGCAGGTTCTCGCAGGCGATCTCGGTGTCGGTCTTCCAGCCGAAGGTCTTTTTTACTTCGCCGCGCACGCGCACCGCGCTGAGGCCGCCGCGCAGGTCCAGTTCGGCGTAGCCGCGGGTGGGCAGGCCGCCGTTGTTCTGTTCGGCGCAGCCCAGCTTGAGGACGGAGCCCTCAAGGCTGGAAGCTGCCGGGCGGCAGAAGGCGCCGATGTCGCCGCTGCTGTAATCCTTCAGCACGCCCAGGAAGGCCTGCCGGCCGCCGTCCTTCACGTAAAGGATGAAGCCGTTGCCGCGCTCTTCCACCGAGACCGAGCAGCCGCGCTCATTGGCGTAAACGGTCGCGCCGGCGGCGGCCGCTTTGGCGGCGCCGGCCAGTCCCATCACCATGACGGGGCGGGCCGCGCTTATATCAATGGTTCCCTCGAACGGCTGGGAGTGGACTACAGCGGCGTCTATGAGGGGCAGTTGCGGGGCGGCGAGCTCGGCCGCCGCGGGGGCGCCGAGGGCGATGATCAGCGTGAGGGTGTAGAGGTTTTTCATTTTGTTCTCCTTTGTCTGTCCGGTCGTGCCGGCTATACACATAGTCTACGCTTTGGCGCCGCTTTCCACATGAGGCGGAGTGCCCTGTAACCCGCCGTATTCCTGCCTACGCGTTTTGCCCGCCCGGCTTACGAAGCGCCGGATGGCCCGCGCCCGCGGTTTAGTGATGCCGCGAGTCTCTAGCCCCGGCAGGAAACTGCTAGAATAGACGGGAACCCCTGGGAGGAGACCGATATGGCTACAGTTTTTTCCGAGACTTTGGTCAGGCTGCGCAAGGAGGCCGGCTACGACACGGCTTACCGGTTCTACCACGACAACGGCGGGGCGCAGTTCTTCAAGGTTTCCTACCGCAATTACCTGATGATGGAGCAGGGCCGCAACCTGCCGGTGCTGGGGCGGCTGCAGAAAATATTGATGGGGCTGCACATGGTGCTGGGCACGCCCCCGGCGCTCGAGCTGACCCGGGCCTGGCTGAAGACCATGGCCGGCGAGGAGGATTACGCGGACCTGCTGGAGCCGCTGCTGACGCGCGGCGCGCCGGCCGTGGCCGCGAACCCGGCGGAAGAGGCGCTGCGGCGCACGCTGGCGGGGCAGAAGTTCCACATCACCGTAGATCAGCTGCTCGCCACCGTCGCCAGCTACGAGGCCTATAAGTGCTTTTTTATGAGCGAGACCGACTCCGGCATCTGGACGGCGGAGAGCATGGCCAAGGCCGGCGGCATGAAAAAATCGGCCGCGGAGCGGGCGCTCAAGGACTTCCTGAAGGCCGGCCTGGTAAAGTCGGAGGGGAGGGGCGGCTACAGGTCGAAGATGGCCGGCCTGCTGGTGGAATATCCGGACGGCCCCGCCATTCCGCGGGCGGTGCTGGATAAGATAAGGGAGTACCATTCGCGGATGGACAAAGAGGGAAACCTGGCGTTCTACTCTTCCGGCCTGTTCCGGGCCGACGCGGACGCCCTGCGCGGCTTTTACCCCATGCTCAAATCCACCATAGAGGCCACCCACGCGTTCTCCACCGCGGAAAAGACAAAAAAATCCGCCGGCTTCTTCGTGACGGCACGGGTGCAGCGGCTCTGGGATTTCTGAGCGCCGGCGCGTTTTTGCTCTCGGAGTTTCAGCCTCGCGGACCAGGAACTGGCGCGCCTTTACAAAAATCGGGGAAAGAGAGGGGGTCGCTGAAAAGAAAACGCCCGCGGAGGGTCTCCGCGGGCGTTTAGTTCCGCCTCTGGCGTCAGAGCTTGAACATCCTGCTTACGAGCGCGCGCCAGCCGGTAAGCCTGGCGAACTCGTAATCGCCGTAGGGGATCTCAAAGACGCCCTCGATCTTGGCCTGATTGAACTCCTGGCTCAGCACCGGCGCCATGTAGACCGATACGCCGTGCGCCCTGGAATAGGCGTTGCCGGAAGCATCTTCCCCGCTCACGCCGTTGCTGACCACCAGCTGTTCGCTTATGTAGCTCTGCAGGCGGCCGGCCGCCGCCGCCAGCTCGGGGTCGGGTTTGGCGAGGCTGTCGTTGAGCAGTCCGGCGAAGTCGTACAGGTCTCCGTAGAAAGAGAGCTGCTTGGCGTCGTCGTTCGGGATCACATTAAAGCGCATTACGCCGTCCCTGGCGGTCTTCAGAGCCGCGTCGTCGGGGTTCTTGAGGGCCGCCGCGGCGAAAGCCTGTACGGCCGCGTAGAAACCGGGCAGCCTGTCGGTGCGGACGGCGGAGATCTGCACGCCTTTATTGAACTGCTCATAGAAGGCGGCAAAGTCGCCGGTTATCAGGGCCGCCACTTTGTCCGGGCCGTCGGCCGGGTTCAGTTTGGCGAGGATGGTGTGGTACGGGAAACCCAGCCCCGGAATGGTCTCTTCCGCCGCCACCACTATCTTGGCGGTGTCGGCCGTCTCGGCCAGCACTTCGGCCATCTGCATGAGACAGGCGTCATAGGCGAGCAGGTCGGCGCCGCCGGCCTCGCGCATCAGCGCGCCTATCTGCTTGGTGCGGATGTAGTTGCCGGTCTCGTCGTCGAAGGAAATGCCTTTCGCGGACGCCTGGCGCGGGTCCAGGAAACCGGACCCATGGTTGGAGATTATGAGCAGGTATTTTTCAGCGGGGAAGTAGGTTTTGGCCCATTTGACGAAGTCCACCGCCCTGCGGTAGTCGCCAAGATCCACTTTCTTGGTCTTCATCAGCACCTGCGAGGTCACCTTCTCCGTGTTGTTGTCCCGGGTTATGTACATGCGCCTGGACCCGCCCCAGGAGAGCAGGCCGCCTATCTTGCCCATCTCGGTCACCACGTTCACGTCCTTGTTGGAGCCGGCCGCCTCCATCATGTTGACGTTGATCAGCATGGCGTCCTTCAGGTCGTTCTTGCCGTTCATGAAGACCATGACGGTCCATTTCTTTTTCGGCAGGGGCCTGAGTTCGGGGACATCGCCCCAGAAAGCGTCCCGGCCGCCGCGGCTCTGCGCCGGCTGCGGCGACGGGACCTCGGGGACGTCGCGCTGGTCTGCGGGCCGGACACCGGAGAGGAATCCGCCCTGGGCGGAAGAAACCGCCGGCAGCTGCGCCAGCGCCAGTAACAGTGCGAGGGAAGAGGTTTTCATATGGCTGTCCTTTGGCACATGGTACGTATTAAATAGTATAGCAGACGCCGACGCGGTGTCAAGAGAGAGCGGGCACCCCGGCGTTGGCTGCCCTATACGGCCGGTTCGCGGCGGAGTTTATCTTTTCCGTAAAAGCCTTGGCGGTGGCTGCTGCGCTTTGCCCGGCAGTCCATGTTGCTTGTGAACCGGGTATTTAACAAAAATCTTGTCCCTTTCTAACGAACACAAAAAACAGGGGGCGGGGGGTTCCGGGGGCTTGGGTTTGGGCTTAGGAAAGAACCGCCCGCCCGTATTACTCATCCACTAGGGGAGATGTCGCTTCTTG
>Ga0302238_1002277_pt1 | contig 13701 bp, 7 predicted proteins | sample AAG_UR_Asn_MG_FD_193527 | JGI IMG/M metagenome (GOLD analysis project Ga0302238, IMG submission 193527) | Enriched activated sludge microbial communities from anaerobic digester in WTTP, New Holstein, Wisconsin, United States - AAG_UR_Asn | ecosystem: Engineered > Bioreactor > Anaerobic >...
CTCTCGCTCACCTGACATAGGGGATATATATCGATGTCCGGAGTGTGGCGACGTGCATCTCGATATCGCAGCCCCCATCCTCACTGCCCAAGGCGAAGTTGCAGCGTTGTTGGTTCAAAGAATCGACCCTGGGAAACAACTCTTCCCTTTGGTGCAGGTATGGCCAACCCCGAGCGCGACGGCTGAGACTCTTCTGAGTGCGAGGCTTGGGGAGGAGGTTGTGCTCCTCAATTCCCTGCGCCACAGCGACAAGCCCCCTCTCAGTTTCAAGATTCCACTCTCCAGAGGCGAACTGCCGGCGGTTCAGGCCGCTTTGGGCACCACGGGGATTTTCCGGGGGAAGGACTATCGTGGTGTTGACGTCATGGCGGTGCTCCTGCCGGTGCCGGGCTCTACGTGGAATCTCGTGTCGAAAATCGACATGGAGGAGGTCTCAGCACCCCTGGCCAGAGAAGGTCGGCTGATTCTCCTCGTTGTGCTCTTTGGCATGTTGGCGATGGGAGCTATGGCAGTTCTGACGGTGAAGACCTCCAGGTTGAGGCTGCAGCGAAGACTTGTGGAGCTAGAGCGAAGCCGCAGGGAGCAGTTGGAGGAGATACGGGTAACCCTTTACAGCATTGGTGACGCCGTCATCGCCACCGACAGAAAAGGGGGAATCACCCGGATGAACCACGTGGCTGAGCAGCTCACAGGGTGGTTGGAGCGGGATGCCGTCGGCCGGGCTCTGAAGGATGTGTTTCGAATAGTAAATGAGGAGACGAGAGAAGAAGTTGAGAGCCCTGTCGAGCGGGTGTTGAGGGAGGGGACGGTGGTGGGTCTTGCGAACCACACAATTCTAATAGCTGCCGACGGGACCGAACGGCCCATAGCCGACAGCGGGGCGCCGATTTTCGGAGAGAGTGGGGGCATCGATGGTGTGGTCCTTGTCTTCCGCGACCAGACCAAAGAGAGAGAGGCCGAGCGATCTTTGTACAGAGAGGAGCTGAAATTCACGGCGCTCTTTCAGAATCTGAGTGCGGCCTGCCACTTGGGCGCCGTGCTCGATGACGCAGAGGAGCCCGGGGATGGTGATGCCTCTGACTATGTCATTCTTGACGTCAACCCGGCCTTCGAGGCCTTGATGGGTCTCACCCGCGTAGAGGCGGTAGGGCAACGGGCTTCGCTCGTCTTTGGTTCCTCCCCGCCACCATTCATGTCTGCCTTCTCCAATGCATCACGAGGTGCCGGGGCCCTCTCCTTCGATGCTCACGAGCCCACTCTGGAACGCCATCTCAGTGTAACAGTGGTCTCCCCCGGGGCGGGCACATTCGCTGCCCTTTACGAAGACGTCACGGAGCGAAAGACCACGGAGCAGGCCCTGGTTAGCAGCGAGGAGAAGTTTTCCAAGGCTTTCATGGCCTCGCCAGACGCCATGTTCATTACCACCGTGGCCGATGGCGTGGTGGTCGATGCCAACGTGACCGCTGAACGAATGTCCGGGTATTCTGTAGCCGAGATGATTGGGCGATCCACTGTGGAACTCGGTCTGTGGCACACTCCATCGGACCGAGAACGGTACATCGCAGAGGTTAGAGCCCGGGGTAGGGTGCACGGTTTTGACACAACCTTCCAGCATCGAGATGGCGTTCCCATTCCTGCAACGATCTCCGGCGAACTCATCAAGCTTCCACAAGGGATGTGCTTCCTCAGCGTCGTTCACGATCTTACCGAGCAGAAGCGACTGGAAGCGGCCAGGGAACGGGCAGCAAAGCGCCTGGAGGCCATGCTCCAGCTCATGGACCGGCGGGACGGCTCGGAAGAAGAACTCATTCGCTTCGCTGTAGAGAAGCTTGTTAGCATCACCGACTCATCGCTGGCATTTATCGGCCGCGTCGATGAGGCCCAGGCATCCATGCATGCGCACCTCTGGTCTGAGCAGGCCATGAAGCAGTGTTCCGTGGATGGCGCACCAACTAACTTCGATGTGCTCACGGGAGGTGCCTGGGCCGAGGCGGTCCGAAATCTCGAGTCCGTGGTCATCAACGACTTCTCGACCACCTCCGTACCGCTGAAGGGCACTCCTCAAGGCCACGCTCCTTTGACCCGCTTCATGGCCGTGCCTGCCGTCCGAAATCAGAAGGTGGCCCTGCTGGCCGGGCTGGGCAACAAGAAGGAGCCCTATGATGAGAGCGACGTTCGTGAGGCTAGGCTCTTTCTGGAAGGGCTCCACGAGATGCTCACCAGGAAGCGGGCCGAGCAGGCCCTGAAGGAGAGCGCTGAGCGCCTGCGCCAGACGGTTGTTGCTGGGGAGGTCGGGATATGGGAGTGGGATATTGGCGACAACAGCGTGATCTTCTCCGACGAATGGAAGAAGCAGATCGGGTTCGAGGCGGATGAACTCCCAAATCGATTCGAAGAGTGGCAGCAGAGGGTCCATCCTGATGACCATGACCGGGTGATTCACCTCATGGGCCGAGCATGCATCAACCCCGAAGAACGCTACATGGCCGAGTACCGCTTCCGGCACAAGGATGGCTCTTATCGCTGGATCATGGCCAGGGCCGATACCCACCTCGATGAGCAGGGGAAGCCTGACCGGATGCTGGGAGTGCACGTCGACATCACGAAGCTCAAAGAGGTTGAGGCGGCCCTCGAGGCAGAACGGGGCAATCTCCGTGCAGTAATGGACTCCGCCCCGATTCCACTCCTGGTCTTCACCGATGAGATGCGGGCAGTTCTTCTTAACGATGCTGCAAGGCAACTCCTTGGGGAACACGATTGGACCGCAGGCCTGAGCCGTTGCGGTGACATCGTTGGCTGCGTTCACCGGACTGAAGACGAGGCGGGGTGTGGACATTCCAGCTCTTGCAGCAGTTGTGACCTTAACAGAGCGATTGAAGGGGTCGCCCGTGGTGGAGAAGCCGTGGCCAACGTTGAAGCGGAGATGTCCCTCCGCAGGGGTGAGGCCACAGCGGATTACTGGTTCGTCGCAAATGTGCGTCCGCTGCAGTACGATGGGAGACAACTCGCCGTGGTCTCCTTGGCCGACATCACCGAGCGCAAGGTGGCCGAACTGGAGCTTCAAGCCAGCGAGCGGAGGCTTCGCGAACTCTATGAAGAATCGCCACTTGGCTACCACTCCCTGGACTCCTCTGGCACTATCATAGATGTCAACCCCCGTTGGTGCGAGCTGATGGGCTATGCCCGGGAGGAGGTGCTTGGACGATGGTTCGGCGACCTCCTGGCTCCTGAAGACGTTGCCCTGTTTCGATTGCGCTTCAGCGAACTCAAGGAGAGAGGTAAGCTGCGGGCCGCTGAATACCGCCTTGTACGGAAGAACGGCCGTCAGCTTGAAGTCTCCATCGACGGTCGCTTTGCCTACAATCCCGACGGCACGTTCCGACAGACACACTGCCTGCTCCGGGACGTTACCGAGGAGAGGCGAGCACAACGTGAGCAGAGACAGTTCGAGGTCATCCTCCGTCAGCAGCAGCGCCTGGAATCCATAGGCACCCTCGCCAGCGGTGTGGCTCACGAAATAAACAACCCACTTAATGTCATTCTCAATTATGCCCAACTCATCAATGATGGCGGCCTGGATGATTATCATCTGAAGGATTTTTCCGGTAATATAGTCAAGGAAAGCGAGAGGATGGCGGTAATAGTCCGGAATCTTTTGAGCTTTGCCAGACAGGAGAAAGAAACGCATAGTCCAGCCAATGTGGGTGACATTGTTGAACATACTCTGTCTTTAACCAGAACAGTTCTAAGAAAAGACAATATTAAGCTTAATGTTGATGTTGATGATGGGCTGCCCAAAGTAAAATGTCGTTCCCAGCAGATTCAGCAGGTGGTCATGAATCTGATCACGAATGCAAGGGACGCTCTAAATGAACGATTCCCTGGAATGGATGAGCGCAAACGGATAGAGGTTGGCGTTGGACTGGTTGATAAGGGCAGCGCAAGTTATGTCAGGGTCTCGGTTCGAGACTTCGGGCGGGGAATCAGGCCCGAAGTGGCCCAACGCATCTTCGACCCCTTCTTCACCACCAAGGCTCGTGACAAGGGGACGGGGCTGGGGCTCTCAATCAGTTACGGTATTGTCAAAGAACACGGTGGAGATATAACGTTCGAGTCCGTTACGGATCAGGGGAGCGTATTTCGCGTTGATCTGAGAGTTGACAACGGTTGGCGGCTCACCTGACAGGTGAGACCATGAGGCGAGACATCGGGGGGCAACGATGGCAAGAGTGTTGATCGTGGATGATGAAGAGGGAATCAGAAGGACCATTGCCTTCTTCCTCATGAACGCCGGCCACGAGGTCCGGACGGCTGGCACCGTTCCTGACGCCATGGTTCAGTTGTCCGACGGCGAGTATGACGTCGTGCTGTCGGACATCGTAATGCCCGGTGAGGATGGCGTCCGGCTTCTGGAGCGGGTCAAGGCCGTGGCTCCACATACACAATTCGTTCTTTTCACCGGGGAACCAACGGTTGAGACAGCTACGGACGCTCTGCGTCTAGGCGCCTTCGACTACCTCTCCAAACCGGTACACAAGGATGCCGTTTGCAAGGTCGTTGACAAGGCCGCAAAGGCCCACGACCTGCTCCTCCAGAACCGACAACTGCAGGAAGAGAACGATCGGCACAGGGCTCAGTTGGAGCGCCTGGTTGAAGAGCGCACCAGCGAACTCCGGGCAACGGCAAATGAACTCAGGGCCGCCATGGAGCGGCTTGCGACGACCCTTGAGAGTACCACCCTCTCCCTCTCCATGGCCATGGAGATGAGGGACCCATACACCGCAGGCCACCAGCGTCGAGTAACCGGCCTGGCTTGTGCAATCTGGGACCGTCTGGGCCTGCCCATGGAGGCAAGAGAGGGCCTTCGTATGGCAGGGTTGCTCCATGACATTGGTAAGATTCGAGTGCCTTCCGATATCTTGAGCAAGCCCGCTGGGCTCTCCAAGGCAGAGTTTGCCCTCATCAGAGAGCACCCGGTTACGGCCTGGGAGATCCTGCAGTTGGTGGAGTTTCCTTGGCCCGTGGCGCAGATCGTGCGCCAACACCACGAGCGCATCGACGGCAATGGCTATCCCGACAATCTCACCATCAATGAGATTCTCCCCGAAGCAAGGGTGCTTGGAGTCGCCGACGTGGTTGAGGCCATGGCATCCCACCGTCCCTATCGTCCGGCACTAGGTATCGATGCGGCCCTGGACGAGATTGAGCGGGGAAAAGGAACTCTCTACTGGGAGGATGCAGTGGAGGCCTGTCTCTTCGTCTTTCGCGATGCCGAGTATCGATTCCCAGTCTGAATCGCCGCCACGAGAGTCTGTCGACGAGGGCCACTGGTCCCATCGGCCGGGGCGAGAATGAATGTCGTTGCCGCTTCATCGCCACCTCTGCTTGTGCCCCGACGCCTACTGCCCTATATTCCACCAGCCCTCTTGACATCAGTGAGAGGGAGGGCCGCCGTTTGGGACTTGCGTGTGATTGAATGGCATTGATGGAGTCGCACAGGTTTTTGGAGGTGCAGGTGCTGGCAGCATTGATAACCCCTGAAATGCTGGAGGGCTGGTGGGCTTCTCTTCAGTCTATAAACCCCTTCTGGGCTCTTGGAGTGGTCTGGGTTTTGCTGCTCCTGGCAGGCGCAGGCCTGCCCCTGTCCGAAGACATCCCACTTACCTTCACCGGCATTCTCCTTGGTATGCCCAGCGTGGACGACCACTTCGGTGGATTCTGGCCCGCTGTGGCTATCGTGGGCTTTGTCTGCTACACCTCAATTATCGCCGGCGACCTTATCGCCTACTACCTCGGTCGCAGGTACGGGCGAGGCCTCACTGGCGTCAGACCCTTCAAATGGTTTCTGACCCGGAAACGGCTCGAGAAACTCGATGGCTGGTTCAAACGCTTCGGCAACTGGACCGTCTTCTGGGGTCGCATGGTAGCCGGGGTTCGATTCGTTACCTTCTTCATGGCCGGCACAACCAGAATGCCCGTGTCGAAGTTCATCCTGTTCGACAGCCTGGCGGCTCTGGTCACAGTGCCCATATGGATTACTCTGGGCATCGTCCTTGGCGCTCACTTCGAAGAGATTCTGGCCTGGATGGGCCGCCTCAACACCGGGGTGTGGGTTGCCGTGGGCGCCCTGGCCGTTGCCCTCATTGCCTGGAAGATCTTTAGACGGAAGCAGGCCGCTTCCACGCCCGACCCATTGCCTCCCACTCCTCAAGATACTCCCTGAGCCCGGCCGCACTCTGCGCAGAGGTCAGAACCCCCAGCCTCTCCAACTCCTCCGACACTACACCGTAAGCCCTTGGCGCAAGGTCGAAGTGCGTGTAGTGAACGCTTGTTCTCCTCACCAGGAAGTCCGCAGCATCGAATACCATCTCGTTGGCCACACAATAGTGCAATTCAGCCATCACCACCGGAAGCCCGGGAAGCAACGGCTCCATCAGGGCTGGATTCTCTCTGCCAAGCTCCAGCACCTCTTGTGCCCTTGTCCCGTAGCGCTCCACAAGAAGGGCCAGAACCTCGGCTTTGGCCTGAGGGAAACTGACCGAAAGAGCCTGCGAAAAGCTCTTCACGCCCCCGCCCAATCCCCGAGCCCCCGGGAAACAACGCTCCATGGTCTCGCACGGTCTGGAAGCAAGACCAAAACGGGTTGCCAGGATCTGCTGTGCTTGATCCACGACCTTGGCGCACATCACCCTGAAGGTGGTCAGTTTGCCTCCCGCAACAACGACGAACCGCTCATGCAATGTCTCGATGCGTTCCTCTCGCGATACGTCCGATGGGTCCAATTCGGAGCCCTCGGGGGCAACCAGCGGCCTCAGCCCTGCCCATGCCGAAATGATGTCCCCAGCAGTGAGGGACTGGCCCGGGAAGTAGTGGTTCAACATCGATAGCAAGTATTCAACATCATCACTTGTGGCCAACTGCGCTGCCTGCGGGTCCGGGAAATCCGTGTCCGTCGTCCCGACGTAGGTGAACTCTCCCCACGGTACAACGAAGGAGATCCGCTTGTCACCGTGGATAGATTTCATCACCACGGCCTTGTCAACGGGCAGCCGCTTCCGGCTGAAAACCAGATGTATGCCCTTGGTCGGGCGCAGCCAGCGTCCAATGCCAGGCACCGCCATCTGCAACACGGAATCGGTCCAGGGCCCCGCTGCCAGGGCCACCGTCCTGGCAACAACCTCGAAGACTCTCCCGGAAACGCTATCCTCCACAGTCAGGATGTTCAGCGCCCCCTCCATGCGAATCCCCTTCACCCGCGTTCGGGTCAGAACCCTCGCCCCCATAGAAAATGCGTCCTGAGCTGCTTCAAGGGTCAATCTGGCATCGTCTGTGGAGCAATCGTAGTACTCTGCTGCTCCCGTCAAGCCCTCCTGTCGCAGAATCGGAACGTGACGCGCCAATTCATTCTTGCTTCGATAGGCCCTCTTTCCTGGTGTGCGGAAAGCCGCCAACATCGAGTACAACAAGGTGCCCAGACTCATGAGCAGAATTCCCGGCTTCTCGCCCTTGTAGACCGGGAAGACGAAGGGCATCGGCTTCACGAGGTGCGGTGCCAGGTTCAAGAGCTTCCAGCGCTCTACCACCGATTCGTGGACCAACCCGAATTCGTAATGCTCAAGATACCTGAGTCCGCCGTGAATCAACCGGCTGCTGCGACTGGATGTGCCCCACCCCAAATCCTTCGCCTCAAAGAGCCCAACCTTCAGCCCCCTGCCTGCGGCGTCTCTGGCTATCCCTGCACCGTTTATCCCCCCGCCCACCACGGCTATGTCCAATACCTCACCTGCCAAACCCTCAATAGCATCCCTTCGGTCCAGAATAGAAAACCTCACGATACCCTCCCTCACTACACGGCCGCTCATATATCTCGTTCCCCCCAGCAGCCGTGTACCCCGAGCCGGCCGAAGGACGAGTCGAGGGGTGGGACGAGAATGGCGAGCAGTGGTTTAGCCGTTGTCGCACCCAAAACCCGGGCTCACCACTCCCCGGCTCGGAGGCATTCCTCGCCAGAGGCACTCCATTATAGTGCCGACCATGGATGGGGCCAGTGACATTCGGCAATCAAGCATTAGACTGGAACGAAGATTCGAACTACCCCGTGAGGGGCTACTTCTTGGTCTTGGAGGGCATCACGGACAGCACAGCCTGCATGCTGGCATACGAAAGCACGACCGCTACACTCACACCAGCAATGACGATTCCCAACGTGGCAATACCTTCCATCACAGCTCTCCCGGCACGAGTCAGCGGCAGACGACCATCCACGACGCTGCCACAGCGTCAAAGTAGGCGCATTCCAGCAGATGGTCAAAAAAAAGGCAAGAGCGAACAGCTCCCCCATGCGCTACAATGGGCACCTATTCGGGAGGAGCACCTTGGCCGATGAACTGACGAGACTTAGCGAGAGCCTTCTGGATGACTTCCTCTGGTTCCTTCGTTTTGAGCGCAACCTTACCCCGAACACCGTCATGGCCTATGAGGCAGACCTGCGACAATTCGTTTCATTCCTGAAAGAGACCCGAGGACGGGGCGCTCGCCAGTGCCAACGGGATGATATCGTCGCCTTTCTTGAGCTGAGAATGGACAAAGGGACATCAGTGCGAACCAGGGCCCGCCAACTCTCAGCCCTCCGACGTTTCTACAAACGACTCCTCGATGAGGGCGAGGTGGAGGTCGACCCAACTGAACTCCTTGATCCCATGAAGATGCCCTTCGTACTGCCCACCGTTCTAACAGAAGAAGAGGTCGTTCGGCTCATCGAAAAACCCGACGTGCAAACCCCCGAAGGGCTGAGAGACCGATGCATTCTGGAATTCATGTACGCCACCGGTGTGCGCGTCACAGAACTCTGCAATCTCTCCCTCCCCCAACTGCAAATGGGCGAACAATTCGCCATCATCGAAGGCAAGGGGCGCAAACAGAGAGTCGTCCCCATCACCGGCGAGGCCATTGCCTGGTTGGAAGCCTACCTCGGTAATGCCAGACCCAAGCTCCTGGCCGCCGCACGACGCCACCACCCCGACGCAAGGGCTATCGTCTTCGTCTCCCGACTGGGAAAACGACTCACGAGACAGGGTGTCTGGAAACTGGTCCGGAAATACTCCGATGAAGCCGGAATTCGAGAGGATGTGCATCCCCACGTCCTCCGACACTGCTTCGCAACCCATCTGCTTCTGCGGGGGGCCGACCTCAGGGTAATCCAGGCTCTTCTTGGCCACTCAAATATTGCCACCACTGAAATATATACTCATCTGGATAAAAAGCAGCTGCGTGATGCCTACGACAGCTTTCATCCTAGGCGGTGATATGTGGTGGAGATGGCGTTTGAGCCGCTTATAGATTCTACTTCTTCTTGACGAACCCGGCAAAAAACCCCTTGAGCCTATCCCCGACCGACGGCCCTGGAACGCTCTCCTTGGGAGCTACCCCCCCACGCATCTCCAAAAGCCGCTTCTCACGAACCGCTCCCACGTGCTCCGGGTTGTGCTTCAAAGCCTTGTTGATGTGATTGGAGAGTTGTTCTGTATCGCCCTTTTCCTTGAAGTAAAGGGCCATATGATAGTGGACATCAGGATTCTTGTCATCCAGTTTGAGCGCTCTGGCAAAGGACTTCCTGGCCTCCTCAAGCCTGGCCTCCAGCGGCAGGCTCTGGTTCTGAAAAATGCACCACCCCAGCAGCAGCAGACCCTTCACGTCGTCAGGCTTGATTTGCACGTACCGGGTAAGCACCTCCTGCGCCTGGGGCCAGGCTCGCCGATTAATCAGCAATCTCCCCTGGTGCATAGCAATCTTGGCCTGCTCATCGGAGACAGCGGGGTCTGTGGGCTTAGCACCCCCTGCGGCCCGGCTCTGTAGCCATGCCTTCTTGCGAGCCGGATCAAGGAGGATCTCTTGGGCTTCCGTGATACGCTTGAACAGTGAGATGGCCTCGGCCCTTCGGTCGTCGAGATCCGCCTTCTTCAGCGAGTCGGGATGAACCAACCTGGCAAGGCGAAAATAGGCGGCCTTCACGGCAGCATCGTCCGCTGCATCGGTCAGGTCCAACATTTTGAAATGGTCACCTGACTCCATGGCCGCCTTTTTACTCTCAAGCACTGAGATTATCTCTTGACGAACCTTGGGGTCCATGTTCCCTCCGCAACCACAGGAATCCTAGCTCAAGTAAACGCCATATGCAATGCATTGCTCGCCATTGCCTGCAGCAACCCGCCACCCGCCCTGTAACCTAACGCCTGCGCAGCACTGCGGCGAAGAAGCCGTCAGTGTCCGTCTTGTGAGGAAGAGTCTTCAAGAATCTCCCGGAGCCATCGGTAATATCCTCCGCTAGCTTTCCTCCAAGTATCTCCGCAGGTCGCACAACCTCTAATAATTTGTTTGAATCAAGCAGCTTTTCAACCACGTCCTCGTTCTCAGCCCTCAAAATCGTGCACGTTGCATAGATCAACCTCCCACCTTCCGGAAGAAGCTGCAAAGCACGCTGGGCTATGGCAAACTGCACAGCGGGCAAGCGTTCTAAGTCGGCGGGCTGAAGGCGCCATCTCGTCTCCGGGTTCCTTCTCATCGCACCCAAACCACTGCACGGTACGTCGGTTAGCACACGCTTGACCTTCCCGGACAATGCCTCAACCTCCCCCGGATAGCCGTCGGTGGGAATCTGAAGAGCCCGAACGTTGGAGATACCTGCACGCCGACAGCGCCTTGTCAACTCGGTTAGCTTAGGGCGGCTCGGGTCCAAAGCCAGGATACGTCCCTGATTGTTCAACAGCGCAGCCAGTGCAAGGGTCTTGCCCCCGGCGCCGGCGCAGGCATCAACCACGGCAGAGTGGGGTGGGGGGGCAACCAGCATGCTCACCAGTTGGCTTGCCTCGTCCTGAACCTCGAAGAGCCCATCCTGAAACGACCGCAGCGAAAAAACGTTCCCGTGCCCCGTCAGGCGAAGACCGGTTGGAGAGTATCTGCACGGAACGCTCTCAACCCCCTCATCACGCAGCTTGGCCCCAAGCCCCTCTCGGTCGATGCGCAGAGTGTTGGCCCGCACGGTGAGCGTTGCCCTGCGGTTCAGGGCCTGGGCCAGGGCCGAAGCCTCATCCCCATACTCATTCATGAGCAACGATGAAATCCAGTTCGGCAGAGAGTGGCTTACTCCGAAACGTTCCACAGGGTCGGCTATGGCCTCTTGTCGCTGGCCAACGGACACAACTGTCCGCCAGTCCACACCGCCCATGAGCCGCTCGGCATCTTCCACACCCCAGCCCCCTTCCAACACCTGCCAGGCCAGGAATCGAGCAAGGTCGCGCTCAGCCTCATCGGCCAACCCCCCCCAAACTGGCTGCAGAGCGAAATCCAGCCTACGGGCTTGTCTCAGCATCCCGTACAGCGCCTCGGAGACTGCCTTGCGCTCCTGACTGCCAATGCGACGCTCCCGTCGGAAGGCCGCTGCCAGATGGTCTGTTGCAAAGGTCCCGCTATCCTGAACGCTGCGCCACAGCGCCACTGTCACATCCCTAACCAACCAAGCTCTCGGCGGCATCCATAACCCTCCAGGCCAGACAACCCTACAGCGGCCCACCCAGGGGCGTCAACACGCCACTGATTTCCGTTGGCTCTGGTTGGAATCAGCGAACGCACCGCGCCAGCAGCCTGACCGGAAGATTGCTGGTTTCGGCCCGGCCGTCCACAAGAAGGGTGGGGTTCAGTGGAGCCTGCGGGTTCGGCTCGAGCACCACCCCCCGCCTGCCGTCGGACAACCGCACCGTAGTGCCCGGGGGTATCTGACCGTAGCTCGTGACCAGCAGCCGATAGAAGTGGCCTATCCCATCTTGCATGGCCTTTGGCCCCTGTATCGCCAGACAATCGGAAAGCGCCAGGGCGCTGCTGGTCTCAGGCAGCACTCTGTACTTCTCGAGGTCGTAGCAAAGCCACAGCAGCTTCACAATCTTGGTGCGCTCGTCTCCCCCTTGGCACTCCACGGTGCGGTGCAGCATGTGCAATAGCGTGCAGGTCCTAACCCGGTGCGGTGTTGGCAACTCTTCGGGTGCCATTCCCTGCCCCACCAGCAGTTCATAAGCGGCCTCAACGGCCTCCTTCCACGGACGCCCCCCAGAAATCTGATACCCCATAGCGCAACATGCCAGCAGGCAGTGAGCCGCCGCCCTGTAGCTCCTCGGCGCCACCCCCGCAGCTTTGCCCACCACAAGAAGGTGGATGCAGGCCGCCGCCGCCCGCCGCGCCGTTCCCCACGGCTCACGCCGGAACTCCATGGCTCGTACCATGGGCAGGGGCCCGGCAAAAAGCCCCTCCTCAGCCAACCTTACAACAGTAGCCCCCTTGTTGAACTCCCAGCGCTCCCCTGGCGTCATCATCAGGGACTCAACCTCTCGTTCAACGTCGCACAACTTGGAGAGAGCAAACAACTCCGGGTCCAGCTTCTCAAAACAGGTCCCCCATGCAGCCCCATCCAGTGGCCTCCAGGAGACCCCCGCAACCACAATCTGCGGGGCCTTTCCACGCTGTCTCTGCCCCGATACCAGTTCACCAGCGACCCGAGCCAATTCTCCTGCCTTGACATCAGCTTGAAACGTGATCTCGTGAATTCCGTTGTGCGAAAGCAGTTGGGCAACAGCCATAGCCCCCCGACGATCCTCCAGCGAGAGAGGCAGCAGTCTCCCCCCAACGTAGACCTGGTCGCCCACAAACTGAAAGGCCACAGCCTGCCCCGACGCCCCCAACAGCTCCGATAGCCGAGCCGCAGCCGTCGCCAACGCAGCACTTCGCCCCCCCGAGGCCACGGCAGACTTGAATAGCACACAAAGTGCCTCCAGCACCGCACTGCCCGATGGCGCCGCACCGTCGTTGCATCCGGAGTCGCGGGCCAACTGCCCCTCAAGTTCGATTCCGTCCACCTCTTCCCTCCTTCAAGGCCGTTCTTAGCTCCTCCAGTATCTCCCTTGTCTCCGACGGAAGCAGTACGTCCGTGAGCCGCCGCCGAAGTTCCCCTTGAAGCAGTTCCGGGTGACCGAGCAAGGCCCTGCCCGCAGCGCTCCTTACCTCGGAAGAGATGCCCACCGCCCTTAGTAGCGGCACCAATATGTCAGGCCCGTTGGGAGCCATCCCAATTCGGGCAGCAAGGGCCCGCCCCACGGGCACGGGCAGAGCCCTCTCCTCGGGAAGCGCCAACAATGGTCCCAACGTCGATGCCCAGTCGAATTGCCCGTCGTCGAAGAGAAGCTCCACTAACCCTGCCGCCTCTCGTGGATTAGCCTCACAAAGAACCCGCTCAACGTGGTTCGAGTAACGCCGCCTTGCTTCGGTTTCGGCGGCCATGAAGAAACGAAGCGCACCCGCCGGCGACACCCGACTCAGAATGTCGTGCATCGCCCGACGAGGCTCTCCCGCAGTTGTCACCACCTTACAAAGTATTACCACCGCAGGCGGCGACAGTGTTCCCAACTCCACCCAATCTACCAACTTCTCGGGACCTACACCCCGGACTATGGCCCCGAACTGCCGGAGGGCAGCGGTATCCCCCAGGGCCATCTCCAAAAGCTGCGCCGAGAGATCCCTTGCCAATCTGGTTGGCTGGTCTGTCAACAAAGAGGCCAGGAGCCCGGGAGAGGCGCTGCACGCAACCAGCCGCTCGGCCAAAACCCGCCCCAGGCCGCCTGCCTCCAACTCGTCACGCAAGCTCCGAAAGACCGGGTC
>Ga0302238_1002278_pt1 | contig 13698 bp, 9 predicted proteins | sample AAG_UR_Asn_MG_FD_193527 | JGI IMG/M metagenome (GOLD analysis project Ga0302238, IMG submission 193527) | Enriched activated sludge microbial communities from anaerobic digester in WTTP, New Holstein, Wisconsin, United States - AAG_UR_Asn | ecosystem: Engineered > Bioreactor > Anaerobic >...
ATACGCGAAAAATCAGGCTAAATATACTATTTTCATATCGGCGCGCGGGCCTCCGGCCCGCTTTCAATGTTCTACTAACAGCAGCGGGACTACAGTCAGTAATTCGGCAAATTGCCATTCCCCACAACCTCCAAATCCCGCCCGGATGTAAAAACAGCCAGAATTGCTTATGCTGAAGGACCAATTCGACTCACTTTGTTAATAGACCGCTGAAAGCGGGCCAGAGGCCCGCGCGCCGACGGATTGCCCTTCCTCACGCCTCCCAAATCCCACCCGGATGCAAAATCAGTTAGTAATGCCTGCGCCAAGGAGCCAATCCAATCCGCTTTGCTTATAGAACACTGAAAGCGGCCCAGAAACCCACGTCAGTAAACCCCGGGGTTCTCCCCTCAAAGGACCGCCGGCGGCCCCGCACGGAAGGCGGAGCTCCTGTTTTACAGCGGACGGGTCGCCGGGGCGGAGGCTCCAAAGTGTCCGGCCGTTCCGAGGTTACGTTGGGGCTCGGTAGCTCCCGGGGCTGCGGCGCTAATCAGCATGCGCAGGACTTTTGGCAGTTCATTGATGACCACCTGGCTGATGAGAACCTGAACCTTAAGTTGCCGGCCCTTTACAAGAACTTCATGGATATCGGGGGGCCAGGAACTACGGCCTGACCCAGCGGGTGGTCGTATTGGTGGTCGAAGTCCAGATTGAAATGGGTCCATTTATGGGAGTCTGGGCGCTGGGGCGCTGGCACTCCCGCCCGCTCCCGCCGCCGCTCAAAGGCTGCCCAGGTTTCTCTGGCAACCTGCGGCATGGGATTATGAAGGGCTCGCACCGCCTTCTCTCGGGCGGAGACGAGCCCCCGTCGGGCGAGCGCCGGCCTGCGCGCAGGCTGGAAGACCTGTTAACCGCGGGCTTGACCGCAGCAGGCCCGCAGCGTATCAATGCCTCCGATGAAGGACAGCCTGCCATCCGCGGAGGCTGGGCGTTTGGATAACACCCCCAAACGGGATGTTATCCAGACCTGTATAATCACGGGTTCGGCGGCTTGCGCATCGGCAGCGAGACATTGACCGGCCTGGACTCCGGACATAGCATTGGTACATGAACTATTCGGCGATCATCACGATTGAGGCAGGCAAGCGTAGCGGCAAACCGTGTATTCGCGGCCTGCGCATCACCGTTCAAGACATCCTGGAATATCTGGCGGGCGGCATGACCGAGGATGAGATTCTCCACGATTTTTCCGAGCTCACGCAGGACGACATTAAGGCGTGCTTGGCGTTCGCCGCAGATCGCGAGCGGAAGCTTTTCGTGGCCCCCGCATGAAGCTGCTTCTGGATGAGAATATCTCGGACAGGGTCGTGCCGCAGATCGCGGACTTGTTTCCCGGCTCCACGCACATCAAGTCGGTCGGCCTCAAGGAAGCCGCCGACAGCGTCGTTTGGGATTGGGCCCAACAGCATGGATTTGCGATTGCCTCCAAGGATACGGATTTCTACCCCAGAGCTATTGTGTTCGGCCATCCACCCAAGTTCATTTGGTTGCGCGTCGGCAATTGCCCCACGAGCTTGATCACGAACCTTCTGAGATCGCGCTATGAGATTATTCGCCAGTTTATCGAGAGCGAGACCGAGAGCTTGCTTATCCTTGAACGATAGGAAGCCGAATCCCTATCAAGCCCGCGGCGTCAATAGGCAATAGTAATTTTTGCGGGAGCCTTTTCTGCTCCCGCTGGGCGGAACTCGAGGCGGGAACTCCGGCTTGGTTTTCCGTGGGGCAGCTCGGCCGGAGGAGACCAGCTAAACCCTGATTCGGGCGCAATCGGGCCCGGGTGGCGGCCCGGGTCAGTTTGATGGCCAGGACGGTGTTGGTCTTGAACTGGTTGCCGTTCATTTTGGCCTCCAGGGCTGGGCCGCTGGAACTCCCGCCCGCTCCCGCCGTCGCTCAATGGCTACCCAGGTTTCTCTGGCAACCTGCGGCATTGGATTATGAAGGGCTCGCACCGCCTTCTCTCGGGCGGAGACGAGCCCCCGTCGGGCGAGCGCCGGCCCGAGCGCAAGCTGGAAGACCTGTTAACCGCAGGCTTGACCGCAGCTGGCCCGCAGCGTATAAATGCCTGCGATGAAGGACAGTCTGCCATCCACGGAGGCTGGACGTTTGGGTAAACACCCCCAAACGGGAGGTTATCCAGACCCGCATAATCACGGGTTCGGCTTGTATCACATCGCATCTATGAAATACCTGTTATCTTCACCTGACCCGGCCCGGATCGGGTTAGCTCAAAGCCTACTTGATGCGGCAGGCATTGAGTGGGAAGTTCGCAACGAAGCCGTCTCCCAAACCGCGATAGGCATGCCGTTTGCCACGGAACTCTGGGTTCTGCGGGACGACGACTACCAGGCCGCCCGAGACCTTCTCAAGTCCGGGGCCGCTCGGGCCTGATTGTAAGCCCGCAGGCGAGCCGAACAACTGCGTGCAGGCGACGCTGGGTTGCGCCGTGGGTTCATTTCTGAGTCAGGGGCTCAGCGCGCCTGGCGCAGAGTGTTAGCCACACGAGGTGCGAAGTGCAGAAATATGACCCGTCGAGCCTGACCGATTTGCGGCATCGAATCGTTGAGTTGCGCCGTCTGCGCCAGCAGATGAAAGATGCTAATCGGCGACCGCGACAGCATCGCCTCAATGCTTCCGAGCGGGCGCAAGTTCTGGAGAAAACAGGTGGCAGGTGCCACATTTGCGGGGGCGACATTACCGGATATTGGCACGCTGATCACGTCTTGGCGCATAGTGCAGGCGGGCAGCATACGGTTGATAACTACCTCCCGGCTCACAAGACATGCAATAATTACCGGTGGGACTATCTTCCACAGGAGTTTGGGTTGATTCTTAAGCTCGGGGTGTGGGTTCGCACGCAGATAGAGAAGGGAACACCAATCGGTGCGAACATTGAACAGAAGTTCACAGCGTACGAGGCAAAGCGTATTGGCCGATGCAAGAGCCGGAAGAGGTAACAGAGTCCAACAACAGCATGCAGCGGACGGTGCTTCACGCCGCCGCTGATGCTGATCGTTAGCCAGTATCAGAGCGCGCATGAAACCTCGACGTCTTTAAGCCATCCTCGCCGCGGTCCTCGCGGTAGCCGTCGTTTTCTGCGTGGTCCTCCTAACCTCCTGGCAGCCCCGGCAGCCGGATTTCCAGAACGCGCCGAAGCTCATTTCCGCGATGCAGGGGTATTTTCGCGTGACTTGACCGCACGCGGGCAGCCTCTGCCACCGACTGTATCGCGGCGCGAGTTGGTCAGCGGTGGATACATCGCCGCCGCCAATCTTCGAGCCTTTGACGGCATGGACGTTACGATTTCGCTGACGGCCGACGAGGCGCGACCGCGGGAGATATTTGATTCGAGTTCGTATGCCGGACGGGAGAGTGGCTGCGTTGCTGGCAGGTGGCAGTGTCCAGGGATTGCGCGATGAGCTTGCCCTCCAAGGCCGGCAGGCTTTCCAGCGGGGCGAGGGCGACGGTTCTCTCGCATCTATAGAAACTTCGGCCCGATAACCAAAGATACTGCTTTCCCAGGCAACTCCGCCCCCCTCTCCGACCGCCCGAACCCCCGCCCCGGAACCAGTGACCCGACTTGCCGGGCAACGCGTCCACCCCGGGCGGTCAGCCGTTTTGTCCGGCGCCCGCATTCTGCGGGGAGGCTCCCAGAGCTATTTTTGACTCCCGGACTGGGGTTGCCGAAGGGTTGGGCCGGCCGGAAGCGGCATTGCGTATGGGGGCGGGATTCGGTATTAGAAGCTCGCAAGTTCATACGGCTATGAGCAAACCCTTTGAAACGGAAGCGACCGCGCCCGGGATTCGGGTTAATCCCGGACAGATCAGCATCCTGATTGCGACGCGGGCCCGGCCGGAGATTCTGGCGGGGGTTTTTGCTTCGCTGAACGCGCACACCACCCGCAAGGAGCTGGTTTCACTATGGCTTTACGTGGATGAAGACGACTCGATCACGCGGCAGGCGATCGCGGCGAAGCAGTTGCCGGAGATGGATTTGGCGGTCCATTGGCATGTGGGACCCCGGACGGCTTGTTTGGGGGATACGCATGACGCGCTGTGGGCCGCGTCGGGGCGATGCGCCGAGATTTACATGGTTTCCGGGGACGACATGCGTTTCGATACGCCGGGTTGGGATGAAGTTGCGCGGAAGGCGTTTGCGGCGTATCCGGACGGGGTTTTGCTGGCTTTTCCGCATGATCCGATGACGGCGGATACCGCCACCTATCCGCTGTTCGGCTGGGGCTGGCTGGCGGAGTTGCGGCGGTTCTTCCCCGGGTATTTTCCGTATTGGTATGACGACCGGTGGGTAAGCCAGGTGGCGCGGCTGGCGGGGCGGTATGTCAAGCTGCCGATTCTGCTTTACCCGTTCCGCGGCCGGGGGCGCACCCGGCGGATGCGCAACCTGCCCTTTTGGGCCCGGTTCTTTCAGCTCATGCTGGAGGAGCGGAAGGAGGATGCCCGCCGGTTGATCCGGGCCGTGCACGCGAAGGACGCCGCGGCCCGGGAGGCGGCGCTGGGGAAGGTTGAGGAGATTGCCGCCGCGCTGATTCGGGAGGAGGGTTCCTTTTCGGATCTTTACGGGGTCTTTCAGGAGGAGCGGCATTCGGATTTGTCTCCTGCGGAGCGGCGGGCGTTTGATCCGCAATACGTCGGGCGGGAGGCGTTTGCCATTACCCGGCTGGTGAGCCTGGCGCAGCAGCAGTTCCAGGCGGGGCGGTTTGCCGAGGCCATGGAATATCTTGATGCGACCCACTTATCGGACTTGCGTCTCCGGCAGGCGCAGCTTTTGAAAGTGGAATGTCTCCGGAAGCTGGGCCGGGATGCCGAGGCCGGCCGACTGGAGAAAGAGGCTTTGGCGGCCTGGCCGGAACACAGCGCGGCCCGGCGGCTTTTCCGGTTCCTGGGGATGGTGGCCAACGACGGGCGGCGGATGCTGGTTGGCCTGACGGAAAAAGGGCGGCGCGGCACCGGGTAGCAGGGGTTGGAGTCAGAGGCCGGTGGGGTGGTCCAGGAAGACCCAGGGCACGTTGAACCGGCGCGCGAGGTGGGCGGCCAGCGCCTTGACTCCGAAGGTTTCGGTTGCGTAATGGCCGCCGTAAAGGACGTTCACGCCCAGTTCCTCCGCCAGCGCATAGGTCCAATGCGGCCCTTCGCCGGTGATGAAGGTATCCACGCCTTCCGCCGCCGCCTGTTTCAGGCCGTCGCCCGCGCCGCCGCTCACGACGCCGATCCGGCGACAGACGGCGGGGCCGACGGGGATGAGGTGCGGCGGGCGGCCGGTGGCTTGCCGCAGGCGTTCGGCCAGGTCTGCCCGCGGGAGTCGGGTTTGGGTTTGAAACCCGAGGTGCCGGCCGTGGTCGAAGTAGAAGGGGCGCAGCTTTCGGAAGCCCAGCGCCGCGCAGAGGCGGGCGTTGTTGCCGAGGCGGGGATGCGCGTCCAGCGGCAGATGGGAACCGTAAACCGCCAGGTTATGCTCCAGCAGGCAGCGCAGCAGTTGGTAGCGGGGGCCGGTCCAGGGATGCGCCGGCGACCAAAAAAGCCCGTGATGCACCAGCAGCAAGTCCGCCCGGGCGGCGACCGCCAGCCGGGCCGTGGCCAGGCTCGCGTCCACCGCCGCGGCGATCCGAGTGATGGTGCCGCGGTTCTCGACCTGGAGGCCGTTGGCGGCGCGTTCGTAATCCTGCACCCGGGCCGATTGCAGCACCCGGTCGCAGTGGCGGACAATGGCGGCTAAAGAGGCTTTTGACATGCGGCGATGGAAACAGAACCGGGCGCGGCTGCAAAGGGGGAAGTGGGGGCGCGCGGGGAGCGAGGCGCAGGCGTCCGGCGGGGCGCTTTTCTGGGCCCAGCACCCAGCGCCCGCCAAATTATCCGTCCCTGGTATTGAATTCTCCCGGCCGCGCCCTATAGTGCGCGGGAAAAATCCAATGCCACCCAAAACTGAACCGCCCACTCCCGCGGGGCCGCCGGGCCGGAGGCCGTAGTTTTCCGCCGCCCCGCCCGTACTAGCCTGCGCATGTCTGAACTCGTTTCCAAAGCCGAACTGCTGCGGTCGCTGGGGCGGCTGGTGCGCGGGTTGTCGGCTTTGTTCTGGGGGATGCCCCTGGCGTTGATTGTATGCGTGCATACGGCCAAGGCGGATTCGCTGCAACCGTTTGGCGTGGTGCCGCCACTGGCGGCGACGGCGTTGCTGGTTTTTGGCGTCTGGCAATTGGGTGATTTCCAGAAGCAGGAGCGCGTCTGGGGGGCCGCGCTCGGGCGCGTGCGCGTCTTCAGCCTGATCAACTTCGGGCTGAGCCCATTTCTTTATTGGTGGAATAAAATCCCGGCCAACCCGTTCTTTCTGGTCATGGTCATGCTCATGGCCCTGTCGGCGCTGCTGTTTCTGGCCAGCCTGAACCTGGCGGCGCGGCGCCTGAGCGCCATGCTGCCGGACGAGGCGCTGCGCCTGGAGACCCGGCAGTTCACCACGTTCAATCTCAACCTGCTCCTGGTGGCGTTTCTCCTCGCGCTGCTGTATATCGGGCTGAGCGTGTTTTCCACCCTGCCGCTCTGGCTGCGGATGGTGGGAGACGTGCTCGAGCGGAGCAGCCTGTGGTATTTGATCCTGCTGCTGCTCCTGCCCCTGGCCCTGACGATGGCGCTGCTCTGGAAGACCAAGGAAGTCATCTTCGAGAGCGTTTTCCACGCCCATCCCTGAGCGGCGCGGCGGCGGCGGCGGTCGGTCAGTTCAGCAGCCGGTACCAGTTGTCGCGCTGGTGCGGTTCGTAGCCGAGGTCGGCGATGAGCCGGCGCATATCGGCGACGGTCATGCGGAAGGCGGTGCCGGCTTGCGCGACCACATTCTCTTCGATCATGATGCTGCCGAGGTCGTTGGCGCCGAATTTCAAGGCGACCTGGCCGATGGCCGGCCCCTGTGTCACCCACGAGCTTTGCACGCTGGGGAAGTTGTCGAGGTAGATGCGCGCCAGCGCCTGCGTGCGCAGGTATTCCTGCGCGCCGGCCATCGGGGCGCGCAGCCGCGTGTGGGCGGCCTGGAAGGTCCAGCCAATGAAGGCGGTGAAGCCCCCGGAGCGGTCCTGCTGCGCGCGCACCCGTTCGAGGTGCTCGATCCGGTCGGCGCGCGTTTCGACGTGGCCGAACATCATCGTCGCCGAGGAACTCAACCCCAGCCGGTGGGCGGCGTCCATCACCGCCAGCCAATCGTCGGTCATGGCCTTGCGCGGCGAGACCTGCCGGCGCACGCGGTCCACGAGAATTTCGCCGCCGCCGCCCGGCAGCGAGCCCAGGCCCGCGGCTTTGAAGTCGGCCAGGATTTGCTCCAGCGGTTCGTTGAACAGCTTTTGGAAGTGGACGAACTCGCTGGGGCTGAACCCGTGGATGTTGATTTGGGGGAACCGGTCCCGGATGTGCGCGAGCAGGTCCAGGTACCACTGTTTGCCCAGCCGGGGATGGTTGCCGCCTTGCAGCAGGATTTGCGTTCCGCCCAACGCGAGGGTTTCGGCGATCTTTTGATCCAGCTCGGCGCGGGTGATGACATACGCGTCGGGCGCCCGCTCGGCGCGGTAGAACGCGCAGAACGCGCATCCGACGTTGCAGATGTTGGTGTAGTTGATGTTGCGGTCAATGATGTAGGTGACGATCTGGTTGCCGCGTCCGTCGTAGGCCGCCGCCCGCGCGATTTGGCGGCGGCGGTCGGCCAGGGCGCCGAGTTCCGCCAGCGGCAAATCATAAAGCCGCCGCGCCTCGGCGGGGGTGATCCGCCGGCCCGTCCAGACGCGGTGCCGCAGGTCGTCCAGGGAGGAATCGTGATTCATGCGGGGGCCGGGTCAGCCCTTGAGCAGCGCCGCGGCGTGCTTGCGGGCGGCGTCCGTTTGGCCGCCGAACATGCGCGCCAGCTCGGTCACGCGGGCCGCGGGTTCGAGGCGGGTGAGAGTGGAGATGGTGCGGCCGCCCTGCACCTGCTTGGCCGCCACGTAATGGGCCGCGGCCGGGGCGGCGACCTGGGGCAGGTGGGTGATGCACAGGACCTGCCGCTGGCGGGCGATCTGCCGCATCTTCTCGCCGACGGCGTTGGCTGTTTCGCCGCCGATGTTGGCATCCACTTCGTCGAAGACCAGGACGGGGATCTGGTCGGCGGCGGCCAGGACGGTTTTCAGGGCGAGCATGACGCGGGCCAGTTCGCCCGAGGAGGCAATGGCGCGCAGGGGGCGCGCCGGCTCGCCCGGGTTGGGGGCGAACAGGAATTCGAGGGTGTCGAAGCCCTGCGACGGGATGCGTCCGGGTTGGCGCGTGAAGGCGGCTTCGTCGAGGGAGATGAAGGCGATGTCCAGGCGGCTTTGGCGGAAGCCCAGGTCGGCGAGTTGCCGGCCGGCGGCCTGGGTGAGCAGGGGGATGACCTTGCGGCGCGCGGCGGAGAGGGCCTGGCCGGCGCGCCACAGCTCGGCGGTGAGCTGCTGGAGCGCGGTGTTGAGGCGGTCCAGTTCGGCCGTGCGCTGTTCCAGGGTCTGGAGCTTGCGCCGGGCCTCGGCACCGAAGGCGATCACCTCGGCCAGCGTCGCGCCGTATTTGCGTTTCAGGGAGTGAAGCAGGTTGAGGCGTTCTTCCAGCGGCGGCAGGGCGGCGGGGTCAATGTCGGCCTTGCCGGCATAGCGGGACAGCTCCGCCTGCAGGTCGCGCAAGCCCGCCGCGGTTTGCTCGTGCAGGGCCAGCAGCGGCGCGGCCGCGGCGTCCAGGCGCTGCAATTCCTGCAACGTCCGTCCCAGCAGGCCGGCCTGGGTCAGCAGGCAGGTTTCGTTTTCGCTCAGCAAATCCAGCGCAGTCTGACTGAGCTGCAGCAGGCGGGCGGCGTTGCTGGCCCGGCGATAGTCCTGCTCGACTTGCGCCTCCTCTTCGGGGTGCAGGCGGGCGGCGGCAATTTCGTCGGCCTGGAAGCGGAGCAGATCCAACTGCCGGGCATACGTCTGTTCGTCCACAATCAGCGCGGCCTTCTCGGCTTCGAGCGCGGCGCGCCGGCGGACGAGTTCGGCAAAGGCCGCGCGCGGTTGCTCCAGGCCGCCAAAGGCGTCGAGGATGGCGAGTTGGCGCGCGGGGTGGAGGAGGGACTGGTGTTCATGCGGACCGTGGATGTCCACGAGCCATTCGCCCAGGGTGGCCAGGGTGGCCAAGGTGGTGGGCGAACCGTTGATGAACTGGCGGTTGGCGCCGACGGCGGTGAAGGTGCGCTTGAGAAGGAGTTGGTGATCGACGCACGGCTCCAGCCCGTTTTCCGCCAGGAAAGCCGGCAGCGGGGCGGGCAGGCGGGCGACGTCGAAGACGGCCTCGACCGTGCAGCTTTCGCAGCCGCCGCGGATGAGGGTGCGGTCGGCGCGTTCGCCCAGGGCGAGGTTCAGGGCCCCGATGAGGATGGACTTGCCGGCGCCGGTTTCCCCGGTGATGACGTTGTAGCCCGGCTGCAGTTCCAGCGTCAGGTCGGCCACCAGCGCCAGGTTCTTGATGCGCAGCGTTGTCAGCATGTCTGGTTGCAGGTTGAATTTGGCGTTTACCCCGCCCGGGGGCAAAGGAAAAGTGGGACGCGGCGCCCGGCGCGGCGCCTCCGCTTGCGCCGGGGAAAGATACGCGCTGGAGGGGGCTTGACGCCGGTTGCCGGACCTGCGACGTTGCGTCGGCTTGACGCCGGATTCCCCCATCGCCGCGGCAAGCGAATTATTCGCTCGGATGCTGGAAACTCCCGCCGTGCGCTCCCTGGCGCGGCGCCTGGAGCAGGGGGGCGTGTTGTCGCTGGCGGGCATCAGCGCGGGCGCGCAACCGTTCCTGGCGGCGGTGGTGCGGCAATTATTCCCGCGCCGCCCCCTCGTCTTCATCACCGAAGGGCTGCGGTCGCAGGAAAGCGCGCAGCAGGACTTGACAACCTGGCTGGCGGCGGAAACGGAAGCCCCCGGTGCCGAAGCCGCCCCCGCCAACCCGCCGGCGCCGCGCTCCACCCCCCTGTTCTATCCCGCCTGGGAAGTCCTGCCCCACGAAGCGCGGCTGCCGCATGTGGACGTCATCAGCGAGCGCCTGGAAACCCTGGTCGCACTCCTTTCGTCCGCTTCCTCCGGCGCGGCGAGCCCGCCCCTCATCGTCACCCGCGTGGCCGCGCTGCTGCAGCGCACCTTCGCCGTGGCGACCCTCCGCGCCGCCACCCGGACGCTGGCGCGGGGCGACCGCTTGGATCCGCTCGAGGTGGTTGAATGGCTCGAGGCGCAGGGCTACGAGCCGGAAGCGCGGGTGACGCAGAAAGGCGAACTGGCCCTGCGCGGCGGCATCCTGGATGTGTATCCCCTCACCAGCCCCTGGCCGGTGCGGCTGGAGTTTTTCGGCGACGAACTGGAGTCCCTGCGGCAGTTTGATCCGCTGACCCAGGTCTCGCGCGAGGAGATTCAAACCGTCGCGCTGGCGCCTGCCGGCGAGTTGGGCCTGCTTCGGCAGTCGCGGAGCGAAACCGCTTCCTCCGCGGCGCCCAGCCCGCCGTTGGCGCCGGGGACCTTGCTCGACTACCTGCCGCCGGAGACCGTGCTGATATTGTGCGAACCGGAAGCGCTGGCGGAACGCGCCGATGAATACGCCGCGCAGGTTCCCGCCGCCGACCCGCTTTTCCTCCCCTGGGCCGGGTTCCTGGAGCAGGCGCGGGCGCGCGGACTGACCCTGCTGGAAGTGCGCGAAGCCGACTTCCCCTGTTCTCCGGCGTCCGATCCCGCCGCGCCGCCGGTCGCGCTGCGTTGCGGGAGCCTCGACCCCTTTCGGCCGCTGGTGGACCGGGCGCCCGAGCCGGCGGTTGCTGAAACCCAGCGGCGCGAGTTTTTCGCCCAGCTTCACCGCTGGCTGCGCCAGGGCTGGGCGGTGCATGTGTTTTGCAATAACACCGGCGAGCGCCAGCGCTTCGGCGAGCTTTGGGAGGAATATGGCCTGGCCGCGGACGGCGTCCCGGCCTGCCCCGCCTCCGCCGGGGCGGCCGCGCCGGAGCCTGCCGGCGGGCCGGCTCCTGGCTTCAAGCTGCGCGCGCATTTAGGCTCGCTCGCTCGCGGCTTTTTGTGCGACGACGCCCGGCTGGCGGTGGTCACGGACGCCGAGATTTTCGGCCGCTACAAGGTGCAGCGGCCGCGCCGGCTCAAGTCTCCCCACGCCCAGGCGGCCCGGTCGGCGCTGGACATTGATTTCACCGAGCTGGAGGAGGGCGACTACGTGGTTCACGTCCAGCACGGCATTGGCCGCTACCTCGGTTTGCAAGTTCCGCCTCCGGGCGCCGGCACCCGGCCGATCAACGGCCCCGGCGTGGCCGCGCGCGCCCGCCCGGAATGCCTGGTTCTTGAATATGCGCCGAACGAGCCCGGCCAGCAGCCGCCCCGGCTGTTCGTGCCGGTCACCGAAGCGCACCTGGTCAGCAAATACGTCGGCGCGGGCAAAGCGCGCCCGCCGCTCAACACGCTGGGCGGCACGCGCTGGGCCCACGCCAAGGCCCGGGCCGAACAGGCTGTGCGGGATGTCGCCAGCGACCTGCTCGCCATCCAGGCCGCCCGCGAGTCCCTGCCCGGCCACGCTTTCGCGCGCGACGTTCCCTGGCAGCGCGAGTTCGAGAGCGCCTTCCTCTTCGAGGAAACGCCTGACCAGGCGCGCGCCATCGCCGAAACCAAAGCCGACCTGGAGCGCCCCAAGCCCATGGACCGGCTCATCTGCGGCGATGTCGGCTTCGGCAAAACCGAAGTTGGCATCCGCGCCGCGTTCAAAGCGGTCATGGGCGGCAAGCAGGTCGCCGTGCTGGTGCCCACCACCGTGCTGGCGCAGCAGCACTTCAACACCTTCCGCGAGCGCATGGCCGATTATCCCATCCGCCTTGAACTGCTCTCCCGCTTCCGCTCCCGCCGCGCCCAGCAGCAGGCCGTCCGCGGCCTCGCCACCGGCGCGGTGGACATCGTCATCGGCACCCACCGGCTGCTGCAGAAAGACATCCGCTTCAAAGACCTCGGGCTGGTGGTCATTGACGAGGAGCAGCGCTTCGGCGTGATGCACAAGGAGAAGTTCAAAATGCTCCGCCACCTGGTGGACGTGCTCACCCTCAGCGCCACGCCCATCCCCCGCACGCTTTACCTGGCACTCACCGGCGCGCGCGACCTGAGCACCATCCAGACACCCCCGCACGACCGCCTGCCCGTCGAAACCATCGTTGCCCCCTACGACGAGCGCCTCATCCGCGAGGCCATCCAGCGCGAGTTGAATCGCGGCGGCCAGGTATTCTTCCTCCACAACCGCGTGCTGACCATCAACACCATGGCCGCCCGGCTCCAGGCCCTGCTGCCCCAGGCCCGCATCGTCGTCGGCCACGGCCAGTTGCGCAGCGACGACCTGGAGGAAGTCATGGCCCGGTTCGTCAACGGCGAGGCCGACGTGCTGCTTTCCACCACCATCATCGAGAGCGGCCTGGATATTCCCAACGCCAACACCATTATCATTGACCGCGCCGACCGCTTCGGGCTCAGCGACCTTTACCAACTGCGCGGCCGCGTGGGGCGCTACAAGCACCAGGCCTACGCCTACCTGCTGCTGCCGCGCCACGGCGGCCTCCTGGCCGACGTGCGCAAACGCCTCGGCGCCATCAAGCAATACTCGACCCTTGGCAGCGGCTTCAAAATCGCCCTGCGCGACCTGGAAATCCGCGGCGCCGGCAATCTCCTGGGCGCCGAACAAAGCGGCCACATCACCGCAGTCGGCTTCGAGTTGTACTGCCAGTTGCTCAAGCAGAGCATCGCCAGCCTCAAAGGCCAAAAAGCCCCGCCCCGCCTCGAGGTGGCCGTGCGGCTGGACTTTCTCGCCCTCGGCCCGGCGGACGAAACCGCCCCGCCCGCCCGTGCGTCCGCGCAACCTCTTTCCGGAAATCCCGCGCCCTCCGCCGCCCACTTCGCCTGCATCCCCTTCCGCTACATCGCCGACTCGCGCCAGCGCATTGAAATCTATCGCAAGCTCGCCCAGGTGACCGACCCGGCCGGGTTGACCCGCCTGGCGCAGGAACTGCGCGACCGGTTCGGCCCGGTGCCGCCTCCCCTGGCGCTGCTGCTGCAGTTGGCCGAACTCAAAGTGCTGGCGCGCGACCTGGGCATCTCCGCCATCGAGGTCCAGGACGACAAGCTCATGCTCACCCGGAATGCGGATTATATCATGAGCGGCAGCAAATTCCCGCGGTTGACGCGCAAACAACCCAGCGCCCGGCTAAAGGAGATCAAGAAATTTCTGCTGACCCTGGCGGCCACCGCCTCTCCGGCTCCGCTTCCGGGGGCGTGAACATTCACGAACCGTCCCGCCTGAATAAAGGGGCACGTCCAAGGTGCGTGGAGAGTGGCGGCAGGAGGAGTATTGCCGGGACGGGCGGATGGTTGGGGCCGGTTTGGGTGCTGGAACAGGGGTAGATGGGCTGGATTCTCGGCTGTTTTGGTGGACAGCCGTGCGGAGCCCACGCATAGTAAGGGAAAGCTCGATAAAACTATGTTTAGTGCCCGCCAACTTTTCGCCCTGCCTCGTATGATTGGGAGGGGGCTTGCCGGTTTGGGGCTGCTGCTGCTGGTTTCAGCGGCTTTGGGGGGGGGAGAGATTCCGCCGCCGGTCATTTCGGCCGCCAGCAACCTTGAGGCG
>Ga0302238_1002281_pt1 | contig 13680 bp, 16 predicted proteins | sample AAG_UR_Asn_MG_FD_193527 | JGI IMG/M metagenome (GOLD analysis project Ga0302238, IMG submission 193527) | Enriched activated sludge microbial communities from anaerobic digester in WTTP, New Holstein, Wisconsin, United States - AAG_UR_Asn | ecosystem: Engineered > Bioreactor > Anaerobic >...
TTTTAGAAAACCGCCCCGAGTTTTTGTATTATGGAGTTAAGGGAAGATTTCCGCGAATTTTTTTAAGCGTGAAAAGATTAAGATCGGGAAAGAACACGCGGTAACTGGTCTCATGTTTCCTACAAATAATCCTTAGCGTGTGTTTTTTTCGTTTCCTGAAGCGACCCTTTTTAGCGCTTTGAAAGAATAAACCGCCAGTGTCGCCAAAGTTCAACCCGCCTTTCCCGCTCCGAGTGTCGCAGAAGTAACACTTCCACGCCTCTGGGGGAGGGTAGGGCGGGGGCAACCAGGTGAAATTTATAATATCCCTCCACCCTATGGGCCCTTGACTACCGGCCCGCCAACCTGTATACTAATATATAGGTTGGAGGAATATAAATGACCACTCAAATTATAGGTTTAGACCAGGCGCGGCATCGGTTGTCAGGTCTTGTTAACGGCCTCGATCGAAGTCAGCTTAGATATCTTGTCAGCTCCCGCGGCCGGCCGAAGGCTGTGTTGATGAGTATTTCAGATTACCTGACTACCATCCTCAGGCAAAAGCGGGCCTCCGTTGTTGTTGAGCTCCAGCTTGAATCTAAAGCTAAAGGTCTGGATAAGATCTCTTCGAAAGAAATCTCACGCGAAATACGCACGGCCAGGCGTGCTCATTTGTGATCCGCATAGTTCTGGATACGAACGTTATTGTATCCGGCCTTCTGGCTGCGGATAGTCTTCCGGCGACAATCCTGGACTTGGCCCTGCAGGGCAAAATTCATGCTGCCCTTTCACCTTCTATCTTGGCCGAGATGGATAGGGTGTTGCGTCGGCCGAGATTTGCTTTTGAACCCCGGAAGATTGGAAGTTTTCTTGCCCTGTTTAAATCCCGGTCCAAATTGGTCTCTCCGAAGAAGACCCTGAATCTTTGCCAGAAGGACCCCTCTGACAACCGTTTCCTGGAGTGCGCAGAAACCGCAAAAGCGGAATTTTTAATCACCGGCAACAAATCTCACTTCCCGCCCCGTCACATGAACACCCTTGTGGTCACTCCCAGGGAGTTTTGGGACGCCTATCTTTTACGAATGGCCCTTTAGTATTCCACTTCCCGCCGCGGCTTGAAAGCCGCGGCGGCGGCGTGCCCGCGTGTTCGTCTTCCACCCATAAAAGCGAACTCCCCCCTTCAATCCTGTAACGCTCCCGTCGGGCTGCCTTTTACACATTGCGCCCATAGTTCGCATATTTTGTAATATACGAACTATGTACCAATACAAACGCGAACCGCTTACAAACGAAAACGCCGACCGCTTGGCTAACGCCTGCAGCTCCGGGATCGAAAAAGTCGTTATCTCAACGCTGCTCGATACCGGCCTGCGTGTCTCGGAGCTGGCCGGCCTCACTAAAGAAAACGTCCTCTGGCAGGACCGCCGGCTACTGGTCTACGGCAAGGGCGGCCCGTTCGGCAAGAAAACAAAACGCCGCATTGTGCCGCTCACCGAAAGAGCCTTTACCGTCCTATCCAATTACTTTTCCCTTAACGACACCTTCGGCTACACCGCCCGCGGCATCCAGAAGATCGTCCGCCGCGTCTCCAACCGCGCCGGCATCACCCAAAAGGTTTCCCCCCACGTCCTGCGCCACACCTTCGCGGCCGCCTGCGTCAAGAAAGGCTTAAGCACCCGCTACCTCCAAATGTTTTTGGGCCACGACCATCTTTCAACAACGGAAATTTATTTAAACGTCTCCCCGGAAGACGCCTGCGCGGAATTTAAGAAACGCTTCTGATTACTCTTCGGCGATATTGGTATTGATAAAGCAATTTTTGTTTGCTATATTTCTATTGTAAGTTTTACTTACAAGGTTTACAAAGGGGTTAAAGTCTATGCGGATTATAACAATCGTCAATCAAAAAGGGGGCACAGGCAAAACCACTACGGCCATCAACCTGGGCGTAGCCCTGGCAAATAAAGGCAAGAAGGTTCTTCTGATTGACTTCGACCCCCAAGCAAGTCTTACCTATTCTCTGGGGATTAAAGACGCCAACCCCACGATTGCCGACGTAATGCTCAATGGTAAGACCCGGTTAACCAATACGCTGACCCCAACACAGGAAGGCCCCCAGGTTGTTCCAGGCAGCTTAACGTTGGCAGATGTAGAGTTAACCCTTTCCACCAAGATCGGCCGGGAGAACATTTTAAAGAACCGGCTGGATGGATTAGAGGGTTTTGACTTTGTTTTTATAGATTCCCCCCCCTCCTTGTCTATGCTGACCGTTAACGCCCTTAACGCGAGCCATGAAGTGTTGATTCCCCTGCAGATGGAGATTTTAAGCTTGCAAGGGCTTTCCCAATTGCTTAATACCATCGTCGAGGTCAAAGAGGTTTTAAATCCAGGGTTGAAAATCGCGGGGATCGTCCCTTCTATGTTCGACAACCGCCGGAACCTGTCCAAGGAGATCTTACAGACATTAAAGGCCAATACGAAAGAAAGGATTTTTAGCACTGTTATCCGGGAGTGCGTGAAGATCGCGGAGGCCCCGAGCTTCGCCAAGAGCGTGCTTAGCTATGCGCCTGGCAGCAACGGCGCTGTTGATTATATTGATTTAGCGAAAGAATTTCTAAAAGGACGGTGAGTTATTATGGCCATGGGTAAGAATGTAAACCTTAAAGACAGGATCATTAAAAGCACAGTGGAAGATGTAATTAAAGGAAGTAAAGAAAGTATTGTAATTAAGACGGATAATAAAAGCCATACGCCCATAAAGAGTAAAGCAAGTATTACAAACAAAGCCCACAAAAGAAACAAAGACACCGAGGGCACAGTTAAGATGACTTTTTACATAAAAGAGGATTCCTTCCGTAAGCTTCGGAACTTTGCATATTGGGACAGGCGCAGCATAACGGAAGCCTTCAACCTGGTAGTAGCAGACGGCTTAAAAGGGAAAGAAGTAAATAAACCCGAGGGCTCCCGGTAAAGCGGTAGAATATACGCTAAACCCTTACAGGGCCAACTGGCGCCGCGTTTGGCCGTAGCCCAGGGGGAAAGCCGGCAGGTGGGGGGAACCCCCTTTAATGTGTCCAGATATTCGTCTACGGGGGCCTGGAGCGCTAAGAATGCACGATAAAAGCATGATAAACAAATCAACAGCCTTAAAAGTTATTGATTTAATGGTCCGGAAGAAATTCCAGGAGCTGCCGGATGATATCGCGTTCTGCTCCAATATCTTCATGATCTTCGGCCTGCCTACGCACAGGCTCAAAGAAAACCCCGCCTTCTGGATAAAGAAAAGCAATTCATACGACCTTGTAATAACCCGCGACCCAAAATGCGAAATCCCTTATGGTTGTTACGCCCGCATGAATCAGATTTTTATCGATACCGAAGTCCGCACAAAAAACACGAACGTAATAGATGTCGGCCGCTCTTTCAGGGACTACACGCAGAAACTCGGCTATAAGGACGGCAAAGCCAATAAAGGGCTGGCGAAGCAGCTTCTTAATTACGTTACCAGCTCGATCAAACTGGATATTAAAGACTCCAACCCCAGCCATGTCAGCGGGATCCATACTGTGGTGGCCAAAGCCTGGGACTTTTTCTTTGACGTTCCTAACCCGGAACAATTGACGCTTTTTAAAGGAAAGATAATACTTAGTGAAGACTATGCCCGGTATATTCATGACCATTCAGTCCCGCTGGACATGAATATGATCCGGTGCTTTAAACGAAATCCTTTGGCGCTGGATTTTTATAGATTCCTGGCATACAGGAATAATGCACTTAATAAGACAATATCCTTTCCGGACCATCTGCTTTTCCAGCAGTTAGGAACAGACCAGGAAGCAGTTAAAGTTACCCGCAACCGGTTAAAAAAGATATTACAGTTAATCCAGATGTACTGGCCGGTTAATGCCAAGTTTGAGGATGGGTTCTTTGAACTGCGCCCTTCGCCGCCGGCCGTCCAGCATCGGCTCCCAAGCAAAACGCCGATAACAATTACTAACAAAAATGATGTGGACAACTAAGTTATCCCCTTCACTTTTGATACCGGGGCTGCCTTCCGGTTTCGGGAGGGGGGCGAGGATTTTTGCGAAATTATCCCCTTCACTTTTGATACCGGCCCCTTCACTTTTGATACCGGAAACGCAAAATACGCTTGTTTTATAAGGGTTTTCCGTTTGGCAAATAATTAAGACAATTATATATATACAAGTAGTCAGCGCGATGACGGTGTTAATAACCTGGTCAGGGAGCAACTACCCGGCATCAGAAGGGGGGCGGTTAAGGGAACCTTGTATGGAAAAAAAGAAGCGGCCAGCTTATAACCCCGAGATCGAACTCGCGAAAGGTGCCACACTGGATGCTGCCTCTTACGACAAAACCCAAAAGATTAAAGTCACAGTTTCAAAAGTGACGGTTGGCGGCATTCCCGGCCGCGCGGAGATCTCCGGCATTGCCACCGGCCATATCCCGGAAGCCGGGATAGAAGGAACCTGCTACTTGTGGCTTTCAATCTTCCGCTATATGCGGCCGGATGGCACAACCGATCATGTCGCCGGCTGGAATATCCCAACAGTGTTAAAGCCTGGCCAGACCGCGGCTGCCACGGCAAAGGCTTTCGCGGATTATATCAATGCCGGCACCAGGCCGTACCATGCAACCGCCTCAGGCGGTAAGATAAAAATAGTTTTCACTGTAAAATAAGCAGCTGGGGGAGTATGAGGAAAAGATTCGCATTAACGTTTTTGCTACTGCTATCCGCAGGCGCTGCCGGTCTGCAGGCGGCCGAGGCTAAGCCCGTGTATAAATGGGTCTCCGCCAATGAGTATTATTTTATACTGCCAACGTCCCAGGACCTTTCCTTGTCGGGCGGCGGCGACACCCTGAGCGTTAAGCCCTGGGGCTTCGGCTTCCGGGCGGTAGGGAATGAAACTTTTTCCAAGACCGGCGGGTTGCAGTTCCAAAGCGTAAAGGTGGACAGCGCGCGAACCGGGCGCAACACCTTTTATCTTTGGGACCTCATGCTCGGGATGGAATACATAGCCCCGAAAGTCCAGGGGAAGCCTTTGCGGTTTACTGCCTCGGCTGTCGCTGACCTGGGCATGTCTGATACAACATTCTACGCCGCCCCGGTTATTTCTGCAGGGCTGCTTTACACAACCGAGGAATACGCTGATACTCCGACGGGATTGACCTTTGATATTTATTACAGGCTTACCGATATCGATCTGGACAACGTGGGCGGCGGCGCCGGGACGCTCAAGCCGGCCCTGGGCTTTAAAGTCGGCTACATCTTCGAAGGCTTCTGGACGACTAAAGAGAAGACCGCCGGCTGAAATAAGCGGTTAGGCAGCGCGGCGGCAAAAATTGAGGGGAGCAGTCGGGAAGACGCCCCAAACCGCCGCCAATAATCGGGCATGATTTGACCTTTTCTACTGAGTCCGAAAATGCCCCCTGAAACGCGCCGTTAGCCCGTTTCAGGCTTAAAAAGGTTGTTAAACAGCCATATTTGGTTATATACTCAAATCTATGCCCCCATCACTCGCAGAACGCCTCCGGAAGGCTGGCATCCGCCACTACGACGAACTGATCCACGACCAGAAGAAAGACTGGCTCGTTAAGAACTTCAAAGCCGAAGGCGCCGCCCCGGCCTACCCGGTCAACGTGTCCCGGCTCATGCGCAATCTGGTCTGGCAGATGAAGGAGCGCGTCAGCTCAGGCGAGAAGCCCTTCAATGAACTGGTCCGCACCTACTGGTACATGTACATAAAGTCCACGCTGGCCCGCGCCGGCGCGCTCTCGGCCGAGACCGACCAGTACAAGCAGCTCACCGAGAACATCGTCGCCATGGTGAAGGACTTCACCCTCATGTCTTACAAGGACATCGGCTTCCGCGACGAGAACGCCGCCAACAAGCGCATCGGCGTAAACACCAACATCATTCCTTTCTCGGAGAAGCTCGGCCACTTCAACTACCTGGCCGACCTGAACAAGCAGTACAACGTCTCGGCTATCGCCCTGGGCGGCCAGCCCTCGGTGATGAACGTCGAGTATTTCGTGGACGACTTGAAGAAAGCCAAGTCTCCGGAGCTGGTTGACCGGCCCAAGGTCTTCGCCATGCCCGAGGCCGCCGGTTCGAAGTTCAACCTCAAACGGTCCTTCTACCTCTACAGCATCGTAGACTACGATCCCTCCGGCTGGATCATCCGGGACGCCTTTATAAATAACCTCCGGCACTACAAGATTAAAAACACCAAGGTCTACGACCTGATAAACCCGGACATGCTCACGCCCGAGGAAATTCTCCTGGCCCGTTATCCCATCCGCGCCGGCGCCGATATGGAAGCCAAAAACAAGAAGTGGCTCGCCGACGTGGAAGCCCGGCATTACAAGAACCAGAAGTACCTGGTCGAGGATTTGCCTAGCGGAAAGAAGAAGCTCTACGGCCTCGAAGCCGAGGCCATCGCCACCGCCCGGCTGACCGAGAAACTAAAGGAAGTCATGCTGCCGGTGATAGGCGGCAACGAGGAAGCCCTCAAGATCTACGAGATGAAGAACCTCAACCAGGCCATCAAGGACCTGATCATCTTCAAACTGACCCACCCCGAAACGGAGAAACCCCATGGCCGCTAAAACTGGAATCATCAAAACCACGACGGTAAAATCCTACATCACCAAGGCTAAGAAGATGCGCACCCAGGCCGCGGCGGTCACTAAGCTTATCGCCGACTTCGATGCCGTGCTCGAAGCCGTCATAGTTGAAGCCGTCGCCCTGGCTAAAGCTGCCAAGCGCAACACGGTAATGAAGGTGGACGTGGCCGCCGCGGTCGATAAGTATCTCAAGAAGACCGACCTCACCTGGGACCAGACCGCCGCCCAGGTTATCAAGCACAACCCCACCGATCTCGGGAAGATCTCCAAGACCGTGCTGGAATGGATCTCCGCGCACGAGAATCCCAAGGCCAAGCGCAAATAGCATGACACAAAGCCAGCTCGCCAAGGCGGTTGCTAAAGAGTTTTTCCTTTCCCAGGTGGACGCGGCCGCGATCCTGGACTCGATCCTGGCCAGGATGACGGCCAGCCTGCAGAAAGGCGAGTGGGTTTACTTTAAAGACTTCGGTTCCTTCACCAAGAAGACCCGCCCAGGGCGCCATGTCCGGCACCCCAAGACCGGGCAGCTCATCTGGATACCGCCCCGGCTGGACGTGGACTTCAATCCGGCCAAAGATTTATTAAAGGGCAAACGTCGATAAAGCGTTGTTTTGATTATGGTGGTCAGTAATTATTAGAAACTGGGGGAGCAAATGTTTGATTTCCTTATAAGACAGGTTCTGCTTGTGGCTGGAGTGAAGGCGGTAAAAGAACTCTCAAAACCGGAAACACGAAAAAAGCTGTTTGATGGAGCTGAGAAAGTAGTGGACGATATAAAAGCAGCCGGGATACAGGCTGTTACCGCCGCAGAGAACCAGATAAAAGAAGAGCAATATAATGCCCGGCGCAAGGCTAAAGCAGAGCAAGCCAGCAGTCTCCACGCTATCGATACTTCATCTGGGGATATCGACTCTTTGAGAAAGGCTGCATTCCAGGCTAGTGAGGGTGGGGATTATGATCGAGCCATTGGCATATGCACTAAGATACTGAAATTGGACCCGAAAGACACTAAGGCATTAAGCATTCGTGGGTCGGTATATTCTGCGGTCGGGGAATATGATACAGCACAAGCAGATTTTAATAAAGCACTTAGCATTGATCCAGAGGAGCCTGCAGTATTTGAAGGACAAGCCTTTATGTGTTATTCCAAGGGTGAACTTGATAACGCATTGTTGAATATAAACAAAGCCATTAGACTCGACCCTGACGACGGAGACTTTTACTGGCTACGCGGCAAAGTGTATTTCGATAAAGAAGATGTTGAAAAGGCTATCTTTGATTTTAGCACGGCGCTCAAATCAGATATTAAAGATACGCTAAAAGAACAAGCACACACACTCAGGGGAATTGCCTTTTTGAATAAGAGTGAGTTCGAACAGGCGGAAAACGATCTTACTAGTGCGATAGAAATAAACCCAGACAATGCGGAGGCATATACATACCGCGGGTTGGTTTATATAAACCAGGAGGAGAGTGAGAAGGCCCAGGACGATCTGAATAAAGCTCTTGAAATAAATCCTGAAAACACAACAGCACTAGAACTCCGCGCCGCAATGTACACAGGTCTAGGGGATATCGATAAGGCTAAAGAAGACCTGGATAAAGCGATCTCTCTAAAACCTGAAAATATAGATGAGCTTATCGAATCACGCAAGAAACTCGAAGAGGATGCGGATTAAGTGAATAGCCTGCTCTGTGTTCTTATATTCACAGGTCTAGCATTCGCTACCCCTACTAATTACGCCGCGAAGGTTGTTCGCGTGGTAGACGGGGACACCCTGAAGGTAATGATTGAAGGCCGAATTGTAAGCGTTAGGCTTATTGGTGTTGATACGCCTGAAAGCAAAGCTAATAAAAAAGCGAAGAAGGATGCGGCCCGATCCAGTCAAGATATTAAAACAATGGTCAGTCTGGGGAAGGCCGCTGTTGGTTTCACAAAATCCATTGTTAACCCTGGCGACATAGTGGATATTGAGCAGGATGTTCAGCCGCATGACCGCTATGGGCGGCTTTTAGCCTACGTATATTTAAAATCAGGGAAGATGTTGAATGAGGAAATAATCGCTGCTGGCTTTGCATCGGTGATGACTATACCGCCGAATGTGCGCCACCAAGAGCGATTTTTGCGTGCATATCGCGCCGCTCGGGAGGAACGGCGTGGCTTATGGGCCGCTCCCTAAAGAGTTACAATTGTGTTGATCGGCTAGGGGATTGCTAAATTTAATTTACCTAATCAACCGTTATAGGGGAATGTATGGATATTATAAAAAAGATAACAAGTCTAGTGTTAACAGTCTGTTTCCTGTTTACGATACCTGTTTCTAAAGGCTATGCAATCGGGGTAGAGCCACCACCTGCTAAGTATGCCGAACAAGAATACAACAATGCGGTTAACACATTGTCGTCGCAGAATATACACCGTCAATTCGGTAGGGAAAAGACGGCCTACTTGGCATGTTTTCTTGGCTGGGCGGGCGGGGAGAACTTTTATTTACGTCAATATGTTAGGTTTGGCATATTTCTTACGTTCGTGATAATCACTGTGCCCGCAGGCGGAATACCTCTTATTGCTGTTCTCCCTTTAGGAATATACTCATTCATTAATGGGCGCGCTTATTTCGCTATGACAGACCAACAGTTTGATCAAATACATAACCCCGGATTCTTTGGTCAAGTAGAGCAGACAATAAGGTCCAAGAAAGAAGAAGGGCAACAAAAAGTCACTACACTAAACAAAACTCTCTCTGATTGTCGCACCCTTTATGACGCTGGTGCCTACGATAAAGCATTGAATACCTGTCAATCTGTTGAATCTGAATCTGGCGTTACCACTGATAAAGACCTGAAATCAAAAACGCATGAGTTAATGGGCCTCATTTATGAAAAGCTTGGTGATCAATTGAGTGCCAGGAAGGAATTTGCAAAAGCGATATCCAATACACAGAATCCTACTTCCAAAGCAAACCTGGAACAGGGGTTTAAAAGAACAGAGAACACATTTGTTAAGACGTTCTTGAAGGAGGATTACGATAATAGAAAACTAATAATGCCTGTTGATAACACACAGAAAATGGCGTTATCGGAACATATCAATATCCTCAATGTTAAAAACCTGCCGGATATAGAGTTCCGTAATGGTAATCCCACCATTAATCAGCTTTATGTGGGGCATCCGTACATTAACAAACAATACATCCCATTTGAAGATTCCCAATATGAATTTATGCGCGATAGGATAGGCGAGTTTTTTGAGCTTATGCAAGCACTTGGAGCGAAAACCGTTGAAGTCCAAAGCATCACAATAAATAAGAAAGAGTATGGTCTTGAAAAGAATACTGAAACAGGTGGCAAGATCTCAGCAGACCCATCTAAAATAGTTGGGAAGTTGGGCCCGCTTTCGGCAATCTTATCGAAAGTTCTGCCACAAGACCCGGTGTCGGCGGGAGGTACACGGAAAACAGAAGAGAATAAATCTGCAAGCGAAAGCGCTTTCCGCGACCTCAAAATAAAGCAGGTTTTTAAACCGCAGAATAAACCAGCCTTGCCTAGAGGATTGATTTGGTATGCACATGAACCGTCCTGGCAAAGACTGTATAAACAAAGAATGCATGGCAACTTGTTAAAACATACAGAAAAGATTAGCACCAAAAACAATAAGGTAATTCAGGACTCGGAGTTATCACAAATAGGGGGAGAGTTGGAAATATTGTTGGGGGGTATTGGTTCAAACCGTGCTAAGACTATAAAACAAAAGATGGAGTATCAAGAAGATGTTGAATTAACCATAAATGTTAGTTTCGCGCCTTTGAATACTTTAAACTAGAGTTCCTAGACGAGCTTAACGAACAGAGGTAATATTATGACTGAAGACAATGGATCTGGCAAAAGTAAAGTAACCGCCGTGTTATTAGCTTTTTTTCTTGGTGGTATCGGCGCGCACAAATTCTATCTTGGCAGTATAGGGCTTGGAATACTATATCTGCTGTTTTTCTGGACAGGCATTCCGTTGATAATTGCTCTTATTGAGGGTATCGTGTATTTAAGGATGTCTGAAGAAGCGTTTAAAGCCAAATACAAATAAACTCCGCACGAAGACTTTCGGGGATATTTAGATGAAACTCAAAAAAAAGATAGGCATAATAGTGGGCGGGATAGTCGGCACACTTATATCGTATTTTCTGATTTATCATTGCGAAAGGATATTCCCGAAAGCAATAAACACATTCGTGATTGCGTCCCTGCCATGGATAGGTGCAGTAATCGGGAAAAACATGGCCGAGATTTAGCGTTGTCATAAAGCCACCCTAAACAGCTTCTTACTCCGTAGCTCCCTGGGTTTATGCCCTCATACAACCGCCGCGGGCGGCCCCTAGAGGCTCTTTCCCGGCCAAAACGACCCCTTCCCCCTAAAAGCCCTTTAAGCGCGTTTATCGCCATTTCTGGCGAAATGGCCTTTTAAATTCGCGCAAGAATGAGCTAGGATAGCGTTTCCACGACGCGCCCGTGTCATTCTACCCCGCGTCTTACGACGAGCGTCACGAGGTTATGATCTGCGGTAACGGCCCTTGCGGCCGCAGCTCCGCCTTTGCCTGGCGGCAAAGCCGGCCCTGCAGCCGCGGGCCGCTCTTCATGAAGCGGTGGCCGGCCTGGCCGGCTGCCTAACTTAAGCTCTCCAGTCTTGCCACCCCATTAAACCGCCGGCGCCGCGGCCTACGGCCGCTTTGCCGGCGGTTTAAACCTTTCCCCCCTAAAAGCCTTAAAAGCGCGTATACGGCTATTTCTGACGGAATTGCCGTTTTAAAACGCACAAGGATGCCCCAGGACACGCCTTTCCCGACGGGCCGGTGTGATTGTACTCCCTGTTTTACGACGAGAACCGCGCCGCTTCGAAGCGAAGGAGACGGCCCTTGCGGCCGCAGCTCCGCCTTTGCCTGGCGGCAAAGCCGGCCCTGCAGCCGCGGGCCGCTCTTCACGAAGTGGTGGCCGGCCAGACATGCGCCTGTGCGCATGCCAGGCCGGCATCCTTAAACAACCAGGTAACGGCCATGCGCTGCCGGCAGTCCAGCCTTGCGCCGCGGATGCGCCGTCGGCACTGCCGGCAGTGCGCCCCACCAATGCGGCTAAAGCCGCGTTGCCCGGCCGCTGTTGCGGCCCGGTTCGTGTGGCCGCATGGCCGCACCTTATAACGACACACACAGCCCGACGTTCCGTCGCTGTTTCCCCCGGCACCTGGACTTTCCGGGGCGTTACTCGACAAGGTAGCCCGCAGCTTAAACGCAAGTAAGCGCGCATTTGCCCCGGACGGCAAGTTAACATAACGATGTTATGTATAACCCAAGCCCGCCCGCCTCCTTAAATTTTATCAGGAACGGAGCGGGCGCAGGGCGAGCAATACGCCGGGGAATCCGCCTGCTGGCGGACCGGGCAACACGGGCGGTTCCCCTGCGCCCAGCCCACCACGCGCCGCCCTGCCTGGCCGCGGCCAGCCCGGGCCATGGTATGCCGGCCCAGGGGGGCCGCGGCCCAGCAGGGCGGCGTTCCCTCGCCGGCCGCATAGCGGCCGCACGCCCCGCCATAGGCGGGGCGGTACGCTCGGCGTGGCGTGCCGTGCGCAGGGGAACCGCCCTTTCCGATAATGCATGCATTATCGTAAGTTGCCCTTTCCCCGGCGTATTGCTCGCCCTGCGCCCGCTCCGTTCCTGATAGATTTTAAGGAGGCGGGCGGGCTTGGGTTATACATAACATCGTTATGTTAACTTGCCGTCCGGGGCAAATGCGCGCTTACTTGCGAGCGGAGTTCCTTTATAAAGTGGAGTTCCTTACGCGGCCCGGCGCAGCCGCCGCCCTGCCGTCCAGCCTAACGGCTGGCCGGCCAGGCTTGCGGCTGTTCGCCCCACCGCCGCGCCCTGCTGGGCGTGGCGCCCGCCCGCCAGAGGCGGGCCGGTTCGTGGGGCCGCCGGGCCGCAACAGCCCTGCCCCACCCCTGCGCGGCCGCGCGCCCCCCTTGCCGCCGTTGGCGGCAAGGCCCGCGCCAACAACCGCGGCCTTGCGGGAATAAGATTTTGAAAATGCGGTATAAATCCTTAATTTAACCCCGACAGACCCTTGTCGCGTTGGTCTGCTAGACTCTTAAAAGAAGCTGCTGGTAAAAGCGCTATAACCTTTTTCCGGTGAGGGGGCGGGATGTGCGCCAAAGAAAGGCTGTCTGCCAAAGCGGAAATAGTCCAGGTTAAACCACCCGGTCGGGAGCGGTTTTACCGTGATGACTCCTGCCGGGAAACTCCCGGCTACCGCGCACGTAATCCCGGCGGCAGTCCCCTGTCCCGGATAGTCCTGGGTAACCTGCCGGAATTTGAACAGTGGCTGAAAAATCCGTCCGACTCGCGGCCCCGCCCCCATCCCACCGTAATAACCGCCCTTAAAAAATTCGTGGAATGCGGCGTAATGCGCTACGGCGTGGTGCGCTTTCGCTGTCCCGAATGCGGGCAGGATATGTTCGTGGCCTTCTCGTGCAAGCGCAGGGGTGTGTGCCCCAGTTGCGACGCAAAGCGTTCAGCCATTATAACCGCACAAGCCCTGGATCGGCTGCTGGCTTTTGTGCCTTACCGGCAATGGGTGCTGGTTATCCCAAAGCGGCTTAGGTATTTCATAAATTGCCGGCCGGAGCTAGCCGGGCAGCTCTCAAAAATATTCGCGCGGGAAATAAACCGTTTCCTTTGCCGGAACAATACCGGGACGCCGGCCCAGCTTCATTTTATCCAAAGGTTCGGCGGCTCGCTGAATCTGCACATCCATGTGCACGCGGTGGTTTCGGACGGGGTTTTCAATTTGAAACCAACCGCTATCGGCCGGCGGGGGGAACTGGTTTTCACCCCGGTCCCATGCCCGACGGATGAACAACTGGCCGATATTGTAACGATAGTCCGCAAAAAACTTATCAGGCGTATTTGCCGGACCGGCGGTTTAAGCCGGGAAGCCGCAGCGGATTTGTTGTCCTGGAAGAATTCAGGGTTTTCAATACACAAAGAAGTAGCCATTAAAGATTGGGACAGGGAA
>Ga0302238_1002287_pt1 | contig 13667 bp, 9 predicted proteins | sample AAG_UR_Asn_MG_FD_193527 | JGI IMG/M metagenome (GOLD analysis project Ga0302238, IMG submission 193527) | Enriched activated sludge microbial communities from anaerobic digester in WTTP, New Holstein, Wisconsin, United States - AAG_UR_Asn | ecosystem: Engineered > Bioreactor > Anaerobic >...
CACGGCATGGGTGGAATGGGAGGAATGGGAGGAATGGATGGCATGATGTAAGCCTCGCTGAACGTTCCGAGTGTTTGCGAGCACTCGGAATCGCAAGGCGTCAAGTATAGACGGGTTTTTCCTGCGAACATAACGAGAAACAATTCAAGAGGAAGGAATTCAACGATGGCAAAGCTGAAGATTCGCCCCCTGGACGATCGCGTGGTTGTCGAGCCGATGGAGGCCGAAGAGATGACGGCTGGTGGGATCGTGCTGCCGGACACCGCCAAGGAAAAGCCGCAGCGCGGCAAGGTGGTGGCCGTGGGCCCCGGCAAACTGCTGGACAGCGGCCAGCGGGCAGAAATGTCGGTCGCGGTCGGCGACGAGGTCATTTATGGCAAGTACGGCGGCACGGACATCGAGGTGAACGGCGAAGAAGTCAAGATCCTTCGGGAAAGTGACATCCTGGCCAAGGTCGTCGACTGAGCAGGCTCAGCCCGTCGTGGGTGCGAACCGGTCCCGGTGGAATCGGTTCGCGAAACGGTTCAACGCACATACTCTCTCGAATAGGGGTTTTGGAAAGTGGCGAAGCAACTGCTGTTTGAGGATCACGCCCGAGCAAAGATGATGGAGGGCGTCGACAAGCTGGCCAAGGCGGTCGCTATCACGATGGGGCCGACCGGCAGGAACGTGATTATCAACAAATCGTTCGGCGGTCCGTCCGTCACCAAGGACGGCGTGACCGTGGCCAAGGAGGTCGAGTTAGAGGACCGCTTCGAGAATATGGGCGCGAAGCTGGTCGTGGAAGTGGCTCAGAAAACGTCCGATATCGCCGGTGACGGCACGACTACGGCCACCGTGCTGGCGCGAGCAATCTTCCGCGAAGGTTTGCGGAACATCGTGGCCGGCAGCAATCCGATGGCCATTCGACGGGGGATCGAGAGAGGCGTTGACGCCGCCGTCGAGCATTTGTTCAAGATGGCCAAGCCGGTCACCAGCAAGGACGAAGTCGCTCACGTAGGCGCAATCTCCGCCAACAACGACATGGCGATCGGCCAGCAGTTGGCCGACGCCTTGGAACGGGTGGGCAAGGACGGCGTGATCACCGTCGAGGAAGGCAAGACGACCGAAACGCAGGTCGAATTTGTGGACGGCATGCAGTTCGACAAGGGCTACATTTCGCCCTACTTCATCAATCGCACCTCTGATATGGACTGCCTGCTGGAGGACTGTTTTATCCTGCTGCACGAAAAGAAGATCAGCAATCTGCGGGACTTGGTGCCGATCCTGGAAAAGATCGCCCAGACGGGCAAGCCGTTGTTGATTATCGCTGAGGACGTGGATGCCGAAGCTCTGACGTTGCTGGTGGTCAACAAACTCCGCGGGGTGCTGAACGTGTGCGCCGTCAAGGCTCCGGGGTTCGGCGATCGACGTAAAGCCATGTTGGGGGACATCGCGATCCTGACCGGCGGCACGCTGATCAGCGAGGACCTGGGCATTCAGTTGGAGAACCTGGAAGTGTCGCACCTGGGCCGAGCCAAGAAGGTGACGGTCGACAAGAGCGCGACGACGATCGTCGAGGGGGCGGGCAAGCGGGCCGACATCGACAAGCGGTTGGCGCAGCTGAATCACCAGATCGAAGAGACCGACAGCGAGTACGACCGCGAGAAGTTACAGGAGCGGCTGGCCAAGCTGTCGGGCGGCGTAGCGGTGATTTCCGTGGGCGCCGAGACCGAAGCGGACATGAAGCAGAAGAAAGCCCGCATCGAGAACGCCTTGCACGCCACGCGGGCGGCCGTCGAAGAAGGGATCGTGCCGGGCGGAGGCGTGGCTCTGCTGCGCTGCCGCGAGGCGCTCGAGAAGGCGCGCGGTGCGGCCCGCGGCGACGAGAAGATCGGCGTCGATATCGTTCTCGCCGCTTTGGATACGCCGATCCGCACGATCGTCTCTAACGGCGGTCTGGACGGCTCGGTGGTGGCCGAGGAGGTCCGCGAGAAGGATGTGAATGTCGGCTACGACGCCAACACGAACGAATACGTCGACATGTTCAAGGCCGGGATCATCGACCCGGTGAAGGTCGTGCGGACGGCGCTGAGCAACGCGGCCAGCATCGCCAGCCTGATGCTGACCACGGAGGCCCTGGTCACGACCTTCGATAAGGAGGACAAGAAGAAGGCCCGTGTCGAGGGCAGCGTTGCCTGACGTTGCCGGCGGTCGCCGCCCAAGAACGGATTTCAATCCGTTCGGAACGGGATGGACTCTGTTCGACGGGGCCGTTTTCGAACAGCTGGTCACCGGTCCGCATCGAAAACGGGCCACTTCCGTAAGGGGTGGCCCGTTTTTTCACCGCGGGGGAGTCTGTCGCTACGAGGTCTGTGAGCCATGCCGACTATGGCCGCCAAGCGAGATTACTACGAAGTGCTCGGCGTGTCGCGCAACGCGACCGAAAAGGAGGTCGCCGCCGCGTATCGCAAGCTGGCCATTCGGTACCACCCCGACAGCCATCCCGGCGATGCGGGCGCGACGGAGAAATTCAAGGAGGCCGCCGAGGCGTACGAAGTCCTTAGCGACTCGGACAAACGCGCCCTGTACGATCAGTGCGGACACGCAGGCCTGGAGGCGGGCGGGGCGGCGCCCCACTTCACCGACGTCGGGGACATTTTCGAGGCCTTCGGCGACCTGTTCGGCTTCGGCGGATTCTTCGGCGGAGGAGGAGGCGGCCGCCGGCAGCATCGACAACGACGCGGCGCCGACATCCGTTGCGACGTGACGCTGGAACTGGAAGAGGCCGCCAAGGGCGTGTCCAAGACCGTTGAATTCTCTCGCAGTTCCCGTTGCGAGACGTGCCAGGGGACGGGCAGCAAACCGGGTTCCCGACCCGAGACATGTCGCCGTTGCGGCGGACGCGGCCAAGTGGTGCAATCGGCAGGCATCTTGAGGGTGCAAACCGCCTGCCCGTACTGCCACGGGGCGGGATCGGTGATTACCGATCCCTGCAGCGACTGCCGAGGCAACGGCTACGTGAAACAGCGCGTTCAACTCGAAGTCGCCATCCCGGCTGGAATCGACGACTCCATGCGCGTGCGGTTGGCGGGCGAAGGCGAACCCGGTCCGGATGGCGGCCCGCGCGGGGACTGCTACTGTTTTGTGACGGTCCGGCCGCACAAGTTGTTCCAGCGGGAGGGCAACCATCTGCTGTTGCGGCTGCCGGTGACCTACAGCCAGGCGGCGTTGGGCGCGAAGATCGAAGTTCCCACGCTCACGGGGCGTGCGGAATTGGAGATTCCCGCCGGTACGCAATCGGGCGAACTGTTCCGGTTGCGGTCGCGCGGCATGCCCAACGTGCGCGGCGGCGCTATGGGAGACCTCGTCGTCCAAACCTACATCGAGGTCCCGAAAAAGTTGACGCCGCGCCAGGAAGAGCTGCTGCGGGAATTGGCGGATGTGGAAAACTCCCACGTTTCGCCGCAACGCAAGAGCTTCCTGGACAAGCTGACCAGCTACTTTACGGGGGAAGGTGCATCGTAGACAATAACCATGAGCAAGACATTGCACCCCAAAGACACCGCGGCAGCGGAGAACAGTCGCCCGGAGCCAGACGCCGCTGAGGCGATGGTCGGACAGCCGCCCGGCGACGGGAACCCATCCGACATGGACGCGAGGGACCAGGTCATCGGGGAGGTGGCAGCCGCGGCGGCTGAGTCGGCCTCAGCCGATTCGGGCCTTTCGCAGATCGAGCAGCTTCAGTCCCAATTAGTGGAGGCGGAAGACCGCATCCTGCGCGCGCACGCCGAGTTGGATAATTATCGCAAGAGGGCCAATCGGCTCTTGCAGGAAGAGACGAAATACGCCCCCCTGCCGCTGGTTCGGGACCTGCTGCCCGTGGTGGACAACCTGGAACGGGCGATTCAGTCGGCCGAGCAGGCGGGGGGCTCCGCAGGGCTGTTGGAAGGCGTTAAGATGGTCGCCCAACAATTGCAGCTGGTGCTGGAGCAGCACCACTGCAGGCGGATCGAAGCCAAGGGGGCTGCCTTCGATCCCCACCTGCACGAAGCCATTGCTCAGATCTCCAGCGAAGATTTGCCGCCGGGGACCGTGGCGGAAGTGACTGTGACGGGATATCAATTGCACGACCGGATCGTCAGACCAGCTCATGTCTTGGTCTCGACCCGGCCGGCCGCCGAGTCGCCGCCTGGGGCGGAAGATGATGCGATCGAATAGATTGAGCGAAAGATTAGCTGAAAGATCATGATTTCAGGTTTCGGCGCAGCCGGTCAAGTTCAAACGGAGGACAACTCATGCCGACCTATGACTACGAATGCGATTCGTGCGAGCATTCGTTCGAACTGTTCCAGTCCATTAGCGAGCCGGTCAAGAGGAAATGTCCGCGTTGCGGCCGGAAGTCCTTGCGGCGGCTGTTCGGGACCGGTGCCGCGATCTTGTTCAAGGGTTCGGGTTTTTATCAGACCGACTACCGTAGCGAATCCTACAAGAAGGGCGTCGAGGCGGAAAAGAAAGCCTCGGACAGCAAGGCCGGCAAGGCGTCGGAGAGCAGGACTTTGGACGGCAAGCCTGTGGACGGCAAAGTCTCCAGCGGCGGATCGACGGAGAACGGCAAACGCCACCCCAAGAAGGCGGCGGCGGCCGCCGTCGCGTGACTTGCCGCGGGCCGGCATTGCTACGAAAAAAGCCCCCGCTTCTTCTGACAAGCCGGGCTTCTGGCTCGCCCGCGCGTGCAACAAGACGTGATTGAGTTCCCAGCATGGCCTTGGTGTTCTGTCCCACCTGCGGTCAGCAGTTTGATTCGGAGATCGCAACGGCGATGCCGTTTTGTTGCGAGCGATGCCGATTGATCGACTTGGGGCGCTGGCTGAATGAAGAACATCGCCTGCCGATCGAGCCGGAGGATGAGGGGGAGGCGGACGAGATTAGGGATGAATGAAGGATGAGGGGTGCGGGATTCGAGATTCGGGATTCGGGCTGGAGGTCGGAAAGTGAATTGAGAACCAGGTTGGCGTCGTGAGTTGGGCTGAGCCAACGCCGCTGTCCGCTGCAGACTGTTGACCAGCCGGAGTCCCGCAAGCCGTAACCCGCATCGCGCATCCCGTTAGAACAGGACGGATTTCATGGCGAGTGATCGTACCGTCGTTCGCGAAATTGCCTGGCGCGATGTTTTGCCCTGGCTGGTGATTTTCCGCACGTTTCGCCTTGCCAAGTCCATGCCGCTGTTGTTCTTGGCAACCTTGGGCGCGGTGTTCACCCCCGTTGGCTGGCGAATCGGCGAAGCGTTGTTTGTGCCCGCTGAAGTCATCGAAGGAAATCCGGAATTTGCCGGTTCGCTGGAACATCACCGGCAGTGGCCGTTCCAGCGCAGCGCGATGCCGGTCCCCAACGACGGGCGCGTTCCCCGCTCGCTCCAAGAAATCGTTCTCGCGACGCCGAATCCGCTGGAGCCGATCTACCTGCGATTCGTCGACCCGGTGAGCCGTCTGCTGGACGAGCAGTTGACGGTCACCCAAGCCGCCTACTATGCGTTCGGCCTGCTCTGGATGTTGGCCGTGTGGGGGTTTTTCGGCGGGGCCATCACCAGGATCGCGGTGGTGAAATTGGGCCGCGAGGAGCGGATTGGCTTGGGCCAAGCCGTCCGGCACGCGCGGGCCAGATGGGGCGCTTACGTCGGTTCGCCGTTGTTTCCTATCTTTGGGGTCGTCCTGCTCGCTCTGCCCATCTATGGCCTGGGCCTGCTGGCACAATGGGACGGGGGCTTGTTGGCGACCGGCATCGTCTGGATCCTGGCCCTTTTCGGCGGACTGCTTGCTGCCGTGCTGCTGCTGGGGTTGCTGTTCGGCTGGCCGTTGATGTGGGGCGCCATCAGTGCCGAGGAGCGGGGCGACGTGTTCGAGGCGTTCAGCCGCAGCTATTCGTACGCGTTCCAACGGCCACTGCACTACCTGTTCTACGCGGCCTTGGCGACCTTCTACGGGGCCCTGGCGTGGCTGCTGGTGTACCATTTCTCGGAATACACGATTCGCTTTGCCGAGTGGGCCGCTGCCCTGGGGGCCGGTGCGGACCGGTGGGCCGACATCGTGCGGCTTCGAGACGACCCCTCGCTGGGCTCGGGCCTGTCGCGTTACGGCGTGCTGCTGATGGATTTGGGGGCCGGCTTGGTTCGCAGCATCGCGGCTGGGCTCGGGTACAGCCTCTTTTGGTGCCTGGCCGCGGCCGCCTACCTGCTGCTGCGGCGGGATGTCGACCAGACGGAGTTCGACGAGGTATTTGTCGAGAACGAAAGTCAGCGATACCAACTGCCGGAGGCCCGGGAGAGTGAAAAAGTGAAAGAGTCCGAGAGTGAAACAGTCCAAGAGTGAAACAGTCGAAAAGTCGAGGAGGGAAAAAGACGCAGATCAACCACGCGCGGTGTGATTCGCCCGCCCCCCGCCCCCTCGGATTCTTGGACTTTTTCACTTTTCGACTCTTCCACTTTTTCACACTCTACCGTCCCATGATTCACGTCCGGCAACTCACCAAACACTACGGCGATCTGCGGCAAGGGCGGATTGAGGCCCTGGCTGGGATCTCGTTCGATGCGGCCCCCGGCCGGATCTTTGGCCTGCTGGGACCCAACGGGGCCGGCAAGACAACCACGCTGCGGATTCTGAGCACGATGTTGCGGCCGACCAGCGGCACCGCTTCCGTCAACGGCTGCGACGTCGTCGCGCAGCCCGACCTGGTGCGGCGGCAGATCGGTTACGTATCGGCCAGCACGGGCGTTTACGACCGCATGTCCGCGTGGGAAATGGTCGAGCATTTCGGCCGCTTGTACGGCTTGACGACGGAATCGCTGACGCCCCGCATGGGAGACCTGTTTCAGCGGCTCAAGATGGATGAGTTCCGCGACGTGCTGGGCGCCAAGATGTCGACCGGCATGCGGCAGAAGGTGTCCATTGCCCGGGCACTGGTCCACGACCCGCCGGTGCTGATCTTCGACGAGCCCACGCTGGGACTGGACGTGCTGGTCGCCCGCTCGTTGCTGGACACGATCCGGCAGCTTCGCGACCAGGGCAAGTGCGTCATCTTCTCGACGCACATCATGCGCGAAGCCGAGCGGCTGTGCGACCACATCGCCATCATTTCGCGGGGACGAATCCTCGATGCCGGAACCCTGCCCGAACTCTGCGACCGGCACGACGAACACGACCTCGAAGAGCTGTTCTTCCGGCTGATCGAACGGGCGGAGACCTCCGAGAGGGCGCAAAGGACTTTTGGGGAACACTAATCCGCAGTAAAAGGCGCTGATTCTCCAGATTAGCGTGGATTAGCGAAGATTAGCGTTCCTTAGAACAGAGGACACCGATGTCTGGGGAGAACATCCGTCTGATTTGGTTTCGCGAGGTCCGCGATCAGTTGCGGGACCGGCGGACGGTGTTCATGATCGCCGTGCTGCCGCTGCTGCTGTATCCGCTGTTGGGGATGCTGTTTTTGCAGATGACCCAGTTCATGCGCCAGCAGCCGACGCGGGTTTGGGTCGTAGGGGCGGCGCAACTGGCCGTCGAGCCGGCCCTGCTCGCCCAAGGCCGCTTTGCTGCCGAGTTCTGCCCGGAGGATGAGGCCCGGCTGCTGCAGGTCACCGTCCAGGAGTCGCCCCTGGAGCGAAATGGCGAGGAGGCGTTCCTGGAAACGGCCCGCCGGGAGATTCGCCGCGACGGCTACGACGCCGTCGTCCTTTTTCCCGAGGATTTCTCAGCGCGGCTGGCGGAACGGTGGCCGGCGGCCCGTGCTTTGGCGACGCGCGTCCGCGACGCGGGGGGCGTCGATCTGCCATCCGTGCCCCAGCCGGAGATCATTTTCGACCAGGCCGGCGATGCCTCCCGCATCGCGGCCGATCGCGTCGAGCGCGTGCTGAGACGATGGCGCGAAGCGGTCGTGCGCCGCCTGTTGGAATCGCGGGGCGTGTCGCCTGCGGTCGTGAAGCCGTTCGAGACCGTGCGGACGGATGTGTCCGAGGAAATCGGGCGCCGCGCGGCCGTGTGGTCGCGCATCCTGCCGTTTGTGCTGGTCGTGTGGGCCTTGACCGGCGCTTTCTATCCGGCGATCGACTTGTGCGCCGGCGAGAAAGAGCGCGGAACGTTGGAGACGTTGCTGTGCAGTCCTGCCACGCGCAGCGAGATTGTGGGCGGCAAGCTGCTGACGGTGATGACCTTCAGCGTGGCCACCGCGTATTTGAATCTGTTCAGCCTGGGCGCGACCGGCGTGTTCATCATCCGGCAGCTGGGGACGGCAGCCGAAACGGGCATGCGGCTGGACCTCGGCGCCCCGCCGGTGTCGGCTCTGATCTGGCTGTTGCTGGCGGCGTGGCCTGTGTCCGCGTTGTTCAGCGCCTTGGCCTTGGCCATCGCAGCGTTTGCGCACAGCGTCAAGGAAGGCCAGTACTACCTGATGCCGCTGATGTTGGTTTCCTTGCCGCTCGTCACGCTGCCGCTGTTGCCGCCGGCGCGGCTGGACTTGGGCACCAGCCTGGTTCCCGTCACCGGCCTGGTGCTGTGGCTGCGGCAGCTGATCGAAGGCCAGTACGGCGACGCGTTGCGGTACGCCGCCCCCGTGGTGACCGTTACGGCCGGCTGCTGTTGGCTCGCCACGCGTTGGGCGGTGAGGCAGTTCCAGACCGAGTCGGTGCTGTTCCGCGAGGGCGAGCGAGTGGGCCTGCGGTTGTGGCTGCGGCACATCATTCGGGATCGTGGCGAAACGCCCTCGGTGGCCGAAGCCCTGCTGTGCGGGTTGCTGATCCTGCTGGCGACCTTCTTCGCCGGACTCCGCCCCATCCGCCTGGAGGTTTGGAACGACTTTGTCCGGATCGTGGCAACGACCCAGTTGGGACTGGTCGCCGGCCCCGCCCTGATCATGACGGTGTTCCTCGTGCGCAGTCCCCGGCAGACCTTGCTGCTGACCGTGCCGCGCGTCTGGACGATGCTCGCGGCGTTTCTCTTGGCCGTGGCCTTGCACCCGCTGGTGCTGCTGTTGGCGCAGGGGATTGCGGCCACTTATCCGCTGAGCGAGGACGCATTGCGACGTTTGGCGGACCTGACCCAAGTCGCACAGCGGGCGGAGGTTTGGCAACTGCTACTGGTCGTCGCGCTGACCCCGGCGATCTGCGAAGAGCTGGCCTTCCGCGGATTTATCCTTTCCGGATTGCGGCACCTCGGCAGTCCGTGGGCGGCGGTGGCCATTTCCAGCCTGTTGTTCGGCGTCGCGCACGGTCTGCTCCAGCAATCGCTGTCCGCCGTGGCGGTGGGTTTCGTGATCGGCTACGTGGCGCTGCAGACCAACAGCCTGTTGCCGGGGGCCATCTTCCACTTCACTCATAACGGCCTGTCCCTTCTGGCGGGCCGCATCACGCCGGAACTGGTCGAGCAGCATCGCTGGCTGGATTGGGTGCTCTACACCACGGGCAGCCAAGTCGTCCCTTGCGCCTACCACTGGCCGGTCCTGATCGCCGGTGGCATCGTGAGTTTGATGCTGCTCCGGGGCCTCAAGAACGGCAACGGCCGAGGCCGCGTTTGAAGAAGCCCGGCATTTTCCGAACAACCGGGCTTCTGAAGATGCGCTCCTTGCAGCGATTCCTGGTCCGCCCGAGTGTCTGCTGAAGGAGCACTTTCGCACGTAGACTTGAATCGTAGGCGTTTGGATCGGCAAATCCGGACCTATTGACACCCTTTGACGCAACCGGGGATGGTTTTGGCGACGAAAGGCGCCCAGAACCCCTATTTTCTCAGGTTAAGATCGTTAGACGGGACCATCCCACCAAGGCTTGGAACTGACGGGCCGGATCGAGCGTCTGATGGTCTTGGACGGGTGCGCGCCTGAACGCCGGTGCTGCGCGCGGAGCGGAGTACAAACAACCGGGAGCCGCGTTTTAGGATGTTGAAGGATGTTTCTGCCTGCCATCCTGGGGCGTGCGTTTCGGCTGCGCGCTTGGTGGTTGCAGGCTCGGATGCGAACAAATTGGATGACAAAATCGTATCGGCTGGTATACTAACGGTTTGAGTCGTTGCGGACGGCGCATTCGGCCGGGTCGTTGGCCGTGCGGCCGTCGTCCGCACGATCGCGGGGTATGACTGCGCCCGTTCCCAATGGAAGTTCTTATTGCCCTTGTTTTTCGTCACTCGGTTTGAAGGATAAGTCTATGTCCATCAGACGATCGAAGTCTGGCACAAGCGTTCAGTGCGGTGGTTCTCGGCGTCGGCGCGACACGCGGCGGAAGGAGTTTTGCCGCAAGATGACGCGGCAGATGACGTTTGAATCGCTCGAGCAGCGACAACTCTTGGCCACGGGGCCAGAGCTTGTGACCGTGCTTCCCAACGCAGGCTCCTTCCTTCTCGACGGGGACTTGCGGACGGAGGCTCCTAGCGAGTTGACGCTCCGCTTCAGCCCTGGGCAGGCGATTGACACGAACACGCTGGGCGGCATTGTCATCACCCGTGCGGGAGGCGACGGCGATTTTGAGGGCGGTCGCGTCTACTCGGACTTCGGCACCAACGGCGCAGCGGTGATCGAGTTTGAGGCTTTGCGCCTGGGCGCCGGAGGCAACGGCATCCGCTTGGAGTTCAGCAAGTCGGATCTTGACCCCGGCGGGCTGCCGACGGTTTCGGCGACCGTGGGGACCAAGGTGATCGGCGTCACGTTGAATTCGAATGCGACGACTCCGACCACGGCTCAGGGACTGGTGGACGCCATCAACCGCGATGCCAACGCCGCGGCGCTGGTGCGGGCGTCGTTGCGTTCGGGCAGCGAAACGACCGTCATTGGGAGCGAGGCCCTGGGGCTCAGTTATTCGCCCTTGACGACCGGCGGGGTGAACGCCGCGTTCGCCTCCACCAATTTCAATGTCGCGCCAACGCCGCTGGAAGTCCTGTTTACGGCGGTCAATGCAGGCGCGGCCGGCAACGGACTCACTGTGGCGTTCCGCAAGGCCGATCTGGGCTCGACGGGAAATCCGACGGTGGCCGTCAGCGCCCCGGCCACCAACCCGCCCTCGCCGGCCACGGTCACCGTGACCCTGAACACCAACCCCGGAAATCGCACCACGGCTCAGCGGCTGGTAGACGCGGTCAATGCCAGCTCGGCGGCGAACGCCCATGTGCGGGCGAGCATCCCGGTGGGCAACCCGGGCACGGACATCGCTTCTCCCAAAGTCATCAATCCCCTCGTCCTGGGCGGGGCGGACGACGTGCTGGTGCCCGCAGGCTACCTGGCCCGCAACGGGAACAACGTCAACGAAGTCATATACCGGTTTGCCGAACCGCTGCCCAACGACCTGTACCGCATCGAAGTCCTGGGAACCGGCCCGGGCACCGTCTTGCGCAACGAGGCGGGCGAGGCCTTCAACGACGGCGCCGACGACCGCCTGACGTTCACGATCGACCTGGGCCCCCAGGTCACGGCCGTCGTGCCGCAACCGGTGTTGCGCGACCTCGTCATCAGCGTGGGCAGCGTGGCCAACCTCCGCGACGGGGACCGGATCGTATTGACCTCGGGCGGCACGCAAATCGTGCTGGAGCTGGACGACAACGCGATCAACGACGGGGTTCTGCTAGGGAACGTGGAGGTCGCTTACTCTGCCACCGATCCTGCCGCCACGATCGCCTCGCGGATCATGACGGCGATTGCCGGCTCGGGGCTGGACGCGGGCGCCAGTTGGTCGGGCAGCAGCCAGGTCACCGTTGCCGGCAACGCTTATGCGCCCACCGCCAGGCTGGTGACGAGTCTGACCGGCGGCCTCACCCTGGCCGAAGGCGGTCTGACCCAGCGGGCCGACGTGGTGACGGTCTACTTCAACGCGGATACGCTCAGCGCCGCAAGCGCCCAGAATCCGGCCTACTATCATTTGATCGACACCGCCAGCGGCATAGTTCGCATTCCGCAGACCGTGACGTACGACAGCGTGCGCCAGACGGCCAAGCTGCAATTCGCGGCGCCGCTGCTCACGGCCACGTATCGGCTGCAGGTGGGCGTCTCGCAGGAACCGGACGACTCGCGAGCCGACGCAGTCCGCTTGGGCACGTTGTACAGCACCACCGGATACAGCACCACGGCCTACCTGGGCGACACGGCCGCGGGACAGGGCGACGTGGACATGTACCGGTTCGAACTGCCCGCTTTGGCCAACATCACCGTCACGGCGTTGCCGGCCGACTCGCTGAACACCTCGATCCGGCTGCTGGACGCGGGCGGCGCGCTGGTGGCTGCCAACTTGACCAATGGCGGGGCCGGCGCGCTCGACACGTTGACAACCACGGCCCCTGTCGCGGCGGGCACGTACTACGCCGAGATCACCAGCAATGGCGGGGCCGGCGGCACGGGCTCGTATCGGGTGACCATCGGCACAACGGCGACGTTGAACCTGGCGAACGACAACAACAGCTCGTACGCCACGGCCACCGACGTCGGCGTGCTGGGTGCGGCCGGCCAGAACATCAGCGCCGCGATCGAGCGGCAGACAGGGGTGCCCCGGCCGCCAATGCGGGGCGGCGAGGACGAACCGGGGCACCGCAACATCACGGTCGAGACCCACGGGGCCGGCAGCGGGACCGATGCCAGCCCGCCAGGGCCGATCCACGTCAGCTACTACAACTTTGCCGATTACTACGGCAACGATCCGCAGGGCAATCGGCTGTACAACCAGATCACCGAGGGCCAGAAGCAGCTGGCGCGGGCGATTTTCGAGACCCTCAGCCACTATGCGGGGATTCAATTTATCGAAACCGCCAATCAAGGCATGCACATCGTGACGGGCGACATCCGCGCCGTCGCGCCTACGTACCCTGTCGATGCCGTGCCCGGCATTGCGGGCGGCGGCAAGATCATTATGAACGCCCTCAACCACGCCAACGACAATGCCTGGATGGGGGGCTGGATGAACACGGCCCTGCACGAAATTGGGCACGCAGTCGGTTTGGGCCACGATTACGATCTGGCGGCCGTCATGGGCGGCGGCAATTTGGCCGAGACGTCCTGGAGCGATTACGACCTGGACCATCTCCGCCGCCTCCACCCGCCCTACGCGACCGACATCGACCTGTACAAGTTCAAGGTAACGGCGCCCGGATACTTTACGGCCGACGTGACGGCCGAGCGGCGGCAGCCCGACGCCAGCCAGTTGGACGCGGCGTTGACCCTGTTTCGCGACCCGTACGCGACCGCGACTTCGGACTTCGGCAGCGGCGGCGCGGCGCGGCTGCAGTTCACGGCCGCCAATCCGGGCGTGTTCGGCAACGATGTCCGCGTGCTGGTCCAAAAGGCGGATCTCGGCGCCCCTGGGGCGCCGACCGTGGCTGTCAGCGGGCATACCATCACGCTGACGCTGAACACCAATTCCGGCAGCCGCAGCCAGGCCCAGGACGTAATCGCGGCCATCACAGGCAACGCCGCGGCCCGCCGACTGGTGACGGTCGCGCAGCTGTCGGGCTCGGGCACGGCCGACGTGACCGGCATTCTCGCGGGCACGACGCTGGCCCTGGGCGGCGGCAATCGCGAGATCATCGCCCAGAACGACGACTACAACGGCGACGACCCGTTTGTGGGCATCGAGTTGCAGCCCGGCACGTACTATCTGGGCGTAACGGCCAAGGGGAACACGAGTTACGACCCGACGGCGTCCGACACGGGCTATGGCGGTCAATCGGACGGCTCGT
>Ga0302238_1002290_pt1 | contig 13638 bp, 13 predicted proteins | sample AAG_UR_Asn_MG_FD_193527 | JGI IMG/M metagenome (GOLD analysis project Ga0302238, IMG submission 193527) | Enriched activated sludge microbial communities from anaerobic digester in WTTP, New Holstein, Wisconsin, United States - AAG_UR_Asn | ecosystem: Engineered > Bioreactor > Anaerobic >...
GAAAGGTCGTCCTGGTAACGGGGCACCTGTCGGAGATGTACGATGAGCTGGCCGCCCGGAACGGGAACCTCATCCGGACCGTGAAAAACGAGGTCTACGCCGATTCGGGAAGCGGCTACTCCCTGTACCTGGCGGAAAAGGCCCTGGAACCGGGGGAGGGGTTCTTTCTCCTGGAGTCGGACCTGATCTACGAGGCTCGGGCCCTGGAGATCCTCCGGGACGACCCCCGACGGGACCTGATCCTCCTCTCCGGCCGGACCGGATCGGGGGACGAGGTCTATGTGGAAACCCGGGGAGAGGATCTTGTGGCCATGGCCAAGGACAAGGCCGCCCTGGGCCCGGAAATCCGGGGGGAACTGGTGGGCCTGAGCAAGATCTCCGGGGAGCTTTTCGCCGCTTACCGCAGAACCGCGGAAGCCCTCTTTCAGACCAGTCTGAAGGTGGAGTACGAAGCGGCCCTCACCCAAACGGCCAAAGAACGCTCCATTCCCTGCCGCCTTGTTCCCGACCTGGCCTGGGCGGAGATCGACGACGAGAACCACCTGGCCCGGGCCCGGGGAATATACGACAAAACTAAGTGATATACTCTTAAGAAGGAAGCTCCGGGGGCTTAGGGGTCTTTTTCCTGAAACGACCCAGAATCCATGATGTAAGAATCGAAAAGGGCTCCAGTCTGGTAAGCCGGGAGACGCAAACGTAGACCCCGACACCTGAAACAACCATCAGGCCCAGCCGCAAAACGATGGGAAGGGGGGCAAGCTGCCCCTTCAGGAACCAGAGAAAAAGCGCGAAGGGCACATTGGCAAGGACGATGCGGACCAAGGGCCTTATGTTTATCGCCTCCAGAATCGTTTTTCTGTCCGCCGCAAAGAGCATGAACATCAATAGTATATGGGTGGCGGTGGAAGAGAAGGCCGAACCGTTCTGCCGGAACAGGGGAATTGTCAGATAGTTTATCGAAACAGATAAAGCCAGAGAAATAAAAGTGATGAGGAGAATAGCTTTCTCTTTGTGTCCGACGTAGAGAATTTGCGAGAAGAAACGTCCGATACTCATGAAAACAAGTTGCAGGGCTAGAATTTTCATGGATAGAATGGCGGGCCGGAACCGGGCTCCAGCGAAAAGAATGATCAGGTCATCGGAAATTAGAATTATGCCAATGGTCGCGGGGAGGGCTAAATAGAGTGCCATACCCAGGCTCTTTCGGATTATTTCCTGGAATCGGAGATGGTTTCCTTCTTCCAGAACAAAGGCCAGGCGAGGGGTTATTACATCATTAATTGATACTACAAGGCTTAGAGCAATACGGATGAGCCGGCCCGCCACATTGTAAAGACCAACCGAGTACTTATCGTCGTTTATCATAAGTCCCAGCATAATGGTGTCGATGCTCGCATAAAACGTATTGGAAAGAATTAAAAGAGCGCTGGGCAGCAGGTTGAAAAAATGCTTTTTCAATTCGAGGTTTTTAAATCGGAATGAGACAAAACGAAAGCTGTAAAAAAAGTTCAGAAAACAAGTCGCCAAAGTGCTGAGTGCCCAAATGGCACCGTAACGGATATAGTGATCTTTTTCATGAATGACAAGAAAAATCAGGCTGATGGAGGCAAGGCGAATTATGAGGTTCCTGATTGTGATGTAACGGTAATTTTCGATTCCCTGGTAAAACCACTCGATGCGAGCCCAGTTGAAGAAGATGCCAAACGCAAAAACCCAGTGCAAAGCGGGCTCTGCTGCCACTTTAGGGAAAAAATACGGTAAGAGGGAATAGATCAGGAGGGCCGCTATTGAAAGAATAAGGCTCAAAGCCAAAAGATCACTGAAGTTTTTATCCAGTTTTCCAGGTATAGTTCTGCTTTTACTGATTTCTCTGACAGCGTAAAGAGGAATGCCGAGTAGTGAAAAGGTTGCAAAATATTCGGCCAGGGTCTGGGCGTAGGAGACCTTTCCCAATCCGGCGGGACCCAGGATACGACTGACGTAGGGATAGGTGATAAGGGGAAAGATCAGTCTTATGATCTGATACGCGCTATTGTAAAAGGCGTTTTTCTTTAAAACCGACATATAACAAAAGGTTTATACCATTTTTACCTGGTTCGAGGAAGTTAGAACTTTTACTTATTAAATCTGTATGATAGAATCTTTTAGACTCATTCCGATAATTTTAGAATATTAAGGACGATATTCATGTCCCTTTTATACATTGACCCGTGAACGGGGCAGGATTTCTGCCCGGACTTAGTCTTCGCTATTGGAAAGGAGGAGGGAACCCACATGAAAGGCATAATCCTGGCCGGCGGTTCCGGCACGAGACTCTACCCGGTTACCCTGCCGGTCTGCAAACAGCTCCTTCCCATTTACGACAAGCCCATGATCTATTACCCCCTTTCCGTCCTTCTCCTGGCGGGGATACGGGAAATCCTGATCATCTCCACTCCCCAGGATACGCCGCGTTTCGAGAGTCTTCTGGGAGACGGAAGAAGCCTGGGGGTAAATCTGAGGTATGCCGCCCAGGCGAAGCCCGAGGGCATCGCCCAGGCCTTTCTGATCGGAGAGTCCTTCATCGGTAAAGACAGTGTCTGCCTGATTTTAGGAGACAATATATTCTACGGAGACGGTTTGGGAGCTATCTTGAAGAACGCTGTCCGTGCGGTGGAAACCTCCGGCGGGGGTTTTGTGTTCGGTTATTTCGTAAAGGACCCCGAACATTTCGGCGTGGTGGATTTTGACGGGCAGGGCCGGGTCCTCAGCATCGAGGAGAAGCCCCGGGAACCCCGGTCGAATTACGCCGTGGTGGGCCTGTATTTTTACGACAACAATGTGCTGAACATCGCGAAAACCATTAAACCCTCCGCCCGGGGGGAGCTGGAAATAACCACGGTGAACCAGGAGTACCTCCGGAGGGGGGAGCTCTCCGTGGAGCTTCTGGGCCGGGGCTATGCCTGGCTCGATACGGGAACCCACGAAAGCCTCCTGGAGGCGGGTAATTTTGTGAAAATAATCGAAGCCCGACAGGGTTACAAGATCGGCTGCATCGAGGAAATCGCCTACCGGAATGGCTGGATCGGCAGGGAAGATCTATTGAAGCTGGCTGACAGCTTGAACAAAAATGATTATGGGTCCTACCTCAAAACCATCGCGGAGGAGAAAAGACAGACCCTGTGCTAATTTGTCAGTTCTCAGATTCAAAACTGTTTTTTCAGAGGGAAGAATGAGGATACTGAAAAACATTCTCGTTACCGGAGGGGCCGGGTTCATCGGTTCCAATTTTATCAGATTTCTTCTGGCCCAGTCGGATTTCTCCGGAAGAATCGTCAACCTTGACCTTCTGACCTATGCGGGAAATATGGAAAGTCTGGACGATGTCCAGCAGTTCCACGGTGGGAGCAGGTACTTTTTTGAACAGGGCGACATCTGCGACGGGAAGAGAGTGAAAGAAATTTTCTCTGCCTACGACATCGATACGGTGGTTCACCTGGCAGCGGAATCCCATGTGGATCGTTCCTTGCATGGACCCGAAGCCTTTGTTCGGACCAATGTGATGGGGACCATCGTTCTTCTCATGGCAGCCCAGAATTTCTGGAAAGAAAGAGAAGGAACACTGTTTCATCATGTCAGCACCGACGAAGTCTTCGGTTCCCTGGGGAATGAGGGCTCTTTTTATGAAAACACTCCATATGATCCCAGAAACCCTTATTCAGCCACCAAGGCGGGAAGCGATCATCTGGTAAGATCCTTTTACCACAGCTACGGTTTTCCTGTCACCTTGAGCAACTGCTCCAACAATTACGGTCCCTATCAGTTCCCGGAAAAACTGATTCCCCTTATGATCCTGAACATGATTGAGGGGAAGCCCCTTCCGGTATACGGAGATGGTAAAAACATTCGGGACTGGCTCTATGTGGAAGATCACGCGTCGGGAATTTGGACGGTGGTGCGGAAGGGAAAATTGGGAGAGTCTTACAACATCGGCGGCGAAAACGAATGGGAAAACATCCGTCTCATCCGAAGATTGGCCCGGCTTGTGGCAGATAAAACCGGAAAATCTCCGGTGGAGTACGAGGACCTCATTACCTATGTCCGTGACAGGCCGGGACATGACCGGAGGTATGCCATCAATTGTGAAAAAATTAAGGACGAACTGGGCTGGAGACAGAGTCTGGACTTTGATAAAGGCCTCTCCCAGACTGTGGATTGGTATCTGAACAACCCCTCGTGGATAAGTCGGGTTAGAAGCGGCGAATATAAAAACTGGTTGGACAGGAATTACAGGAATCGGTAAAAGGAATGAAAAAATTCGGACTTGTGGAATGGAAAAAGCATGGCGATAACCGGGGAGGGCTTGTTGCCATTGAAGGTGGTTCGGATATTCCTTTCGACATTCGGAGAATTTTTTACATGGACGGAATGGAGCGGGATACGGTGCGGGCAAAGCATGCGAACCGTTTTTCCCGGCTAGTCCTGGTTCCCGTGGCGGGGTCCTGCAAGGTGCTGGTGGACGACGGTACGGAGAGAGAAGTATTTGATCTCACGAAGAACAGTGCCGGACTTCTATGTGAATCCATGACCTGGAAAGAGATCTTTGATTTTTCTCCTGATTGTGTTCTCCTGGGAATCAGTGACAATATCTATGATCCCGAAGAATACATATCAGACTATGCTTCATTCAGAAATGAAGTGAATAAGGATTGACCAGGTATTGAGCTGAATGGAGCACTGCCGAATATCGGGGGCGGGGAGATGGAAATACGATGATCGAATATGAAAACCTGCGGGAACTGAACAGGCCCTTTTTCGAGGATTATAAAAAGGCCCTTTCGGGAGTCCTGGAAGCGGGCTGGTTTATCCTGGGCTCCAATGTGGAGTCTTTCGAAAAGGAGTTTGCCGCGTATCTGGGATCCCGCTACTGTGTGGGTGTGGCTTCCGGACTGGACGCCCTCATTCTGGCCTTGAAGGCCCTCCATCTGGAAGAGGGAAGCGAGGTCATTGTTCCCTCCAACACCTACATAGCCACCATACTGGCCATCGTCCAGAACGGTCTGAAACCGGTTCTGGTGGAACCCGATATAGGCACCTACAATATCGATCCCGCCCGTATCGAGGAGAAGATCAGCCCCAAAACTCGGGCCCTCCTCATCGTGCATCTCTACGGCAAGTCCTGCCACATGGATCCGATCATGAGTATCTGTGAAAAGCACGATCTCCGGCTGGTGGAGGACTGCGCCCAGTCCCACGGGGCGACCTACAAGAGGAAGATGACCGGGACCTTCGGCGACTTCGGGGCCTTCAGCTTCTATCCCACAAAGAACCTGGGTGCCCTGGGGGATGCGGGGGCCATCACCACGGACAATCCCGCCTATGCCGAGGAGATTCGGGTTCTCAGGAACTACGGATCCCGGGTCAAATACTACAACGAGCTGGTGGGCTATAATTCCCGGCTGGACGAGGTTCAGGCCGCCTTCCTCCGGGTGAAGCTGGCAAGACTGGATGAGATCAACGCCCACAAGAGAAAACTGGCAGAAGTGTACCTGTCCGGTCTGAAGGACGATTTTATCAAGCCTCTGGTCCAGGACGGCTTTTTCGATGTGTACCACATATTCAATATCCGTCATGAAAAACGGGATGAACTCAGGTCCTATCTTCTGGAGAAGGGTGTTAAATCCGACATTCACTACCCGGTGTCCCCCAACAGGCAGAAGGCCATGAAGGGAATAATCGACGGCTTTGACTGCCCCATTTCGGAGGAAATTCACCGCACAACCCTGAGCCTTCCCATCTCCTATTTCCACACCCCTCAGGACCTGGAAAGGGTCGTTGCGGTGATGAACTCATTTTAGGCGGTAAAATAGGAATGAAACTCTCGATTTGCATTCCCGTCTATAACGGGGCGAAAACCATACAGGATCTGGTGGAAAAGGCCGGACGGGAACTGAAGGACTATGACCTGGAATTCGTTCTGGTCAACGACGGGAGCAGGGACGAAAGCGATGCGGTCTGTTCCAGGCTGGCGAAAGACAATGCCGATGTCCGCTATATAAATCTGCGGCGCAACTTCGGGGAGCATAACGCCGTGATGTGCGCCCTGAACCATGTCACCGGAGACTACGCGGCCGTCATCGACGACGATTTTCAGAATCCGCCGGAAGAGATCCGCAAGCTCGTCCAGGAGGCGGAAAAGGGCTACGATGTGGTGTACTCGAAATATCATCATAAAAAGCACCACTTCTTCCGCAATCTGGGAAGCCGGTTCAATGATCTCATGGCTACCTGGCTGCTGGAGAAACCACGGGACCTTTATCTGAGCAGTTTCAAGCTTATCCGGCGGGAGGTCATCGACGAGATCGTCACATACCGGGGGCCCTTTCCCTACATCGATGGTCTCCTGCTTCGGGTTACCGACAGTATCTCGTCGGTCTTCGTGGAGCATCAGGCCCGAAAAGAAGGGAAATCCAATTATACTCTCAAGAAACTGGTGAGCCTCTGGCTCAACATGTTCATCAATTTTTCCATCAAGCCCCTGAGACTGGTGACCTTCGCGGGACTTATTACCGGGTTGGTTTGTGTTGGTCTTGGACTTTTCTTCCTCATCGAACGGCTGTTAAACTCGGAGAGTTCGCCCAGCGGCTGGGCTTCCCTGGCGGTGATCCTCCTTTTTACCGCCAGCGTTCAGATGGTTTCCCTGGGTGTGGCCGGGGAATACATCGGCAAGCATTACCTGGACAGGAACGGTACTCCCCAGTGGGTGGTGAAAAAAAAGCATTTCTGAGAGAGATCCTCTCCTTCAACATCGTCGGCGGATTGAACACGGCGATAACCTACGGCATCTATTCGCTCCTCGTCGCCTTGGGCCTGGATTACCGCCTCGCTCTGGTCCTGGAATACTGCTTTGGAACGGCGTTCAGCTTTTTCATGAACCGCCGGTACACCTTCCGGCATGAAGGTTCTGTGACCTTGCGAAGTGTTTTTTCCATGATTGCCTCCTACGCGGGGGTTTTGGCTCTGAACTTTTTCCTTCTCGTTCTTCTGGTGGAGAACTGGGGCGTGGACAAGTATCTGGGCCAATTTATCGCACTGTCCATTTCGGTTGCTGTGTCTTTTTTTGCACAGAAATTCATCGTGTTCAGGAAGACCGGAAAATGAAACCGGTCGGTTCCGAAAAAACGATAGTCGCGGGTTCCGCGTTCCTCCTTGTCGTTCTTCCCCTGGCGCTCATGTTCCAGGGCATGGACATGACCGACACGGGATGGGTGCTGGCCAGCAACCAAAATTTTTTCTCCGCCCCCGAGTCTGTATCCTACTGGTTCCACCTCTGGTTTGGAAATTTTCTGGGGGGTATCTGGTATCATCTTTTCGGTTCCTGGGGCCTTCTGTCCTTTCGTTTCGCCGCGGTGCTGATTTTCTGGCTGACCGCCTTCCTGACCCACCGGGTGTTTGGGGATTTGGTGCGTCCCTCCCTTCTTTTTACTGCCCTCCTTATGGGCATGGTTTTTCATTTCGGCGGAAAGATCACCATCATCCACTATAACAATGTGGGGACCCTGTTTCTGATCCTGGGGGCCTTCCTTCTCCTCCGGTGGGTGAGGACCGAGAAAGCCCGGGAGCTGGCCTTTTCCGGTGCGGTTTTCTCTCTGGCTGCTTTTACCCGTCTGCCGAATCTGGCGGCGGTTCTCTTCGGTCTTGTTGTGGTCCTTGCGGGCCGTCTTCAGGGCAGACGGGGCCGGGCTATTCTTCGGGACCTGAGGGTTTTTTTTGGCGGCTTTCTCCTGGCTGCCGTACTGGTTCTTTTATTGATGAAGAGTCTCGGCCACCTGGGGCTTTATGTCCAGGCGGTGAAGGAGCTTTTTTCGGGAAGCGCCGAGGAGCTTTCCCATTACGGTTCCAACACCATGGAGAAGAAGTTCTTTGTCGATCTGGGACGGGCTATTTTTGCCGCTTTTTCCGGTCTGCTCCTCCTGCATGTTTTCCGAAAGGTCCTTACCCGTTTTGGCGGAGCCCGGATTCTTGGAGCCGGCGCAGCTCTCATCACCATCTTGGCTGTGGCTTTGTCCTGGCGTTTTCTCTACGGGGAGGCCATGCCGGTGGTCTACCTGGGGGTGGGGCTGTCCTTCATCACAACGGCGATTTTATTGCTCCTTCCCGACACTGACCGGGGCTTTACCAAGTCCGCGGCGGCTTCATCGGCCATCATTCTCCTGGTGCTGACGGTGGGTTCGGATACGGGGATGAAGGTGGCCTCCTATGGCCTTATTTTCGCCTTCCCTCTTGTTCTTCGATTCTGGCTCGACGGGCCGGATATCCGGGCTTTCCTTCGGCAGGAATCTTTCCAGACCGACGCGCAGGATTCGGGGCTTTCCCTGGAACGCAGTGATCGGCGGGGGATCTTTATTCTGCTTCTTCTCCTTTATGCGGGCTTTTCCGTTCCCTTCCTGTACCGGGGAACCTACCGTGATTCTTCTCTCAGACATAAAATGGCCTACTCCATAGAACATCCTCTCCTGCGGGGAATTCTCACCACCGAAGCCCGTGCCCGGGCCGTCTCGGAAGCTCTCCGGGAACTTGACAACCGGGTCCAACCCGGAGACGAACTCCTGGCTTTCGAGAGCATCCCCATGATTCATTTCCTTACCCGAACCAGACCCTATCTGCACAACAGCTGGCCCATGCTCTATCTGCCCTCGGAGTTTGAAAGAAATCTGAAGAAGGCCGAATCCCGGGAGGTCCCCCTACCGCCGGTTATTCTCGCAAGGACCCAGACGAGAAGCGGCTCCTGGCCCAACAGTGGAGCGGTGAGCAGGACGGAAACAGCGGTCCGGGACCGGGCCATCCTCGAGGGTTTTCTGCAGAAACACCGTTACCGGGAGGTCTGGGAAAATGGAGCGTTTCGGATTCTGATGCCTGATATGTAAAACGGAGCCGGTCCATATCGTCCGTTTTGTACTTTTTCAGTCTTTCAACAGCCCCTCATACACCCCCATCACCTTCCGGGCGCTCTCGTCCCAGTCGAAGAGGGGAAGGCGCCGGAAGCCTGCCTCCACCAGCCGGGCCCGCAGTTCCGGGTCTCCCGTAACCTGCGCCATGGCCTCCGCCAGCTCCTCGGGGTCCCGGGGGTTCTGCAGAATCAGGGCGGCGTCGCCCACCACCTCGGGGACGGCGAAGACATTGGAGGTGATGACGGGGCAGCCGCAGGCCATGGCCTCCACATTGGGCATGCCGAAGCCCTCCGCCAGGGAGGGAAAGACGAAGGCCGCCGCGGCGTTGTACAGTTCCACCGCGTCCTGGGTGCTCAGAAAGCCCGCCAGAACAACCCGGCCGTCCAGGCCCTCCCGGCGGATGAAGTCCAGTACCTTGGGGTCGTCCCATCCCTTCCCGCCGATGACGAGCGTGAAGGGTTTCTCCTCCCCGGCTGCTGTGGCCCGGTTTGAGAATATCTTGAAGGCCCGCAGCAGGGTCCAGGGGTTTTTCCGTTCCGAGAAGCGGCTTATGTGGAAGATGAAGGGGCCCCTTACCCCCAGCCGGGCGGGGGCCCGGATCTCCGCCGGGTCCAGAACCCGGTAGGCGGAGCTGAAGCCGTTGTAGCAGACGGTGATGTTTTCCGGCTTAACCCGGTAGCGCTTTACGAAAAAGTCCTTGCTGGTCTGAGACACAGTGATGATGTGGTGCATCCTCCGGGCGTAGACGGGAACCAGAAACCTCTCGTGGGCCATCTCGACGGCTCCGTAATACTCCGGCACCAGGAGCTGCTCCGCCCCGTGGATGGTGGCCACCCTTTTGGCGGGCAGGCCCCAGACGGGGGAGTAAAAGGTGAGGGGGGTGTGGTGGAGGATGTGGAAGGGGCGCTTCCGCAGAACCCGGGCGGCCGCCAGGGGAGAGCGGGGGATGATGAGTTCCTCCACCTCCCGGTAGATGGGGTTTTCGCTGGGTTTGTAATGGATGAAGACGAAGCGGAAGCGCCGGTTCATGGCCACCACCCGCTTCATGATCTCGTTCAGGTGGTGCCCGCTGCCGCTGGTCCAGTTGTCCAGCTGCTTGGAAAAAACCCCGATGACGGGCCTGTCGTTGTGCTTCCCCATGGGGATACTGTAGTATGAAAAAAACCAGCGGACAAGGGAGATCATGAGAGACATCACGGTACTGTCGCTTTTCGACCGCATCGCCTGCTTCCACACTTTGAAGCCCTTTCTTTTTTCCCCCCATTCCCGGCGCTTTCGCTTTACCGACTCGGCGGAATACTGTTTAACGAAGGACCGGAACCGGGTCCTTATCCTGGTGCGCCTCTTCCTGAAGCCCGACCGGGTGGACCTGGACCTTTTACGGAAGCTGCGGGACAAGTACGAGAGGCTGGTCTACTTCCACGACGACGCCGGAGGGGGCATTCCCCGCCTGGAGGTCCTGCCCTTCGTGGACCTCCTGTACCACAAGGCCCTGTTCCGGGACCGGAACCTCTACACCCGGCGGCTCTACGGCAAGGAGCTTTTCTCCGACTATTACCACGAAAAGTACGGGATCGCGGATCAGGAAAACCGGGAGCGGGCGGTCATCACCGATCCGGCGGACTTCGCCAAGCTGCGGCTGTCCTGGAACATCGGCATCGGGGACTTCCCCAAGAGGACCCTCCACCAGCGGGCGGCGGTGGCTCTGGCCCGGACCCTGGGCCTCTGGTGGGTTAGGCCCTTCTACAATCCCGAGCGTCTGCTCGAGGACCCGGTGGGGGCGAACCCGGGGACCCTGCCCATCCACGCCCGGCTGGGCCTCATCTCCCGGCCCTCCATCGGCTTCCACCGGGAACTCATTTTAAAGAAGATCGCCGGGAACCCCCATTTTCTCCAGGGGGAGGTTCCTCAGAAGCAGTACAACCGGGAGCTGGCGGCGTCGAAGATCGTTCTTTCCCCCTTCGGCTGGGGGGAGCTCTGCTTCCGGGATTACGAGGCGGTGCGCAGCGGCGCTCTTCTTCTGAAGCCGGACATGTCCCATCTGGAGACCTGGCCCGATGTTTTTGTCCCCGGCGAGACCTATGTCCCCTTCTCCTGGGACGGGGATGACCTGGTGGAAAAGGGGGAAGGGTACCTGGCGGACGACGGGGAACGAAAGCGCATCGCCCGGAACGCCTGGGAGGCCTACCGGACGCAGCTCCTGGGACTGGAGGAAAGGTTCGAATCCATCCTGGGGGAGATCGAAGGAGGACGGCCCTGATGGACAAAAAAAACTATTCCTTAAAAGAGATCCGGGCATCCCTGACGGAGGAGAAGCGCCGGGCCGACGGCTTCTGGACCCGCTTCGTTCTCCGCCCCTTGTCCTACCCTGCCGCCTGGCTGGCCCTGCGGCTGGGCCTCTCCGCCAACGCCGTCTCCTACCTCTCCGCCCTGGCGGCCCTGGTGGGGGGTGTCCTCCTGGCGACGGGGAGCAAGGCCCTGATGATCACCGGGGCCCTTCTCCTCAATCTCTTCGCCGTTCTGGACTGCGCCGACGGCAACATCGCCCGGGTGAAGGGAACCGCCGGCCCCTGGGGGGGCTGGGCCGACGCCCTGGGGGGCTACGCCGCCTATCTGGCGGCCCTCCTGGGTTCGGGGATGGCCTCCGAGTTTCTGGCGGGGAACAGCATCCCCGGACTGCCGGGTCTTTCCCTGCCCTGGGCTGCCGGGGGCTGGGCCCTTCTGGGGGGCCTCGCCGCGGGGGCCAACCAGCTCATGCGCCTGGCCTACCAGGGCTACCGGAATGTCCTGGGGGAGGCTGCCCGGGAGGAGATCGCCGGGGAGAAAAAGCTCAGCGAGAACCTGGGGGTTACGGGGATCCTGATGCCCGCCATCCTGATAGGAGTTCTTACCGGCTGTCTTCCCTGGGTCACCGCCTTCTATGCGGCCCTCTACACCGGAGGCTGCGCCGTTACCCTCGTCAAGCTGGTGATGAAGGTGGAGAAATTTTAACGCCTCGCGTTAAAATTGTCAAACAGGAGCGCTGCAGTATGACAACCTCAACCAGAAACGCCGAAAAGAAGTGCCGGAAAGACTAGGAAAATGTCAGTTCAGGGCGTAATCACAATTAAAAAAAGACGTATATTTTTTAGTTGATGTACGTACGTATTATCGATTATACTGGTATGGGAGGTGAAAAGTGGAAATTTCGGCCACCGAATTCAGACAGAATCTTTACAGACTTCTCGACCAGGTTGCGGAAGGCCGGGGAGAGGTGCTGATCAACAGAAAAGGAAAGAAAATCCGACTGGTTGTGGAAGGATCGAAAAAACGGAGCGACCGCCTGATCCCCCACGACACACTTATAGGGGATCCCCGGGATCTACTGGATCCCGACTTCTTCAAGACTCCCTGGGAGTGGAAGGAGGAGCGGAATCTTGAAGGTCTTTCTTGACACCAATGCGGTTATTTTTATTCATCTGGGAGAAAAGCGGTACTTGTCTGAGAGGGCTCTTGAGACCTTTGATGAGGCTGATGAGCTTTTCATTTCTCCCATGGTGCTTCTGGAGCTTCAATTTCTGGAGGAAATTGGCAGACTGAGATTCTCCGCTACTGAAATAATGGAATACCTTCAGGCTGTTCACGGTGCGGTTATAGATGATCCGGGGTTTGCCTTTGCAGTTCGAAAAGCGTTGACGCTGAGCTGGACCCGGGATCCCTTCGACCGGGTCATAACGGCCCATGCGGACGTTTTTGAAGCTCCCCTCATCACACGGGACGCGGATATCCGCACCCATTACAAAAAAGCGGTCTGGTAATTCCCGCTACAGGCGGCCGAGTTCGGTAACGAGGTCTCTCAGTCAGATCGCCCCGTCACCTCTTTATAAACCGTCAGTGTCTTCCCGTACATCGCATCAAAGGTAAAATTCTTCTCGTACCGTTCCCGGCCTGCCTTCCCCAGCTGAAGGCGCAGGTCCGGGGAGGCCATGAGTTCCCCCAGCCGGGTCCGGAGCGCCTCCGGGTCCTCCCGGGGAACGAGATAACCCGTCTTCCCATCCACCACCGATTCCCCCGAGCCCCCCACATCTGAAGCCGCCACCGGCAGGCCCGCCCGCATGGCCTCCAGGATGCTCCGGGGAAAGCCCTCCCACCGGGACGCCAGGACGAAAATGTCCGCGGCCGCCAGGCGCTCCGCCACATCCCGGCGCTGTCCGGAAAATACCACCCGATCCGAAATACCAAGTTCCTCCGCCAGACTCCGGCAGTCCTCCATGTCGGGGCCGTCCCCCACCAGCTCCAGGGTCCAGGACCGGTCCGGGAGGCCTGCCAGGGCCCGAAACAGCGTGGGATGGTCCTTCTGGGGCTGAAAGCGGGCGGTCATGATGAGCCGCACCGGGCCCTCCGTCCCGGCGGGGCGCAGGTCCGCCCGGAGTGCGGGGTCCACATCGGGCATGCCGTTGTGGATGACCGTCATTTTTTTCCGGGGGACCACCCGGCGCTGCATGGCCAGGTCCCGGTCGTACTCCGAAACGGTGATGATCTTCGCCGAGAGTCGGGAGGTGATCCGCTCCAGGGTTTCAACCACCGCCCGCTGTGCGGGGGAGATTCCTTCGGCGAACTGCCAGCCGTGGGCGGTGAAGATGGCGGGAATCCCCAGGCTTCGGGCCGCCAGCCGCCCCACCAGCCCCGCCTTGGCGGTGTGGGTGGAGACCAGGTCAGGGTGGATCTC
>Ga0302238_1002294_pt1 | contig 13624 bp, 11 predicted proteins | sample AAG_UR_Asn_MG_FD_193527 | JGI IMG/M metagenome (GOLD analysis project Ga0302238, IMG submission 193527) | Enriched activated sludge microbial communities from anaerobic digester in WTTP, New Holstein, Wisconsin, United States - AAG_UR_Asn | ecosystem: Engineered > Bioreactor > Anaerobic >...
CAGCTCCGCCACCTTGAAACGCGACGAGGCCAGCTTGGGGTCATTGTCCGGCGCGGCCACCATATAATCCTCGTAATGGTCTATGGCCGCCTGTATATCGCCCTGCAGCGCCTTGATATCGCCGATGGCATAATGGCTGTAGGCCGCCTCCAGCGAGCGCGGGTAAATAGTGATTATGCGCGAATAAGCGCTGATGGCCTCGGCATTGCGCGCCTGCTCCACCAGCCGGCCCGCGCGCGCGTAGCGCTGCGCGGCGCTGTTGAGGAAAAGCTGGTAGCCAGCGCCCGCCGCCGCGAGCCCGGCGAGGAACAGGAACAGAACCGTCTTGTTGATGACGAAAGGTTTGCGCGCCGGCTTGGGAGCCGGGGCGGTTTTGATCTCTGCCGCCGGCGCGGGGGCCGGTTCGGGCAGCGGCTCCGGCGGTGCCTCCAACTTGGCCTTTTGCACCGGCTCCGGACCGGGCTCGCGCAGAAAGACCGGCAAATCCTTCAGCTCCGGCAGGGCTGGCGGCGATATCAGCTTTGGCATCGGCGCCGGTTCAGGTTCAGCCGGCTGCGGTGCCGGCTCCGGGATTGGCACGGGGGCAGGGGCGGGCTCGGGGGCTGGCGCGGGCTCTGGCTCCGGGAGCGGGGCCGGCTCAGGCGCCGGCATGGGAATAGGTTGTGGCTCCGGCTGAGGCATAGGCGCCGGTTCAGGCGCAGGCAAGGGCTCGGGTTTAAATTCTGGAAGCGGCGGCAGCGGCTCAGGCGCGGGGGCGGCCTTAAAGGCCGGTATCTCTACAGGAGGCAGGGCGGGGGCAGGCCGCGGCGCGCTTAGCGACGCCGCCTCCGCCGCCGGCAATTGCGGCTCCGGGGCCTTAACCGGCTCCGGCTGCGGCGCGGGCTCAGGCTTTGGCTCGACCTTCGGCCCCGGGAAATTCTCTTTTATCGCCTCCCTGATGCGCGCGGGCGCGCCTGCGGGGGCGTTCTCCTTAAGCCAGTTCTCGTTCTTTACCCGGTCGTCGAGCCGCGCCAGGATCTCCTGCAGGTTGCGCAGCCCGTTCTCCAGGTCTTCGTCGTAAGCCACATACCGATTTTATCACTTTAACGGGCCAAAGGTTCCGCCCTCGCCCGAATCTTCGCCAATATAAATATAAATTGCCAGCCCGAACGCGAAGATATAGAATAAAAACAGGTTAGGCGGGAGCGCATACTAGTATAACAACATGTCCAACATCAAAACCTTAACAAGGGCCATTCTCCATTTCCGCGACGCCCGCGACTGGGCGCAATTCCACAACCCCAAAGACGTAGCCATCTCCCTCACCCTGGAAGCAGCCGAACTGCTGGAGCACTTCCAGTGGAAAACCCCGGCCGAAGTGAAGGCCCACATAAAAGCCCGCAAAGAAGACATCTCCGATGAACTGGCCGATGTGCTGTACTGGGTGCTGTTGCTGGGCCATGACCTTAAAATAGACATCCCCGCCGCTCTGGCCTCGAAACTCAGGAAGAACGCCCAGAAATACCCCGTTTCCAAAGCCAAAGGCCGCATCACCAAGTACACGGAGCTGCCTGCGTGATAGTCTACAGCGCCGACAAGGCCCGCTTCCGGCAGGATGTCATGTCCAATGACATCGGCGGCATTATCTTTGACACTTTCAAGGCTGTAACCGGCCACAGCACCCCGCGCAATCAAATCCTCGCCTGGGCCAACTCCCTGCAGTACATGGAGCGCGTCATAGCCGACCCCGCCATCCCCGAAGACGCCGGCGTGGCCATAGAGTACCACATCCCCCGCTCCAGCAAGCGCATAGACTTCATCCTCACCGGCGCCGACGCCGCCCAAACCGACACCGCCGTGCTCGTAGAGCTGAAGCAGTGGCAGCACGCCGACCTCACCACCAAAGACGCCGTGGTAACCACAGTCTTCAGCGGCGGCCCCCGGGAAACCGCCCACCCCAGCTACCAGGCCTGGAGCTACAAGCGCCTCATAGAGGACTACAACGAGACCGTCCGCCACGAGAAGATACAGCTCCTGCCCTGCGCCTATCTCCACAATTACGAGCCGGACAGCGTAATAAACAACCCTTTCTACGCCCAATACACCACAGAGGCCCCCGTCTTCCTCAAGCCCGACGCCCTCAAGCTGCAGGCTTTCATAAAGCGCCACATAAAATACGGCGACAGGAACAAGCTCCTCTACCGCATAGACCAGGGCAGGATAAAGCCGTCCAAGAGCCTGGCCGACAGCCTGGCCAGCATGATAAAGGGCAACCAGGAATTCGTAATGGTGGACGACCAGAAGATCGTCTACGAAACCGCCCTCGCCCTGGCCACCCAGGCCGGCACCGGCCAAAAGCACGTGCTTATAGTTGAAGGCGGCCCCGGCACCGGCAAAAGCGTAGTGGCCATAAACCTGCTCGTCGCCCTCACCAACAAGGAACTGGTCGCCCAATACGTCACGCGCAACTCCGCCCCGCGCCTGGTATACGAAGCCAAGCTCGCCGGCACCCTGCGCCGCACGCATATAAGCAATATGTTCAGCGGCTCCGGCGCCTACCACGACGCCGAGCCCAACACCTACGACTGCCTTATCGTGGACGAAGCCCACCGCCTTAACGCCAAGTCCGGCTGGCTATCGAGCAAAGGCGAGAACCAGGTAAAAGAGCTCATCAACGCCGCCAAGCTCGCCGTGTTCTTCATAGACGAAGACCAGAAGGTGACGCTTAAGGACATAGGCGAAAAGGAAGAGATCCGCCGCTGGGCCAAAAAGCACGTGGCCAAGGTAACCGAGCTAAAGCTGGAATCCCAGTTCCGCTGCAATGGCTCGGACGGCTACCTGGCCTGGCTCGACAACGCCCTGCAGATAGGCAAGACCGCCAACGACCTGCTGGACAACCGCGACTACGACTTCAGGATAATGCCCGACCCCGCCGCCCTGCACGCCCTTATCCGCCAGAAGAACGCCGGCAACAAGGCCCGCGTGGTGGCCGGCTACTGCTGGAAGTGGATCAGCCAGAACGATCCCTCGCGCAAAGACATAGTGATAGGGGATTACCAGGCGGCCTGGAACCTAAAGGACGACGGCCAGACCTGGATAATACAGCCCGACTCGGTAAGCGAGGTGGGCTGCATACACACCTGCCAGGGCCTGGAGCTGGACTACGTGGGCGTGATAGTGGGCCCGGACCTTATAGCCCGCGACGGCGAAATTATAACCTCGCCCGCCGCCCGCGCCAGCACCGACAAGAGCCTGCAAGGCTGGCGCGCCTTGTACGACAAGGACCCAGAAGCCGCCAAGCGCCGCCTGGACCTGCTGATAAAGAACACCTACCGCACGCTAATGACCCGCGGCCAGAAGGGCTGCTACGTGTATTTCACCGACGGGGAGACGGCCGAATATTTCAAGGGCCTGCTGCAGGCCGGCCCCGCCCCCGCGCCGGCCGAGGGCCTGGCCGCAAAGCTGAAGAGGCTCTTTAACGTAGAGTCCGCCGTGCCCGACGCGCTTAAATGGAAGGACTACCTGCCCGTCTACAGCCTTGAGGCCGCCTGCGGCGGCTTTGGCCGCGGCATGGCCGTGGAGCCGCAGGGCTGGGCCAAATGCCCGCCCGGCCTTAAGCCCGACCGAAACATGTTCGTGGCCAGGGTGTGCGGCCGCTCCATGGAGCCGCGCCTGCACGACGGCGATCATTGCGTTTTCCGCGCCAACGTGGCCGGCACCCGCCAGAACAAAATAGTGCTGGTGCAGCACAGCAGCATAGCCGACCCCGACACCGGCGGCAGCTACACCGTAAAGAAGTACACCAGCCGCAAGAAGTACGCCGCCGACGGCACCTGGCAGCACGAGGAAATAGTGCTGAAGCCGCTGAATGCCGAGTTTGAGGATATTGTTATCCCGAACGCGGAGGATGAAGAGTTCATGGTGGTGGCGGAAGTGGTTAATATACTTGATGATTAGTTCGTTTTCTGGAAGGAGCCGCCAGGGATATTAGCTTATAGATTTTTATACAAATATGCCAGCTTACGATTTCAAAACCCTGTCCCCATTGGATTTCGAATCACTAGTTCGAGATTTGCTTCAAGAGGAGTTAAAAATAACCCTTGAGTCTTTTAAGCCTGGAAGAGACTCTGGTATAGATTTTAGGTATGCGGCTTCGGTGCGCAACATGCTTGTGGTTCAAGCGAAACACTTCGTGGGAAGTGGCTTTGATAAATTGATTTCTCATTTGGTTAAAGATGAGTTGCCAAAAGTAAAGTTGCTAAATCCAGAGCGATATTTGATAGCAACTTCGGTTCCATTGAGCCCTTTGCAAAAAGAAAAGATTGTAGTGGCGATGGATAGCACGATTAAAAGTCCGACAGATATTTTTGGGTGCGATGATCTAAATAATCTGTTGGGGAAGTTTCCAAGGGTTGAGGAGCAGACTTTTAAATTGTGGTTTTCAAGTGTGGCAGTTCTGGAAAAACTATTGCATTCCAAGCTGAAGAATTTCTCTAGAGGTTCGCTGGAGGGCATACGAGAGAAGTCTAGGGTTTATGTTTCCAATAAGAGTTTCCAAGAAGCCATTGAATTGATTAAATCCCAACACTATTGTGTAATTGCGGGAGTCCCTGGAATTGGAAAGACAATTCTGGCAGAGATGTTGGGCCTATATTTTGCGAAGCAGGGCTTTGAGTTTATTCGAATTACAACAGCCAAGGAAGCCTTTGAGTTTGACTTTGAGCATAGTCCAAGATTTCTGTATTACGATGACTTTTTAGGGCAGACTTCTTCAGCTGATAAACTGGAGAAGAATGAAGACCAGGCATTGATTGAACTTATTGCGGAAATCCGCAGATCAAAAGTATCCATACTGGTGCTGACCACACGTGGATATATTTTAAATCAGGCACGTCAGGAGTATGCGAAGATTGATTATCTAGCGAGAACTGAACTTAAACCATATGTGGTCGATTTGGAGAAGTATACTCGAGAAATTAAAGCGAAGATATTGTATAACCACCTATTCTTCTCAACTATTGATAGAAAAGCTCTTCAATTAATTATCAAAACCTCAAATCTATGCAAGATTATCGACCACCCGAATTACAGTCCGCGTATAATTGAGCACATGACGCGCGCTGTCCCTTCGTGTGGCTTAACCGCAGAAGAGTATCTGCGCAGTTTCCTTGAAAGTCTTGATAATCCAACGGAAATTTGGAGATATGCTTTTGAACGGCATATCAATTCCGCCTCACGGAACCTTTTGCTGTCGCTTTTTTCCCTACCGAGTCCAAGTTCTGTGGAAAGTTTGTTCAGAGCGTTTCAATCCATGACGGAAGGGGATGCGAGATCCTTTCGGGAGTCTCTAAAAGAACTCGATGGAACGTTTGTAAAGATTCGAGTCGAGTTGGGAAGGACACTGGTAGAATTTCACAATCCATCAGTGCGTGACTTTCTAAATACGTACCTTGCCGCAAATGTGGATTTGCTGCGGCATGTCGCTGACTGTGCCGCGTTTTGGGAACAGTTAGATTGGCTCTGCAGAAATAGGAATAACGGCGAATTGGGTAAATCCATAAGAGAGCATGTAATTGGTGCAGATGTCGGGCAGTTTTTTGAAAGAATATCGAAGGCATTGAAATATCCGAGTGCATCAATGATGCGAATTCGCTACAACAAGTCTGACATTAAACTTAAAGATTGGAATGTTTCATTGTTGCGAAGAGTTGGAGTCTTGATAGACGTGGCAGTCTCCTACCGAATCGGCTCAGAACGATTCCTAAGTGATATAGTGTAAATCTTTTGCATCCCTTGGAGACTTCGCTTAAAACTTAATGGACACTTTTCCAGGCTGACCTCCCGGTTCGCGAAAGGTAAAATAGGAGGCAGTTATGGAAACCATAGCATCAAACAACGCGGTAGCGGTCAACGCCCAGGCGTTCATGGGGCGCGTCAGGCGCTACACCCGGCGCAAATACAGCGCCGAGGACAAGATCCGGATAATACTTGAGGGCATGAAGCGGGAGATTTCCGTCGCGGATCTCTGCCGCCGGGAGAACATTACGCCCAATGTGTATTACAACTGGGTGAAGGACTTCATGGAAGCCGGCAAGGCGCGTCTGATGGGCGATTCCGTGCGCAACGCAACTGACAGCGAAGTAAAAGCCCTGCGCCGCGAGAACGAGAAACTTAAGGTACTGCTGGCCGAGCAGGTGCTGGAGACTTCGGCTTTTAAAAAAAGTCTGCACGGCTCGGACGACACTGGCATTACCGGGTGACCGACGATGAACGGTGCGAGCTTATCGGGATGCTGGAGGGCAGGCGCGGCAAACGGGCCATTCTTAAGGGCCTGGGCATCCCCGAAAGCACCTATTACAGCTGGCGGCAGGGGTATATAGGCATGGAAACGGGGAAGAGCAGGCCTGTGGCCCGGCGCATCTGGAACCGCCTGACGGCGGAGGAGGAGGGCGTGGTGACTACCACGGCCAAAGCGCATCCGGAGCTGTCGCCGAGGCTGCTGGCGGTGAAGATCACCGACGAGAGCGACTTCTACGTGTCGGAGTCAAAGGTCTATGGCCTGCTGAAAGAAAAAGGCCTGATAGCGCCGAGGCCGCTGGCGGAGCTGCCGGCGGCCAAGGAGTGGCGGCATAAGACCAGCCGGCCCAACGAGTTGTGGCAGATAGACGGCACCAACTTCTTTGTGGTCAACTGGGGCTACTACAAGCTGCTGCCTGTGCTGGACGACTATTCGCGCAAGATTGTGGGCTGGGAGCTGGCGCCCGACGAAACCGGGGCATCGGCCTCGCAGGCGCTGGAGACGGCCATCGAGAACGCCGGAATCAAGTCGCTGCCGAAAGAATCCCGCCCGACGCTGCTGTCGGATAATGGGGCGGGGTTCATATCGGAGGTGCTGGCGAAGTATCTTGGGCAGCACGGAATACGGCACATCTTCGGCAAGCCGTACCACCCGCAGACGCAGGGCAAGGTGGAGCGGTTCAACCGGCGGATAAAAGAAGGCGTATGCCTACTGGTGTATTGCAGCCCAGACGAGCTGAAGGCGGCGATAAAAGACGGGATAGAGCGCTATAACACCACGCCGCACGAGGGGCTGAAGAACGTGAGCCCGAACGACGTCTACGCAGGAAAAAAGGAGGAGGTGTTGAGGCTGCGGGCGGAAAAAAAGGCCCGTACCCTGGCCAGGAGAAAAGCGATAAACCTGAAAGTGGAAGGAAGTCAGGAAAAGTGCTAGATTAAACGGAGGCAGCCGGAAAAGTGTCCATTCGATTTGGGACGAAGTCTACGAAAAGGTCAAAAGACATACAAGTTGGAGTCTTGATAGACGTGGCAGTCTCCTACCGAATCGGCTCAGAACGATTCCTAAGTGATATAGTTGCGGCTATTAAAAGTGCACTTGCAGATGGTAAACTGGATAATCGTGAGTTGTCTCAGACTGCACAAGAGTTATCTCGTGCCGGACTGCTTGACAAATCAGAGCTTGAAGCACTTTTAGTAGAAATAAAAGACTATTTGCTGAAAAATTCTCATTATGTGCAAGACTTAGAGCCATTTTGTGATTTTAAAGAAGCGTTCCCGAAATTAATAGATAAAACAGATTTGACTCGGGCTAGAAATGTGTTCGGAACTGCGATAGAAAACGAACTCGACTCCAGCGATGATGATCCGGATATGTGGGGGCAGTTGGTGTATGACATTAAAGGCGTCGCGGCTGAGCTTGGAGTAAATAAAGATGCAGTCATTGAAAAGATTGAAAATAAGATTTCCGAGCTAGAGGAAGAGGCCGCTGAAATAGCAAGAAATGCGCTGGCGGAAATAGGGAATGATCCTGACGATACTCGTAAAGATGAGGGCGAAATCTTTACCGATGTGGATTTGACTTCTATGTTCCAATCACTTAAGGAGTAGCATCGCGAGATACTGCAAGAAGTTTATGTTGTGTGAGAAAATGAAATGAAATTGACTGACATTTTCAACAAGGCAATCGCGCCAGCGGAGGCGATGCTCTGCTATTATGAGGAATTATTGACGCGCAATAAACGGTCATTGCGCCCAGAGTGGCGGAAACGATTCTTGGATGCGAAATTGGTCGGATGGCCACAGGGAACGGGAATATGGCGAAGCTTTTCTAGAGACAAGAGCGTCCTTATACTTGGAACTGATGCCTCCCCACTTTCCCATCGCTCATTCGAAAAAGATAATCTGGCTGTCTTTTTGCGTTCCGCTCTGGTGTTCGCCGTGGCAGCTGTTGATAAGGTTTTGCATGAATCAATAAATTTGCATTTTGCAAAATTGGCTAAGGAGGAATTCTTGGATGGGTTGGTTAACATTGCGCCTTCAAGGGCCTACTCTATAGCAGTTGATGCAAGGGTGCGAAGAGGGCGCGGGGGGCAGATAAAAAGTAGGCCAGGGAACAAAATTAAAACAGAAGTTATGCGAAAGATTTATGAGAGTACATATCTATCGGTAAGAAATATTGAAGCTATCTCGAAATGTTTCGGGCACAAGAATGTTTTTTATGCTTTCGGACAGACGCTGTCCCCTAAAATCACTGCAAAGGAAGCCAGCAACACATGGGGGCATATATATTTTAGGCGTAATGCCATAGCGCATGAGTGTGATATGATCAGGAAAGCGCGCATGCGGCAAATAACATATCATGCGGTTTCATTCTCTAAAATAAAAAAAGACATTCAGTTCGTTAAGTCCTTTGGACAATTCTTGGCATCAAAACTCCAAAGGTAATGGCGAATCGATATCGAGCGTTACTAAATACTATTTCAAGGGGGCACGTTCAGTGCTTGAGAAAGACATAGAAAATCTAGTTGCACGATATCCAAAAGAATTCTTCCCAGAGGAGGAATTCCAGTTGATTGGCCAGCAGCACACCGTTGAGGGGCGTCGCATCGACATCCTATTCCAGGACAAGTTCGGGAGAAAGATTATTGTCGAGGTGAAGCGCGGAATTCTTACTCGCGAGGCTTCGGGCCAGGTAATGGAATACTACGGGCTAATGAAAAGCAAAAGTCCGAAAGACATTTGCGAGCTAATCTTGTGTGCAAATGTCATCCCTAGCGAGCGCAAACTGTTCCTCGAGAATGCCGGGATAGAGTGCAAAGAGGTTGGCGTTGGATTCATTGCGGACTTGGCAAAACGCGTGGGGTACACATTCATTGATTCAGAGACGGACGGCGTTGGGGCATCTACCACGACAACTATGCCTAAGCCCACAACTGCTCCTGGTGGCGCTGAAACTTTCGTTTGGATATTCCAGGCGAATCCGGATAGATATGACATTCTAAATGCCCTTTCAGACGAAAAGATAGGGGATTCCATACATTGGTTGGTTAATCAACATAAAGGGGAAATCCGGCAGGGGCATATCGGATTGCTCTGGATGTCTGGCAAAGATTCTGGTATTTACGCGGTCACACAGATAACATCTGACCCACAACTGATGGAAGAGTATCCAGAAGAGCGGAAGTACTGGTTGGGAGATGAAAAAGGAGCTGGCAAGAAACTGCGCGTCAGCATGAATGTTGTGAAACGCCTAACTAATGCCCCATTGTTTCGAAAAGCTATTAAGGAAATAAAGGGGCTAGAAGGACTCTCTATCCTAAAGAATCCACAAGGCACTAACTTCCCCGTCCGGCATGAAGAATGGACAATAATTTCAGAACAGATAAAATAGGAATCTATGCCAACAGGAATTCCAACGGAATACTATAAAAAGATTGATAAGTCAGTCTTCTATTACGGCATTACCATAACGAATAAATACGTCGACACATTTATCTTCGATCTCCCATTGACCCCTGGGACCAGTAGGCCAGTTGCACTTAGCTGGAAGAATCGTAAATACAGTGCGCTATTAGTTTATGCAAATCGCAAGGATGCTGCGCCTGTATACCAAATACGGTGGGATGGGAACACAGAATTGCTTCTTGAGCTGAAAAAGGAGTTTATCCAGTCTTATCTTGCAATTGAAAGTAAGAACCATGATGCAAGACTGGAGGGGAAGTATTTTAGGACAGCCCTAAGTGGGGGGAGCCAAGAGGTGTTAATATTTAGGCCTATCGACCAGGGTAATATAGAGTTGGAGACTTTTGTTAAGATTGAAACCCCCTACGACAATATTTTCAAAAGGTTAGTGGAGGAGAATGTCTTTGGGTGGCTTAGTAAGAACAAGCATGATTACATAATTACAAAAACGACCAAATGGTTCGATATTAAGGAACTCCCACAACATGAAAATGCCGCCTATGTAATCTATTACCTGGTAGACGAATTGAATAAAGAGATTTACATCGGCAGCGCTAGTAAACGCTTAGGGGATAGAGTTGTCCCCGGAAGGCACGAAATCCCGGGATGGTCTAAGTTTAAGTATGAGATAATTCATCCCAATTACCATAACGTGCTACAAGAATTGGAAGCGCATTCTATTAGGGCTTTTGCTGGATTCTTCATGAATAACGGAAAAGTCCCAGCATATCCGGTTAGTGAGTATAAGCTTGTAAACAAAAACTGGCCGAGACGTAAATAGTACATGCAAGCTTAACTTAAACTCGGTATGATGTTTTTGGATATTAGGAGGCAACATGTCTAAACTTGTTGATTTAGTTAAAAAGAACCTTGATTCTAACTGGGCAGAATCTGCCAAAACATTGCTTTCGGAATTTGCTGCAGAGCGATATGGGGCGAAGTGGGATAAAAAAGTCCAGATTCGCGTTAACGGGGAAATGAATGATGAAGCAGCTCCATTCGCTGCATTCATACCCGCAGGGCAACCCAAGAGCGGCCCTTACGGTGGCATGAGTTTTGTGCTTTTTCCTTCTAAAGAGGGGCCTTCACTCGTTTGCCTTGGGATTGGGACAAATGGTCTAAGCCCGGACGAGCAGGCTTTAAGCCGCCCTGGGCATGCGCGCAAGGTTTTGGCTATTTCTCGCTGGCTTAATCAGCGTGCCAAGAAAGAAGTGTGCTGGGCAAAAGCAGATCCAGTGCGTGTAGACATATCCATGCCAAAGCATACAGTTTCAGAACTGGCTCATTATGAGTCCGCCATTGGCAAATATGGGAAAGTTCTATATGCAGTGTTTCTGACGGAAAGAACATCAGATGAAGCTATAATCCAGAGCGCTGCGCATGCTCTTTGCGATATTTTCGCTGAGGAACGTGGGCTTGAACCCCTGAAAGAATCTAAACCCGAAAAAGAAGCAGCGTATAAAGCGTGGATGGCCAAGGTTATTCCGAGTGTCTCAGAAAAAGATGTGGCAGGGCTTCTGGATCTTAGAAGATTTGTGATAATTGAGGGGCCTCCTGGAACTGGAAAGACACGGATGGCCACGGAGATAATAAAAAACATATATCAAGGAAAAGGAACAACCATACAATTCCATCCTGGAACAACGTATGAGACATTTGTGGGAGGCTTGGCTCCAATTAATAACAGCGCACAAAGCCTGCAATTCGCGCCACGTCCCGGGCAGCTAATGAACGCTGTAATAGAAGCCTCGAAAAATCCGAAACAGAAGTATTTGCTGCACATTGACGAGATTAACCGCGCGGATCTGGCTAAGGTTTTGGGCGAGGCTATTTTCCTTCTAGAGCCTTCTGAGCCTCACCGTGAAGTAAATGTGTTCTATGACTTCGGGGCGCCAAGCCACAATAGGTTTAAGCTGCCAGAGAATTTACATATTCTTGGCACCATGAATAGCGCTGACAGGAGTATTGCGATACTTGATGTTGCTGTAAGACGGCGCTTTGCATTTGTTCCTCTCTGGCCTAGCCTAGAGGTTCTAGATGGGGAAAAGGCAAGCGAAACGATGAAGGAGGCATTCCTCCGGTTGTTTACCCTATTTGTTGAGGAAGCGCCCAATGATGCCTTTGCCTTGATGCCTGGCCACGCGTATTTCCTTGATAAAGGAAAAAACACAGGCACACTGCTGAATACTGGGCTGAAACCGTTGCTCAGTGAATACATACAGCAAGGGTATGTCTCGGGCTTTGCGGATGAAATCCGTGCATATATAGAATGGATTTCTTCAATTACTGAATAAAATGCCAAGACCCGTCTTGCGCCGCCGGCGCTTTGTGCCAATTAAGCCCGTTGGTGGGTGTCAGCGTCTTGTTGATACCTGCGAGTCTTATATTGAGGCAAAGAAATGGCTTGGCGGAGAGGGACGGGATCCAGAAGTTGCCGCAGAGCGCTGTGCGGCTGATCTCATTAAAGGAAACCGGAGTATTCTGCGAGAGTTTCGCATTGATGCGGATGTTCTTCGCCGAGATGGTAAGGCATTCTTGGCATTCCGCACTTCTAGCCGTATTGGGGCTTTGCCATTGCAGTCGCCAACTACGGCTCGCAATGACTTTGGGCTTATTGTAGAGCCAAGATTTTCCTGGAGCTCTATAGGAGAGGTCCTTAGTGTTACTGGGTTTAAGGTTGTCCCTAAATTGCTCCCCTATGCTGAGCTTCCACAATCTGATCGAAAAATCCCGCCATGGGTGTTGTCTTCTATTGTTTTAGTGCGCCTAAAACGACTGCTTTCCAGCATGTCGAGAAAGTTTGTTGTGATTGAAGAGGACACTTCAACACCTAAAGGCGCCATCGATTGGGATTCCTACGCAATAAGGCGTATACCTCATGCAAAACATCTGTCTGTGCCGTGTGAGTTCCCAGATCTTCGTGACGACCAGGATTTAAAAGCGGCCATACATTTTGTTTTGCGAGAGCATTACTCTTCTTTGGTTGACCAGCGAGGCGCGGGAGTTATTGTTTTAAAGCTGCTGGCATTGTGTGAAGAGCTAATTAGGCAAGTGGTGCGATATTCGCCGCGTCGTCCTCAGGATATACAGCTTCGTACCTGGCGGAAGCGCCCGTTATCTCCTCGGACATTCTATGAAGGCCTTCAGGCTATTGAATGGACCATAGAAGAACGGGGATTAGCCGGACTTAATGAATTATCAGGGCTTTCTTGGCAGATGGATATGGAAACCTTCTTTGAGGGTTGGGTTGAGACTATTGGGGAAGCTGTCGCTAGGCAGTCCGGAGCAATTATTAAAAGTGGCCGGTTAGGGCAGACCAAAATTTCTTTAGATTGGAGCCCTACCTATTTCGGTTCACAGCGCTCATTTATCCCCGACGTCGTTCTTCAGCGCGGTGATGTAACCATGATTCTTGATGCAAAGTACAAAGCCCATGCTGAAGAGATTCAGTCATTTGGGTGGGGGAATGTTGAGGACGAGATCCGGGAGCGCCACCGGCAGGACTTGCTCCAGGTTGTTGCATATTCATCCCTGTATGATTCACCTCGAGTTATCGCATGTCTTGTTTATCCCTGTGCGCCGGACAAGTTCAATGATTTAGTGGAGCGAAAACAGGTTGTTACGCGAACATTTGTGAATTCAGGAAGCAGGGTTGTTGAAATAGTAATTGTGTCTGTCCCAATGGCTGCACAAGCTGATATCGTTATTGATTCATTAGCCAAAGTGTTCAAATCAGCAGATTAGTCTATATCTAGCGGGATATCAGGAGACGTTATGACTGTTTGGCAAGTCGCCTGCGGAGAGCCTCAAAGAGATTTTAGCGAAGTGTTTTTCAATCACGACGTAATGCTTATTGGTCCCGGGGCCCCAGGCCCGTTTGAAGAAA
>Ga0302238_1002295_pt1 | contig 13622 bp, 12 predicted proteins | sample AAG_UR_Asn_MG_FD_193527 | JGI IMG/M metagenome (GOLD analysis project Ga0302238, IMG submission 193527) | Enriched activated sludge microbial communities from anaerobic digester in WTTP, New Holstein, Wisconsin, United States - AAG_UR_Asn | ecosystem: Engineered > Bioreactor > Anaerobic >...
CCCCCAGCCGTTTACCCCGCCTTCGACGGCCCCGAGGGGCCCCTCAGGCCCTTCGAGGGGAGCGAGGCTCGTGCCGAGTCGAGGGGTAGGGGCGAGAATGAAGGTCACTGGTTTAGCTGGGATTGCTGCAGAGCGTTCGCTAACGGACTGCACGCCCCAACAATTGTCTGGCTATTTGGGCATCAACACCTTCGCCCGATCCAGATACCAGGTGATCAGACTGTTGGTGGAGCTGTCGTGGGCCAGTTCCGGTTGGCTCTTGCCATCCAACTCTCCAACAATCCGGGTCGCCATGACCTTGCCCAACTCCACTCCCCACTGGTCAAACGAATCCACGTCCCACAAGACGCCCTGGACAAATACGCAGTGCTCGTACAGCGCCAGCAGCGAGCCCAAAGCAGCGGGAGTCAGCTTCTCCATCAGCATGGTGGTTGAGGGGCGATTGCCCTCAAAAGTACGGTGGGGAACAAGCCAGGCGGGCGTGTTCTCTCGCTCCAATTCCTCACGGGTCTTGCCAAAGGCCAGGGCCTCGGCCTGCGCAAAGACGTTGGCCATCAACAAGTCGTGGTGGCGACCAATTGGGTTCAGTGGCTTTGCGAACGCAATAAATTCACAAGGAATCAACTTCGTGCCTTGATGAATCATCTGGTAGAAGGAGTGCTGACCGTTCGTTCCGGGCTCCCCGAAGTAGACCGCCCCGGTCTGGTAGTTGACCTCTCTGCCCTCCATGGTGACCCGCTTGCCATTGCTCTCCATGGTCAATTGCTGAAGATAGGCAGGAAAGCGCTTCAAGTACTGTTCATAGGGCAAAACAGCTATGGTTTGAGCATCAAAGAAGTTGTTATACCAGATTCCCAACAAGGCCATCAGGACGGGCAGGTTCTGGTCAAAGGGGGCGTTGGCAAAATGCTGGTCCATTTCGTGATAGCCACTCAGCATTGCTCGGAAGTGCTCTGGACCAATGGCCAACATGGTGGAGAGCCCGATGGCCGAGTCCATAGAGTAGCGGCCGCCTACCCAATCCCAGAATTCGAACATGTTTGCGGGATCGATGCCGAACTTCGAGACCAGCTCTACGTTTGTGGAGACAGCGACAAAGTGCCGAGCTATGGCCTCATCGCTCTTCAGGGCGTTCAGCGTCCACTCCCGGGCCGAACGGGCGTTGGTCATTGTCTCTTGAGTAGTGAAAGTCTTGGACGAAATGATGAAAAGGGTCTCTGCGGGGTTGAGATCACGGGTAGCCTCGACAAAGTCGGTGCCATCCACATTGGAGACAAATCGGAACGAGAGATCACGCTGGCTGTAGAACCGCAGCGCCTCATAGGCCATCACCGGTCCAAGGTCGGAACCACCGATGCCGATGTTCACGATGTTGCGAATCGTCGCGCCCGTGAATCCTTTCCACTCGCCGCTTCGAACCCTGGAACAGAAGTCCGCCATACGGTCCAACACCACATGTACCTGCGGCACCACGTCCCGGCCATCCACGAGAATCGACTGATCCCGAGAGGCACGCAGCGCTACGTGAAGCACTGCCCGCTGCTCCGTGACGTTAATCTTCTCGCCCGAAAACATGGCATTGATTCGACTCTTCAATCCACATTCTTCAGCCAATTGAAACATCAGCCCCAGAGTCTCATCTGTTATACGATGCTTCGAATAGTCAAAGTATATACCCGCTGCCTCGGCTGACATGCGTTGCCCCCGGCCGGGGTCCTTGGCGAAGAGAGTCCTGAGGTGCGTACCCCGCATCTCGTTTGCATGGTTCTGCAAGGCCTGCCACGCCGGCCGTTCAGTCAAGGGAATGTTCTTCTGCGACATGTACTTTCTCCATCAAAAACGTCCAGTTCCAATCCCGCCTGGACCACCCCGACCCCCAAAGCCGCCCTATCCTCGCACAGAATCCTCGACGCTGCCAGAGTACCTTTTCACCCACACTTTCGAGGCTTGATGACTCTGGCCTGGTCGGATAACGTGCAGCGCCATGCTGACCGTGAGGCCCACGCCCACGTCGCCGGCCACAGGGGCGGGCCTACTGGCCACAGCCTTGGCTACCATGTTGATTTCGAACCACTGGCTGAACCGTGGCTCCATATTATCATATCCATATAAATGAAATATCGAGTTTCATCGTCGTCTCTGTTCGCATTCATGAAATACCTCCCTTAAGGAGAGGCAGCAGGTCCTTTTCAAGTTGGTAGTAGTAGCTGAGCAGCCTGCCGTCAAAGACAAGGCCAAAGACACCGTAGGCCGAGGGTGACAGGCGCATAAGGTCATCTCTGCTTTTCAGCTCAATGACCTGGCTCATCACACCGGCCTTGTCCGCGGCGGCAACGGCCGTGTTGGTGGCATCCACTATGTACGGGCACTGATCCGAACGAATGACGGACAGGCCCTGCCCAAAAGATTTCGCCTTCTCGTCCCACCCACCAGCAAACGATGGTGATGCGTGTTTGCCGAACTTCTTCACCATCAACGAGAAAGCCGGCGGCGCCGTCTGGACACACTCGAATCCGTGCTTGTCCAGCACGCAGCGGCTGGCCATCCATACCTTCTGGCTGGTCACCATTGCCACCCCCTTCATCCCCTGCTGCTTGGCGTCAGCGATGCAGGCATCAAGCAATGCGCCGGAGAATCCCATGCCCCTGCTCTTGCCAACGACCCACAGGCAGTGGATGACCATGTATCCATCTGCATGAACCGCACGCCACGCATGCTCGCCGGGGATATACTCGATGAATCCACGCTCGGGCAGCGTCAGCATCTTGATGCGCAGGCCTTCCGAAAAGCGATCCTTGAGCCAAGCCAACTTGCGCTGGTAGCCCTCAGACTTCTTCTTGCTCATGAAACAGAAGAATCCAGTCTTATCGACGTTGTTGGCGGCCACATCGAGGATCTCGGGTGCCTCTTCTGGCGTCATATTCCTTCTCCTCACTCGGGTCTCTACCCCTACTGCATGGGAACCCCAAATGGCTTGTGCGAGAACTGGGCTGATTCTCTGTCAGGTTCACACAAAAAGCTACCCTCAGCCGCCGCCTGGGGACGGAGCCTGGGGACGGAGCCCTGAACGGAGCCGCTGAATGACAGGAGGCGTTCGGCTGCCGCCTGGGGACGGAGCCTGGGGAGGCTGCCGCCTGGGGACGGAGCCTGGGGACGGAGCCCTGAACGGAGCCGCTGAACAACAGGAGGCGTTCGGCTGAAATGAACACGTCCCGGCACAGCCTTGGGGCCGAGCCGCCGAACAAGAGGTATGGGGGACGGAGGAGACGGAGGAAGAGGCATGGGGGACGGAGGATGGCCCCTGTCGTGGCTATTGCTCTGGCCGATCGCACCCAATCATCCAGGGAATACCAAACTGGTCCACCAGCGCTCCGAATCGGATGGCCCAGAACGTTTCGCTCAATGGCATCTTGACCGTGCCATTCTCCACCAGCGCGGCCCAAAGACGTTCGACCTCCTCCGCACTGGCAGCGTTGATCATCAGCGAGAAACCAGAGGGAGCAGTGTACTGGGGTGCCGGAACGTCGCCACCCATGAGCACCGCCTCGCCCACCACCATTCGGCCGTGGATGATCTTGGGAAGCCACTCAGGGGGAGTCGCCGCAGCCATCGGAGTGCCGGCAATTGTCATCAACACTTCGATTCGTCCGCCCAAGTGCTTCTCATAGTACCTAAAAGCCTCTTCACAATTACCTGGAAATGCTAAGTACGGGCTCATCTTCATTATTGACTCCGTAAAATTAAAATATCGCTTCAGAACCGGGACCACCCCGCTCCTCCGCCAGTGCATGCAGAGCATCCCCCGTCAACCTCCACACCGTCCATTCCTCCATGGGCACCGCCCCCAACTGGCGGTAGAAACCGTGGGCCAACTCGTTCCAGTTCAGCACGGACCACTCCATGCGAGCACAATCTCGCTGCACCGCAAGCGCCGCCAGCGCACGCAGAAGCGCTCGCCCTACACCCCTTCGGCGATGTTCAGGAGGCACGAACAGGTCCTCCAAGTAGAGCCCCTGCCGCCCTCGCCACGTCGAATAGTTGTGGAAGAAGAGTGCAAAGCCCACCACCTCGCCTTCCCACTCGGCAAGCAAACACTCGAAGGGCGGTCGCTCCATCCCCAGTTGCTGGTGCAACCTGGCCGGCGTCGTTTCTACGGCATCGGGCTCTCGTTCGTACTCGGCCAGCATACAAATCAGGCGGTGAATCACTGCAGCATCCTGCGGACCTGCAATCCGAATGTTCATTTCATCCCTCCACAATGCCGGACCACATCTACTCCAAACTGAAACGTCTGGCCCAGCAGGATGCAGTCCAGGTCAGGCAAGACGGGTGACGACGAGAGCTCCCGGCACAACCCCAGCGCCCTCTCGGCGCTGGCACGATTGCCCGGGCCCTGCCGAGGCAGGTGCTCGAAGACATCGAAGAATACCTCCCAGAAACGCGGCGCTGATTCGTTCATGCTATTCTTCCTCCGCACGCTCCGGCCCATCCTACCGCCTGTGGACCCGAAAGGACACACCGGTCCGCCCCAAAAAAACGAACAACGGGCGGACACACCGGTCCGCCCCTACGTTTGTTGGCATATGCGGGGGATATCTGCGCGTTGCGTTTGAACCGAAAATCCGAACAACGGGCGGACACACCGGTCCGCCCCTACGTTTGTTGGCATATGCGGGGGATATCTGCGCGTTGCGTTTAAACCGATAATCCGAACAACGGGCGGACACGCCGGTCCGCCCCTACGTTTGTTGGCATATGCGGGGGATATCTGTGCGTTGCATTTAAACCGATAATCCGTACAAATCGGGGACAAACGCCGCAACGGGGCGGCGGAGGCTGATGGGTGGGGGGTACTGGTCGACCAGACCGCAGCGCAAGACCAGATGAGCGGGGGTTGAAAGGCCCACTTGGCTCCAGAGTTCGTTCTTCCAAGGCGCCTCTTCGATGGTCTGAGACATGGGATGAAGAGCCAGGCCGAACTCACGGGCGCACGAGGCGAGGCGCTGGAACCGTCGGCCTGTAGATACCATGGCGTCTGATGTGTGGGTGGTGTCAGTGAGAATCAGCCAGCCGGCACCCTCTTTCACCTGCTGCGAGACCCCCTCGATGCCCTTGTCCCTGAACCCCTTCTTCAGCACGTCGCTGCGGTCGTAGAAGCTGCGCACGAACCAGCCACCAAAGCCGGTTATACCCATCATTGCAGGGGTAAGTCCGTCCCTGTGTCTCCTTGCGTCGTCGTTGGAGAAGCGAATCCAACTGGCCAGTTCCTCTTGTGCCGCATCATTCCAAGTTTGCTGCGAGAAAGCGGCGATGGTGGCCTCGGCAAGCAGCGAAGATTCACGGCTGTTGCGAGGAAGGTAGATGATTTCGCAGCCGGCGTGCCGCTGCAGCTTGGAGAGAAGCTCTGCGGAGAGTTCCTGAGTGCGGAATCCGCTGCGCAACGTCCGACGCAACTCAAGGCGCTGGGCCGGATAGTCGCTGGGCTGTGCGTTGTGCAATACCACCTCCTGCTGCCAGATGCCGCCGGCTTGCTGCAGTGTGGGTTCCATTTGGGCCCGCAAGCCATGGATACCCGCTGCCAACACAAGACTCTCCAGGAAGGCCCCCAGGCCAATGAGCATCTCTCTGTTGTCGGGGTCTACAACCGGCAAACTGCGAGCAGCGTCGGCATGGATGCGCAGGCGGCCCTCATCGAGAAGTTCTACTCGCCACGGCTGCGTGTTGTGGCCGCTTGGAGCAAGTGAAGCAAGCCGCAGAACCTCAGCAAGCCTGCTATCCAGATTAGGGTTCGCTGGTGCGACTGGTTCCCTCTCCAGGTCCGAACGCACCAGGCCCGAGCAGCCGCCGAAGAGAGGCATCGCCGCTGCCATGGCAACGCTGCCCAGTCCCAACTGAATGAATTCACGACGTACCATGTTTCACCTCCAAGTCACCAAGCGGTGACATATGCACAAAAGACAGCGCCTGGGAGCAAGCCGGCGATGGCCGGTCTACTCTTCTGGACCCAGCGCTGCACGCATCAGATGAGCCACCGATTTGGAAATCCGCAGCCAGCCCTCGTCAGAAGTAAGGTCGACTCCTAGGTAGACATCCGCCGTCTTCTGGCGCAGCACCAGATAGGTGATGCCAGCGTGGATAATGGCAGCAGCAGCGGCCACATCCACATGGGCCGCTTTCTCGTCATTGGGCAGCAGTGCCATGATTTCTATCCCCTGCTGTTCACGATGGCGGGCAAGTTCGTCGGTGAGTTCGTTTCGCTCGTGCAGTTCCCAGCGCATGATTTCCTGGGTCAGGGGCCGGGCCCGCAGTTCACGCAGGTGGCCGTTGAGCATTGCCGTACCAGCCTCTGCCAGCGTGCGGAAGCCCTGTAATTGGCCGCCAGCTAATTGTGAGATGGTGGGCCAGAAGCCGCCCTGCACGGCGAAGTCTCGCAGCAACTGGGCCATACCGCCGAAGTAGCGGTAGATTAGCACTTTGTCTACGCCCGCTTCCCGGGCCACAGAATTAATGCCTACCTGATTGAAACCCTTCTCTGCCAGCAACCTGCCCAGTGCTGCCAGGATACCCTTTCTGGTTTCGTCGCTGTCCCGCATGGCCAAGCCTCCCAAGTGCGTCACCACATGGTGACAAAGCCACGTTAGTCACCGGTCGGTGACATGTCAAGGGAAGATTGTTGGGGGCCATGGGGGTACCAAAGCTCGTGTGGCAGAGCCGTCCAGCAGACAGTGAACCGGCCTCCTGCGTGAAAACCAGTTCAGATACCTACCCCAACGATGGCGCCGCCAATGGCCTGAAACTGGAATGCGAAAGAAGCAGCGTCGGCTGTCCCATCACCGTCAGTGTCTATGTCAAGCACCAGGAAGCTCTCTATCACGTCGATAACCACTTCCTTCTGGAAGCCAACAACCGTCTCGACAGCGTAAGGCCAAAGCGAAACGGCCTCGATCAAGTCGCTCTTGCGCAGCGCTCCGGCCAGGATGCCCCCCGTTACGATAGTTGTGTCCCCCACCTCGACAGCGGCCCTGATCTTCAGCCTCCGAGCTCGCACGGAGGAGGTGAACACCTCCATGACAGGCCCATTGCCCCATGGATAGAGTGCCTCTGGGAATGTAATGTGAAACTCCCACTCATCACTTCCACCGGATGCCTGCAGAACCCCATCGGTGATCGTGGCCTGGGTTAGTCTGGTCAGTGGCATGCAATCAGGAAGCGTATATGAATCTGGTGTGACATAATAGTCGCAGGACTCGGTTTGCGGATTGCAACCATCTATACTTGAATCCCACGTCCCACGGAGCAGACTCACCTCGAAATTCGATCCATCGGTGGTGGGCTCCACCAACTCGATCAGCCAGATGATCTTCCCATCGGCGAAGAGCTTCTTTGTGGAATAGTCCACTTCGAATGTGCCTGACCAATCACGGAGAAACGCTCCAAAGCTGTTGTCCAGGCCATTCTCGCAATTCCCGGTTGGGGCACATGTGGCAGGATTCCCGTCGACGTCCAGTGCCTCACCTGGATGCGCTTCGAAACTGGAGGAAAACGATGTGATCTTAGATACATCGACACCAAACGGCCCGATGTTGCAAGCGAAGGCCACGCACTGTTCAAAGAGGCTGCAGTAGGAGCCGTCGGGGCAGACACCGCACAGGCCACCGCAGGTGTCCGAACCGCACTGCTTCCCGTCACACTTGGGCCCGCATACGCAAACCCCAGCCTGACACACGTTGTCGTTTCCGGTGCAGGTTCCGCAGCTACATTCCAGGACGGGACCGCACTCCATCCCAAGGCAAATCTCGTAGCACGTAGGTTTAAGATCCTCCTGCACCTCCACTTCGGACCACCAGTGGGCTTCGGTGGCTTCGCATCCATGGCTTTCCGGCAGGTAAGAGGCGTCCATATCCGACAGAATGTCCCCCAAATCAGAAATTGTATCGCTATCGGCGTCTGGAGTGCCCCCCTCGACGTCCAGCCCACGGGTTGCGTCAGGCCCACCGACCGCATCCCGACTATCACCAGACGTGGAGGTACATGACAAGCCCCAACTCGACCAAACCAGAAGCCACGACAACACTAGCATTCGATTCATGGATAGCCTCGCCACTGCGGACTGAACTCGGCTTTGCCGAGGCCAGCTGCTGGTAAGGGCGCCATAATACACTGTTTTCAGCAAATATCCAGTCAACGCGCCTCATGCATCGCGCCAGACCCCGATTTTCAGCATGTACTCAGCAGGTACGGCTCACATTCTGACTTCGGACTATCATGAGAATTCCATTGCGACCTGTCCCGCCCCCACAGGGTGCACCAATTGCTTAGAATCCACACCGTAATAACATAAAATTCTCGAAGAATTGAATCGCTTCCCTAAGTGCAGTCGGTTTCCACTCGACCTCGGCCCGGAACCGGGCTAGTATCTTCGCTCAGTGTTCCACCATTCGCGCAAGCGAGGTAAGAACCAAGCGTCAACAGAGCCTATAGGGGGGCCTTTGGCCCGCAGGAGTAGAAATGCGAAATAAACTGGGTGGCGGTATCGGTGCTGAAGGATGGGTACTGCGTCTCCTAATCGTCTGCGCCTTGGCAGCAGCGGGATGCGGCAGCACTGGCTCGGGGCCGGGGGATGTGAACACTGACAAGGAATTGCCACAGGATCAGGCCTCCGACCAGCGCCAGGAAGACGCCCCCTCCCCGGACGCCCCCTCCCCGGACGCCGTCGTGCCCACAGACACGTCGGACCATGATGACAAGCCGGAAGAGACGAAATCCGATGTCGCTCCTGAGGACATAGCGGATCACGCTGAGCCAGACCTTGTTCAGGAGGTCGGCGACGAAGACTCTTCTGATATCACGCCTGAGGACTTGACCACCGATGTTGGCTACGACCAGGCAGACCCCGACGTAACGCCACCGGCGCTGCTCATGACCATTATCTTTGAGGAGGGGAAGTTCCATGTACCCGTTGGGGGGACCCTTCAACTCAAGGCCACCGGTGTCTACGACGACGCTTCCCAGAAGGACATCACCGATAACGTGACCTGGGAGGTCTCCGACCCCTTCGTTGCTCAGGTCTCCACTGCGGACGGAAGTAAGGGACTGCTCACAGCGAACAACCCTGGCGTGGTGACTGTCCTGGCCCAGTTAGGTGGAATCTTGGGCACCGTCGATGTCCTGGTCGAAGAGGCGCTGCCTGTGGGCCTCACCATCGAGCCCGCCGACCCCCTTGTGTTGACTTACGTGACTCAGCCACTGGTGGCCTACGCCCTGCTGGAGACGGGGCTGAAGAAGGATGTGTCGGCAGAGACGTGGTGGGAGTCCTCGAATCCTCTGGTTGCGACCGTGGAGAATACGCCGGGCCAGCAGGGCATGCTGAGTGCTCTGACTGCCGGGACGACGGAGGTGCAGGCCCAGTGGATGAGCGGGTGGGGTTTCTCTGCAACAACGCTGGTTACAGTCCAACAAGACACGGTTCAGTCCCTTTCGGTGATGCCTGAGTCTAACACCGTTATCGCAGGCAATACAGCCGCCTACGTGGCGCTGGCCACGTTCACTTCCGGGGTCTCCATGCAGCTGAGCGGCGGAGTGGTGTGGAGCACCGAAAACCCCACAATCGCATCGCCTCTGCCCCCGCCGGCCATGCCAGGAAACATCCGGGGAAATGCAGAGGGTCAAACCAAAGTCTTTGCCGAAATCGATGGGGCCGTGGGAGAAGCGGTGATCAATGTGACCGCTGCGATTCCGACGGGCCTCATCATCACCCCATCCAACCCCGGAATTGCCAGGGATGACGAACTGCAATTAGAAGCCAAGGCAACCTTCTCCGATGGTGCCCAGGTGGCAGTGACCGCTAACGCGACGTGGAACACGACCGATGCGACCATCGTGCAACTGCTGTCGGGGGTTCCCGGCAAAGTGAAGGGCTTGAAGATCGGCCAGGCAACCGTCTCGGCTTCCTGGGGCTCTTTCACCGCCCAAACGACGGTTAAGGTGCTGTTCAAGAACGGTTGGGTGTGCGAAGAGGACACCGATTGCGCGTCCGGGCGCTGTGAATACCCCGGAGCCTATGTACCCGCCGGCTACTGTTGCCCCACCGACTGCATCGGTGGTTGCCGCGAATGCAAATCCGGCTCGTGCCAGCCCGTGGCCGCCCAAACCGACCCTTATGAAGTCTGCATGAAGTACACGTGCGACGGAAATGGTGGCTGCAAAACCTCTTGCACAGGTGATGCCGGCAATTGCAGCGCCGACTGCACCAACGGCTGGTGCTGGGCCGGTCAATGCCAAGAGAAACTCAATGGCGGCGCTGCCTGCGTTGGGGGCTGCCAATGCAAATCGGGCACCTGCTTCCCCTTCGTTTGCTGGTAGGAACGGGCGCTGGTCGATAGCTCCCGCAAGAAAGGCCACGAGAGCGCCGGTGCTGCCCCACCCCCTTCCGCCCTTCTTCATTTCTCCCTACACGGCCGCTCAAATATCTCGATCCACCCAGCAGCCGTGTACCCCTCCTTCGACGGCCCAGAGGTGGGACGAAAATGGCGAGCAGTGGTTTGGGTGAAGGGCGAGCCGTGCTTGGACGCACAGCGGAGACGGTAGCCAGGGGGTGGCTTAATGTGTATGATCCCTGCCGCAATGCCGGGGCATGGGCTTGGTGGCGGAGCCGGTAGCCCGGTCGGAGGATCGATTTGGAGGCAGGGGATGGTTGCATGGTCCATGTCGTCAGCGGCCTTGGCGAGAGTGCTTGTTGCCTGCTTTGTGACCGGGTGTCTGGTGGCCTGTGGCGACTCCAGGCCCGCTGAGGATAGGGACCAGAGTACGGCGGACACTTCGTCTCAGAGCGATGCTCCGGATGCTGCCAGCGCTGACGTCGTTCCCACGTCGCCAGTGTGTGACTACAATGACCCAGACCCGCAGGGACCAGCCTGTGTGCATTCCGTGCCGGACCAGACGACCTTTGACTCCATCTCCATTGGTCCCACGGGGGTGCAGCACTGGCAACAGGCCACCAAGTACATGGTGCCGGTGTCGGACGGAGCCCAGTTCATCCCTCCGTTGGTGCAGAACGCCCGGCGTTTTCCTGTACACATGGACTTTCTATCGACCTTCTTCTTCCCCGGGATTTCGCTGAAGGCTTACGGAGATCTGGTCACACTGCGTGCCACGCGCCAGTACTACGCTGGCAATCTGATTCGCATTGAGGACCCGGTGAAGGGCACTTTGTACGGGTTCACTATTTACTCAGCAGCGAAGTTATCTGAGCAACTTGAGCCAGTTGAAGTGATGCGGGTCTATCAGCAGCTATCGGGAGTGGTGACGGCGGGTCCACTGGTGTACACGTTCGAGCCGTTCGATGCCATGGGACCTCGCAAAGCCAAGGCCTGGATCGACCCAGGGTTCCCCATCTGGTATCCGCAACAGGACGACGTAAAGGTCGAGGTGTACACGGCTGGGGTGAACTACGGGACCGTGCGCCTATTCACTCTGGAACAGTTCGAGGCGGCCGTGGAGCAGGGCGTTCCGGGCTATCGGGACATCGTCGTGATCGAGAGCGTGCCCTTCGACATCGAGGCCGTGGTGGCCGGGGTCATCACGGGCGGGCGCCAGTGGGAGCTTAGCCACGTAAACGTTCGCATGGCCAGACGAGGGACCCCGAACCTGTTCGTCCAAGACCCGCTGACCCAGTTGGCGGACTGGTCGGGGAAGTTGGTCAGGCTGGAGGTGGCGTTGGGTGAGAATGGGGCCCAGGACAGGTGGAGCATGACTGAGGCTTCACTGGAAGAGGCAGAAGCCTGGTGGCAGGCCCACCGCCCCAAATTGGATGATGTACCCGCGGCGGACAGCCAGTATCAGCTTCTTGACTGGGTTCTGCAGATGGATACCGACGACGATCCGGTGGCCCTCGTGACCCTGTTCGGAGGGAAGTCGACCAATTTGGCCCGACTCTACGCCTTTCTGGACCCAAAGTACCAGGTTCCGGCCTTTGGGATTCCATTCGCCTGGTTCGAATCCTTCATGGAGACCACCACTATTGAGAACCCGTGGCCTGGCGGTCAGCCACTAATCTCACTGCGGGGATTCGTTGCCCAACTGGCCCAGGACCCTCAAGCCTCGCTGGATCCCCTGCTTCGGCACCAGCTTCTGGAGACCATCAGGGAGCGCATCAAATCGGCCCCAAAGAACCCCGCCTTGATTCAGTTGTTGCAGGAACGAATCGTCGAGGTGTTTGGACTTCCCACGGTTCCCGTGCGGTTCCGAAGCTCTTCCAATATCGAAGACGGCTTGGAGTTCAGCGGAGCAGGGCTGTATGACTCCACAACAGCGTGCGTGGCCGATCAGACCGATGACGATCAGTCCGGGCCCAGCCGCTGCAACGCCGATGAACCCAACGAACGGACCATCGAGAGAGCATTGGGCAAGGTCTGGGCCAGCCTCTACAGCAACCGAGCGTGGGACGAACGAGACTGGTACCAGGTGCCACAGAGTGCAGCCAGCATGGCCATACTCGTCTCGATGGCTTTTCCCGACGAAGCGGCCAACGGAGTCGCATTCACCGGGAACCCTGCTGACCCCGCCGATGTGCGGTACGTAATCAATGCGCAGCTTGGCGACGAAACGGTAGTCAGCAACGACCCCAGCAAAGTGCCGGAACTGGTGCGGTTGGAAATGGACCAGGGCCAGGTCTCGTACATCGTGCGTGAGAGAAGCTCGACGCTGGCGCAGCCCGGCGTGCCCGTGATGTCCGATGCCCTCCTCGAGGAGTTGGGCGCCTTGATGGCCACCATCGACGCGCTCTTTCCGTTGGACCTGAATGGGTATCCGAGAGAGCAGGTCCTCCTGGACCTGGAGTTCAAGGTGGAGAAGGGCGCTGAGACACTAAAAATCAAGCAAATCCGGCCGTTCTTGATGAACACTACACGGCTGCTCCGATATCTCGATCCCCCCAGCAGCCGTGTACCCCGAGCCGGCCGAAGGCCGAGTCGAGGGGGGGACGGGAATGGTGAGCAGTGGTTTAGTTTGGGGGAAGGGGAATGACTCGGAGATCTGGCACCGCATTTTGGATCGTTTTCGCAATCATGCTTGGGAACGCCTGTTCAGGGTCTCCTCCTGAAGCCGTGGATGCTCAGGTGGATGCTGGCGTGGACCAGCAGATCGACGCTACCGTCAGGGACTGGGTGCTTCACGACAGTTCGCCCGACATGCCTGGCGACATCCCCACTGACCTGCACGGCGATGTTCAAGAGCTGACGGACCACAACGTCCCCGATCACAGTGAGACCGGGCCGTCGGATGTGGGACTGGACAACGCCGACGCTCCGGGCCCGGCACCGACCGTGTGGGGCTGGATCTCGGCCATCGAGTGGAATGACACATGCGACCAGTGGTACTTGAAGACACAGTGGTTCGGTGGCGTCCGAGCCCATTTCGCGGTGGCCCCGAACTTCAATCGAGCTTTGCCCCACACTTTGGGGTTCATGGCAACCACAGAGACCATTGGCGATTGCACACTCTATGACTCCGGCATCATGACAGAGCAGTGCTTGCAGTTCCAGTGTCTCTGCCTGGACAAAGGCGTCGAGTGCTACGACGAGCAGCAGATCAACCGGTGGTGCGGTGAAGACGAGTACTGTGTT
>Ga0302238_1002296_pt1 | contig 13617 bp, 13 predicted proteins | sample AAG_UR_Asn_MG_FD_193527 | JGI IMG/M metagenome (GOLD analysis project Ga0302238, IMG submission 193527) | Enriched activated sludge microbial communities from anaerobic digester in WTTP, New Holstein, Wisconsin, United States - AAG_UR_Asn | ecosystem: Engineered > Bioreactor > Anaerobic >...
ATACGCCCTCTACAATCCGTGCAAACAGTTCGCACGAAAGAGGGCTTTATCAATAAACATATCTTTCCAAAACTTGGAAGTATGGAAGTAAACGAAGTAACTTATCCTATGCTTCAAACATTCGTTAATGATCTTCTAGGAAATGATCTAAAACCAAAAACAGTTAAAAATATTCTTGATGTTATCAAGGTTGTTTTTAAATTAGCTATTCGTATGAACTTAGTTAAAGAAAGTCCGTGTGAGTACGTTGAGCTTCCAAAGTATGATAATAAACGTTATTTTTCTTTCTCAACGTCTGTTCAAACAGATTTCATTCATGCACTTCTTACATATGATATCTATATGTATAGAGATATTTTTCTTTTCTTGCTTCATGGTCGTAGGCGAAACGAGGTATTAAGTCTTAGTTGGGATATGGTTGACATGGAGCAAAGGCTTTACTATATCCCTGCAATGATAAATAAAGCTAGACGCAATATGAGTTATAAAATGACTGATATTTTATATGATCGCTTGATGGTACATTATCTTCATGCGTGTGTTGAACAGAATACACGATATCCAAAAGGGTATGTTTTTAACAATCCTCAAACACAAACACAATATAAAGATTTATCTAAAGCTTGGAGAAGGTTTTTAAAAGAGAGTGATTTGCCTTACATTCGCTTACATGACATTCGTCATCTTATTGGCACTTATTCGATTAATGTCTTAGAGCTTCCGATTGAAAAAGTATCTCATGCTCTTGGGCATACAAATGTTGAAACTACTCAAAAATATGTAACGATTAAGCCAGAAACGAGTAAACAAGTAATAGATAAAATCATTAATTCTGTGATTTTGCCCGATAAAGTGGTGTGAAGCTCGATATAATCGAATGAAAGAATGGTTGCGGGAGCCGGACTTGAACCAGCGACCTTCGGGTTATGAGCCCGACGAGCTACCAACTGCTCTATCCCGCGACGGAGAAAGTTAAAAGGTGGATGGGGTAAAGGGATTCGAACCCCTGAAATGACTGGACCAAAACCAGTTGCCTTACCGCTTGGCTATACCCCAATGCCTTTAACGAGGTGAAATTATAGTCACTTTTAATTTGTTTGTCAAGGGTTTTTTTCTATAATCTTTTAAAACTATTATTTGGAGCAAAGATGCCTATTCAAAGAGTCAAACAAGCAATAGAAGATATTAAGCATGGCAAAATGGTAATGATGGTCGATGATGAAGACCGAGAAAATGAGGGTGATCTTGTTTATGCAGCAACATTCTCGACTCCTGAAAAAGTCAATTTTATGGCCTCTGAAGCAAAAGGCTTGATTTGTGTTTCATTAAATGAAGAGATCGCGAAGCGTTTAGATTTAACTCCTATGGTTAAAAATAATGACTCTCAGCATGAAACAGCTTTTACGGTTTCAGTGGATGCGCGTGTTTGCTCTACGGGTATTTCAGCGTATGAGCGTGACATTACGATTAAAATTCTTGCCGATTCTCTGAGCCGTCCTTCCGAGCTGGTTAAACCAGGTCATATTTTCCCACTTATCGCACGCAAAGGCGGTACATTGGTTCGTACAGGACACACAGAAGGTTCTGTCGATCTTTGTCGTTTAGCAGGGCTTAGTGAAGTAGCTGTTATTTGTGAAGTCATGAAAGAAGATGGTCATATGGCTAGACGTGATGATCTTGATCTTTTCTGCAAAAAACATGATATTAATATTGTCTACATTTCTGACATTGTGGCATACCGTATGCAAGCAGAATCTTTGGTACGTGAAGTCACTTCAGGACTTGTAGAGTTCTTTGGTACAGAAACACGTAAAATTGATATGGTAGATCATGAAGGAAATCATCATATTGTTTACGCATTTGGTGACATTGGTAAAACAAGTGCGGTAAAATTCCATCACATCTTGCCAGATAACGAACTATTAGCCAATGAGAAAAAGTTCCAAGGTGTTTTAAAAGCGATCGAGTATCTTAAAAAGAACAATGGTATTTTTGTCTTTATCGATAGCGAATACACTACAAATCCAGAACTGAGAGAATTTGGTATTGGTGCGCAAATTTTGAAAAAATTAGGCATTGAAAATATCAATTTACTTTCTACGACTAAACGCAAAGATTATGTTGGATTATCTGGTTTTGGGCTGAATATTCATCAAGAGATTGTTTTGTAACATATCATCTTTAACATTCAAAGGACGTAGATGGATTTTTTCCTTTTCTCAGTGTTGGTACTGCTCGCCGTAACTGCAATTATGGTAACACTCTCAAAACGAATTGGACTTGGTTCCATTTTAGGGTTGCTGATTGCAGGTATTATAGTGGGTCCACATACAGGTGGCTTTACCGTAACGAGTGAAGTTGAATCATTACGCCATTTTACAGAATTTGGGGTTGTACTATTGCTCTTCATCATTGGGCTTGAAATGCAACCCTCTAAACTTTGGTCGATGCGAAAAGAGGTCTTTGGACTCGGATCGTTACAAGTGATCGCCTCTGGCGTTGTTCTTGGTTTGTATATGAACTTTTTTGTGGAGAGTCTAGCCGTAGCAATGCTTATTGGTTTTACACTTGCGCTTTCTTCGACAGCATTAGTCATGCAACTCTTACAAGAAAAAGGAAAAATCAACACCGAACACGGTAAAAACGCTTTTGCGATTTTGCTGCTTCAAGATTTAGCGGTTGTCCCTTTATTGGCCGTTCTTCCTTGGCTTTCATCACAAGAACAAAATGTAGATACGTCTTGGGTTGAGTCATTAGCAACCGTTGTAGTGATGTTCGCACTTTTAGTGGCGTTTGGTCGTTATATCATTCCAAAAGCACTTGATAAAGTAGCTAAACAACGCAATAAGGATGCATTTTTACTGCTAACATTACTTAGTGTTGTTCTTGCAGCATTTTTAATGGACCATGCGGGACTTTCAATGGCACTGGGTGCTTTTTTGATGGGTATGTTTCTCTCTACCTCTCGTTATAGTTTTCAGATCGAATCAAGTCTTGAGCCTTTTAAAGGTATCTTGATGAGCCTTTTCTTTATTGCTGTTGGTATGTCGATTGATTTTAATGCAATTTTTAAAGATCCTTGGATTTTTAGCACACATATCGTAGTCATTCTTGTTTTAAAAGCACTGGTTGTTTTTGTCTTGGTGCTCCTTTTTGGTGGCAATAAAAGTGGTGCGATCAAACTTGCATTTTTGCTCAATCAAAGTGGTGAATTTGGTTTTGTTCTTTTTGGTGCGGCAAAGGCATTGGGAATTATTGACGATACACTTTTTGTTGTGGGTATTGGAGTTATCTCTATCAGTATGCTCGTAACACCTGTGTTGTATAGTTTTGGCTGTACGATCGCTAATAAACTTGCCAATCTTTCACAATTTTCGTATTTCAATACCGACAATGCAAGCATGGAACAAAAAGTTGTGGTTGCCGGTTATGGTAGTACAGGAAAAGTCATCGCTAAAATGCTCAAAAGTAGTGGTATCCCTTTTATGGTTTTTGACATTAATACAACAGAAGTGGCGCATGGGCGAAGAGAGGGATTACCTGTCTTTTTTGGCGACATCACCGATATGAAACTGCTTAATACCATCAAACTAGATCAAGCTTCGATGGTCATTGTCTCCATCGATCATAGTCTCAACGCTATCAAAGTAGTTAAACACATCAAAGAGAATTATCCGCATATTAAGATTTTAGCACGTGCTTTAGACATTAAAGCGATGGATAAATTGTTATTATCGGGTGCGAGTTGGGTTATTGCTGAAACATTGGAGAGTAGTATTCGTACAGGTGAAGAAGCTCTTAATCAAATGGGTGTACCAAATGATGAAATCAATGCATTACTTGAATCATTACGTAAAAATGAGTATGAGCTCATTCGAGAGATGACCAAGGAGTAACAATGAATCGTTTATGGATTATGGTAAGTGTATGTATCTTTGCCTTTGTTTTGGTTGGCTGTGCGGCCTCTGCAACACAAGAAAAACCAGCTGAAGTCATTTCCTCAGAGTCAGTGACTCCTGAGGCTAATGTGCCAGAGAAGCGCTTACAAGAAGTCTATTGGAAGCTTATCGGAGTAGAGGGAAAAGCAGTGATTGAAGATCCTCATGCACGTGAGGCTTATATCATATTAAGACTTGAAGGTCATCGTTTACAAGGCTTCGGCGGATGCAATATTTTACTCGGAAGCTATGAATTAAATGAAGCTTCTTCTCACGTAAAATTTTCACGTGTTGCTTCAACGATGATGGCGTGTCCAAGACTTCGCGATGAATCAGCGTTTTTGAAAGCTTTAGAGAAAGTAGAATCGTACAGCATTGAAGAGGGTGTTTTACTGCTTCAAAAAAAGGGCAAAACTGTAGCAACATTTGAGGCGGTATATCAGCCTTAAGTCGCTGCGTTCTTCGTACAAAAAGCTTTTTTGATTTCAAGAAGGCTTTTTGTATGCGCCCCTAAATCTTCAAGTTCATTTTGTGTTTCTAGTAGGTCGTATTCTGCCAAAAAAAGTAAGTCTTCCATTAATTTTTGAAGTGTTTTAATCTCTTCAAGTTGGGTTGATAAAATCGTTTGATACTCTTCATTTGAGCGTTTTTTACGCAAGGCTATCTCTATTTCTCCACGCATAATGGTAAGCGGTGTACGCAGTTCATGGGATGCATTGGTATTAAACTCTTTAACCCCAGAAAAAGCTTTTTCAAGGCGTTCTAACATTTCATTAAACGCGATAGCCAAATGGTTGATTTCATCATTTAAAGGGCGTTGTTGAATGCGCTTTGAAAGGTCTTTTGGCGTAATTGCTTGAATCTCTTTGAGCATATGTTGAATGGGTTGGAAATACTTTGTAATCAAAACATAACCCCCAATACTAGAAAGTAGCACAATAAATGGGGTTAGAATCCACATTCGTGATAAAAAATGTTCAACCAATTCGTGTGTTTGATGGGTTGCATAAAATTTTTCAGTGAGGTGGTGTTCTATATTAAGATAGAGTGCATAATTAAAACTTGCCAATATGAGTGTTTGAATCGCAAGAAACCACAACAACAGTTTAATTTTAATTTGCATGGATTTCCTTTATAAGTTTGATAATAGCGATTTCACTCGGAGCGCAAAAACGAAAATTAAACCCCCAGCTTCCATACCCCGTATTGACATAAATCTGCGTTTTACCATTTTTATGCAAGCCTTTTATATAGGGCTGAAAGAGTCTTACGATATAGCCAAAAGGGTATATCTGCCCACCATGGGTGTGACCACTAAGCTGCAAATCGATGGAAAATTCTTTTGCAAAACGTATATCTTTGGGTTGATGGGCAAGAAGAATGGATGGAACGTGTGGTGTTAGTTTGGAAAAAAGTGCTTTTTCATGGCGCTCTAAGCCAAAGTAGCGACTAAAGGCGTCGCTTAAGCCCAAAAGTTGTAAATGCTTACCATCTCTTTCAAGTGTAATGAGCTGGTTATCAAGGAGTATAAAACCCAGTTTTGTCACTTCATCAAAAAGACGTTTTCTTGCAAAGGTAAGGTCATGGTTGCCACTGACAAAATAAACAGGATGTTTTAATTGCTTCAAAATTTCTAGGTGTGTGCGAATTTTAAAAAGTGAAGCATCAAAGAGATCGCCCGTTAGAGCGATCATGTCGATATCAAATGTGTTGATCTTCGCTACCAATGCTTCAAGTGCATGTAGCGGTGTTTTGGCATTAATATGCACATCGCTTAAATGCACTATGGTAAAGTTTTCAAACGAAGCAGGCAAGTTGTCTATGCCTACGAGTACTCTTTTAATAGTGAGTTTCTCATACGCTTTTTCAAACATGGTATTCTACTTCTATTGCTTTGCCAAAGCAAGATCATACGTAATCGCTACTTCGTCTCGCACACTTAAAAAGAGCAGTGTTGGAGGCTCGATACCAAACTCTGTCATCTTGATACTAAAACCACCTCTCAGTTTCACAAGGTTGTTTTGCTCTGAAATTTCGGCTTTTGTGTCAATAGCTTTGATTTGATTGTTGAGGGTCAATACGCCTAAAATATGGTAACCATCTGCCTCTTTTTTAACTTCTTTGAGCTTAAAGTTGGTGCTTGGATGCTCTTTAACATGAAGCGTTTCATGCATATGTTCATCACGTTTTTCGTTCTCGCTTTTAAGACTCAATAACTCGAATGAAATATCGCCATTTAGGGATTCTAGTGTCTCATCCATAGTTAGTTTAGTAACGATATGACTGCTTTTAGGCGCAATGTTGCTATCGCCTAAGATTTCTGTTTGAGCCTGTATAAAACCTTCTTTAAAACTAAGCTCTTTTGCATACATAGCACCGCATAACAAAGAAGAAGCCAAGAGAGATAAGGTAATTTTACTGAACATTGTTGATCCTTTTTTGAGAAGTTTGATACACATAGTGATAGATTTCGACACATAAAAGCATACAGATAAAGATAACCCCAATATAGGTGTAACCAAAAAGTGCGCTCATAAGTCCACCGCCGCCTGCAATCCAGCCTGTAAAAACCATGATGATGCCAAGAAATCTAAGATTGCCAAAATTTGAGAGTCGTTTCATAATGACAAAGTTATAGTACGAAATGACAAAAGGGTACACCATGCTTAAGAGTATGGCTTCTCGCGCCGCATAGAGCATATAACTCATCGCAAATAAAAGTGCGATAATAAACGAATGGTACTCTCTCAGTGCATCACGAAACAGGTATGCAACACCCATACCCACCAAGTGAAACACTAAAATGATATGCCATGTTGGCTCTCTCCAAATGGAAATGTCCACACTTCTAGAGAGTGTTTCAAAAAGGTTAGCATCCAAATACGCCCAAACTGCCATCGATACAACCGCATAGAGTGTAAGACTTCTTTGCTCAATGAAAGGCTCAGGTACGCGGTGAAGAAAAAAACTACACACCAATGCAATGAGTGAGAGAGCGATGGCTAGATTGCCTCTTAAAATAGGCTCGTATGTAAAGAGTGCCGTAGCAAGGGCATAGGTAAAACCAAGGGCAAGAGCGATTTCACTGTAACGTCCACGTGTGAGTTTAATCAGCAAAGGAGCACTCATGCCAAGGCTCACTCCAAGAACACCTAAAACCACAAGATTTAAGGAAGGGTAAAAGAGCGAGCAAAGAGCTTGAAGTCCTATGAAAAAGATGATTTTTCTTTGTTCAGTATTTAGCCAGCCAAAAGAGCGGTACACCAGTAAACTTCCCAATACTCCACCGAGTGGAAGTGTAAAGAAGGCTTGAATGTCAGAGTGGAACACTTCCACAATACCCGTTTGTGCGATGAGTAAGTAGTAGCAAAACTCACTCGCAACAAAGAGCGTAAAGAGGGCATTAAACATAAAGTCTCCTTTGTAATTTTGCTTGGAAGATGATATACACACACGCAAAGATAAGATCATAAACAGCGATGAGCATACCTTCGATGCCGAGTTGATGCGAAAGATAAAGCGATAAAAACATCGCAGAAACAGCGATACGGTTAAACGCACTTATCTTCGCAAGCAAAAGTGCATGTGAGGGCTGAGTCAAGCCAAAGAGATGAATGATGCCTGTTGTCATCATAAACGCAAAGACGATGTACTCATACTTTCCTTCAAAGCCAAAGCCTAAAAGTGGGTAAAGTGTTGCAGCAAAAACAAACAAAAAGATACCACCCAGTGCATCTGAGAGAAAGCCTGTAAGATGGTAAAGCTTTAACGTGTCAATTTTCTGGGCATTAAGCCCAAATTCTGGGTAGAAAAAGCCCATGGTCACTAGGATAATGAAGAGTCCACACAGCATTCGAATCGTCCATAAAAGGTTGATGTCCGCTTGCATAAAGCCCGCTTCCATAAGTCCTGCCATGGAAAGTGCGATAAGCATCAGTGTAAAACCAAGTGTATAGAAAAAGCCAAACGCTTTTTGGTTGAGATTTTTAAGGTACGGTGAAACAACTGCCATTGCCATAAAGAAGATACCAACACCCATAGCGATGTGTGCATGAGCCACAACAAGGTCATTGCGGTGAAATAACCAGCGAATAGAAGGAATAAACAAGATGTTTCCCTCGATGTCTACAAATAAAAAGGAGTAGACAGAAATCACCAAAAAAGGACTGTTTTTCAGCGTAAGGTTCGCATCTTTAAGCCATTTGATGAGCAGTGGCACAAAACAAAGGGTGAGGTACTGAAAAAACCACTCTTGGTTATAGCTCAGATCACCTATGAAAATGCGGTGCGCAACAGAGGCGATATACCCAACAAGAGGAATAATCCACATGGCATGGTACTTCGCCACAAAGCTCTCTTTAGCATGAAGTTTGATGAGTAGATAAAAGATAGGAATGAGAGTATAACTCATGCCAAGAGTATTGTCTCCATGCGGACCTACGATGGTTTTCTCCACTTGCCCTATGACAGGGTTCATCAGCACCAAAAGTGCGATAGGTGAAGCGATGACAAGGTATAAAGAGACTTTGATCCACAGTGGTATGACTTTGTACTCTTTGATGTAGTCATACAGTGCTAAGATGTAAAAAACACCCGAAAAAGCAAGGATGAAGTTAAGCTCATACGCAAAGTCGTAAAAAACAAGACCTCGATGAACACCCAAAAGAAGGCTTATGGTCATAAAAACTAAAAAGATACACCAAAGTGTAAAGTAGATTTTGAGCTTTTCAAGCCCTTTTTCGCTGTGGATGTTCTCTTTTTCCATCAACACAAACGGTAAAAACGAGAGCATTAACGGCACAAAACCATAGAGCATCAAGGAGACATGTGCACTTCTAGCATTGACAGCTGAGAGTGTAGAGGAGGGGAGAAAATAGCCCAAAAGATTGAGTGAATACTCAAACCCAAATGCCAAACCTAGCACAAAAAATAAAGAGCCTATGACAAAGGCCTTTTGTATAAAACTAGAGAATTTTTCCATCTTTTACCTCGATAATTTTGTCTGCATACTCGGACACTTTACGGTCATGCGTTGCAATGATAATGGTCGTACCACTTTTAGAGAGCATTTTAAAAAGTTCATAGATATTTTGTGAATTATGTGAGTCTAGGTTACCCGTTGGCTCATCCGCAAAGATGATTTTTGGAGCATTTACCAAAGCCCTAACAATGGCCACACGTTGGCGTTGCCCTCCTGAAATCTCATCTGGGTACTTGTCTTTAATAGCTTCGATACCACACTGTTTTAAAAGTGCATCAATGGCACTGTTTTGTTTGTTGATAGCTGCAAGTTTAATGTTTTCCAAAATTGTTAAGTACCCGATAAGGTAATGAAACTGAAAGATAAACCCAACCTCTTTTTGACGGAATGCATCGATGTCTGGAATGAGCGTGTAAGCTTTTCCCTCAAAGAACAACTCGCCACAGGTTGGGCGTAGCAGTGAAGAGAGGATGGAAAGCAGGGTTGATTTTCCGCCGCCACTCTCTCCTACAATAGCGATAAAATCGCCACGTCTTGCTTCAAAGTTGACATTATCAAGAGCTAAGTCGTTTTTATAGTAATGGCTGATACCATGTGCCTCAAGTATCATAAAGCACCTCTTTGAATCAAGATAATCGGGTCAATTTTAGCGGCACTGTACGCAGGAAGCAGTGCGCCTAAAAGCGCCATAAAAAGAGAAAAACAAAACACTGCAACAACCGTCTCTAGGCTTAGTACACCATTGACATACCCTTGAAACTTTTCGATGTGGGCTATCATAAATAGAAGTGCTTTAGAAAAAAGAAACGCTGAGATAAAACCAACACAGGTGATGACAAATGTCTCACCGACAATCATGCTCATAATGAAACGTGACGACTTTCCGATAGCTCTTAAAATGCCAAACTCACTGCGTCGTTCATTGATCGTGATGCTGATAAGACTAGCAATCCCTAGCAGTCCCATTAAAAACGCCACCGCACTAATGACATTGGAAGAGGTTTCGATGATTTTGAATTGGTTGTAGTTGTCCACAAACTCGTGCGTTGTTTTGGCTTCGATGTCTGAGCTTTGAGCATTGATGTGCTCTATGATTGTTGATGCTTCAAAGTTTCTATCCATGCTCACGAGCAAGATAGACGCTTCTTTGTTAAAAATGGCGCTAGCATCTTCTCGGTTAAGCACAGCCCCACCATCTTCAAAGCCCACACCATTCTCAAATATGCCAGAAACAGTGTATGTTTTGTTAGAAATACTGACAAATTTAGGTGAATGAAGCCTTGCATTGATGTTCTTACCCAAAATAACTTCGCCTTTTTTAGGGTAAGCTCCTTCTGTGAGCCTGTAGGTCTTAAAACGGTTTTCACTCACGCCGTAAATTGCGGCTATCGGAAGGTCATTGATAGGAGAAGCCCCTAAAATGAGTGCATAGACCTCTTTCACTCCTGCAATGTTTTTGATTTTCTCTGCAAGAGATATGTTGACGTCACTAAAGAAAGTATCGGCGATTTTAGCTTGTGTAACGATGACGTCTCCATCGCTTTTGAGCATCGTGGAGTACATCCCGATAATACCTCTTGAGATCGACGTTATCATAAAGATAGCCGTAATCGCAACAGTGATACTGAGATAAATGAGAAACGTTTTAAAGCGGTTGCGATTTAGCGCTTTGAAAAAAAGTCCAACCACGCAAATTCCTTGTTGTGATAATTTAATGACAATTTTAGAAAATTAAGATGAACGGAGTATGAATTTTCCTTAGATATAAAACATTTGAAAGCAAGAATGACGTACAATGGAAGATAATCACGCACGAAGGCGCGCTTCATGAAAATCATTGTGTTAGATACTGAAACGACGGGTATGTTAGAAAAAGACCGCATTTGTCAACTGAGTTACTTGGTGCTCAATGAAGATTTTGAGATAGAAGAGGTACATAATGACCTGTGCAAACCACCATTGCCTATCTCTTATGAGGCGATGGCGATTCACCACATTACCCCTGAGATGCTTGAAGGTGAGCCAAGTTGCGTGCAAACCAAAGCCTATAAAAGGCTCTTAGAACTCAACTCCCCCGCCAATCTTATGGTCATCCAAAACGCTGCGTTTGACCTTGGAATGCTTGCTAAAGAGGGCTTTACTTTGCAGATGAATCTTATAGATACGTTTCGTGTACTTCGCGCGTACTACCCACTTGATGGGACATCGTTTAGCTTACAGTATAAGCGCTACCAATGGGGACTCTACCGTGAAGAAGAGGCTCTTGCCAAAAAGCTTGGCATCACCATCAAAGCACATGATGCTCTTGGCGATGTCATCGTGCTTAAACATCTTTTTGAGAGACTCTGTGAAGAACACTCTATGCCAAAGATGATACTCTTATGTTCAGAGCCTATTGTGCTAAGTCACATCCCTTACGGTAAAAACAAAGGCAAAAAGTTTGTGGATATCGCACGTACAGACCGACAAGACCTCCACTATATGCTCAATGCCAACGGACTAGACGCGGATGTCAAAGCTTCCATACTCCACGCCCTTGAAGCTACTAAAGAGAGTGTTACCCTTACCATCGGCTTTGGCAAATACGCAGGCAAAACCCCCGAAGAAGTTTTGGAAATCGATAGAAACTACCTTTTATGGATGGTCAATAAGATGGATAATCTGAATGCTGAACTAAAAGAGGCGATAGAGAAGGTTTTAGTTTCGTATCCGTAAGTAATAATTAAAAAAGATGAAAAGGATGCTTTAAAAATGCAAACAGAATTTGACTTACCAGAAGCAAAAAAGATTTTGCAAAAAGTTACAGAATTTTCACTACCAATTATTGCTTCAATTATTTCTAAACGTCTTACAGGATATACGGTAGAACAACTTAATGAAATATTGCCAGATGATATGGAAATTGACAAAAAAATAACAGAAGGAAAAGTTTCATCCTTAGTGGGTAAGGCAGCTAAAACTGCCTTAGATGAGCATTTTAAAACGAAAAATAGTATAAGTCATTTTAAAGAAAACATGAAAAAACTTTTAGAACAAATCAAAAATGAACATAATAAAAAAATTCCAATGTTTATTTTTGTAGATGAATTAGATAGATGCCGACCAAATTATGCCATAGAACTTTTAGAAAATATAAAACATCTCTTTGATATTGAAGGGGTTTATTTTCTTATTGCTACGGATTCAAAACAACTCTCTCATTCTATCAATGCTGTTTATGGAATGAATTTTGCCTAAGAAAAATATTTAAAGAGATTTTTCGACTTAGAATATACGTTAAAAACACCCGATAGTTACGATTTTGTTTATTATCTTTTTGAACAGTATAACTTGATTAGTTATGACAAATTTTTTGTTCCTATTCGTCAACCTGATTATGCAGAGAGGAATATTAATGTTGTTGCATTTGATTTAATGGCTCAGTTTTTCAAACTTGTCCCACGAGATATTGAGCAAGTAGTGTCTATGTTATCGACCATTTGTTTGACATGGAATGAAGAGCATAAAATTCATTTAATGTATATGACATTTCTAATTATGATAAAACAGAAATCAAATACAGGTTTTCAGTCCTATATGTCAACTTTCAATAACCAAAATATATCTAAGGATTTAGGATTAGATTCGACCATTAATGTTGCTTATCCTTATTATGATGTACACGGAAATACTCAAAAGTTTATACGATTGTATACTATAATTGAAATGTACAGCAAACTAGAAAACATTACTATAAAAGGGTTTTTTGAAGAACACGATAGATATCATGATTATGACCATCCGATGAAAGAAATAATATATCGTTTAATTTATGATGAAAAGAATCTACGTGGGCTGGATCCATCTCATTTGCTCATCTGTTCTATTAATACCTACAAAGATAAAATTTTACATTGTGGTCAGTTTAATAGTTAAATACTGATAGAGAAAGAAGTTGAATTTCAATTTCTCACTAGTTCTTTTTATAACCTTAAATAAGGCTTTATAATCTCCCTGCATTGTGGACGCTTTGAAACCCCATAAAAGCAAGTATTCAACCACTTAATGGGTATATTCAAATAAGACATTCTATACAAAAGTTTTGAACTCATTTTAAAATTGACACTACTATTTAAAAAAGTTATAATCGTTTCAATAGCTCATAGCATGATAAAGCATACTTAAGGAGTAATGAATGCAAAATTTAACTATCTTAATAGCAACAGATTTTTCAGAAGGCTATACAGCTTTACTTAAAAAAGCAATTGATTTTGCAAAAAAGAAGCAAGCCAAACTTCATGTTCTTCATGTCATTGAAAAGACTTTTTTCAAGAAAAAAAATCTTGATTCTATTAAAGAACATTGCTGGAATACATTGCTCTCAGAGTATCCTACGTTGTCAAAAGAACAATTTCATTGTCTTGAGGGCAACCCTGAAAAAGTAATTTCGATTGTAGCGCAGACGATTGATGCTCGTATAATCTTGATTGGTGATAACCGCAATAAACACCCGATGGAAGCTATTTTTATGGGTTCGGACACTAAGGCAATTATTAGAGAGTCGCGTGTACCTGTTTTAGTGACAAAAAAACCTGAGTATACAGACTATGAGACGATTTTAATCCCAACAGATTTGTCAAATGACTCGTTAGAGATGATTCAGCATATTGCTATTTTATTTCCACATGCTTATTTGATTTTGCTTCATCTTTACAGTGT
>Ga0302238_1002297_pt1 | contig 13617 bp, 13 predicted proteins | sample AAG_UR_Asn_MG_FD_193527 | JGI IMG/M metagenome (GOLD analysis project Ga0302238, IMG submission 193527) | Enriched activated sludge microbial communities from anaerobic digester in WTTP, New Holstein, Wisconsin, United States - AAG_UR_Asn | ecosystem: Engineered > Bioreactor > Anaerobic >...
TGAAAAAACTGTATTTCTTCCACCACGATCCTCTCCGGACGGACGCGCAGCTGGAAGAACTGCTGGAAAAATATCGGGGGATGATCCGCGGCAAAAGCCTGCTGGAGCTGGAAATGGCCCGGGAGGGGCTGGAACTGAAACTGTAAAACGAGGAGAAGCGATGAAAAAGGTTGCGCTGCTGGCTTTCCGGGGGGAACCCATGTGTTTCGTCCATGTTCTGCTGAACGCCCTGGACATGCGGGAGAAAGGTTTCGATGTGGCCATCATCCTGGAGGGGGCCGCGACCAAGGCCGCCGCGGAAATGGCCGTGGAAGGGGCGGATTTCCACTCCCTCTACGTGCAGGCCCGCCAGAGCGGTCTCATCGACTGCGTCTGCAAGGCCTGCTCCGCCAAGATGGGCGTCCTGGAAAGCATCGAAACACAGAAACTGCCCTGGGGCTCGGACATGAAGGGACACCCCTCACTGGCCACCTACGTCGAGGAAGGCTACCAGATCATCACACTGTAAATTGTTTGTTTTCTATATTTAAAATAGTACTATATAGCCCATGAAAAGACATGTTCTCGTCGCCGCCTCGGTCGCGGCGGTTTTTGCCCTCCTCGCCGGCCCCCTCTGGGCAGGCGGCGGTTCGGAGAAAAAAAAGGACCCCGCCCCGGCGGGCTCCATCGCGTCTGAAGCGGTCCCCGAAGCGGGAACCCCTGCCCGGACCGCCCCCGTCCAGGCCAGGTCCTGGGCCGGGACCATCCCCGCCCCGGAGTTTCCTTCGGGCATGGAATGGCTCAACGTGGATGTCCCGCCCACCCTGGCATCCCTGAAAGGCAAGGTGGCGCTGCTGGACTTCTGGACCTACGGCTGCATCAACTGCATCCACAATCTCCCGTACATCGAAAAACTGCGGAAGGAGTTCCCCGACGAACTGGTGGTTCTGGGGGTTCATTCCGCCAAGTTCGCCACCGAGGGGAAAACCGAAAACCTCCGGAACATCATTCTCCGGTACGGCATCGGCTACCCGGTGGTGAATGACGCGGATTTCGCGGTCTGGAGCATCTGGGGTCCCCAGGGCTGGCCCACCCTGGCGCTCATCGACCCCGCGGGGAACATCGTGGGCGCGCGAAGCGGCGAGGGGTTTTACGACACCTTCCGGGAGATCATCGTCTCCCTCATCGCCGAGTTCCGGGCCCGGGGACAGATAGACCCCCGGCCCCTGGAGGTCAAACTCGAAAGGGAGGGAAGACCCTCGCCCCTCCTGTCCTTCCCCGGCAAGGTGCGGGCGGATTCCCCGGGGGACCGTCTCTTCATCGCCGACTCCGGGCGGGACAGGGTAATCCTCGCCCGGCCGGCGGACGGGGAGATTCTGGACATCATCGGCGGGGGCCCGGGGTTTTCCGACGGAGATTTCCGGGAAGCGCGATTCCGTAACCCCCAGGGAATGGCCCTGTCCCCGGATGGAGGCACCCTCTATGTGGCGGACACAGGCAATCACGCCATCCGGGCGGTGGATCTCCGGCGGAAACGGGTCGGCACCATCGCCGGCACCGGGACCCAGGCGGAGGAATACCCTCCCGAGCCGGGAACGGGAGTCAGGACCGCCCTGTCCTCCCCCTGGGACCTGGAATCCGACGGCCCCTTCCTGTACATCGCCATGGCGGGCTCCCATCAGATCTGGCGGATGGACACCCGAAGCGGGGAACTGAAACCCCTGGCGGGAAGCGGCGCCGAGGGCGTCCTGGACGCCCCCGGGGCGGAGGCGGAACTGGCCCAGCCCAGTGGACTCTCCCTGTCCCCGGACCGGAGGCTGTACTTCGCCGATTCCGAGGCCAGTTCCATCCGCTGGGTGGACCTGTCCCGGGAGGACGCGCCGGTCTTCACCCTGGCGGGAAGCGGCGTCGGCCTCTTCGAATTCGGCGCCGATGACGGAAGGGGCAGGGACGCCCGGTTTCAGCACCCTCTGGGCGTTCTGTGGCGCCGGGACGGCATCTTTGTGGCGGACACCTACAATCACCGCATACGCCGGATCGATCCGGCCACGGCGGAGGTCTCCACCATCGCCGGGGGGGACGGTGGTTATCGGGACGGCGCGGAGGCCCGGTTCAATGAACCCGGCGGCATCACCCAGGCGGGGGAAAAACTCGTCGTGGCGGACACCAACAACCACTCCATCCGGGTGGTGGACCCTGTATCTGGAAAGACCTCCACCCTGGTTCTGAAGGGCTACGAGAAGTTTGCCCGCCGCCAGTTCGGGGGAACAGCTCCGGCAGTCCGGCTCCCCTCCGCCGCAGCGGACCCGGGACCGGCGGAAATCCGGATCCACCTGCAGCTCCCCCGAGGCTACAAGCCCAACGTCGAAGCCGCCTCCGCCTTCAGCCTGAAGGTGGAAGGATCGGGGATCCGGCTTACCGGCCCGACGGAGCTCGTCCTCCCTGGCCCCACCTTTCCCCTGCGCTTTTCCGCCGACTTCTCTCCCGGAGAGGGGGTCCTGGTTCTGGAACTAAGCCTGGTCTACTGCGAGGAGGGAAAGGAGAGCCTCTGCTACCTGGAGCGAAAAACTCTGGAACTTCCCTACCGGATCGCTACTGGAGCGGGGAGGAATCTTGATTTTAGGTACACCGTCTTGCCTTAAGCCTTTAGCGGATCTTGACTCCCCGGAAAGCTCGGATCCAAAGGGCTCAGGTCGTTTTTCCTGCCTTCAAAGCCTTCCGTTTTTCCCGGAAATTCTTGTAGGTTCTGGTACTAGTCACCACCGTCAGGATGATTATCACCAGCAGAATGAGGGAAACCGGGCGGGTAAAAAACGGCACAAGGCTTCCCTGGGAAACCATCAAAGCCCTCCTAAGGTTTTCGTCTGCCATAGGACCCAAAATCACTCCGATTACCAGCGGAGGGACCGGATACCCCATTTCGGTAAAATAATAGGTCAGGATGCCCACAGGCACCATGAGCCAGAGATTGAACACTTTCATTCCCAGGGCATAGGAACCGATGAGACACAGGACTGCCACAACTGGCATAAACAGTGCCGGAGGAACCCGCAGGAGTTTAATCACCTGTTTTGCCAGGAGAATCCCTATAATATACATCGCCACAGCGGCCATGAGCAGAATGGCCGTGACTTCCAGGACGAATGTGGGCTGAACTACCTGGAGCATGGGTCCCGGAGCGATACCGTGGAGCAAGAGAGCTCCTAGTAGCATTGCCGCCGGTGGGCTGCCAGGAATCCCCAAGGACAGAAGGGGGATCATGGCCCCACCGATACATGCATTGTTGGCGGTTTCGGAGGCGATGATGCCCTCGTAGGCGCCCTGGCCAAACTTTTCCGGAGTCCTGGAGGTGTTCTTTGCTGTTCCGTAGGAAACCCAGGCCGCGATATCTTCACCGATTCCCGGAACTGCTCCAATTCCAACCCCGATGAGAGCGCTGCGGGCTATATGGGGAATGTTGCGGATAACCATTCCCCAGGAAGGGAGGATTTTCTCCACCTTCTGTGCCTCTGCCACATTGAACCTGTCCTTCAGGACTTGAATGATCTGAGGAATCCCGAAGGCGCCTATGAGCACCGGGATGACCTCGATGCCCGCTTCTAGCTGGTGAAAGCCTAGGGTAAATCGGGGATAGAACTGAAGTCCGTCTCGCCCAACGACGGCAAGAAAAAGACCGAGGAACCCTGCCAGCCATCCCTTCTGCACCACGTCCGGAGTCGATATGGATCCGCTGATCAGAATGCCAAAGAAGGCCAGAAGAAAAAACTCGAAAGACGTGAATTGGAGCGCAAGAAAAGATATAAGTGGAGTGAAAACCACGACAAAAACCATCCCGATGAATGTCCCGATGGCTGATGCGGTGGTGGTGAGTCCCAAAGCCGCGCCAGCTTCTCCCTTTCTCGCTAAGGGATAGCCATCCAGAGCTGTCGCCGCCGCCGCCGCCGTGCCAGGGATGTTAATCATGATCGACCCGTAGGAGCCTCCGTAAATCGCACCCACGTATATCGCCAGAAGGGCTGTCAGGGCCTGTTGGGTCTTCATTCCGTAGGTCAGGGTGGTTAAAAGAGCTACCCCTAGTGTGGCAGTCAGGCCGGGCAGGGCTCCGAAAACGATACCCAGGAGGGTGCATCCAAAAAGAAGTGCCAGCCGAAAAGGATCCGTCACTATGGAAAAAACGTTACCAAAAAAAAAGGCCAGAGATTTTAGTACGATCATAAGATGGGTCCTCTACCTGAGGGCATAATACGCCAGAGACATCAGGTCGACGATACCCCCTTCCCGGGGAAGAGGAACACGAAGCATAAAACGAAATACTGGAACCAGCACAAAGGGGGTAATGAAGGACATGAGCATGGCGTGGACAAATTTCACTCTGTATTCTCTTTTTCCCCGAATGGAGAGGCGCATGAAAAGAATGAGAAAGATCAGAAGCCCCAGGGCGATGATATCGATGGAGTATGGATACATTGCATTCAGGACATCATCAATTTTTAAAATGAAGATTAACAGAAGGATTCCTGTCTGCACTGCGTAAACCAGCAGAAATCGGCGGAGAAGCGCCGGATCGTCGAGGTAAAACACCGTTATGGAAAACGAAAGAAAGAAAGCTACACTAATGAAAAAATCGATTCTCTGGAGGTTCATATAGACCAGCGAAAGTAGAGGCAATAGTATGGCGATGAAGCGGTAGCCTGAGTCTGTAAGGACAGCAGTCTTCCTGGCTTTCTTCCATTCTTTAAGGGTCTCCAGACTGCTGCTCCGAATCCCGTTGATCAGGATATTGACCGACAGAAGAATGACTCCCCCTCCGATCACTATGGGGAAAAGAGCGGGCGAAACGTACCAGACATTCATCACCCCCCCATAGGAATCCCTCATCGGCATCTGAAAAGCTTCAATCAGGATCCATATACCAAACACAATCAGCAGAACACCCGTTACGATATCTGCGCTTCTGAGCCGGTTTTTTTCCATCATGGGAGTCTTCCTTGAATGGACCGGATTTTACTGAATCCGGTCCATTAATGCTATTCGGTCAAGGTTTCGGAATACCGAGTTTGGCAGGATCGACCTTCGCCGCCCCCAGCTCCCAGAGTATCCAACCAAACTGGGACTCCAACTTATCGAAAATCGTATTCGCCGTGTCGCCAGTCAGCCCGGAGAGGTTGAAATACATCTTTTCGCCGAAATCCCGCACCGGTGTCGCCTTCATCGCAACGGCAAAGGCTTCCCGCAGTTTCGCCTTAACCGGTTCCGGTGCGTCCCTCCTTATGGCAAAGCCGATCTGCTGCTCCAGGGGAAGGTGTTTCGTCATTTCCGGGTACTGGTCGAAGGCGGAGGGAAAGGTTTTATCTCCGAACTTGAAAGCCTTGGGCACCAGAACCGCCAGCGGCCTGAGTTTTCCCGCCTTCAGGAGTTCCGATTGCTCCTGTACCGAGGTGATAACTACCGTGACCTCGCCAGTCATAGCCGCGTTCTGCGCCGGGGCCGATCCGGTATAAGGAATGAAGTTGAGCTGAATTCCCGCCCCCTTCTCGAAGCCCAATAGATTCAGATGGTGGATCGACCCGGAGGCGCTGGCCCCGGCCTTAATGCTTTTTGGGCTGGCCTTCGCCGCGGTCACCAGATCCTGGAGGCTGGTGTAGGGTGAATTGGGAGTTACCGAGACGATGTCTGGGGACCCACCGATGATAAAGTATTCCCAGACGTTCATCCTCTTGTCCCATCCCCCCTGCACGCCGGCTGTGACGATAGATTCTGAAATTCCCGCCAAGGTATAACCGTCGGCGGGTTTCGAATAAGCTTCCAGCATCCCCACCGATCCTCCGACACCTCCGGTGACGTTGACCACGTTGATGTTAACCTTCAAGACCTTCGCCATTTCTGCCATCACCAGCCGGTTCGCCAAGTCAGTCCCACCTCCTGCGGCCCAGACAAGCACGTCGGTGATATCCCGGGCAGGAAACTCCTCCTGGCCCTTCGCGAAGACGGGTGCTGCGGCCAGTACCAGCACCGCCAGAACCGATACGAGCAACTTTTTCATTGCCTTCTCCTTTTGTGCCGATAATGTATGCAATATTAACAATATTGTATACAAAAAGTGTAACACAGTTAGAACCTCTGTCAAGCTTTTTTCCGAATTTTTTAGGAATTTTTCCTCAGCAAGGTTTCTTTGAAAACATCCCTGGACCGCAGGTGATGCAGTACCGTCAGTTCCTGGGCCCGTGCTGCATCTCGGGCAAGAAGCGCCGCAATGATCTCCCGGTGCTCGGGCAGAGTCTCCGCCGGAGGCCGCGCCAGCCCCTTCTGATTGCTTTTTATCAAATAGCCCTGGGTCCTGGCGATTTCAAAGATCACGGCGTTCCCGGAACAGACAACGATGAGTTCGTGAAAAATCTTGTCTGCCCGGACATAATCTGCGTACCACTCGTCGCGGAAAGGCAGATCGAAAACGTCAAAACAGGAGGCGATTTCCCGGATCTGGTCATCCCGGGCGTTTTCGGCACAGAGGCGCGTGGCGATGCTCTCCAGGCCACCCCGAACCTCGAAGAGGGAGCAGAGTTCCTCATCGCTGAAAGCACGGATAAAATACCCCTGGTGCCTCCGTTGTTCGACGAACTTCTCCCCCGATAAACGGCTCAGGGCCTCGTTGATGGGGGTCTGGCTCACCCCCAGAGTTTCCGCCAGGCCCGCCTTGTTTATCTTGTCGCCGGGGTGAAGGATGCCGTCGTCGATCATGGCCTTTATTTTTTCATGCACCAGGTCAGTAAGAATTTTGTTCTCGATCTTCGACATAAAACCATTCCTAGGCGGTAAACCTCTCCAGGCTATGCAGTAGATTCGAACGCGAATCGTTTATATGATCATACATGGACCGCCTTGCCTCTCCGGCACTCCCTTTTGCCAGGGCTTTCATCAATACCCAATGCTCAGCGGAGCTTTGCTCGGGCTTTTTCAGGAGTCCCTTAATATTGCCGATTATGATGATGTTGAAAGTGCTTAGCATGTCGTAGAGCAGTTTGCTTCCACTGTAGCGCATGATTTCCATGTGAAAATCGTAATCGATTCTCTTCAATCTGTTCATATCGCCGGTTTTTACAGCTCCGTCAAACTGATGCAGAAGTTCTTCAACCCTCCGGAGATCCATCGGCGTCATCGCCATCGCTGCCTTGTAGGCCCCGATGGGTTCCAGCTGAATCCGGATATCATAAATATCCAGAAGCTCCTCTTCAGAGAATAGCTTCACGTATGCCCCGCGGCGTGGGACCGTCTCCACCAGATTTTCCTGGGTTAGCTTTGAAAAAGCCGACAGGAGCGGTGTACGCGAAACCCCCAGACGTCTCGCCAGGTCCTCCTGGACGAGTTTCTCTCCCGGCTTCAGTTCTCCGGAAACGATCATGGCCTTCAGTGCGTTGTAGACTTTTGTTCCCAGATCCTCAAATTCTACCTTGTACATGGCCGTAAGTATACGGAGATCACCTCCCTTCGGTCAATCTTTCAAACCCGACCCATTTTTCAACTGGTCTTTCTATTTTAGGATCTTCAGAATTTTTTTTGCCTCCTTGACGGTTGCGGGCTCAAATCCCATATGCCGAACGAGCGCAGCCAGTCGCTCCACCAGTTCTGCGTTGGACTCGGCGACTTTCCCCGGAGCGTAAAAAAAGCTGTCCTCGAAACCCACACGAACAGCCCCAGCCCCGAAACCAAGAGCCGCCGCCAGCAGGGACATATCTTTCATGTTATCATGGATCACGCCCCAGACGGCTCCAGCAGGCAGGGAGTCGCGAAAGTAGAAGATGTTTTCAGCACTGGCCTCGAAGGCCCCTTCCACGCCGAGGACCAAGGTATAGCTAAGTGGTTTTTTCAGTACCCCCTCGGCCCAGAGTTTCTCAGCGGTCCCAAGCATGCCTAGATCGAAGATCACCAGTTCGGGAACCACCCGATTCTGGGCCATCTTTTCGGCCCAGAATCGGATATCCGAAAGGCTGTTTACATATACGGTTTCCCCGAAATTGGTGGATCCCATGTTGAGGGAACCCATCTGGCTGCGGGGTTCGGCGACTGATACACAGCGGTCCTCCAGCGAAAGGGTCGATACCCCTCCGGTGGACCCCTGGATGATGATATCCGACTCCGCCCGTATCAGGTCCAGGGTTTTCACATAGTTTTTCAGGTTAGCCACCTGGTTACCCTTTGAATCCCGCACATGAAGATGCACCACCGAGGCCCCGGCCCTGGCGCAGTTCAGAACATCCTGGGCCACCTCTTCAGGAGAAAGGGGGTTTTTCGCACCGGAAGGAATAGAGCTCCCCACATGAGCCACCGGGGCGACGGCGATAATGATTTTTCGTGCTTTCATCGATCCTCCAGTTAAAAATATTGCATACAATATGCATCAGTATACGGCCTCACCGCAGGCTTGTCAAAAAATTTGACATAAAAGAATATTGTGTATAACATATTGTATACTAAATATTAGGTGGTTTTGCATGATCGGGGTTTCTCCGGCATATTTTTTTTCTCTTTTTACGACGGATTTCTCCGTCCCGAACATTATCTCCTCCCTTTCCGGTCTTCGTAAGCTAGGATTCGAAGGATTTCAGCTGGAGATATATTACCCCCAACAGCTCCCTCTTTGGCTCCGGGATGCTCGGGATCTACAAGCGGCCGCTTCCGACCAGGGATTGCGGACGACTCAGATGGTCGCCCATTTCCTGCTGGCGGCATTCGAAAACGAAAACAGCCTTTTCTCCGAGTCCGGCAAGGAAGACTTGAAAACTCTTCTGGAAATCCTCGAAGCCTTTCCCCACTGCGGGGTCGTCTCCGTCCCTATAACGGCCTTCTCCTGGGACTCCTCCGTCCCCATGACTGGAGAAAGGTACCGGCGGCTCTGGGACAGACTGGTGGAGAAGATAAGGGTGATGGGGAGAGAGGTTCGGTCCGTGGGCCGCAAGATGGCTCTGGAAATTGCGCCCCTGGCTCTTTTAGGGGGGACCGACGGATACCTCCGTCTCTGCTCGGAATTGGACGGGGAAGCCCCGGGTTATAATTTCGATACCGGCCACCCCTGGAGCGCCAAAGAAGATGTGGCTCTAATCCCCGCCCGGCTGGGAGATAAAATCCTGGGGACCCATCTGAAAGACAACCTGGGGACGGAGGATCTGGCCCTTCGCCCCGGAAAGGGGACTATACCCTGGGACGCTGTGATCGAGGGACTCCTAGCTTCGGGCTACTCCGGATCCTGGGACATCGAGATATTCTGTCCCGCTGTGGAGGTGGAAAGTGAGTACACCTCTGCCAGGAAATTCATTTTGCATCGTATAGGGCGAAAGCTATAAACGATAGAAAGTTGAAAAAAAGGAGCAGTTATGGTAAAACTGGCCATCATCACGTCCTTTCTGGGAAAAACCAAAGATAGGTTTCACGAATATAACCAGGCGAAAACACTGGAGGAAAAATTCCGGATGCTTGGAGGCATCCAAGGCGCCTCGGGGGTGGAGGTGGTGTATCCCTACGAGGTCGATGCCCCTGAAGTCACGAAGACCCTGGCGGAAAAGTACAATCTGAGCTTTGCAGCAATCAACGTGAACGTCAAGGCGGAGCCGGAATTCCTCAATGGCGGACTCTCCTCCCCTGACAAGGCCGTCCGGGACAAGGCGGTGCGGTTCATCAAGGAAGCCAAGGACTTCGCGGAAAAATGTGGAGCCGACAAGGTCACCTGCTGCCCCCTGGGGGACGGCTACGAGTTCAGTTTCCAGAGCGACTATGCCGCTGCCTGGCGGCGACTGGCTGAAACCTTCGGGGAGGCGGCAGAGTATAAAAAGAATATTCCGCTTTTTATCGAATACAAGCCCAGCGAAACCCGAGGCTCCTGCTTCATCGACTCCGCCGCCCGAACCCTCCTCCTCATCAAGGATATCGGCGTCAGGGAACTGGGAGTCACCATTGATTTCGGCCACGCCATGTACGGCGGGTACAACCCGGCCGAGGAAGTATGTCTGGCGGCGGAGAGCGGTCAACCCTACTACATCCACATCAACGACAACGACGCCAAATGGGACTGGGACTATTTCTGCGGTACCAAGCATTTTCTCGAGTACGCGGAGTTCCTGTACTACCTGAAAAAATACGGCTACAAGGACTACCTCACCTCCGACACCTCCCCCACACGCTGGGACATCAAGGGTACCTTCGAGGCAAACAACCGGATCACAATTAAATTATGGAAACTGCTGGACGATTTGGACGGGAAGGGATTTTCGAAACTGGCGGGCGGGAAGGATTACCTGGCCACCTGGAAGTTTATCGAGGAGAATCTTTTTAGGTTGAAGTAGAACCCCAAGCAGCAGTCCTCCGGTTCGGCAACTGGGATCCTGCGCCGCAGGGGAGCCCCGATCGGGAAAACAGCCTCCGTCCTGGAGCCGCTTTTAGGGAGAGCCGGCCCCGGCGCAGGAAACCGGCCCCCATTTCGGGGGCCAGAGCCTTTCAATCCATATGAGAACCGCCGTTGACGTCTATCTCCTCACCGGTTATGTAGCCGGCCTCGTCGGACGCGAGAAAACAGACCGCCGCGGCGACTTCTTCAGGCGTAGCCATTCTGCGGCAGGGAATGTCGGCAGTCATCTTCACCTGTGTTTCCTCATCCTCCAGGCCGCCACGGATATCCGTCGCCACGAGACCGGGAGCGACCGCATTGATCGTTATTCCGTTGGGCGCGACCTCCCGGCTCAGCGCCTTGCCGAAGGCGAGGATACCGGACTTGGCCGCCGAATAATGGGCGCCCCCGAAAACCCCGCCACCGCGCTTCGCCGACACGGAACTCATGTTTACGATGCGTCCATAACCCTTCTCGAGCATCGCCGGGAGCACAGCTTTCGAAAAAAGGAAGGTTCCCTTCAAATTGACATCGACGATCCGGTCCCAGTCCGCCTCGCTCATGGAGAGGACCTTGACCGGCTGGGTAATTCCCGCGTTATTGACCAGGATGTCGATCTTGCCGAACTTCTCCAGGGTCTTGCCGACCACCTCCTTGATTTCCTGCTCGTTCACCACATTACATTTGTAAGCCTCGGTTTTAACCCCCAGCGCAGCGGCAGCGGCGGCGGTTTCCTTCGCCCCATCCGGATCGAGATCACAGACGACCACATTCGCCCCCTGTCCTGCCAGAGCGAGAACGATGGAGCGCCCGATGCCGCGCCGGGACCCGGCTCCCGTTACAATGGCGGTTCGACCTTTCAAGCTGAATAGCATAATTTACTCCTTCTATCCTTTATTTCGCGAAAACGATTCCCGGCAAAAAGGTCACCAGGGATGGTATGTAGGTTATCAGAGCCAGCGTGATCACCAGTGGGATGATGAAAGGCAGTATCGACACACAGAGTCTTTCCAGTTTGACGTTCGCCACCTTGCTGGTCACGAAGAGGCTCATTCCCACCGGAGGAGTTATGAGGCCGATCATCAGATTCAGCACCAGAACGACGCCGATGTGCAGGGGATCCAGGTTCAACGCCGCGACAATGGGCATCAGCACCGGAACGACGATGATCAGCACGGACAGGGCTTCCATGAAGGTCCCGAGGAACAGGAAAAATGCGTTGAAAAGAAGCAGAAAGGCCCAGACCGGAAGGTTCATGCCGCTGACGATCTTCGCCAGCTGCGCGGGAATGCCATAGATGGCGATGAGCCAGGCGAAAGCGGCGGCCCCCCCGATGATGAACAGGATCGTCGAAGTGTTCACCAGCGCATTGAAAATGATTTCCCGCAATCGGCTCCAGTTCAACTCCCGATACACAAAAATGCTGAGAAGCAGGGCATAAACCACCGCCACTCCGGCAGCTTCCGTGGGAGTGAAAATACCCCCCATGATGCCCCCGATGATGATCGCCGGTGTAAGGATGGGAAGGAAGGCGGAAACGAAGGTGGAACCCACATACTTCAGACTGAACCTGTCCAGCCTCGGGTAGTTCCGCCGGACGGACATGATATAAACAAGCACCATCATCGTGAGCCCCATCAGAATTCCCGGAATGAAACCGCCGATGAAAAGTTTGCCGACACTCACTTCAGCGGCGACTCCGTAGACCACCATCGGGATGCTGGGCGGGATGATGGGGCCTATCGTCGAGGAGGCTGCGGTGACGGCGGCGGAAAACTCGTCGTCAAAGCCTTTTTCCTTCATGGCCTTCATCTCGATGGCCCCCAGCCCTCCAGCGTCGGCCACCGCCGAGCCGGACATGCCGGCGAAAATGATGGACGCCATGACGTTGGCGTGAGCCAGGCCGCCGGGGATGCGCCCCACCAGGGCGTTGGCGAAATCGAAAATTTTCGTCGTTATACCGCCGAAGTTCATGAGTTCTCCGGCTATGATGAAAAACGGGATGGAAAGAAGGATATAACTGGTCAGACCGCTGGCCATGGTATGGAAAACCGTTTCCAGCGGAAAGCGGCCCTGGACGAAAACCGCAACGAACGAAGCCATCCCCAGTGAGATCCCGATGGGCACTGCCACTATCAGAAAGAAAAGAAAAACGGCTACAAGAACAACGCCCATTTCAGACCTCCTTCTTCTCTGCGCCGCCGGGGCCGGCCTTTATATCCTCGATCAGCTGCTCCAGAATGAACAGGAACATGGGTATGAAGCCCCCGGGCAGGGCTGCATACAGGAAGCCCACAGGCACATCAATGGTCTGAAAATTCTGGGTAAGGGTCCGCAGAACGACTTTGTATCCGAAAAAAATGCCCACGGCGATGAACGACAAAATCAGGACGTCCTTGATCAGGAGGGCCACAAAACGCCCTTTCCCGGGCAGGCTGTTGAGAAACATGTCGAAAAGGATGTGCCCTTTCATCCTGGCGGCTGCGGCCGCGCCGAGAAAGGCGGTCCATACGAGCATCAGAATCGAAACCTCATAGGCCCAGTCCAGATTGACCTTCAGAACGTACCGGGTAATGACCCCCACGAAGGTGAGAGCAATCAATGCGAGACCGGAAAAGATCAGTATCTCCTTGATCGCCCGGAAGAGCGCCGCGTTGACGCGGCCAAGAACGCTGTTCGTCATACAGTATTCCTTATGCGCGGAGCATTCGATAACATGCCGCGGTTCCGAGGAAATGGCTGCACCGGGAGTCCCCCCCCAGGAGAGAGGGGAACAGCCCGGAACCGATGTCAACTCAGTTTTTGGACACCACGTCCAGGACCTTGGCCATGAAGTCCTTGCCGAAGGTGGATTCGAACTCGTCATAGACGGATTTCGTCGCCGCCCGCAGGGACGCCACATCTGCCTGATTGACTTTCATTCCCTTGGCCTGCAGATCTGCGATGAGATCGCTGTTCATCTTGTTGTTCATCTCCCGGTGCACTCCCGCATACTTCACCGCCGCTTCCTTCAGAAGCTTCTGGTCCGCCTGGGACAGTTTGCCCCAAACCGCTTCGGAAAAGATCATCGGGCAGGATTCGTATTTATGGTTGGACAGAGACAGGTATTTCTGGACCTCGTACAGCTTGGCCGAATGAATGTTGACCGCCGGGTTTTCCTGGCCGTCGAAGACTCCCTGGCTCAGGGCCATGGGCAGCTCGCCGAAAGCGAGGGGAGCGGGGCTGGCTCCAAGGGCGCGGAAAATGGCGAGAGTGATCTTGTC
>Ga0302238_1002298_pt1 | contig 13613 bp, 10 predicted proteins | sample AAG_UR_Asn_MG_FD_193527 | JGI IMG/M metagenome (GOLD analysis project Ga0302238, IMG submission 193527) | Enriched activated sludge microbial communities from anaerobic digester in WTTP, New Holstein, Wisconsin, United States - AAG_UR_Asn | ecosystem: Engineered > Bioreactor > Anaerobic >...
ATCGAGGACACCGCGGCGGACTCCTTCTACGTCCTGGACTGCCTCTCCGGCCTGGCCCGGGCCTGGTACTCCGACCGGATGATGGCCAACTTCTTCCTGGTCATCTGCCCCTACGTGCTGAAAATCCAGTCCCTGGCCTATTTCGCCCTGTACAAGGGGCACCATTCGAACCATGCCACGGACTCCATCTACACCACCGCCCAGATCATCATCGAGGTGTACAGCCACCGGGACAGGATATTCATCCAGCCCCAGCGGGTGGAGAACCGGTACTCCTCCACCATGTACATGCTCCATGTCCTAGAGGGGGATTCCTTCAAGCCCGTCACCAACAGCGCGGTGACGGCGGAGATCGTCGCCCACTCCAGCCGGCCGCTTCTGAATTTCACCATCCAGCGCTTCGGGGTCTGGACCCAGACCTATCACGACGCCCGGGAGGTGGTGAAGGCGGTGGAACGGGGCGAAAAATCCCCGGACGAGATGAAGCCCTACTTCGAACTTCTGCTCCGGATGGTCATAACCCGGCAGAAACCCTTCGTGGCCCTGGCTCGGGAATACTTCGACCTCCCCTTTCTCATCCACATAATGAAGCGGCTCATCGGTTCGGGCCTGGTGGGGGGAAAGGCCCGGGGGATACTGCTGGCCCAGCGGATACTGAACCGGGCTTCCCCCAAATGGGCCGGGTTCCTGGAAACCCACGATTCGTTCTACATCGGTTCGGATGTCTTCTACACCTTCATCATCCAGAACGACTGCTGGTGGCTCCGCAGGAAAACCGGCGACATGGACCAGATCCTGGCCCGGGCCCGGGTTGCCCGGCAGAGGATCCTGGGGGGCAATTTCCTGGACTACATCACGGTCCAGTTCCAGGAGATGCTGGAGTACTTCGGGCAGTCGCCCATCATCGTCCGGTCCAGCAGCACCCAGGAGGACAGCTACGGCAACGCCTTCTCCGGCAAGTATGAAAGCGTCTTCTGCGCGAACCAGGGGACCCCCGCCCAGCGGCTGGAGGAGTTCCTCTCCGCCGTCCGGACCGTTTACGCCAGCTCGCTGGACGAGGACGCCCTGATGTACCGCCTGCATCACGGTCTTCTGCACGAGGACGAGCAGATGGCGCTTCTGGTTCAGAGGGTGTCCGGGGACCTCTTCGGCCGCTGTTTCTTTCCCCCCGCCGCGGGGGTGGGGTTTTCCTACAACCCCTTCGTCTGGGACTCGTCGATAGACCCCCAGGCGGGAATGCTGCGCCTCGCCTTCGGCCTGGGCACCCGGGCGGTGGACCGGATCGTGGACGACTACACCCGCATCGTGGCCCTGAACGCGCCGGAGAAGCGGCCGGAGAAATCTGCGGAAGATTCGCTGCGGTACACCCAGCGGGACGTGGACGTGGTGGACCTGCAGGAGAACCGGCTGACCACCCACGGGATAAAAAAAATCTTCCCCCTTCTGCCGGAGCGGCTCGTGGCCCTGTTCGCCCAGAGGGACGAGGAAGCCCTCCGCCGGGCCGAGGAGCTGAACATCTCCCCCGCCGCGGCCCTGCGGCTCTCCTTCGACGGTCTTTTCACGAAAACCGGCTTCGTGGGAGAAATGCGGGAAATGCTCGCCACTCTGCAGGAGGCCTACAAGTGCCCGGTGGACACGGAGTTCACCGTCAACTTCTCCGAAGACGGCGGCTACCGGGTGAACCTGGTGCAGTGCCGGCCCTTCAAGGTGAAACTCATGGGGACCGGAGACCTGGGGATCCTGCCGGACTCCATCCCCCGGGAGAAGATCCTCATCAGAAGCGACGGCCCCATCGTGGGTCAGAGCATGGCTACCCGGGTGGACAAGCTCATCTACATAGCCCCGGAGGCCTATACCCGGCTGGGGGAACAGGACCGGTACGCGGTGGCCCGCCTGGTGGGAAAGCTCGCCCGGATACCGCCGGCGGGCCCTTCCTCCGTCACCATGCTGGTGGGGCCCGGGAGGTGGGGCACCTCAACCCCCGCCATGGGGGTCCCGGTGAGCTTCAAGGAGATTCAGAACGTGTCCATCATCGTGGAGCTGGCGGTCATGCACGAGGGCCTGGTCCCGGACGTGTCCCTGGGAACCCATTTTTTCAACGACCTGGTGGAGATGGACATGCTCTACTTCGCCGTATTTCCGGAGCGGCAGGGGAACTTTTTCAACAAAGAGATATTTGACGGCCCCGGCAACAGGCTCGCGGAGATACTGCCCGACGAGCTGCGCTGGGCGGACACGGTGAGGGTCCTGGAAAGCGCGAAAGGGCCGGACCGCGCCTCCGTCTACCTCCACGCGGACTCCATGAAGCAGCAGGTGACCTGCTACATGAAATGAGCGGCCCTGCGGGAACATGAAGCCTCCCGAGGGCATCACTCCCGAGGGCATCACTCCCGGGGCATCACTCCCGGGCATCACTCCCGGGGGCGGCTCTCCCGGAGTCCGGAGGCGCCCGGGGAGCCTCCGGCCTGGGCAGCCACGCCCGGGGAGGGGCCTCCGTCTCAGATGCCCTGGGCGATCATAGCGTCGGCCACCCGGAGAAACCCGGCGATGTTCGCTCCCGCCACCAGGTTGCCCTTCAGACCGTGGGCTTCCGCCGCCCGGGAGCACTGGGAGTAGATGTTGTCCATGATCTGATGAAGGCGCTGGTCCACCTCCTGGAAGGGCCAGCTGAGGCGCATGGAGTTCTGGGACATCTCCAGGGCGCTGGTGGCGACCCCGCCGGCGTTGGCGGCCTTGGCGGGCCCCAGGGGCACACCGGCGTCGTGGAACACCTTCACCGCCTCGGGGGTGCAGGGCATGTTGGCCCCTTCCGCCACGGCCATGCATCCGTTTCTGACCAGAAGTTCCGCGCTCTTCCCATCCAGTTCGTTCTGCGTCGCGCAGGGCAGGGCCACATCGCAGGGTATGCTCCAGATCCCCTCGCACCCTTCGACATAGGCCGCCGACGGGTGATCGAAGACATACTCCCTTATCCGCCCCCTCTCCACCTCCTTGATGCGCCTGGCGGTGTCCAGATCGATCCCCTCCGGGTCGTGGATGTATCCGTTGGAGTCCGACAGGGCCACCACCCGGGCGCCCAGAGACCGGGCCTTTTCCGCGGCGTAGAGCGCCACGTTGCCGGCGCCGGAAATGACTACGGTTTTCCCCGTCCAGTCGGCGCCGAGGCTTTCCAGCATCCGGGTCACGAAATACACCAGACCGTACCCGGTGGCTTCCTTCCGGGCCAGAGACCCTCCATAGCTCAGCCCCTTGCCGGTGAGGACCCCCGTGAAGGTGTTGGTGATTCTCTTGTACTGTCCGAACAGGAAGCCGATCTCCCTCGCCCCCACCCCGATGTCCCCGGCGGGGATGTCCGTATCCGGGCCGATGTGCCGGTGCAGCTCGTTCATGAAACTTTCGCAGAAACTCATCACTTCCCGTTCACTCTTACCCTTGGGGTCGAAGTCGCTCCCTCCCTTGGCCCCCCCGATGGGGGTCGTGGTCAGCGCGTTTTTGAAGGTCTGCTCGAAACCCAGGAATTTGATTATTCCCAGATTCACCGACGGATGGAACCGGAGCCCCCCCTTGTAGGGCCCCAGGGCGCTATTGAACTGGACCCGGAAGCCCCGGTTCACCTGCACCTCCCCCGCGTCGTTGACCCAGGGAACGCGGAAGATGATCTGTCGTTCCGGCTCCACCATGCGCTCCACGATCTTGAGCCGCACGATTTCCGGACGCTTTGCGATGAGGGGCTCGATGGATTCCACCACCTCCCGGACCGCCTGCCGATACTCCGGTTCCGCCGCGTTCCGGGCGGCGACGATGGAGAGAATCGAGTCCGCAAATGGACTGCCCATGGTTACTCCTTGATAAAAGCCTCGAGGCGACGTGATTATAGCAACAGCGAAAAAAAATGACGAGCGGGGGGCGCCGGGGCCGGCAGACCGTGCCCCGGCCGGCAGACCGCCTCCCGGGCCCGTGGCCTTGTACCTCGCACCGCCTAGACCCTCGCGCCCCGGCCGGCAGACCGCGCCCCGGCCGGCAGACCGCCTCCCGGGCCCGTGGCCTTGTACCTCGCACCGCCTAGACCCTCGTGCCCCGGCCGGCAGACCGCCTCCCGGGTCTGTCCCTCCCCTCCCGGGCCCTTCCCGCACCAGCCCATTTTTCGTATAGTGGAACAAAAAGGAGGGCGCATGGGAAAGACGCTTTTCGAAAAAATATGGGACGCCCACGTGGTGGGGGAACTGGAAGACGGAACGGTCCTGCTCTACATAGACCGGCATCTGGTTCACGAGGTCACCAGCCCCCAGGCCTTCGAAGGACTGCGCCTGGCAGGGCGAAAGGTCCGCAGGCCCGACCTGACCTTCGCCACCATGGATCACAATGTGCCCACCGACAATCGGACCCGCATTGAGGACCCGGTTTCCCGGGCGCAGGTGGAGGCTCTGGAGGAGAACTGCCGGGACTTCGGAGTGCCCCTCTTCGGCCTGGGGGACCCGAACCAGGGGATCGTCCACATGATCGGCCCGGAGCTTGGCATCACCCTCCCGGGGACAACCATCGTCTGCGGCGACTCCCACACTTCCACCCATGGGGCCTTCGGGGCCCTGGCCTTCGGCATCGGCACCTCCGAGGTGGAGCATGTTCTGGCCACCCAGACCCTGCGACAGAAAAAACCCGGCACCATGCTGGTGGAGTTCACCGGACGGCTTCAGCGGGGGGTAACCTCCAAGGACATGGTGCTCAAGCTCATCCGCACCATCGGCACCGCCGGGGGAACGGGCCATGTCTTCGAGTACGCCGGAGAGGCCGTCCGCCGCCTGACCATGGAAGAGCGGATGACCATCTGCAACATGAGCATCGAGGCCGGAGCCCGGGCGGGGCTCATCGCCCCCGACGAGAGCACCCTGGCCTATATCACCGGGGCCCTGCGGCCCTACGCCCCCCGGGGGAAGGAGCTGGAGGAGGCCCTGGCCTGGTGGAAGAGCCTGCCCAGTGATAAAGACGCGAAATTCGACCGCCGCATCACCATCGATGTATCGGACCTGCCCCCCCAGGTGAGCTGGGGCACCAACCCGGGCATGGTGGTGGATGTGACCGGCCGGGTCCCCTCTCCGGGTGAAACCCCCAACAACAGCCCCGCCGACGTGGAGCGGGCCCTGGAGTACATGGGCCTCAAGGCGGGGACCCCCATCCGGGACATAAAGCTGGACACGGTCTTCCTGGGAAGCTGCACCAACGCCCGGATCGAGGACCTGCGACGGGCGGCGGCCATCATGAAGGGCCGGAAGATCGCCCGGGGGCTGCGGATGCTGGTGGTGCCGGGATCCGAACAGGTGCGCCTCCAGGCGGAGAAGGAAGGGCTGGACCGGATCTTCCGGGACGCCGGGGCGGAATGGCGCTTCGCCGGCTGCAGCATGTGTCTGGGGATGAACCCGGACCAGCTCGCCCCGGGGGAAAGATGCGCCTCCACCTCCAACCGCAACTTCGAGGGGCGGCAGGGCAAGGGGGGAAGGACCCACCTGGTGAGCCCCGAAACCGCCGCCGCCGCGGCCCTGGCGGGCCATTTCGTCGATGTCCGCGAAATCATGAAGGGGGCTTAGCTATGCAGGCTTTTACCACCCACAAGGGAAAGATCGCCGTTCTGGACCGGGCCAATATCGACACGGACCAGATCATCCCCAAGCAGTTTCTGAAGTCCATTAAAAAGACAGGCTTCGAGGAGGGGCTCTTCTTCGACTGGAAGAAGAAGCCCGACGGATCCCTGGACCCGGATTTTCCCCTCAACCGCCCCGCCTTCAGGGGCGCCTCCATCCTGGTGGCCCGGAACAACTTCGGCTGCGGCTCCAGCCGGGAGCACGCGGTCTGGGCGGTCATGCAGGGGGGCTTCCGGGTGGTGGCCGCTCCCGGGCTGGAGAGGGAGGGACAGAAGATCCCCGCCTTCGCCGACATCTTCGCGGGCAACGCGGTGAAGAACGGCCTTCTGACGGTGGAGCTCTCCGCCGACGATGCGGACCGGATCTTCCGCCTGGCCGCCGCCGCGCCGGAGCTGGAGGGGGAGGTAAACCTTCCCTCCCAGACTTTCCGGGTCTCCGCCGGGGGGAAGGAGATGGTTTTTCATTTCCAAATCGACCCGGGGGTGAAAGACTATCTTCTGAAAGGTCTGGATGAGATAGGCCTCACCCTGGAGAAAAAGGAGGCCATCGGCGGCTTCGAAGGCCGCCGGGCCCCCTGGCTGACTCCTAGTCCCAGCACTCGTTAGGCAGAATTCTCACCGCGCCCTTGTCGGCGGAGGCGGCGAAGAGGGAGTAGGCCTTCAGGGCGGTGCTCACCACCCGTTTCCTGTCCCGGGGGGTATAGGCATTGTCCTCCCGGGCCTCTTCCTCCTCCCGCCGGCGGGCCAGTTCATCATCCGGGACCTCCAGGTCCATCCGCCGGTTGGGGATGTCGATGCGGATCCTGTCGCCGTCCCGCACCAGGGCGATGAGTCCCCCGGCGGCGGCCTCCGGCGAGATATGCCCCACCGACAGGCCCGAGGTGCCGCCGGAGAATCGGCCGTCGGTGATGAGGGCGCAAGCCTTTCCCAGATGCATGGACTTGATGTAGGAGGTGGGGTACAGCATCTCCTGCATCCCCGGCCCGCCCCGGGGCCCTTCGTAGCGGATCACCACCACGTCCCCGGCCTTCACCTTTCCCCCCAGAATGGCCTCGCAGGCCTCGTCCTGGGACTCGTAGACCCTGGCGGGCCCGGTGAAGGTCCAGATGGATTCGTCCACACCGGCGGTCTTCACCACCGAGCCGTCCAGAGCCAGGTTGCCGTAGAGCACCGCCAGCCCTCCGTCCTTGCTGTAGGCGTGCTCGACGTCCCGGATGCAGCCCTTTTCCCGGTCCAGATCCAGCTCCTTGTACTGGCTGTTCTGGGAGGCCATGACCAGGTTCCGCCCGCCCCCGGGGGCGCTGCGGGCGATCTCGAAGGCTTCGGGGATGGCCTTGGGGCTGCGGATATCGTACTTTTCCAGGGCCTCCTTCAGGCTGAGTCCGTCAGCCCGGTGCACCGAGAGGTCCAGGAGCCCGGCCCGGGCCAGCTCTCCCAGGATGCCGTGGATTCCCCCGGCCCGGCCCACATCCTCCACATGGTACCTGGAGCTGGGGGCCACCTTGCAGAGGTTCGGGACCACCCGGGAGAGGTCCTCGATGTCGCTGAGGGTGAAGCCCACCCTCCCCTCCCGGGCGATGGCCAGAATGTGGAGCACCGTGTTGGTGGAGCCCCCCATGGCGATGTCCAGGGTCATGGCGTTGGCAAAGGCTTTCTTCGACGCGATGGAGCGGGGAAGGACCGACTGGTCCCCCTTTTCGTAATAGGCCCGGGCCATCTCGACGATCCGGCGGGCCCCCTTCTCGAAAAGCTTCTTCCTGTTGGCGTGGGTGGCCACGATGGTGCCGTTCCCCGGGAGCCCCAGACCCAGGGCCTCGTTGAGGCAGTTCATGGAGTTGGCGGTGAACATGCCGGAGCAGCTGCCGCAGGTGGGGCAGGCGGAGCGTTCTATTTCCAGCACCCTCTCGTCCGACACCGAGGGGTCCCCCGCCACGATCATGGCGTCGATGAGGTCGATGGCCTCGTTCCCCACATGCCCCGCCTCCATGGGCCCCCCGGAGACGAAGATGGCCGGGATGTTGAGCCGCATGGCGGCCATGAGCATTCCCGGGGTGATCTTGTCGCAGTTGGAGATGCAGATCATGGCGTCCGCCATGTGGGCGTTCACCATGTACTCCACGCTGTCGGCGATGAGTTCCCGGGAAGGCAGGGAGTAGAGCATGCCGTCATGGCCCATGGCGATGCCGTCGTCCACGGCGATGGTGTTGAACTCCGCGGCGAAGCAGCCCATGCTCTGGATGATCCCCTTGATATGGGCGCCGATCTCCTTCAGATGGACATGCCCGGGAACGAACTGGGTGAAGGAATTGACGATGGCGATGATGGGCTTGCCGTACTGGTCCTCGGTCATGCCGTTGGCAAGCCAGAGGCTTCGGGCCCCCGCCATGCGGCGGCCGCCGGTGGATGTCTCGCTGCGCAATTTTATCTTCATGGTGGTCTCCTTGGAACGATCGATTTTTCATCCATAATAACGAAGATTCCCTCCTTTGCTCAACTCCCAAAATGGAGGGACGGATTTCCTTTCTTTTCACTTTCAATTGACCCGCCCCCAAAGGCCTTATAGAATAAAAACATGATCCGGCTCCTTATCATTGCCGACGATCTCACCGGGGCCCTGGATTCGGGGGTGAAGCTCGCGGAGGCGGGGATCCCCACGGAGGTCAGGATCTCGCCGGGGTGTCCTGATTCCCCGGATGAGGAGTTCGAGGCATCCACCCTCACCCTGGTGGTGGACACCCAGACCCGGCACCTCCCCGCCGGCGAAGCCTACGCCCGGGTGGAAAGCCTCGTTCACTGGGCCCGGAAAAAGGGTATCCGGCTGTTTTACAAAAAGACCGATTCCACCCTGCGGGGCAACCTGGGAGTGGAAATGGCCGCCCTCATGAATGCCGGGGGAGGGGGGCCGCTGGTCTTCGCCCCCGCTTTTCCCGCCCTGGGCCGCACCACCGAAGGGGGTAGGCAGTACGTGAACGGAGTCCCGCTGGAAGACACGGTTTTCGCCCGGGACCTTCTCAATCCCGTACGAACCGGATCCGTCCGGGAGATCCTCCGGCAGGGCGTGGACCTGGATGTCCGGGAGGTGGAACCCTCCGGACTCGCCGCGGCCCTCCGGGAAGCGGGGGAACAGGAAAAAGAGCTTCTGGTCATCGTCGTGAACGGCCGGACCGAGGAAGACCTGGCGGAAACCGCCCGGGCCCTGGCCCGGGCCCTGGCCCGATCCCGGAATGGCGGCCGGTCCCTTCGGACGAAGGGGGACGGCGGCGGGGCTTCCCGTCCGCTTCTGGCGGGCTGCGCCGGCTTCGCCGCCCATCTGCCGGAGCTTCTGGGATTCCACAGGGCCGAGCCGGAGAAGCCCCGCCTTCGCGGGCCCCTGGTGGCGGTGAACGGCAGCCTCCACCCCGTCTCCCTGGGGCAGACCCGGGCCGCCATCCGAAGCGGTTTTCTGGATGTGGCTCTGGAGCCGGAGGAGATTCTTTCGCCGGAAGCCCGGGAAGAAGCGGTCCGGAAGATCGTCTCCGCCTCCATGGAGGGCCGGCCCTGCGCCCTGCGCAGCGTTCTCCACGACGCCGACTTTCAGGATTACCGCCGGAAAGCCGAAGAATTCGGACTCCCCCCGGGGGAGATACACAAGATCCTTCCCCGGTTCATGGGGGATATCGTCCGGGATGCCGCCTCCCGAGCGGTTATGGGGACCCTGGTGGTCTTCGGCGGCGACACCCTGGGGGGGATCCTGGAGGCCTTCGGGAAGAGGGCCATAGTCCCGCTGGCGGAAACATTTTCCGGTGTGGTGGCCGCCCGGGTTCCGGGGGTCCCAAACCCCCGGCATCTGGTTTCCAAAGCCGGAGGCTTCGGAGACGACGAGTTCCTGATTGAACTGCTGCGCCTGATCCGGGACCCTTGAGGAGCAGGAAAGGAGACATGAGCATGAGCGGAAGAAATGAGGGAAAAACGATCCTTATCACCGGCGGCGGCGGCTTTCTGGGCGCCCGCCTGGCGGAACTCATCCTGGCGAAAGACCCGAAAGCGGCGATCCTCCTCACCGACATCGACCGAAGCCCCCGGGTGGACGCGCTGGCCGGCCGGGTGGAGTTCATCCGGGCCGACATCAGCGATCCCGGGATCTGCCGGGACCTGGTGGGTCCCCATACCGGCACGGTCTACCATCTGGCCTCCCTGGTTTCCGGAGGCGCGGAAAAGGATTTCGAGGCGGGTCTGCGGGCAAACCTCTTCGCCACCATCCATCTTCTGGAAGCCTGCCGGCTCCGGGCGGAGAAGCCGGTCTTCGTTTTCACCAGTTCCATCGCCACCTTCGGCGGACGGAACCTCCCGGACGAGGTGGACGACTACACCTACCAGCACCCGCAGAACAGCTACGGGGCGGCCAAGGTCGCCGGGGAGCAGCTTCTGAACGACTACAGCCGCAAGGGCTTTCTGGACGGCCGGGGCGTGCGCCTGCCGGCCATCATCGTCCGGGATGTGGCCAACACCGCCTTGAGCGGCTACGCCAGCAACATGATCCGGGAGCCCCTGGCGGGAAAGGATTACCTCTGCCCCGTGGGAGAGGAGATGCGCATCCCGCTGATGGGGATAGCCACCGCCACCCGTCTCCTCCATGCATTGGGAACCATGGACGGCGCCCTCCTGGGGGACTACCGCAGCCTGAACGGCCGGGGAATCTCCCCCAGCGCGGGAGAGATCGCCGCAGCGGTGGCGGCCTGCGCGCCTCCGGAGCGGCCCCTGGGATCCATCGCGTTCCGGCGGGACCCGGAGGTGGAACGGGTCGTCGCCGCCTGGCCCCGGGTCATGCACGGAAAGCGCGCCGAAGCCCTGGGGCTTCCCGGGGACCGGGGGATAGAGGCCGTGATTCGGGAGTATCTTGCCGGGCTAGGCTGACTTTTCGAACATGCCGGTCAGCTCGGCCTTGACCCGACCCAGAACCTCGCCGTAGCGGCTTTCCAGGTTGCCCATGTTCTGGTTGTAAATCTTGACGAAATCCGGGTCCGCCATGGGATCGATTCTCACCTGTCGTCCCATCTGACGGGAGATCTGGGCCTCCTTCTGGCGCAGCGCCGGAGACAGCTGTTTCAGCACCGCCTCCGCCAGGTTCTTCCGGTCCTCCAGGAACTGCCGGAAAAACTGGCCCAGCTGGTCACGCAGCCGGCGCAGGCCTCCCCGGTCCTTGATGACCGCCTCCAGGGCCTTGCCGACGACCTCCAGCTGATCCAGGCTCCCGTCGTCCCGGGGCAGAGTCAGATTGGCGGTCACGATCTGAAAAAAGCCCTCCCGGACCGCCGGGAGCCGGTCCCGGGGAATTTCCCTGAACCTGCCCGCCAGATCCAGCCCCGGGTCCTGGAAGAAGGCCGACGCGAGCCTCTTGCCCTCCTCTCTGCCTTCCGCCGTGACGAGGGAGCCCTTGTCTCCTTTTATGTCGTTCGTCTTTTCCAGTGCGATCTCCAGCGCCGATTTGATGAGAGCCATGTAAAAACCTCCGTTCCGTCGGGAAAAAGATACAGAATATTTCGCATCCGATCAAGGAAGGCCGGAGCGCGGGATCGGCCGATCAGAGGCCGTCCAACGGCCTCCCCTTCCCCGGGACAGGGAAAAAGCCCTCGTCCGTGACCAGAAAATCCACCCGCCGGTCCTCCCCCCCCATGGGCACGTCCGGGACGAGCTGCACGGCGAAAGCCACTCCGACGATGCGGGGCTCTCCGAGACAGGAAAAAGGAGAAAATCCGCCGAGAAACCTGTCGTAGAACCCCTTTCCCCGCCCCAGCCGCCCTCCCCGGAGATCGAAGGCCAGGCCGGGAACCAGAATCACCGCTCCGGGCTCGGAGCCGTCCGGGGAGCCCCCGGCCGGGACGGTGAAATCCTCCGTCCCCAGAACGGGGAGCCCCTCCCGGGGCTCCCGGACGCCCCGATAACCGGGCAGGCAATCCCGGAAGTCCGCAACCCGCCGGAAACGAAGGAGCCCTCCCTGGACCCGGGGGAGGGCCAGTGTCCGGCCCTCCGTCAGAACCTGCTCCAGCAGGGGAAGGATGTCCGGCTCCTCCGGGAGGGGGTAATAGGCCGCCACCAGCGCCGCGGTCCGGAAAGCCTCCGTCCCCGCCAGGGCCCGGCGGATGGCGAAACTCCGCCTCTCCCGCTCCTCCGGAGTCATGACGGCCAGACGGTCCCGCACCCTGCTCCGCAGGGCCTTTTTGGCGGCCCGGATATCCTGATCCATGGGCCACACTATACCACGGCCCGCCGGAAGGGATCATCCCGCCCGCCTCCGTCCCTAGCCTCAGTCCCTAGCCTCCGTCCCCGGCCTCCGTCCCCGGCCTCCGTCCCCGGCGCGCCGAAGCTTGACCGGCCCTCCCCGGCCGTATTACCCTGACCCGACATGAAGAAAGCGAAAGACCTCCTCTCCGCCCTGATCCCCCGGGTGGAGGCGGTGGGGCGTTACCAGCTCGGACATTTCAGGACCCGGGGACCCGGCGGCGGAAGCGAAAAATCCGCCGGGAACCTGGTCTCCGAAATCGATGTGGAATCGGAAAACCGGCTGAAGGAGGACCTCCTGGGGCTCCTTCCCGCCGCCGGGTTCCACGGCGAGGAAACCGCCCGAACCCGGGGGGAGTACACCTGGGTCGTCGATCCTCTGGACGGGACCACCAATTATCTGAGCGGGGTCGATGTCTGGGCCGTTTCCGTGGCCCTGATGCGGGAAAACGAGATCCTTCTGGGGCTGGTCCACAAGCCCTATACGGGGGAGAATTTCTTCGCCCTCCGGGGAGAGGGGGCCCATCATCAGGGCCCCGGCGGTTCCCCGCCCCGCAGGCTGGCGGAGGCCCGACCCTTTCCCCTCCGCGACGCCCTGGTGGGCACGGGCTTTCCCTACCGCTCCCCGGACACGGCGGACGCCTTCTTCGCCGCCGCCCGGGAAATCCTGTACCTGGGCCGGGGCATCCGCCGCATCGGCGCCGCGGCGCTGGACCTCACCTATGTGGCCGCCGGATACCTTCAGGGCTTCTGGGAGGTGGACCTCCAGGCCTACGACGTGGCGGCGGCGCTCCTCTTCCTGCGGGAGACCGGCTGCGCGGCCACCGATTTTTCCGGCAATCCCTACGACCCCTTCCACTCCCGGGGTCTCGTGACCGGCCCTCCCGGAGCGGCGGAGGAGCTTCTGCGGATCGTCCGCCGTCATTACGCGGGGATCCGCGATTGACAAACCGGCGGGAAAGACCCACAATGTTTTCATATCGAACCTGAGAGGAGGGCGCCGTGATCATCCGAAGAGCATCCATGAAGGGAGAACTCAAGACCGCCCTGCGGGGAGGCCCCGGTTCGCTGACCATGACGGACCTCACGGGGGGAAAAGGCCCCTGCAAAAATTGCCGTCTCGTCTCGGAGGTGCTGATTCCCCCCGGAGCGGGGATCGGTCACCATGATCACCAAACCGAGACCGAGTATTACATCATGCTCCAGGGGACCGCGGTGGTGAACGACAACGGCAAGGATCTGTCGGTGGGGCCCGGCGACGTAGTCATAACCGGAGACGGGGCCGCCCACTCCATCACCAACACGGGAACCGAGCCGGTAAAAATGATCGCGGTCATCGTGACCTATTGATCTCTGCCATTGGGAGGATGGAAGGATGAGCGAAAAGTTCAGGGACAGCGTTTGGGACCGCCATGGGGTGGTGGACAAGATAGTGGGATCCGCCGTGATCCCCCGGTTCGTCAAGGTCAGACAGATTTTCGAGGACAACACCATCCGGGACCTGCCCGCGGCGGTGGCCAGAGAGTTCGCCAAGCCCGAGGTGGCGGCCCGCATCAGACCGGGCATGTCCATCGCGGTCACCGTGGGGAGCCGTGGCCTGGCCAATCTGAAGATCCTGGTCCGGGAAACGGTGGCCCAGATCAAGAAGCTCGGGGCAAAGCCCTTCATCTTCCCCGCCATGGGGAGCCACGGGGGGGCCACCGCCGAAGGTCAGCGGCAG
>Ga0302238_1002307_pt1 | contig 13585 bp, 13 predicted proteins | sample AAG_UR_Asn_MG_FD_193527 | JGI IMG/M metagenome (GOLD analysis project Ga0302238, IMG submission 193527) | Enriched activated sludge microbial communities from anaerobic digester in WTTP, New Holstein, Wisconsin, United States - AAG_UR_Asn | ecosystem: Engineered > Bioreactor > Anaerobic >...
CACAAAAACGGCACCCGTCAAATTTTTGGAATCTGATGCACAAAAGGCTCTTGTAGATGATGGGAAATTCAGGGTATCTCTGTATAAAGTTCTCCTTTTCATTGCCGTGAGTGACGGGATTAAGTCTATTTTTTAATCTTTTTCAGGCTTCCTTAAACTGTTTCATTTTCTATAAAAATGCCTATATTTAGGGATTATTATACGGTTGTTATTTTTCTTATTATATCATTCATTTTCGTAGTTTTTCAAATTTTGTAGTAAAAACTGTAGTAAAAAAAATAAAATATTGAATATACAACATGTCAATCAATATTTTTTTATTTGCATGAGAGTAAGACAATAAAACACATTATTGAAAATGTAAATAATTTACGAAATAGTACGATTTTTAAGCATAATCGCACCATTTATGGTATGATTATGCTATCTAATCAAACCACTTTGGAACATACCTATGAAACGATGGATCTGGCAATACGAAAACTATCCACACTTTACCTATCAATTTGAAACGCTAGAACATCTACTTCAAAAGATAGCTATGGAGCAAGGCTACCTCTTAGCTCTTTCCCAAACACTAAGCCAAGATACCATTCTTCAACGACAATGCGATGCCTTGCTAAATGAAACATTGAGTACCGCTGCCATTGAGGGAGAAATACTCAATAGGGATAGTGTTAAAGCGTCTATTGCTAAGAAATTTGGACTAAAAGAGAGTGATGATAAAAAGATTATTGATTCGACAGACAATCTTGTTGCAATTCTAATTGATGCCAATACCAACTATGATAAAGCATTAACACTAGAGAGACTTTTTGGCTGGCACAATGCACTCTTTCCAAAAGGATACAGTGGTTTACGTAAAATCAATACAGCTTCTTTTCGAGGTGAAGAGACGATGCAAATCGTTGGTGGCTCAATGGGCAAAGAAATTGTCTATTATGAAGCGCCACCTCGGAATAGACTAGAGCAAGAGATGCAACGTTTCTTAGCGTGGTTCAATAGTGAAAAGCCTACATTGATTAAAGCCTGTATTGCCCATCTTTGGTTTGTTATTATTCACCCTTTTGACGATGGCAATGGAAGGATTACCAGAGCTATCACCGATTTAGTGCTCTCCAATATTGAAAACTCTAAAATCTCAAGACTTTACTCTATGTCAAGTACAATTAATGAGCATAGAAAGGCTTATTATACAGCTCTTGAAAATACAACAGGCTATATTCAAAAAGATGGCGATGCTTTGGATATTACACTCTGGTGTGAATGGTTTTTAAATACCCTCTATCAAGCCCTATTGGATGCAAAAAGCAAACTAGGTCACATTGTCTTTAAAACACAGTTTTGGGATAAGCATAGAGATCAACCACTGAATGCAAGACAGATCAAAGTACTGAACTTCATTTTAGACATAGGGATAGAAAATTTCAAAGGGAATTTGAGTAAGAAAAAATACATGAGTATTGCGGATACCGCTTCAACCACAGCATCAAGGGATATTGCAGAATTATTGGAGTTTGGATGTATTGAGCAGATTGAAGGAACGGCTGGGCGAAGTGTTAGTTATAAAATTGTTTTATAACTACATTCGGAAGTGTTAAAAATCTATGTAAGTACATTTTAATTCCTGTAAGTATTGATATAATAAAAATTATAAATATACTTATAAAGTGTATATTTTTCAAAAATAATAATATAATATACAAATATAGTGTATATTTTTTTAAAAATGTTATAATGTCCGAAATAAATATATTAAGGCAAGCAACATGATTTATATTAAAGCATGGGGACATGATATTGGACAGCTTGTAGAGTATAAGGGTATTATAAAGTTTAAATATTTACCAACCAATATCCTTGATTTTTCGCCTATCAAAATGCCTGTAAAAAGTCCAAAAGTGTATGAATTTTCTCATCTTAAATATCAACATGGACTTCCTGGATTAATTAGTGATCACCTCCCTGGTAGTTATGGTATGGATTATATGGATCGTTTTATTTATGAGCATTTAAAAAGAACGCCCACTACTATGGAAAGATTACAGTTTCTAGGTACTCATTCTTTAGGTGCGTTAGAATTTTATCCAGCTACATATGAGACGGAAGATTATCAGCAGATCTTAAATGTCTCACAATTATATGAAGAATCAAAAAGGCTTTTAAGTGAAGATCATAAAAATAAGAATAATTCACAGCCAACACTAAAGACGCTTATTGCGGTATCAAATTCAGCTGGCGGTGGAGCAAGAGCAAAAGCGATGGTAGGATTCAATCCCAAAGATAAAAGCATAAGCTTGACAAGAAAACAAGGAGATTTCCCTAAGGGCTATTATCCTGTTATCATCAAGTATGACGATTATGATATATCAATGTATCCAATGTTAGGTGAGAAGTATAAAGATGCTTCTGTTTCTACTAAACTTGAGTATTTATATCATGTGTTTGCAAAAGAGTCTGGGATCACTATGAGCCCTTGTGAATTGTTAGAGTATGAAGGACGCTGCCATTTTGTAACGTATAGGTTTGATCGAAGGAAAAATGAGAGATTCCATATGCATTCCCTGGCAGGTATGATGCATTATAATCCAGAAGAGACCTACAATGATTATATGGATATGTTCAGAATTGCCCAAAAACTCAATTTATCCCAAACTCATAAAGAGCAAATGGCTAAACTCATTATCTTCAATGCAATTTTTGGTAATAGGGATGATCATTCACGTAATTTTTCATTTTTGATGAACAGTAAAGGGCAGTGGGGTTTTGCACCGGCATATGATCTCACCTATACGAGCAATGGATACCATCAAATGCTATTGGGCAGCAATTCACTTAATAGAGCCACATTTCAGAATCTAAAAGATATTTTTGAACCATATAATATTCGTGAATCATTTTTGAAAGAAAATATTGAAAAAATGATAGAAATTAAACACACTAAATTAGTAAAAGAGTGCTTGAATTATGGCATCCCATCTATATTTTCCAATCATATATTAGAAGAGACAACGATTGTTGATGAGCTTTTTACTAAAGGAAGTCATATATGAAAGAATTAGATTTCAGCCTAGCAACGACAGCAGAAATTATCAAAGAGCTGGCGCAACGAGCAAAACAAAAACGTAAGAAAAATATGCACTATTATGGCGACCAAAAATCTTTTGCAAAACATATAGGAATGAGCTATCGTAGTTACCAACAGTTTGAGATTAGTGGAAAAATTACATTGGAAAAGTTTATTGACATTTTAAGAGGTTTAGATTCCTTAGATGAAATACAAGGGCTTCTAAAACCTAGTGATGAAGATTTATTTAATAAAAAGTATTATAACCAAAAGATTAACCTTTCTAAGCCTAATAATGATGATGACGATAATGATATGATAAATATACCGAATGTGTTTAACTAAGTAAAAAGTGAGAATAATATGGCTTTGAAACCAGCAGGTGGAAAATATGAGGGAGTTTGGGTTAATGAACTTCGAAATGGCGATATCTCTTATTATATTAATTACCGAAATGAACAGGGTAAGCCAGTTAAAATACAAGTAGGTAAAAAAACAGCAACTTCAGATTTTACAGTTAAAGATGCCTACTCTAAATTAATAGAGGTCAAATACAAGCTCCAACATGATCAAGAGCCCATCATAAAATCAGGTAGGGTAGCAAAGATAAAACTTGATGATCTGTGGGAAGAATTTTTCAAATATGCAAAAGCAAATAAAAAATCATGGACAATTGATGAGCAAAATTATAATAAGCACATCAAACCAATATTTGGAAGTAAAGCAATAACAAGTTTAAAATCTTTGGATTTTGAAAGTTTTAAACAAAATCTTTTTGCAAAAGGCTTGGAAGCGCAAACTGTCAAACATCAGTTAACACTTGTGAGAACTATCATCAACTACGCTATTAAGCACGATTTGGTGAAAAATTTTATGAATCCTTTAGCTAATGGCAAAGTAAAAATGCCAGATATTGACAATAAACGTCAAGCATATTTAACAAAAGAACAGGCTAATGAGATTTTAGAGATATTAGAATCACTACATCCTATGACGTATCATCTTACCGTCTTGTTGCTTTTTACAGGGGCAAGATTTAGTGAAGTTACAGGGGCATCTTCACAAAAAAATAAAACTGGAGTGGAAACACCACTAAGATGGTCCGATGTCAACTTTAACAATAAAACAATATATTTTAAAAAGACTAAAAATGGAAATGATCGTCATATTGCAATGAACGATTTATTATTAAGAACAATGCAATATTTGTATCAAAATAAAATGAATGATTATGTTATAACGAATAGTGTAGGTGGTATTATTCTAAAAATGCCTGACTATTTCATGACGGCAGTGGAATCTGTTATTCCAGGCAATAAAGAACGAGATAGTAAATATAAAATTACAGCGCACTCCCTCAGGCATACTCATGCAAGTTGGCTTGCAGAAGCAGGACTTGATATTTTACAAATAAAAGAGCAACTTGGGCATAAAAATATAGAAATGACAATGCGTTATGCCCATTTAATTCCAAATATTAGACATGAAATGACAAAAAAATTGTTTTAGCATTAAAATATATGTCAGACGAAGTGCAATTTTTAGCATATATGATTTTGTTAAAAACCTAAATGATGGGCATAGTTTTAAAAAATATATGCCTATTTCTAAACTTCATCTGACAGTCTTAGGCTGGGGAACCATAGGCAAACAACTCATTGCACGTTTAAGTGGTGAAGATAATGAAGCAGTCATTCATCAAAGAGATAGAAAATCCATTGGGATTTCTCGTAACTTTCATGTCATTCATGATAGGGATGAAGTTATGCGTAGAGCCATTATTCTCTCACGCCATCTGTCTCATACCATTGCTAAACTGCATCTTTATCCCACCACCTATTATTTTAAGATACGTTATGAAAATGGTGTCAAATCAAAAGTATCCCATACCATTGATAGAGCGTTTAGTGAGAGTATGTATCGAGAACTTACCATTAAAACCATTCAAGAACTAGATGAGTATCCGCATTATGGAATTCATCATCTAAGCCTTCAAGTCTCAAACTTTGTAACACCCACACAAACTAAAACCTTTTCCTTGCTTCATCAAGAAGAGGATGAAAAAGCCAAAAAGCTCAATGAAAAACTGACCAAATTAAGAGATAAATATGGGGTGGATATTGTGAGATGTGGGGTGGAAAAAAGGTGTCAATAAGTATAAAAACTCCCAAACTGCTTTTAAAATCAACCCAAATAGTGCTCTGTAATACTTGCCCTATTATGTTTCATTTCATAGCTCACTTGCTGTAACGATTCAGCATAAGAGTATCCAGCTTTTGCATGTTCAAACATTCTTCGTTTCGCAAAATTCCATCTTAATCCATGCGAGGCTTCTGAAATTTCTTTACATGTAAATGTAGATTGCTTTATATCTTCATAATACGCTTGACGATTGATTTTAAAGAGTCGATTTTCAGATAAATAGCTTTGAAGGGTATTGTACGTTTCAAGAGAAACCAATACTTCACCTTCTTTACCACCTTTTTCTTTCGTGAAAAGAATGCCTTTTTGTGCATTAGTAATTAAATCTATCTTTGTGCCTAGCAGTTGATTTTGTTTTATTAAGGACACTCCTTCAATTCTAGCACCACCTTCGTATTGGATTCTCGCAGCTAACTGATGTAATGGGTTTTGAAGATTATTGATTAAAGCTTCAGGATTATTGTAGGCGCGGTTATGATAATTATTGGCAACATAGTTTAAATCCCTTGCTTCATCTAAAAGCGTTTGTCGAATAGAAAAATCATATTCTCTTATTTCATTATGTATGTTTTTTGCAAAATGCTTTAGAGCAATTTCTAACTTTCCCAGTGCCGCCGATATTTTTTCTAAATATTGTTTAGAAGGGTAATACTCGATTTTATAATCCATATAAGCTTGCACATGATAGGCTTCGATCTTTTCAAAGTCTTTTATTTTCCAGTACTCTTTTAAATAGTTGAAAAAGTTATTCCAAATAGCACGATAACTCTCCATTGTTTGATACGAAGCTACCTTTTGATAATGAGGGTGGATAGGATTTATTCTACCGGCTTTTTTAGCTCCAGGTTCAAAGATTTGTTTTACCAGTTGTGCACTTTGATAATAGACAGAACCTCTTATTATTTATCCTTTTTATAGAATTTTTTCAGAAAAAAGTATCTTTATTCCTGTAGTTGAGTGATAGTTTCAGCCTCTATCTTAGGCAAACATGTGTTAAGTCAATCTGCATTTTATATACAATTGTTGCATCTCAATTGTTAACAATTTTGGTGAGGATGTTAAAATGACCTCTATGCATTATGCATAACGTAGACCTTGCAATTTAAAGCTTGCCACACTTGCTCTTTTGGTTAAGATGGTACAGAACACTCGTAAGCGATTCTTGAGCTCCAACTATTGCTAAAATAAATAAACAATACAACAATAGTAACATGAAAAATTGTATACGAATAAGCAAGAATTTTTTTGAAGAATGATAAATGTTTTTTTCAGTTTCCTTTTTCTTGAGGCACGGAAGGATAAGCCCCTTAAAAAGGGGCTCTTAACGAAATGAAGTAAAAAGACAATTTTACAGTGTATTTTACAGATTCTTTACATGTTGTTTTACATCAAATTACTCTTCTTTTTGATATGAATTTCTAAGAGTTGTGCACAGATGATTTTTTAATTCTTCAGAAAAATTTGCTTCTTGAATTTTTATAACTTTACTTTCAAGCAATGTTTCAATACTCTTTGGTATTTCATAACGAGTCATATGTATTGGAAACTCCATTAAATGCTTTTCAAATACACTGTGTTTATTATGGGGAAATGTAGATTCTAAAAACACGGTAGAAATTGTTTTTGCTTTAGCTCTTGATAGGTATACTTTTTCATTTTTGATAAACTTACAATAAAAGGCATGATTAACTCTTCCTTTTTCATCTTTCTTTTCTCGAACTTCAAAGTCATCTGTGTCCAAATCTGCATATTTCTGATCAGCAAAAATTTTCATAGACTCAATATAATATCTTGCTTCTGCATACGTTTTAGTATAAAAGCTGTCTTTATACACAATACTTAAAAATTTAAGAAATCGACGCTCTTCTGAATCTTTTTCAAAAATCAACAAAAGATTAAAATCTTTATCTTTTGATAACTCAACCATTTTCATCTCAATTTCGGCAGCATTTTCTGAAAAATTTATTTCATTAGTTAATGACATATTTTTCTCCTGTATTTTCTATTTCATTCCAAATCTTCTGAATCATCGAATGCGAAATTTCAAATTTATGGTATTTTTGAAAATATTTCGCAATTTGACGAAAGCTCATATTCTGTTCATTTCTTAATGTTTTAATAATTGCCCAATAATCAATAAGCTTCTGACGTTTTAACTTCATTTTATTGGGTTGAACTTTTAGTTTCATTGCATTCAGTTTTATCAAATCAAGCTCTTTAGCAACTGCATCTATGGATAAAACAAGTGATGCTAATGTTATTACGGCGTTATCAACATCGCCATAAGCACTTTTTAGCTTGTGAAACAATGGCTTTTGAAACTGCAATATATGCAGCTTCATTGCTAAATCAACCCTTGCGAAAAGTCGAAGATGTTGGTTTTGTAACTCATAAGTTTGTTTGGTGATATTTTCTATGACTTTTAACATCACTCACCTCGAACATCAGCAGTTTTATCTAAAAAATCCAAAATATCTCGGATCCGAAACAGGTAAACCTTTCCAACTTTTCTATAAGTTGGGATAAGCCCACATTTTACTGCCTGTTGATATCCAACTTGAGGAAGCTTTTTGGATAAAGTTGAATATCCTGGTTTTTGCCAGAGTTGACAACCCTCTTTTAGATTCAAATACTCTTTTTGAAATTTTGAGATGTAAAACTTTTCTTTTTCTGTCATTCCTTTTCCTTCACTATCAAAATCTAACATCTGGCCATCTGTTATTTCAAGTATATTCAAAGGATTTTCCAAAAGAAAGAGGAAAAAAGTGGGGAAAATAAGAGAAAAAGACTATATGGGAATATATGAAATTATATGGGTCTATATGGAAAATGACATCAAAAAACAGAAATTTTAGCATTTGTTTCAAATTGAAACAAAATTTTAGTTTTGTTCGAGATTAGCCTTTCTTTTCTTCCAATCAGGCATATGCAGGGTAAGGAAATGATAAAATTTTTGATCGTGATTAAGGTGAATTAAATGGGTAAGTTCATGTAAAACAACATACTCAATCGCCATTTTAGGCTTTTTTATCAGCTCTAAATTAAGGTTTATATATGACTTTGAAGGGTTGCATGAACCCCACCTTGTTTTCATGACTCGTATAGATACTGTTTTCACTTCTTTGTTGACTAATACATTATATTTTTTCAGTGCTTGTTTAAAATGATGCTGTGCTTTTTCTTTATACCAACCATCAAGAAGTCTTTTTTTACGTTCAAAATTAGCTTTATCTTTTACATAAATGTTGATATAACCTCGTGCTAATTTAACATCTTCATTAGGACTTTCAATCACCTTGAGACGATAATTTTTCCCAAGATACTCAATACTTTCGCCACTGACTAACTCTTTGATTAGTGGCTTGTTTTTTTGAAATAAGGCAAGTTGAGTTTCTATCCATGCTTGTCGTTTCACTAAAATACGCTTAATTTCTTCTTGAGGTGTCATCTCTGGAACCGTAACAACAACTTCACATGTTGGCTTTACCCGAACCGATGAGTGCTTTACGTTTTTAAAAACGATTGACACATTATCGTTTAGCATAGTTATTGATTCCAATAGAACGTGCTTGATTGATAATAACATCGTAACTCTCAAATGCCGCACCATGTTCTTTTTCTAATGTCCAAAGTAAATCATCAATATCCTGATCAATGGCATTTTTAACATCATTATTATTTTCCCAATCAGGCTTTTTGGATGCCTCTTTAAACAGCGCATCAAGCTGATAAATGAAGAGGATAAATTGTTCAGGTTGAACACTGGCCATTGCTTCTTTGAGATTATCGTAAAAGGCTTTCATATGGGTTTGATGGCGAATCGCTTCAGGGTACTCTTCCTCATCACTTTCGTTTTTTTTCATTAAAAGATTTCGAATGTCTTTTGCGTGCTTAAGTTTATCTTCATCACTTAAACGTCCTTCTTTGTATTCATCCAAGATTTCTTGAATGCGCTTTGAAAGTTTGTCATAATACGCAGGGTTTTGTTCGCGTCTTTCGGTGATGACTTTAGCAGTTGCACTGATGATGGCATCGGCTCTTGCATTATTCCCCACAATGCGTTCAATCTCCCCATCAAACTCTGCATCAAAGATATTGACAAGCTTCGTGAGTTGATTGACCTCTTTAGCGCTGATAAACGTATCTAAAAGCTTTTGCATCTGTTTTTCGTATTTGCCAAAGTCCACTTCTTCATGGTAGCGAATTTTGACGCTTCTGCGAAGATCACTGTAAAACTTCATTGCTTTTTTGTACGTCTCTATTTCTACTCTGCTGAAAACTTCTTCTAGTTTATCACTTGAAAGAGAAAGCTTTAACGCTCGTGCAAATTGGGATAAAAGCTCATAAAAAGATTTTCGCCTATCTTCATCCGCTAAAAAAACTTCAAAGCTTTCCATATCCTTTTGATTGACAACAGGTTTAAAAAGCTCTTGCAAATGAGAGTAGTAGGTTTTAACGCGTGCAACTTCTGTTTTGATATCTATCACCGCACCCACTATATCATCTTCATCAAAGCCACTCAGCGTACTATACGAGTTCAATGCTTGATCTAAATTCCCCAGCAACCCTCGATAATCGATAATAAACCCAAAATCTTTTCCATCGTACAAACGATTGACCCGTGCGATGGCTTGTAGAAGTGTGTGCTCTTTAAGCTCTTTATCGATGTAAAGTATCGCAGCGCGAGGCGCATCAAATCCTGTTAAAAGCTTATCAACAACAATTAAGAGTTCTATCTCTTCACCTTCGACAAATTCGTCTTTAATTTTATCGAGGTAACTCTCTTCATCTCCATACTTACGGATGAGTTTATTCCACGCTTCATTGACAAATTGCTTATTGCTTTCATCCACTTCATCATAACCTTCCCTAGAATCAGGAGCAGAGATAACAAATGCAGTTTTTATATCGCCGTATTCTTCAAATATGCTATGGTACTTAATCGCTTCGTACTTAGAACTAGTGGCAAGCATCGCCTTAAAGCCTGTCTCTTTGATGTTATTGACAAAATGTTCATTGATATCCAAAGCGATCATCTCCAAACGTCTCTCACTTGAAGCGACTCGTTTAAACCGTGCCCATTTTTTCTTAAGGTCTAGTTTTTGTTCATCATTGAGATCACGAGCGATCATCTCAAAACGACGATCTAGCCCATTTTCATCATTGACCCATTGATCTACAAGCCTTCCCTCATAAAGCAGTGGCAAAACGGCTTTGTCACGCACCGCCTGATCGATAGTGTACTTATGAATCAACCCACCAAATTTAGCGATAGAGCTCTTCTCACGCTTCAAAAGCGGTGTACCCGTAAACCCAAGATAACAGCCATTAACAAAGACCTTTTTCATAGCTTTATGCATGTCGCCGCCTTGTGTACGGTGGGATTCATCGACAAGTACAAAAAGGTTAGGGTTCTCCAGTGTGATTTGCTCTTTTTCAACAGTCTCAAACTTGTGTATAAGGGTGGTGATGACACTCATCCCCGATTGCAATTTTTCAATCAAATCATGCCCACTAGAGGCGCGTCCTGCTTGTATCTCACTATTTGCAAAGGTCATGTGGATCTGTCGATCGAGATCTTTTCTATCGGTGACGACGATGATTTTAGACGCAGGTATATCTCTTTTGATGACCTTTGTTAGCATTGCCATAGTAAGAGACTTTCCACTTCCTTGCGTATGCCAGATAAGCCCACCACCACGTTTACCTGTATTATCAAAGGTATTGATTTTTTTAACGATCTCTTTAATGGCAAAAAACTGTTGATAGCGCGCTACTTTTTTGATTTTATTGTCAAAAATGATGTAAGAGTGAAGCAACTCTAACAACCGTTTAGGCTTTAGAAGGGCGTAAAGCGTTTTATCTAAAGGGCTTATGGTGCGCTCTTTAACCATAGAAGCAAGCTCTTCTAATGATTCTTCCTCTTCCCATACGGCATAAAACTTTTTAGGTGTTCCTGCTGTTCCGTAGTGTGGAGAGTGATTATTGCCAGCGATGGTGAGCTGGATGAACTTAAACAGGTGTGGAATTTCGTCTTTCCCTTGGTTTCGTATCATCTGTGAGATGCCTTGTTCTGCATCGATACTTGATTTTTTAAGTTCAATCACACATAAAGGAATACCATTGATAAACACGACAAGATCAGGACGTCTTGTCTTTTCCATCTCAGTTGTCATTTGGCGATTGACGCTAAACTCTTCAGTAATGTGAAAGACATTGTTCTCAGGATACTTAAAATCAATATACTGCAAAGAGAAGCTTTTTTTTACCCCATCGATAAGCTCTTCATCATAGCTTGTTCCTAGCATGAGTTTATCGCTTATCTTTTGGTTTGCGCTCATAAGCCCTTCATTGAGTGGAACATTTAGCTCTTCAATGGCTTTGGCAATGTTTTTGGGAGAAAAAGTATAAGCATTGCCTTTATAATCAAATCCATTGATCTTTTGAAGTTGAGAGATAAGGATGTCTTTTAAGATAACCTCGTTTAGTTTTCCATCACGAAGCTTCAAACACTCATCGGGAGTAAGATAAGTATAACCAACGTTTTTATGACTTAAGAGATTGATAGAGTTTTGTTGGATATTTGTTTCTGCTGCGATATTTTCATGCATATTTGATTTCTCTCTTTACTTATAAATTATCAATTTTTGATGCATATAAAACTTTTAATTAATATTCCAACAAATATTAACAATACAACTCCAATAAATACTATAAAGGATAAAGGTATTTTATTTTTCCAAAAAGTCAACTTTAGTTCACTCTCAAGCCATTTTATATGGGTTGCCCACTGCCAAAAGAATTTATAATGAGCATACCAGTCACTAAATAATATTTGTTTAGGGATAGTAATTGAATAAAATTTATTTTCAATCTCTTTCATCTTAGATATATCTTCATCAAAATTCGTATCATCAGACTTTGCTTTTACTAAATGATATAAACTTTTTAACTCATTGAACAATTCTGTGATTTTTGAACCTGATGTAGCATATTCATCTTTTTTATCATCATATTTAGAAATATAAATACCAATTACCCCAAAAATAATCAAACTTGCAGATACAATTTTAATATTTAACTCATCTATAACAAGTGCTAAAATACCAATTGCTAAAGCACAAAAATTAAGTATCCCAGGTATTTTGTCAATTATATCAAATGTAGCAAAACTTTTTTTTGCACCAAATCCTATGTTATAGGCACTTTCTGCTATCTGCTTCAATAAATCTTCTTTAATCATTAATACACTCCTTCACTGATTGGTACATGAATTCTATCTTTCGCAACCACTATATTATTTTGCACAATGTAACATTCAACTATGTGATCTCCACGAAAATTTGTTTTCTCTTTTTTTATATTAGAGCCTTTAACAATCTGTCCTCTAATCATATTTCTTTTTTGCGCTTCATCTCCTCTATTTAAAACTTTCCAATAAATTTCAAAATCTCCTTTTACATCATTACGAATTATTTGAAATTTCAACTCTTTATTTGGTAGTAATCTAATTTTATTAGCAAGAATACTCAAAAGGTTATCTGTTCTAAATCCTGCTTGAGTTACTTCACAATCAATTGATAAATCATATCTAATATCAACATTGTATTTGTCCTCAATAAACTCTTCCGTATTTGTCCAAGTTGATATAGATTTATCCATAGCTTCTGTAGTTAACTGAACAGCTGATGGGAAGCTTCTTCCAAATATCTTTTTCCACTTCTGATTAGCATTTTTATTTTCTTGTGCTTCGATAGCTTCTAAAACTAACTTATGTGCTTTTTTTGCTTTTGTTTGGAATTTCTTTTTAATATAAACTTTTTGATTGCTACCAGGTGCAAAAATATGATTTGTATTTTGTAAGTCTGATAAATATTTTAAAAAATCTCTAATTAACCAGTCGTAATATGTAAAACTTTTGTCATCATAATATGTAGTTGAATTTAAAAAATTATAAGCTACACTATCAATTAAAAGTCCACCCATTGCCACACCATGATAGTTTTTCCAAGATCTAATCATTTTGCATAAAGTTCTGAGATTTTGGTTTTTTGCCTGATGCAAATCAGATATAGCTTTTATTTCAAGTCTTGGCTTAGTAGTTTTCCAACTGCCTCCATCGTTTGAATCTGGATATAAAAAACTGCCATCAGCGTTTTCAAAAGCTGGTAATACTTCTATTTGATAATTAGAACCCAAACTGCTAGTTAAACAGAAGAGCTTTTTTGTCATCACTAAGCTTCAAAAAGCAGTTGATAGCATACGCAGTGATGAAAAGTCTAAGCTTTGTTAAAAAGCCACCAATGGTTGTAGCCT
>Ga0302238_1002308_pt1 | contig 13584 bp, 11 predicted proteins | sample AAG_UR_Asn_MG_FD_193527 | JGI IMG/M metagenome (GOLD analysis project Ga0302238, IMG submission 193527) | Enriched activated sludge microbial communities from anaerobic digester in WTTP, New Holstein, Wisconsin, United States - AAG_UR_Asn | ecosystem: Engineered > Bioreactor > Anaerobic >...
CGTCGGGCCCGCGCGGGGGGGGGGGGGGGGGGGGCAACCCCGCCAACGTCCCTTCCACCCCCACTGGGGGGGCCTCCTCATGTTGACACGCCAAAGTCACAAGCGACAGAACCACGAACACTCCAAGGCCTCGTGCACACACTGCTGTCATGATCGCTCCTACACGGTAGACGGGGCTTGTCTCAGCATTAGAGAACCGACCCAGTGTAGGAGCCACTGTCATCAGACCGCAGGCCCTTGTCAAGGGGTCGCACAAAATACTTGGAAAACTTTTTGAGGCCCAGGGCTAACCAAGGCTGCTGATACTTGTAGACCGTTGATTCCGTTTTGGTCCGCAATAGCTGCTGAAACGTCGCTGAGAGCTGGGGTAGCCAAAATTCTCATGCCGTACACAGCACTTGAAGGGGCGAAGTAGCGAGGTGACAAAGAGGCCTTTCTGAATCGATCTCAACTCTGACTTGGCGCCCTCAATGCTCCTGACAGCTTTGACACATAGCGTCAACTGTTGGTGAAGAGGATGAGTCTGTGAGTGCTGGTGTTCGGTGGTCCAGTCTGGCAACCAATGCCGCCAATGAACACGGACTCAAGGGTTCTTCTTCTCTGCTTCCGCAAGAGGGGCCAGACGGCCAAGATCCTTGACCTCCCCGGCCTTCTGCACTTCGTAGGTCACAGGCGCTGACGCCTTGCCCGACCAGAGCTCCACCCAGCCCGGCCAGATGCCGAACCATAGGGTTCCAATGGCAGCGATCACAAGGGCAGCGGTGGCAAGAGGATTGCGGATCTCACGCCGGGGAACCTCGGCGCTCTTCATGTACATCGACATGATGGGCCTCAGGTAGTAGGCCACACTCACCAGCGAGTTCGCCACAGCGATAATCACCAGCACGACCAGCTTGCCTTTGCTCAGCACCAGCAGCTCCTTGAAGAGGAAGAACTTGCCGAAGAAGCCCGCCGTCAACGGAATCCCCGCCAGCGACAGCAGCGCCAGAGTCAGCATAAGGGCCAAGAAAGGAGAGCGGGAAGCCAGCCCGTCCAGTCTGTTGAACGAGGCATCCTCGTCACCGCCAAAGCCAAGCCTCGCCAGCACGCCAAAGGCCAGCAGAGAGGCCATGCCGTATGCCACAAGGTAGAACAGAATACTGCTGTTCAACTCGTTGAGTCCCGTAAGCCTGCTGCCTAGCGTCGGCACCAGCGCCAGAGCCATGAGCATGTACCCGGCATGGGCGATGCTGGAATAAGCCAACATCCGCTTCACATCCTTCTGGTGCAGCGCCGCAAGATTACCAACCGTCATACTCACAATGGCAATGAAGATCACGGCATCCACGTAAGATACCGCCATCCCCTTGAACGCCTCGGGAAGCAGACCCAGAAACACCAGCCTAGCCAAAGCCAGAAAAGCCGCAGTCTTCACCGCCGACGCCATGAAGCCCGTGACCGGAGTGGGCGCACCCTCGTAAGCGTCCGGAGTCCACAGATGGAACGGCACCGCCGCAATCTTGAATGCAAATGCCGCCAGCAACATGGTCACGCCCGCAAACAGCATAGGATTGCCACCCTGAGCCACCGACGCACCAAACTCCGCATACCGGATACTGCCCGTCTCGCCCCACACCAGCGCCATTCCGAAGACAAGAAAGGCCGACGCTATCGCACCGTTCATGAAGTACTTAAGCCCTGCCTCGGCGCTCCTGGCCGAACTCCTCCTGCTCGCCACCAGCCCGTACACAGCCAAAGACATGGTCTCCAAACCCAGCAGCATTATGAGCAGGTCCGTGGCCGCAACCATCACCATCATGCCCGCCAGGGCAAACATGTAGAACGAGTGGAATTCGCCGTGGTCAAGCTCATTCTCTGCGTCGAACCCCTGCCCCAGCATCACCGCCAAGGCAGTCATCACCGCAAGAACGCCCCAGGCGAACAGAGTAAAAGTGTCCAGGCGCAGCCCGCCCATTATCCATCCCGTGGCAAACTCGCCCGCCTGACCCGGCCAGTTCAACACCACCGCTGCCAAAGCGGCCAGACACCCCAGCGCCGAAAAGAGCGCCAGATGCGCCCCGCCTCGAACCCGGGCCGGACGAAACAGGTCCATCACCAGAACCGCTACCGCAGTGAGAAGAACGATGCCAAGAGGCGCAAGCGCAAGCATATCTTTCATTACTTCGCCTCCTTCTTCGCACCAGGATAGTCGCCAATCTTCCACTCAACGTTGGGCCCCATCATCGCCGGATCCAACGCCGATTCAAATGCCTTCTGTACATGCAAATCAATCATTTGTTTCATGTATTTGGCATTACGGTCATAAGTGGCGGGATTCCGCACCACCATCATTCTGTCCTGGTACTTCTTCACATACGCTTCGGTAGTACCAGCCATCTTTTCCATGAAATAGCCCGGGAAGAGGCCAATCACCAGGATAAGGGCCAGCACCGGGAAGATGGTAGCCTTCTCCCGAACAGAGAGGTCCTTCAACTGCCGGTTCTCCTCGTGCACAACCGGCCCGAAGAGCACCTTCCTGGTCATGGTCAACATGTATACCGCACCAAGGATCAGACCCGAGGCCGCTACCACCCCTACCAGCAGCACCAGATTGCGCCAGCTCCAGAACATGGGCTCCACTACCGAGGCAATCCCCTCACGGAACAGCCCCGACAACACCAGAAACTCGCCCACAAACCCGTTGGTTCCCGGCACCCCAATGCTCGACATCACCACAAGCACAAGGCTGGCAGCAAACACAGGCATCACCCTGGCAATACCACCAAAATCCGACATCAAACGCGTGTGGCGCCTCTCATAGATGAACCCCACACAAAGGAATAGCGCCCCCGTGGACAAGCCGTGGTTCACCATCTGCAGTATCGCCCCGTCAAGGCCCTCACGGGTCATCGCGAAGATGCCCAGCATGATGAAGCCCATGTGCGCCACACTTGAGTAAGCAACCAGCTTTTTCATATCCTTCTGGGCATATGCAACCAAACTGCCATAAACAACCCCGATGGCGCCCAAAATCATGAAATAATGCGAACTCTTAGCCGCCACCTCCGGGAACATCGGAATGGCAAACCTCAAGAACCCGTAAGTGCCCATCTTCAGCAACACACCAGCCAGAATCACACTGCCCGGCGTCGGCGCCTCAACGTGAGCATCGGGCAACCATGTGTGCAGCGGGAACATCGGCACCTTGATGGCGAAGGCCAGAACAAAAGCCCCGAACAACAGCCACGCCTCCCGAGCCGAGAGCAGCGCCCCCTCTCCCGAAGTCGAGAGCAACGCAATTATGCTCTCATACTCCATCGTCTGGCTGCCTATCTTAAAATAGATATAAAGGATTGCCACAAGCATGAGCAAACTGCCCACCATTGTGTATAAGACAAACTTTATTGTGGCATAGAATCGGCGGGGACCACCCCAAACGCCGATCAGCAGATACATAGGAACAAGCATCAGCTCCCAAAAGACGTAGAACAAGAAGAAGTCCAGCGCCAGGAAGGTGCCCAACATGGCACTCTCCAGGCCCAGCATCGCTATGCAGAACTCCTTGACCTTGTGCTCGATGCCCTTCCATGCCCCCAACAAAGCGATGGGCGCCAGGAAGGTGGTCAGCACCACCAGCCAAATCGTGATGCCGTCCACGCCAACCTTGTAGCGGATCGTCTTCCCAATCCACATCCAGTTCTCCACGAACTGGAAATCGGCGCTGGCCCCGTTGAAACGGTGCAGCAGCCACAAGCTGGCCAGGAACATCACCCCCATGAACCCCATGGTCACGCCCCGGGCCGTGCCAGGCAGCTCCTTGGGAATCAACGCCACCAGCGCCATGCCCAACACCGGAAGCAGAATCAGAATCGTCAGGATGGGTACGCCCATGTCTTCCCCTCCCCTTTCACAGAACCAGCCAAAGCGCTGCCAGGCCCAAAATCAGCCCAAGCAACGCCCGGTGAACATGACCGCGAGCCAGGACACCATGGGCAAGCCCAAGCCCCCTTACCAGCAGCGGTGGACCGTTAACAAAGAGACCGTCGATAAGAATCACATCGACAACCTTATGCAGCAAACCAGAGAACCACTTGAGGGGTTTTATAATTACCAGACCATAGAGCTCATCTATGCGATACTTGTCAAGTACCAACCTGTAGAGCGGACCCACTGCCTTGGCAAAAGGCGCTCCGGCCTCGGGACCCTTTCGGTACAGCGCATAGCCGAAGCCAAGCCCCAGCAGTCCCACCAACACCGAGGCCCCTATCAACACCCAGTGCAACAGCCCCGAGGCGTGCTCCTGCGGCAGATTGTAAGCCCCAAGCACCGGCGCAAACCACTTCATCAAGATGTGGTTGCCCTCGCCGGGAATGCCAAGAAATCCCCCAACCGTGGCCAGCCCCGCCAACACCACCAGGGGCAACGTCATGACCCACGGAGACTCGTGTACGTGGTGGGCCACATGCTCATCCATTCTAGACTGCCCTAAGAAGGTCAGCGCAAAGAGCCTCATCATGTAAAATGCAGTCATCAAGGCGCCAAGCAGCCCCGCCGCAAAAAAGAGCTTGTAGTAGTGGGCGTAGGGGCTCTCCACCAGGAAGGCAGAAGCAAGTATCTCGTCCTTGGAGAAGAAGCCCGATAAGGGCGGCAAGCCGGCAATGGCCAGCGTCGACACCAGGAACGTAATTCCAGTTATGGGCATCTTCTTGAGCAGCCCGCCCATCTTGAAGATGTCCTGCTCCCCCGACAGCGAGTGAATCACGCTGCCGGCCCCCAGAAAGAGGCAAGCCTTGAAGAAGGCGTGGGTGGTCACGTGGAAGATGCCCGTACCAAAGGCCCCGGCCCCCACGGCCAGGAACATGAAGCCCAACTGACTGACCGTACTGTAGGCCAGCACCTTCTTTATGTCTCTCTGAACGATACCAATGCTGGCAGCAAATAGAGCCGTAGCAGCACCGACGCCGGCAATTACAAGCATTGCCACCGGAGCATGAACGAAAATGAACGATAGCCTGGAGACCATATACACGCCGGCAGTAACCATCGTCGCCGCGTGAATCAGGGCCGAAACAGGAGTGGGGCCCGCCATAGCGTCGGGAAGCCAGACGTAGAGTGGAATCTGCGCCGATTTGCCCATGGCACCCACGAAGAGCAGCAGCGAAATGAGCGTCATGTTCGTGACGTTCTGAACCGGCCCGGCCCCGCTTCCTGCCCACGCCTCCAACGAAGCGAAGTCCAGACTGCCCCTGTTGTACATCAGCAGAATCAGCATCCCCAGCATGAAACCGAAGTCACCGATTCGATTAACGATGAAGGCCTTCTTCCCCGCCTTTGCCTTGGGCTTATCCTCATACCAGAAGCCGATGAGCAGGTAGGAGCTCAGCCCTACGCCCTCCCAGCCCGCAAACATCACCAGAAGGTTCTTGCCCAACACCAGCAGCAACATGAAAAATACAAACATGTTGAGGTGCGAAAAATACCTGGCAAAGCTCCTATCCCCGTGCATGTACCCGGCGCTGTAGAGGTGAATCAGCGAACTCACCCCCGTCACCACCAGCACCATCACCGCCGAGAGCCTGTCCAGTTGGAACGCTATGTCTATGTCCAGAAAGCCGTTCTTCAGAAAGCTCCAGGCCGTGAAGGTCAGCACCGTCTCCGGGTCGGGCTCGTTGTAGAGAATCCACACCGACAGCGCAGAGACGCCAAACGCACCCCACACCGCAGCGTTGGCCAGCAGGGCAGAGATGCCATCCCCCAGCTTCTTGCCCCACAAACCGACAACAATTGCGCCCAAAGCAGGCAGCATCACTATCAGCGGCAGCAGCGAGAGGGTCTTTTCCATGGTCATGGGTTCCATAGTCTCCCCCTACCCTTTCAGCGTGGTCATCTTGTCGACATCCAAGGTCTTGACGTGCCGGTAAACGCCAATGAGCAGCGCCAGTCCCACCGCAGCCTCAGCAGCGGCAAGGCCCATGACGAAAAAGGCCAGCACCTGACCATCCATATCCCCCCGAGCCCTGGAATAGGCCACCAGAGCAAGGTTCGCCCCGTTCAGCATCAACTCCACGCTCATCAGCATGATGATCAGATTCCGCCGTATCATCACCCCAACCAGCCCCAGCGCAAACAGCACAAAGGCAAGCAGCAGGTAGTAGCTCAGTTCTACGCCCATCATCGCTTCTCCTCCTCTCGGAAGAACCTGTTCTTGCCCACCATCACAGCCACCACCACGGCCACCAGCAACAACACCGAAATCAACTCGAAAGGCAGCAGAAACTGCTTCATCATCACCTGCGCTATGCCCGAAACCGTGCCGAAGGTCTCGCCGTCCACAAGCGCCTGCTCACCCGCCAGAGGCGGCGACGACCAGAGCGCCTTCACGAACTTGCCCACCAGCAACGCTATCACCACGCCGCTCAGCACCTGAAGCCACGGAAAACCCTTGGCCTCACGCTCCAAAGCCTCAGCACCCAGCATCATTATGGCGAAGGCAAACAACACCATAATAGCACCCGCATACACAAGAATCTGCATAGCTGCCAGAAAATGTGCGTATAGGGTTACGTAAATACCAGCCAGACCAAACAGGCAGATTACCAGGCTCAATGCCGACCGAATCGGATTGCGCCAGGAAATCGTGGCCACCGCCCCCACCACAGCGATGAGTGCAAAGACAGCGAAAACAGCCAGTTCCATGTCAACTCCTAGTGCGACAACACATCAGGATGTTCACAACCGCGACCCGCAGCATGAGCCTCAAACTCGCCACGATACTTCTTCACCATAGCCCGCACCGGCATCGCACAGGCATCGCCCAAAGCGCAAATCGTGTGCCCCTCTATCCCGTCACAAACCGATAGAATCAGGTCCACGTCCTCGGGCCTGCCGTGCCCAAGCTCCAGATTCCGCAACGTCTCCGCCAACCAGGCGCACCCCTCCCTGCACGGCGTGCATTGCCCACAACTCTCGTGGGCATAGAAAGCCGCCAACCGATACGCCGCTGCTACCATGCACGTGGGCTCCTCAATCACCGTGATGCAGGCAGTGCCCAACATCGATCCCGCCCTCTTCACACCCTCGAAACTCAAAGGAATGTCAAGCTCGTCCGCCGTGAGAATTGGTGTGCTGGAACCGCCCGGAACTACACCCTTTATGGGCCTGCCGTTGAGCGTGCCACCACCCTCAACTTCAATGAATTCCTTAAGGTTCTTGCCCATGGGAAACTCGTAAATCCCAGGGTTCTTCACATGGCCGCTCAGCCCAAACAGCTTCACCCCGCCGTCCCCCTCAACCCCCAACTTGTAGAAGGCATCGCCCCCCATCTCCACAATGACCGGCACCGAGGCAATAGTCTCCACATTGTTGATGATGGTCGGACGCCCGAAGGCCCCAACCACCGCCGGATACGGAGGCTTCAGCCTCGGGCGCCCAGGCCTGCCCTCCAGCGACTCCAGCAGCGCCGTCTCCTCTCCACAGATGTAAGCCCCAGCCCCGAGATGCACGAATATATCGTAAGAAAACGACGTGCCCGCCACTCGCTGCCCCAGATAGCCCGCCGCACGGGCCGCCTTGATGGCCTCCACAAGCCCCCGGGCTATGTGAGCAAACTCCCCTCGAATGTAGATGTAACACCCCGTCAGACCGCAGGCCCAACCCGTGATTATCGCCCCCTCGATGAGCCTGAAAGGGTCGTCCGACATGATGTACCGGTCCTTAAATGTCCCCGGTTCACCCTCGTCGGCATTTATCACCAAATACCGTGGCCCCTCGGCCTTGGCCAGAAAGCTCCACTTCATGCCCGCCGGAAACCCGGCCCCACCCCTGCCTCGCAATGTGGCCTTCTTAACCTCGCTGATGATATCCTCGGGCTTCATCAGCAACGCCTTGCGCAAAGCGCCCCACCCCCCCAACGCCCGGTAGTTCTCAATACGGTTCAGATCCTTGTGCTCCCTCCAACGCAGAAGCAGAGATGTCTCTTTCATGGCCTCTTCTGCTCCTCTCTCAAGCTCCGCAACACCTCGACTATCCGCCCAGGCGTCATGTTCTCGTAGTAGTCCTCGTTGATCTGCAACGCCGGCGCTGTACCGCACGACGCCAGACACTGCACCACCGTCAGCGTGAAAAGCCCGTCGGGAGTCGTCTCCCCAGTCTCAATGCGCAACTCATCTTTGATGGCTGCCACTATATCGTTAGCGCCACGAAGCCAGCAAGACAAATTACCACATACTTGTATATGGTATTTCCCTACCGGAGTCTTATTAAACATCGTATAGAACGTAGCTGCCGAGACGACATGCTCCGCCGGCACCCCCAGCGTCGTCGCCACAAGCTCCATCATCGGAGGCTCCACAGACCCGAACTGCTCCTGTGCCACCGTAAGTGCCGGAAGAATCGCTGCGTGCGCATCCGGGTACTGCCTCAGCAGCGCCGCTATCCGCTCCGCATTCTCCTTAGTGAACGCTATGCTCATGTGCCGTCACCCCAAGAGGAAGGTTTGCACTCCATTGCAATCCTTTGAACGGCGACCCTAAATCACCCCCCGCCGCCTTGTCAAGGAGACACGCCGCCATTTGCTGCTGCTGCGTGCGAATCCCCGCCACAACCGGTTGCGAAACCCTTGCGGTCCCCGTCCCAAAGGCCCATTATCCCACCATGGGTCACCAGACAGGGGCTGCATACCGATGCGAAGGGAACGACGCTGCTTCAACGCTCTCAAATGGTTCATAAACGCCCGCTACGCTGCCGTGCTTGGCGTCGTTCTGGCCCTTGCCCTGGCCGCACTAGCCGTCCAGATGCCACCTCGCTGGAGCCTCTCCCTGCCAATCCTGGGCGCCCTCGCCCTGGCCAACCTCATCTTCGACCTCATCTGGCACCGTGAGGCCAAAAACACCGAGGGCACCAGTCGAACCCTCAACCTGAAGCTGAGCCGAGCCCAGATGGCCGTAGACCTCCTGGCGCTCACAGCACTGCTTCACCTCTATGGCGGCGCCACCAATCCCTTTTTTCTGCTCTTCTTTTTACATATTATCATATCCTGCTTCTTCGAGCAACGAGACCGGGCAATGCTGGTGATGTTCTCCGCCGTTTCACTCTATCTGCTACTTGTGTGGACCGAGCACTTCGGCCTCCTGCCCCACCACCCCGTGCCGGGACTTCACGCCCACTCACCCCTGGAGAGCCCAATCTGGGCAGCGGGGGCCAGTGTGGCGTTTGTATCGGGGGCAGTGGTCATCTGGTTCCTGGTCTCCTTCATGGCGGGGCAACTGAGACGTCGTGAAGACAGACTCGAGATGCTCACCTCGCAACTCGCAGCAACCAACGACGAGCTTCGCCGCAATCAGGAACTCAAAGAGGGCTTCTTCCGAACCGTGGCCCACGAAATGAAGCGCCCCGTCACAGCCACCATTCAACTTCTGGACGCTGTAAAAGAGGTCTACGGAACTCAGTTGGACCCCAAGGCCCTCGACCTCGTGTGCCGGGCCCAGACCCGGGCCCACTCCTCGTTCTCCCTCATTAAGGATTTGATACAGTTGGCCCGCCTCGAAGCCCCGGCCCTGGCCGACCCCAAGGCAAAGCCCGGAACCTTCGCCTCCCTATGCCCCCTCTTGGACGAGTTTCGAACAAGCGCACAGGCGAACCAGATCATCCTCGATGTTCAACTGCACTGCGAGACAGACCCCCTGGCCATTGCCGAGTCCGACCTTCACCTGGTAGCTTCCAATCTGGTCTCCAACGCCATCCGCTACTCGAAGAAAGGGGGCAGCGTTGCAGTGAGAAGTGGCCAGGAGGCCGGTAAGTACATCTTCAGCGTGGCGGACCAGGGCATCGGCATCGCCCCCGAGGACCAGAAGCGCCTCTTCCAGGAGTTCTTCCGCTCCACCGAAGCCAAGCGCCACTCGGGCGACGGCTCGGGCCTCGGCCTTGCCATTGTAAAGCGCCTCGTGGACCGTGCCGGTGGCACCATCACGTGCCAAAGCCGGCCCAACGAGGGCACCACATTCACTGTGACCCTGCAACCAGCCACTCCACCCAGGCCGCACCACCAATAGCACCCCGCAGACCCAAAAAGCCCAGGTCTAACTACTATTAAGGCATCGCAAGCCACATAAACCAATCGAATACCAACCAGTATCAAGACAGCGCCGATTACATGGGCTAATATGAACAACACTACAGCAACTACCCCAATCAGGCCAGCGGCTTCCGGCACCAGGCTCCCATCATGTGGGCCGTGGTCCAGGGCGAGACGCCGTGAACGGTCTCCACCAGCCTCCGGCGTACGCTCCTGCCCGACCCCAGGAACCTATCCATGTAGGTCTGAGGCAGCAGTTCCAGCACCTCGAATCCAACGGAGGTCAGGCGTCGACGGTACTCGTCTGGCGAGAAGACGTACTGGTAGAAGGAGACCTCAGGAGAGCGCCCCGAGGCCTTCCTAATCCACGGGTTCCTCACCACCCAATCCTTCACGGCCAGCGCCCCCGCTGCCCGGACGTGGTTCAGCGCCGGCACCGAGCAGTAGAGCACGCCACCGGGCTTGAGCACCCTCAGCATGTCCGCAAGGGGCGCCTCTATGCCCTCCTCGTTGTGCTCCACGGCCCCGAAACTGACCATGCCGTCGAAGGTTGCGTCGGCAAAGGGCAGGCTCCGCAAGTCACCCCGCTGCAACCGCTGGCCAATCTCCGGCCAGAGTTCCCGGCCACGCTCGATGGTTTCGCCGGCGAAGTCCACCCCCCAGGCGTCAAAGCCCTGCTCGTTAAGAAAGCGCACCCACTGCCCCAGCCCGCAGCCTGCCTCAAGCACCTTACCTCCAGCCGGCAACAGCATGCGAACATGGGGCCACTTGTGGTCCCGCTCGCACGCCCGCCAATCCGGCGCCGCAGTGCGCCAGTTGGCATCCCATACGCCGGCCATATCCTCTGCCACACGCCCCCCACGCCCTCCACCTCGATGCTCTTTGAACGGCATTTAAGTCACCTCCTCAGGCCCAATAACCACGCCAAGACCACCACCTCGCCACATCCCCACGTAGCCACTCGAGATACCACGCCAATGCCCTCCGAGGCAAGCCGCCCGTGTGCACGCAATCCCCTCTCCCCAGGGAGAGGGTGGCCCGCCAGGGCCGGGTGAGGGCTGCTCCACCCCGGGTGAGGGTGGCCCACAACATCCCCTCTCCCGAGGGAGAGGGTGGCCCGCCAGGGCCGGGTGAGGGCTACGCCCCGCCGGGTGAGGGCTCCCTATTCTACATTGACTTCGTCCCGATACTGGCGTAGCCATTACCCCACGCAATCTATCAGGAGGCAACCATATGAATGCATCTGCCCGACGTCTCTTCTCCAACTCGTTCACTGGCGCCCCAGCCACTGTGGCGCTGGCCCTTGCATCGCTCGTGTTGCTGGGCACAACGGCCTGTTCCCGTCACCTGATCATGGCGGAGGTCACGGGGAGGGCGGTACTCAAAGGAGATCTCCCTCCCCTGCACCATGCGACCCAGGCGTGGACCAACCAGCGCGGCACCTACAAGACGGTGGCCTTCAGAACCCCGGATTGGTGCAACAACGAGTCCTACGGAAAGGCCAGCGGCCAGGGCCCGGGCACGGGCGTGCTGCTCTACTCTGCATGCAGCACCTACGTTGCCGAGTTGGAGCGGGCTATGGCCCAGGGTGGGTACAAGGTGGTCTCCTGGGACGCCTTGCGGACGAAAGAGGGAATCTCCGACGCCGCTGCCTATGAGAAGGCAAAACAACTGGGTGTGGACATTGTCTTCGTAATACATAGCATGGAGCTGACCAAGCGTATCCTGGGCACGATCACGGAACTCAACTACAACTACTTTGAAAAGTACGAGGAATTGGGGCTACAACCGGATGAGACCAAATCTAAAACCGGTTACAGCAAAGTCAAGCTAGGTCTATACGAGCGTGAATACATCAAGAGATTCGTGCGCCAGGTGCTCTCCACGTCGCTCTCCACTCCGGAGACGGGCACGGATCTCATGTCCGTCCTGGACATCGCTGCCATATCGCCCTCCAGCGGCCAGATAGTCTGGTTCTACAACAAGACCTTCACGGGTGTGCCTGATGCGGACAAGGAGCTGAAGCACAACTTCATCTTCCAGCGAACGGACCTTGGCCTGACGCCCTACGTGAAAGATGTGCCGAACCTCCGCTCCAGCTCCTCCAAGCCGGACAACAAGGCCTACAGCGACACCGAGTCCCTGGGGACCCTAACGGCCATAGCCGACCCCGACCGTGCCGCTGCCCTGGACCTCATCCGCAAAGCCGCCGCAGACTTCGTCACGGAGTTCGCAGGCAAGCGTTAGGGCCCTGGCCTGGCCAACGCGAGACGCAGAGCGAAAGCAGTTCTCCAACCACTGGCTGGAGAATTGGTGCGACAAATCCGCAAGATGCCGTTCTACCTGAGAACCCTCGACAAATCGGTAACAATCCCCGTTCCACCGCCCCACCGCCCTGCCCTACCCGTTCCATGTGAGATACGGTTGACAGCCCAACCGTTCTCTATAAGATATGGTTCTTGCGTGAACCGTATCTCATGGAGGAGAGCCATGGCGGACCGGTTTTTCGACTAATATGTAGGTGTTCCGCCAGGTCTCCAAGCAGCAGGCTGGCCACGGTGTCCTCCCCATAAACGACCCTATAGGGCCCGGCCATGGTAGTACTGCGCTGGCGCTTCGGTAGCAAGCGAGAGGGGAGCGTCTGTCTGGTTCCGGCCAGGCCCGGCAGAACATCATTCTGTATTCCAGCCTCGGTTTGGCGTAGTCTGGTCCCGATGCCAAAGGCGAATCCATGTTAGGGCCAGACCAAGCAGTGAGCAGAGGGCATAAGCCAACGAGTGCGACCTTTTACGTGGCGGCGCTGCTGCTGATTGCAAGCACGTGTGCGGCGCCTAGAGCCCAGGCCAAGTACCTTGGGTTCCTGGATTGGGACCTGCGTTCGCTGCCTGTGATGGGATTTTTCCCCCTGGGCGGAAACCTGCATATTTCCGATGCGCAGTTAAGCACGTTCATGTTGGGGCCCTGCATCGACCTTTTAAACATCAATCGGGCGACGACCCGAATCAGCCTTTTGAACCTCAGTGGGTACCTCTTGGGCATCAACTATTCGGCCGTCGGTTCGCCTGGAAGCGATGCGCAGGTTTTGAACGTGGGTTACTTCCGTGCAGGCCCTCTTTACAGGATGGAGGGGCTTTGGGATGGGCGGCTCTCCTTGGGCACGCAGATGGGTTCTGCGGTGCTTCTGCAAGGCAACAAGGAGGAGGGGCAGTCACGGTACCAGCACGGAATCGACCTGTCGTTCACCCTCTCTTACACTCAGTACCAGCCCAACTCTGGGGTTGGCAGGATCGGCCTTGATTCGGGGACGGCTCTGGTGCTGGCCGGCCTGGGCATGATTGGCCTTTCGGTCTGGGGCATGGTCTGGGGGTTTGGTGCCCGGGAGAAGGACATCTGGGGTGGCTCTCGCAGTTCGCCCGAGGGAATGGCCATAGGCGTCATGTCGGCCTCCATGGCCCTTCCCGTCGGGATTACGCTGTTTCTAGTGGGTGCTGCCGACTGACACGCCAGCAAGGCCGGTTGGGGTGATGGCCCCG
>Ga0302238_1002315_pt1 | contig 13566 bp, 10 predicted proteins | sample AAG_UR_Asn_MG_FD_193527 | JGI IMG/M metagenome (GOLD analysis project Ga0302238, IMG submission 193527) | Enriched activated sludge microbial communities from anaerobic digester in WTTP, New Holstein, Wisconsin, United States - AAG_UR_Asn | ecosystem: Engineered > Bioreactor > Anaerobic >...
ATGCTGAAGGTGAGGCCGCTGTGAAGGCAGCGGAGAAGCGGGAACGGGATGCTGCGAGGAAGAGGGCTGAGGAGGCGAAGCGAAGGGAGGAGGAGTTGCAGCGAAAGGCGGAGGAGGCGAGGCAGAAGGAGGCGGAGCGGCGCAGGCTTGAGGAGTTGCGGCGTCGCGAGGCGGAAGCCGAGGCTAAGAAGCGGGGTGAGGTGGAGGCCAGGGGGCGGGAGGCGATGACAAGGGGGTTAGAGGCGAGGGCCGCAAGGCGGTGGCGGGATTGTGTGAGGGAGTTGGAACTGGCGGTGGGTGCGGGTGTGGCAACGGCAGAGGCGAGAAGGCAGCTTAAATACTGTAAAGAACAGCTAATGTATGAGTAGGGTTGCTGTCTGGATAGTGAAGCGGTTTGAGGTGGGTTGGGGATAACAGGTGGGGGCGAGGACAGCGCTGATGTAACAACCGGTTTGGAGGCGTTCAAATGGGGAGGTGGGTAGTCCCAGTTGTTGCTGTGCTGATTGCTGCCGGAGTGCCCGACAGGGTTTCTGCGGAGGAGTCGGCTTTGGAGGAGCAGGTAAGGCTGGGGGCTCAGCTGGCCAGTGAGGAGAAGTTTTCGGATGCCATCGACGTTTGGGATGGTGTTATGGGGGAGTTGAGCGGGGATCTTTTGGAGCGTGTGCTGGGGTACATGGCCTTGGCTCACAAGCAAGCGGGGAATTATCCGGAGGCGTTGCACTACATGCTCAGGTATGGGGCGACGGTCAGGGGCAAGGCAGACGGGCGCCTGGATGGGTGGGTTAAGGAGTTGGTTGGGGAGTTGGAGGCGGCTTACAGTCGGGTGGAGCTTGTTGCGGACGTTGGTAGCGTGGAGTACATCTTTCCGTGGTCTGGAGGCGGCAAGCGGGAGACGAGGGTTGAGGCGAAGGATGGGCGGTTGGTCTGGTGGTTCAAGCCTGGGGCAGTGGCATGCAGGGCGTCGGCGGCGGGTCATGGCGAGGTAGAGGTGATTGTGGAGGTAGGGAAGCGTCCTGCGACGGAGCCACCATTGCGGCTTGCCGTTGTGTTTCGTGGCCTTGGGGGCGGCTTGCGGGGGGGGCAGGAGAGCGGGCGGGTATTGGAGTGGGTGTTCATAGGCAGCGGGCTTGGGATGGTTGCCTTGGGCGGGCTGCTTCATGGGCTTGCCTATTCGGAGAACGAGGATCTTAAACGAAAATATTCTGATGTTAACCGATTTCCATGTGGTTTAGAGGCAAAGAAGCTTTACGATAAGGAATACGACGATTCAGTATGGTTGAGTAGCATAATGGCCTATTCTCTATATGGGGTAGGGGCATTGGCTGTTCTCACGGGGTTGGTTCTGTGGGATTCGGGGGAGGGGCCAGGGGAGGGGGCCCTGTCATTTGAACCGCTTCTGGTGCCTGGGGGAGCGGGGGCATCAATGGAGTTGGGGTGGTAGCGATGTTACCGAAGTCTGGCTTGTTGGAGAATCGGATGTCGGGAGAGGATGTGCGGCGGAACGAGGCATATGAGCGGCCGTGTAGGGCAGTGTGGGCTTTTGGGGCAGTGGCGGTCGTCTTGGGGAGCCTGTGGGTTTCCGGGTGTATCACGAAGTACGACACCTTTTCGCAGGGTATAGGCGTTGGCGAGTGCGGGAGTGTGTTGGACGTACTGGAGGAGGATTTGGTTGTGGGGGTGGTCTGTGGCGACGTGGTGTGTTCGCCGCTGGAGAGTTGTGTGGAGGAGAAGTGTAGGGTTGTTGGCTGTGGGGATGGGGAGTGTGGTGAGGGGGAGGGGTGTGGGAACTGTCCTGGTGACTGTGGTGGGGAGTGCATCCAGTCGGGGTTTGTGAGGATAGAGCCCGGGACGTTTTGGATGGGCAGTCCTGCGGGTGAGGGCGAGGCGTGCCCTGTGGGCTACGGTGGTGGTGGGTGTGATGGCAGCGGGGCGGGAGAGACGATAGCTGAGGGCCCCATGACTATTCGTGGGGACGAGCCACTGCACCAGGTGACGCTGACCAGGGCCATAGAGATGAAGGCTGCGGAGGTAACGCAGGAGGAGTGGCGCAGAGGGCTTGAGCCGTGGACGGGGTCGGAGTGGAATCCAAGCAACTTCAAGAACTGTGGTGGTTCGTGCCCGGTGGAGCGGGTCTCCTGGTATGATGTTATTGCATTTCTGAATCTGAAATCATTGAGCTCAGGGTTGAAGCCTTGCTATAGTATTGAAGATGTCGTGTGTCGAACTGCAAGTACGGATGTTGGGTCCGATTACTATAAATGCATGAGAAATTCTATGGCGGGTATTGGCTCTGCCAATGTTAGCCTGAACGGAGTTGAATCGGTCTACGATTGTGAGGGTTACAGATTGCCTACGGAAGCCGAGTGGGAGTATGCGGCTCGAGCTGGGCATGACAGCGCCTATTCTGGGGGGTTGGAGATGGATGCGGGGCACTGGGAGTGTGAGGTTCCGTTCGGTTTGACTGAGCTTGGGTGGTATTGCGGAAGCGGAGATGGGAAGAGCAGTGCTGCGGTGGGGGGCAAGGCGGCGAACGATTGGGGTTTGTATGACATGCATGGGAATGTCTGGGAGTGGTGTTGGGACGGGTGGGACGGGTTGCCGTATGAGACTGATGCGGCAACGGATCCCGATGGCCAGGCTGGGTGGAGTGAGCGGGTGGTGCGTGGGGGCTCTTTTGTTGCGAAGGCTCAGGATTTGAGGAGTGGTAACAGGGCCCGCGCTGATCGTCAGGCGTTCAGGGTGGATGTTGGATTCCGGTATTGTAGAACGCTCAAATGGTAGGGGTATTGGCAGTCACGATCTGTTCAGTTTTCGGGAGATTTGAGCAGGAAGCCTGAGATTGTCACTGATATTTGTGTTGTGCTGGGCAGGACTCTTAGAGGCGAGCCGGGGCCCCATACGAGGCCGCTTTGTTGGCTTGAGAAGACCTGGGAGGATTTGGAGCCTTGTCTATTGGCGTCAGCGTTTCGTCCGAAGACCAGGAATGAGGCTTTGAGGTCACTCTTGTCATAGAACTGGACCTTTTGGGCAGGGCCTTCGCCCCACCAGTAGGCAACAACGTCGGTAACGACGAGGTAGTGGCCTTCGGGGACGGTGAAGAGGGTGGACATGTCGGTTGAGGATTCGAAGTCACGGCAGAAGGAGATTATGCCGGCGTGTTTGCCCGGGTCTTCTCTAGAGTCGGCCAGGAGTGGGCCTGGCATGATGAGGAGGGCCATAAGGGCAGCGGGGATGATGATTTGGGAGGCGGGCCACGTGAGAGTTGGTCTGGTGCGTGGGCATCGGTGTTTGGCGGAGGTAGTGTTCGACCCTGGCATGTTGCCTCCTTCTGGTGAAGGTTTGAGATTAGCTGCCGCGTTCAGACCGACGGTTGGTACTGGGTTGGCAACGGCATCATGGGGCCAAGAGACGCTGGTTCAGGGCTCCACAGGGTCAGAATCTTCGCTCAAAGGCGGTTGCTTATCAATGGTTTCGATGAGGGTTTCGATGAGCGTGAGGGCTCTTTGGGCATCTTCGTGGAGTGTGATGATAACGCCGGCACCTTGTGCTGGGACGAAGAGGTTTCCATAGGCAGTGTCGGTGTGGGAGTGAAAGAGTGCAGGGATGCCCTCCTGGTTCAGGACCCCGACGAGGTAGTCACCCTCGATTGCATTGCGGGGGACGTAGGTTCGGGCGAGGGGGTTCTGGGAGAGCTTCTCCAGGTCAGCGGGGGAGTCTTTCCAGATGCTCTTGAGTTCGTCGATTGTAAGTCGTCCCAGGGGCAGCACGTCGTTCTGGATTTCATCGTTCATAGCGGTCTCCTTGGTTAGCCGTTCGGGTTCCAGTATAACAACGTCGGGGACGAGGGGAAGGGCTTTCGTCCCGGGGCGTCGGCATCTATCGGGGGAAGGCGATCTGAGTGTCGACTGGAAGGATGAGATGGTGTAACTTCTCTGGGCGTAAGTACGGCCATGTGGGACCGCCCCGGATTCTGGGTCTGAGCAGCGAGGGAGACAATGACTATGAGGCATGGTGCTGGTGCATTGTTGGCTTTTTTGGCGTTGTTTGGGTGTGGGTCTGGGGGTTCGGGGGATGGGGAGTTGCCCGGTGAGAACGAGGTGGTTGAAGAGCTGGTGTTTGCGAAGGATGGCACGTGGGTTGAGCCGGATCTTGCCGGAGTGGATACAGTTCCCAAGTGGGACATCGGGAACAGGCCCCCCATGTTGGACAAGTTGCCCGGCGCCACGGTGAAGATGGGGGGGAGTGTTGAGGTGGAGTTGGGCGATCATTTTGCTGATCCGGAGTCTGATGATTCGGAGCTTGTTTTGAGCTGGTCTGCCTTGCACGTGGCTGTGGAGCTTGCTGGCCCTTCGAAGCTGAGGCTGATTGGACCGGTGGACTGGAGCGGTGTTGACCTGCTGCAGGTGACGGTGACGGACCCCGAGGGGTTGAGTGACACGGAGCAGATGGCAGTGACTGTGGAGTTTGTGGATGCCCCGGAGCCTGGGGACGTGGTGGTGAAGGATGTGGGTGTCGACGTGGTTGAGCCCGATGTGGTTGAGGAGACGGTATCGGACGCACAGGATGTTGAGCCTCAGTGTGGGCAGGTTCGTTTTGAGTATTCGGGTGGCGGAAACGCTGTATATGTCGCTGGGTCCTTCAACGGATGGTCTGAGAACTCGTGGAAGATGGCCAAGGATGGCGGAGGGGTATGGGTGTACGAGACGGTGCTGGACCCGGGCGAATATCAATACAAATTCGTTGTTGATGGTACTTGGACACACGACGTCTCAAATCCTAACACGGTTCCGGATGGGTATGGTAAGGTAAACAGCCTTCTTGTGGTTCCGGCGTGTAACTGAATTTGGCATTTCGTTCTGAGACAGGAAACAAGGGGTATGGATATGATAAAACTGGCTTTTGCGATTAGCGTCGCTGCGGCTTTTGCGTTATTGGCGGGATGTGGCAGTGCGACGGTGGGGGGGGCTGACGTGGGTGTTACGGGGGGTGACACGTTGGATCTTGGGCTAGAACCTCAGGACGTGCAGGTGGCCGACAATGCCGACGATGTTTTGGAGGAGTCTGACGCCGAGTCTGAGGCCGACGTGGATCCGCAGGCGGGGTTCATCTATGAGTGTGAGACGGGAAAGAGGGAGTCTTGCGTTACGGCGTGTGGTTCGGCGGGGAGCAGGCTTTGTTTGAAGGAGTGGGGGCCCTGTGTCCCGCCGACGGAGTTCTGTGGTAATTGTGCAGACGATGATTGTGATGGCGAGGCCAATGAGGGGTGTCCGCCCAACCCTGAGTGCGGGGTGGTTGTGGAGCCAGAGTGCCCTGTGGCGAAGATCACCGTTGTTGAGGGCACGAGTGTTGATGCTGGGACGACGCTGCATCTTTCGGGGTTGGGGTCGATAGCCCATGGGGGTGCCGAGGTGGTTGTGTGGCGATGGGAGGTTGAGGCGCCGGCGGGTTCAGGCAGCGCTTTTCTGCCTGGGGCCAGTTCGCCGGAGGTGACCTTTGTTCTGGATGTGGCGGGCCAGTACATGTTTTTGTTGGAGGTTGAGGACGATGCCGGGATTGTGAGCTGTGTGAAGGCGGTGTTGGTGGTGACGGCCAAGGTCTATCCGCCGCAGGATCCTGAGGTTGGTTGTGCCGACGGGGAGCGTGAGGGTTTTTTGAGTGTTGACCAATATCCGCAGATAGCCGGCTGTTTTGGGGGGTGGGAGCAGCCCGGGGTGACTCCTGACACTGTGGTTCCGACGTGTGGAAGGCAGGGAGGGGACGATGGGGGGAAGAAGGATGGTCTGGGCTGTTCCAGTGCGGACCTGTGCGCTGAGGGGTGGCATGTTTGTGAAACGTGGAAGGAGGTAGCTGCTAAGTCACCCTCGGGGTGTGTGGGGGCGGTGCCAGCCGATGCGAAGTCTAAGTCGATCTTTTTTGCGGTGCGGCAACCGTCGTTTAACGGGAGCGTTTGTGGGGAGTGGGGGGATGGATTCAACGATGTGTTCGGGTGTGGCAATTTGGGGGCTGGGTTGGGGCCGGACAAGGATTGTGGGCCCTTGGACAGGGTAATTGCGAGCACTCAGCCGAACATCTGCGGTTTCAACGAAGCAGAGCCTCCGCTGGGGCCGTACGAGTGTAAGGGCGGGTCTGACAGCCACTTGAACGAGGGTGCGCTGGTGACGAAGAAGGCGTGTCAGAACTCTTCGTGCAGCTACGACGGTTATCCTGTGGGTGCTTGGGAGAAGGGTGGGGTGCTCTGCTGCAGGGACTGAGGGGGAGGAGAGGCCGGCGAAAGGGTCGGCCGAGGTGGGTGGTGAGCAGTAGGTGGGCTCAGAATCGCCAATACATATCAAAGAATGGCACGATACTCTTCTGGGGAATCATAAAATTGATGCCAGGTATATTGAAGGAACCGTATCCAAGGCCTAGCTCAACATTGAAGGTCGAGCCTGAATAGGCGATTCCGGGGACGAGTTGCATGGTTTGAGGGAAACCCATCTGTGCGATTTCTCCAACGTTGGCATCGGCGTGCACGGTGAGTTTGGTGTAGGGGTCGATCTGATGAGTAGCTGAGGCTGTTGCGGAGGCGTCAATAGAGAGGAGGTGGCGGGTCCTCAGCCAGAGGGCCCACGAGTCGGACATCTTCCAGGTTGCCATGAGGGCCAGTTGGACGTTGGAGTATCCTGCTGCTCCTTGGAGGTCGTTGGCTTCATAGCTGCCTTCGAGTACGACGGGGGTGTAGATGCCTGAGAGGCTGAGTTCCAGGCTATTGCCGAGGCGGTAGGATGCAGTGAGTTCGCTGGGGATGACCCGGAATTTTGCTGGGGCCGCCTCTTTGTTGATGTCTTGGATATCCACGGAAAAGAAGCCGAGTTTCCAGGAGAAGGCCCAGGTGTCGTTGTGCCAGAACCGGACTTTAGCGGCGAGGCTTGGCACTTTGACCAGCCAGGGCCAGATGTAGGAGGAGAGGGTGAGCCAGGAGAATGGGCCGTAGGAGATGTCCCAGACACCGATTTGGAATTCGGACTTCTGGAGGGTGTAAGCGGTGCCGTTGACCAAGGGTGATTCTGGGGTGAAGGCTGGGTAGGCCGGGGTGGGGGTGAGAAGTGTGAGGGTGACGGCCAGGAGGGTAGCTGCGGCAAGGGCTGCGGTGGTTTGGCGGTGGTGAAGTAGGCCGGGGTTATTGCCGGTGGGGTCGGGCCAGGGGTTGGGGTGAGGTGCCGGTTCCTCTGCGGTTCTGTGGCAGTGGGGTGAGTGACGCACCCTTGTATGTCTGTTTGTCGCGCTCATCGGCTTTAGCGTATGCATCACTGTTTTATGCACTCCATCGTAGAAAAATCGCAGAACCAGGTGCCATCGGAAGCTATGAAGCCTTGAGCCGTCTCTTGGGTGAAGAAGAGAAGGTTTCCGTTGGGAGTTGAGAGATTGAATTCGAGTCTCCCATGGCTGATGAGGAGGCGGAAGTCGAAGGCCCCTTTGAGCAGTGGCTCGCCGTCGAGGGTGATGGTGCCGTCGAAGCTGGCGAGGATTGCTTGGGTGGTGGTTGGGGTGGTTGGGCCTTCGGGGGACCAGAAGGAGTCCAGCACTTCCCCGGTGTGGATCTTGACTTCACCGTCTATGAGGAGTTGGCGGCCTTGGGCGAGGTAGCGGCAGTTTTTTGCGGTACCCCAGATGACGGGTTCGATGCCTGTATCGGAGAAGACGAGGGTCAGCTTCACAGAGCCGTTCTGTTCTTGGTCGGGGGGTGCCGAGGCTGTCCACCCGGGGCAGATTCTCACTATTTCGGCGTAGCCATTGCCTTCCACGTCTTGGCCTGCGACTTCGACGGCCAGTTCTTTTTGTTCCAGGGTGGCGGATTCCGAATTGGGGCTGGGGTGCAATGCTTGCTGTTGGCTCTCTTGGGAGGAGCTATCGATGGTGTTGAAGATTGGGGCGAGGCCATCGGCTGCGTTGAAGAGTTCTGCTGCCTGAGAAGCCAGGGCCGTGATGTCTTCGAGGGAGGAGTCTTTGAAGGGGGCTGTGGGGGCTTGATAGCTTTGAAGGAGGGCAGTCATGTCTGGGGGTTTGGGGACATCAGCATCCATGTTGGCGTTCATGCAGGCGGTGAGCGAGACAAGCAGGAAGGGCAGGAGGGTCTTCATTGCAGGGCCTCCTTGGCGGCGACTGCGACGGCATCGAGGAGTGGTTGAGCGGAGAGTTGCGTTCCAACTGCGCCCTTCATCCAGACATCTGGGGCGAGGGCGCCTTGGATGCACATTCGTTCCATCTCCTGGCCGAGGTTTTTGCCTTGGATGAACCGTTCGATTTGGAAGGTAACCAGGAAGCCGAGAGGGTAGTCGGGAAGGTAGAGGCCTGCGTCGATCATGTGGCTGTATATGGCAAGGATGGGGCTATCCTTGACGCCAAACACGGGGGCGTAGTAGCGGTTCCACAGTTCCGTGGCCAGTTGGACCACGGCTTCTTTGAGTTGGGCGGGGGTTGCGTTGGGGTTGGCGTACATCCAGCGCCAGACTTGCATGTCGAGGAGGGCGACGCCTGAGATCTCGTAGGTTGACCAGAAGAGATCGAGGAGGCGGTTAGTTTTCTCCTGTTTGTCCGATGAGGAGGCGCCTCGGCCGAGGAGTTCGAGGTCTCGGGCCTGGAAGAGGAAGGCGAAGGCTTCGGTGAAGGCGGTGTTGGGGACTCCGGCCATGAGGACGTGGTCAACTTTGTTAAGGGATAGGACCTGTTCGACGTTATGCCCAAGCTCATGAATAGCTATGTTGTATCCTTTGTAGTCCATGCCATCGGCCTTAACTCTGGTTCTGAGGTGAGCCGAGTCCGAGCGCATCCCTGCGCCCATGGCGTGGCCGGAGCCTCTGGCGGCGTCCACGGCGATGTGGTTGGCGAGGTAGTCGGCTGTCTGGCTTGAGAAGCCGAGGCTGGTGAGGATTCCGGGGATGGCCTTCTGGAATTCGTCGGCGGTGGGGTAGAGTTGGCGGGTTGCGGCGTCGAGTTCGTCGGCGGAGATGAGGGAGCGGTTTTTGAAGCCATCGAACCAGATGTCAAAAGGCTGGAGGGGACGTCCAAGGCGTTTGGCCACAATCTTCCCTACTGCTGCGGCCTCTTTGGAGGAGACCACTGCGGTGAGCAGTTGTTCGACGCGTTCTTCGGAGAGTTCTCGGTCGATGAGGAAGCGCCGCTGGATGTATGTTGGGTAGTCAGGGGACCAGGGGTCGATTTGTTGTTGGGCGTGGAAGATCTTGAGCAGCGTCTCGTATCTCCGGTCGGGTTCAGGGGTTGCCGGTTCGAATGGCGTGAGGTTGGTGAGGTTACCCTCCTGGTGCGGGGCGACGGTATTGTCAACGGGGTTCCAGTCCAGTTCGCAGCTATTGACGACCTTCTCCGGGATCTCCTGTCTGATAATGCGGTTCATTACTGTAAATATGAGTTGTTGCTTAGGCAGGTTCTTTGCTGGATCGCTGTAGAGTGCACGTATTTCATCACGAAGGCCCCAATGACTGATCAGGCTCATATCTTTTGGAAAAAGCCTGGTGCCAGAAGAATCAACAAGACAACCCATCAAAATATTGTAAGATGATATATAGTCTTCTCCACTGCGAAAGGCCATGGTTTCGGCCTGCCTGAGGGCGCCCGGGATTCGCAGGGAGAGGAGTTTGATCAGTCGAGCGGCGGCCCACTCTTCCCGGGGCAGGGAGGTTCCAAGAGAGGTAAGCTCGTCAAGCGAGCGTCTGGGGAAGTTGAGGAGTGAAGCGAAGGCGACCTTGGTGGTGAAGAGGTCTTCGAGGAGGTGGTCGAAGGGGTCGAGGGAGGCGAGGAGGGAGTCGACGGGGGTTTGGGGGCCGATTTCGAGGTCTGCGGGTTCCCGGAGTCTTCTTGTGAGGGCTACTCGGTGGCCGAAGAGGGCTTCTATTGCCGAATCCATGCGGGCGAGGAGAGTTCTCTTGGCTTCGGTGGTTGGCTGGAACTGTTCCAGGCAGAATCTTTGGAACTCATGGGGTGTGCCGTCGGATTGGCGCCAGAGTCTGGCCACCTGCTGAACGCCGGCTTCCAGCCGTGGGTGGTGTTCCTTGGGCGTGTTCTGTTTGAGTTGCTCCACGGCGGAGGCGATTACGTCATCATCTATAAAATTTTTGTTCATTTGGTCCTTGGCAGACGCATCAATTGAGCACAGAAGCAAAACAATGGCTGATAAAGTTGTTGTTAAACGATTTTCAAAAGTCATAAAAATCTCCTGGTATAACTGGCTATAAGTTCTATTGGGCACAGGTTCCGGTTGCGGAGCAGCCGAAACCTTGTGCGCAGTCCGAATCCTGGGTGCAGGAGGTTCTGCAGGCGGTTCCCTCGGTGTTGCAGGTGTAGGGGCCACATTGGACAGTTGGCGGGGTGACGCATGTACCCGAACCGTTGCAGTAGCTTTGGGGGGTATAGATGCCTTGGGCGCACTTAGCTTGGGCGCAGGGGGTGGTACTGGACCAGAGTCTACAGGCGCCCTGACCGTTACAGGAGCCATCGGTTCCGCAGGTTGATTGTGATTGGGCGGTGCATTGGTTGAGGGGGTCAGAGCCGGCGGCGACTTTGGAGCAGGCACCCGAGCCGTTGCAGGCTGAGCAGAGTCCGCATTCGCCTTCGGGGTCGGTGTTGGCCAGGAAGTTGGTACAGATGCCGGGTTTGGCTTGAGTGTTACATGCGCGGCAGGTGCCCGAGCAGGCGTTATTGCAGCAGACCGAGTCGGCGCAGAAGCCATCTTCGCAGGTTGCGGCCTGTTCGGGCAGGCAGGCCTCTCCGTTCTGGCGAGGAGATGCCTTTATCTTGATGGAGAGAAGGGCTGAGTCTGCGATGAGGGGCTGGTCTGTATCGATGATGAGGAAGTAGGTTCCGGCGTTGAGCATGAGGCGTTCACCGATCTTGGTTTGTTCGTCCCTACCGATTTGAGCTGACGGGGAGCCAGATGCTGAGGCGACCAGTGTTGAACCCGGGCAGTTGTCCGGGGGCGGATCGGCTCTGCGCAGCTCAATTGCGAGTTTTCCGGGGTAGGAGGCGGGCCACTGGTTCATGGTAGCGACACAGGCGATGTTTGAGTCAGTGGCGATTTCGATCATGAAGATGGCGTCGTTGCCTGAACTGGTGAGACCAGCAGGCAGGATATCGTCGGTGAAGTTGGCGAGGTCGATGGATGCGGTCCAGGTTCTGCAGAAGGCGAGAGCGCCATCAGTGGAGCATTGGGAGTAATCTGGAGCTTTCCCGGAGAGCTTAATGTGTGAGTAGTTTTGGCAAAGGCTGGAGCGGATGGTGGGGTCTCCGGCGCAATCGGTGGCAGCGTTGAGTTTCTGTTCTCCTACTGCGGGGTCGCAGATGCAGTCGTCGATGGGGGAGGCCAGGGTGAGGGCCAGCAGGAAGTCTCCGCTGGTTTCTGCTGCCCCGTCGACGACCATCCAGTAGCGAGCGCCGGGTTCGAGGGGCGCCTTCTTGAGGCAAGCGCCGGACTGTCCAGGGTTGCATCCGGAGTTTGTGGTGAGTTGTTGGTCGTTCTGCGAAGCGCCGGTGGCGCATGGTATGGAGGCGCTGCTTTTGCGAAGATAGAGCAGGGGGGCGAACGAGGGGGTGAGGTTTGCGACGGTGATATCAGCGTAAAGCCCTATTTCTCCGGGAGGAACATCGAAGAGGAAGAGGCGGTCGGGGCTGCCCTGGCCCCAGTCGGGAGTGGGTAGGGCGCTGAAGGAGTCGTCTGCTCCGAAGGTTGAGCTTTTAGCGGTCCAGGATTCAAGAGTCGGGATGGTAAGGGCGTCGCCGCAGGAGTTTGCTCCGCAGCACCATGCTGAGTTGCCGCATTGGTCATTGGGCAGGCACTGTTGGGCTGAGCCGGAGGGAAAACCATGTTTGCAGAGGAAGTCAGGTGACGCTATGTCGTCATCGGAGTTGCAATTTGTATGGCACGAGGTAGTGGATTGGCATGTGTAGGGAGAGCAGGGGTTTACTGCTGCGGGCAGGCAGGTCCCGTTGCCATCACAGAAGCGGGCGTAGGAGAGGGTAGCATCACTGCATTCCGCTGCCTTGCACACCGTAGCGCTGCCCCAGAGTCTGCATTGGCCGGCGCCGTTGCAGGTGCCGTCGAAGGAGCATGTACTCGTGGGGTTGGTGGTGCAGTGGTCCATGGGATCGCTGCCTGCTTCCACGGGGGCGCATGCGCCTCCGCCGCTGCATGCGTGGCAGAGGTTGCATTCGCCCTCGGGGTCAGTGGCTTTGGGGTAGGGGGCGCAGAGGCCCGGGGCTTGGGGTGTACTGCAGGACTGGCAGGTACCATCGCAGGCTGACGAGCAGCAGAGTCCGTCGGTGCAGAAGCCTGAGGAACATTGAAGTGGGGAGTCACAGGGGGTTCCGTTGCAGAATCCGCAGTCGGTGGTGCAGTTGGCGCAGGACTCACCGAATTGGATATCGCACTGGCCGTTACCGCAGCAAACCTGACAATCAAGGGGACAAGAGAAGCATGACTCGTCGGCGTCGCAGAATCCATTACCGCACTCTGGCGAGCAGTCTTTTGGGCAGGCCTGGCTGGACTCGTGGAAGCCGCAGATACCGTCTCCGCAGGGGCCGCAGTCGAGGGGGCAGTCCAGGGCATTCTCTTCTGGGGCGCAGAGGCCATCGCCGCATCCAGTGAGGCAGTCTTTGGGGCACGAGGCTATGGACTCGTGTGTGCCGCAGACGCTATCGCCGCAGGGGCCGCAGTCGAGTGGGCAGCCCGTGGGGGTTTCGTAGTTGGCGCAGGTGCCGTCTCCGCAGCTTCCGACGCAGTCAGCGGGGCAGGTGAGGGTTGACTCGTTGGCGCCGCACTGGCCATCTCCGCAGGTATCGGGGCAATCCACGGGGCAGGTCAGGGGGGATTCGCCTGACGAGCAGAGGGCATCGCCGCAGAAGCCATCGCAGTCTTGAGGGCAGTAGGCGGGTCCTTCGGCGGGGCCGCAGACGCCGTCACCGCAGACCGGGCAGTCGTCGAGGCAGGATTCACTGTTCTCGTCTGCTGCGCATACTCCATCACCGCATGAATCGGAGCAGTCTTTGGGGCAGCTTTCGGGTGTTTCGGCATCGCTGCAGATTGAATCTCCGCAGTAGCCGCAGTCGGGTTGACAGTTGGTGGGAGTTTCGCCGGCCTGACACTTTTCGTCGCCGCAGTAGGGAGCAGCGGAGTTGTCCTCTGAATCGTTGGCGTCTTGGATGTCTGCAGTATCTGATGAGGAGTCCTGTGTGTCTCCAATACCGGCATCTGTATCTTGGGGGTTACCATCGGCATTGGAGTCCGGGGTGGGGTCTGCATCGGCTATGTCGTGAAGGTTTTGCAGGTCATGAAGCCCATCCATTGTCCAGGAATCGTAGTTTGAATCACCTGCCGTGGCCTCTTCCGCTGCCTGGTCAGGGTCCATGGAGGGCACCAGTTCGGTTGAACCACTGGAGCAGGCCATAAGGAGCGCACCGGCCAGGATCGAGAAGATGTGGTGGAGTTTCGGCACGGAGTCCTCCTGGGGGCTGGTGGTTCGCAACGGGGCGCAGTCTACACCGCCACGATACCAAGCTCAATTGCGTATTGTAGAT
>Ga0302238_1002325_pt1 | contig 13539 bp, 10 predicted proteins | sample AAG_UR_Asn_MG_FD_193527 | JGI IMG/M metagenome (GOLD analysis project Ga0302238, IMG submission 193527) | Enriched activated sludge microbial communities from anaerobic digester in WTTP, New Holstein, Wisconsin, United States - AAG_UR_Asn | ecosystem: Engineered > Bioreactor > Anaerobic >...
AGGCATCTGTTACCACAGGGTCGACCTGGTCGCCTGGAACAACAAATGGCTGGAGAAGAACCTGAAACGCGGAACACCGGGATTCAATGTGTTCAACAACATATTCCTCTGCGAAGTTCCCTTCTCCAATGACAGTCCTGTAAAACCTAACTTCACGGCAAATTTCAACATGTATACCTGCCCTCAAGACCAGGAACTCGCCGCTCTAGGTATCGACAAGGAAAGCATCTTTGACGCAAAACCTGGATTTCTCGATGCTGAAAAGGCCGATTTCAGGCTCAAGGACGGAAGCCAAGGAAAGGATGCCGGAATGGACCTTTCACAATACAAGACAAAGCTGCCATTCTGTGACAAAAAATATTTCTCCGGAAAACTTCCCGACATCGGGCGCATTGGAATTGATTCCGACAAGACCCCACATGGACCGATAAGCGGACTTTGGCAGGTTGCTTCGAAGAGCATCGATCTGGAACCAAAGAAATATCCAGGGATGAAGCTTGAACCAGTCCGCTGGATTTATAGTAAGAGGGCCGACTTTGTTATAAAGAATATGTCAGGTAATGAATCTACTCTGAATCTTTTCTATGCAATGGAAAAGGCCGGTGGTTCATATTCAATCACGGCAATGAATGAAAAAGGGGAATCCCTGGGAAAGAACTCTGGCATTGCAGATACGACTTTTGGTCCTGTCCCCTTCAAGCTGAACCCGAACGGAGCAAAACAGATCAAGCTGCTTGTAGAAGACAAGCCTGATTCTGTTCGCTGGAGGTTCAGTCCGGCTCTGAAGGATGCCAGGATCGGATTCGATGCAAAGGACTGGACTTTTATCATGAAGTTCGATGATGTTCCATATATCCTCGAATGCGACATCCCTCAGGATACAGAATCCTTCAGGGTAATCTTGGACAAGGACAATATAGTCGGAAGTTTCCGCAAGCCACAGGCAGAAGTATTGAATCCGAAGGGTGAAAGGATACAACCTGACTCCGAAGGGAAGATTGCCACGGGCGGCGTAGCCGGAACATACAAGATTCTTTTCAGCTTCTACAAGAAGATGAAGTTCAAAATAGAGGCCCCGGAACCCATTCTCTACTTCCCGAAACTGGGCGAAGAAGGGAATGCCATCAGCATTTGGAAGAAGCCATCATATTGAGGTGCCAGGATCAGATGTCGGGAGAAAAATACAGAATCAATACTAGCTCAGGGCGGAGGACAATTTTCCGCAAGTTCACACTGATTGAACTGCTAGTTGTAATTGCGATCATCGCAATACTCATGGCTCTTCTGCTTCCGGTATTGGGACGGGCAAAGGATAACGCCGTTAGGATACAGTGCATGAACAACCTGCACCAGATAGGCGGACTTTTGGGTACATATGTCGCCGACCAGGACATGTATTATCCGTTCAGCGTGGACGTATACATGCATGTCATGCTTCTGTATGGGATCTGTTCCGGAGGAATAAATGATTTCCAGAAGGAGACCGTATTCATGTGTCCGAGGATATTCGAATATGAATATGAAAAATACGGTATTAAAATCAAGGATGGCTGGCAGGGCGGATGGTATCTGGGTTCATTCTTCCAGTTCAGGAACGGATACGCCTGCAACGAGGAGCTTGGTGGCAGATGGCGCCCGTCAAATCCGAAGAAATCAGTACACTGCCCGGATCCTTCAAGATACATGTATTCCTTTGATGGCAAGGGTTCCTTTCTGGCAAAACAGGATGAAATAGACGGTTCGCAATTCCATCTGAACAGGGCAAGACACAAGGGGTTTGTGAGCCAGTTGTATCTGGACGGACATGTACAAAGCAATACAAATATGATTACTCCGACCGACATATACTGGAAAGCAAGCGGGTTTTAGGATATAATTATCAAGCGGGAGGCGCAAAATGAAGAAGAATAAATCCGATGCACGATGCAAGATCCAAGATGCAGGATTTCATATTCCAGTATCAAGCATCAGGCATCATGTATCGTTTTTCACCCTCATTGAGCTGCTGGTCGTCATTGCGATCATCGCAATACTCGCCGCGATGCTCCTGCCGGCCCTCAAGAACGCCCGTGAACAGGCAAAGCTCATAACCTGCATCAACAATGCAAAGCAGGTAGGCCAGACATTGAACTTCTATTTCAATGACTACGATAATTATTTCCCTTTCAGCACCGGCATCTACATGCATGTCATGTTGCTCAGTTATGCACTGCCCAACGGCATCGATGATTATAGCAAGGAAACAATTTTCACATGTCCGAAAATCGCAGAAAGCGACTTCAACAAATATGGCATAAAGATAAGTTCCACCACACAGGGCGGCTGGTATCAGGAGTCCTACTATCAGTTCCGCAACGGTTTTTCATGCAACCAGGAGCTGGGATGGGGTGGAGGCTCCCCCAGATATGCAAAAAAGATAACGAACTGCCCTAATCCTGCCAATTACATCTATTGCTTCGACGGCAAAGGCTCATTCTATGCCAAGGACAATGAAATCGAGGGAATAGGCCTTCCATACGATCCACATATAAACAGGACCAGGCATAATTCATCAGTAGTCGCCCTCTTCATGGAAGGTCATGCCGAACAAAGAAGGGACTTCATCATGGCTACGGATGTCTACTGGAAAGCTACCGGCCTTTGAACTTCCACTGGCATTGAAATCTCATTTTCCGGGATTGACTGCCGGGTTTTTTATGTTTAAATATCATTTCTTACAAAAATAAAGGAATATCCATGCATCCATTCCCCCATTATTCTAAACGAAAATTCGAGATCCTCGACGGCGCTTGGGACTTCTGCTTCCTTGGAGAATCTGTCGACCTGAAATCGGTAGATGTCAGGAAAGCTGTTTATAAGGAGCTCATGCCCGTCCCCGGTGTTTTTGACAATACTCCCAAATATCCTGGGGTCCGCGGAACTGCCCTATACAGACGCAAGGTAAAGGCTGATCCAAATTCACGTATGAAACTCAGGATCGGAGGTCTCGGCCTCTGGGCCAGAATATATTGGGACGGTATGGAAATTGGTATTGACGATCTCCCATATTCCGGTGTGGAATTTGATTTTGATTCCGGCAAAGGGATGGAACACGAGCTTGTCATTCTCATCGACAACCGTCTCGATTTCAAAAGGTGCCCTCTTTTCTCACAGTATTACGACTTCTACGGTTTTGGCGGAATCTACAGGAGCATTGAACTACATCAGCTTCCAAAATGCAGCTTTGAGAGAGCAAGGATAACAACTCTCGACATCAAGACCGGCCTTGTCTCTATCGATATCGGCCTTTCCGGAAAAATTCCTGCGAAATTCGCATTCAACCTGTCATTCGACGGTAGAAAAGAGGAAGGATTCTGTGAAACGGTAAAATCCGAACATGTAAAGATCGAACTCAAGGTACCAAAGTTCAAGCTATGGTCCCCTGAGAAGCCAAACCTGCATACTGTCACCATAAGTACGATGGAGGATCAGATCACCGAGAGGTTCGGAATCAGGAAGGTTGCCGCTGAAAAAGGGAATATCACTGTTAATGGTAAAGTTCAGAAGCTCCTCGGATACTGCCGTCATGAATCACACATGGAGTTTGGCCCGGTCCAGCCCCTACCCCTGCTCTTCGAGGACCTCCAATACCTGAAGGATCTCGGATGTAATTTCGTGCGAGGCACGCATTATCCGCAGGACCAGCGTTTCCTCGACCTCTGCGACCAACTCGGTATCATGGTGTGGGAAGAATCCATGGGTTGGAACAACAAGCCCGAACATTATGCCGACAAAGGGTTCTTCGATGCACAGGTACGACAGACACGGCTCCTTGTCCGCAACAGCTTCAACCATCCTTCCGTAATCATCTGGGGATTCCTCAATGAGGGAAATTCCGAGACGCCAAGCTGCAGGAAGATGTACAGCACCCTCTTCAAGACGATAAGGGGAGAAGACTCATCCAGGCTTGTCACTTATGCATCAAACAGAGGAGAACGTGATCTTTTCTTCGAGATGTGCGACATTGTCAGTCTCAACACATATCCCGGCTGGTATGCCCACGACAAGGAAAAGGCCAGGCCCCTCAATGAGATCGTTCCTTGCTTCGATAAATTCATCAAACATATCGACAAGAGAGGCCTGAAGGACAAACCTTTCATCATAAGCGAGATCGGGGCTGGAGCAATCTACGGATGGCATGACAGGTTCCGCGTGCACTGGTCCGAGGAATATCAGGCGGACTATCTCGGGGTGGCGGTGAATTATGCGGTGAAAAATCCAAGGGTCTCCGGAATATCGATCTGGCATTTCGCTGATGCCCGGACCTATACCACCTCATATGCCCTTGGACGCCCGCGGGCCATCAACGACAAGGGCACCCTTGATGAGTTCCGTCGTCCGAAAATGGCATACGATATAGTTAAAAAGGCTTTTAAAGGATAAAGGAGTTTCTCATGTCAAAGATGAAATGGTTCAATATTCAGAAATGGGGAGTGGAAGGAAAAGGATGGAAGGATACAGAAAGATATTATGACAGGCTTCCGAAAAGGGCCAAAAAGGTCGTTCCTGAGGCCGTCTGGAACCTGAGCCGGAGCGCCACTGGCATGGCGGTACTGTTTGAGACCGATGCGCCTGCGATCCATGCAAGATGGCAGTTGCGTTCAGAACAGATAAATGAAATAAATTTCCCTGCGGCCGGGTTCAGCGGACTCGATCTCTATACCTGGGTTGGAAAAAAATGGCGCTGGGTCGCCGCCGGACACCTTGTAAGAACCCCAAAGCATCAGCAGCCCATCATCGAGGGGATGATTCCAGCAAAACGCAAGTATCTCATGTATCTTCCTCTGCGCAATCCCGTGATTAAAATTGAAATCGGAGTTCCAGCAGGATCGAGCTTTAAGCCGATTCCTCCGCGCAGGGAAAAACCGATTGTCTATTATGGAACTTCAATTGTCCATGGCGCCTTTGCCTCTCATGCAGGCATGGTCCATTCGTCAATCCTTGGCAGATGGCTCAACAAGCCTGTCATCAACCTTGGTTTCTCCGGTAACGGAAAGATGGAGAAGGAGCTTGCTGAGCTTATCTCCGAACTTGATGCTCAAGTCTATGTACTTGACTGCCTGCCTAACATGAGTGTTGAACAGGTGAACGAGCGAGTGGAGAATTTTGTCCGCATCCTTCGTGCCAAACACGCAAAGACTCCCATCGTTCTCGTCGAAGACCGCCCGCACACTAACAGCTGGATCAGACCTGCTTTGATGGCAGACCATATGAGGAGATGGAAGGCTCATGCAAGGATCTTCAAAAAGCTCAAGAAGAGCGGAATCAGGGATATTTACTACATAAAGGGGAAATCCCTGTTCGGGGATGATAATGAAGGGTCTCCGGATTCAAGTCATCCTACAGACCTTGGGTTTATGCGACAGGCGGAAATGATATATCCAGTGCTGAAAAAGCTTATTTAATTCCATCAAGATATTTCAATCACAGAACACACGGACGACACAGAAGTTTATATATGAATAAATTGATTTATAATAACTTATGTGATTAATTTATTATTAATTAAATTTTCTGTGTAGTCTGTGTGTTCTGTGGTTATATACTCTTTTTTTTCCCGGATTCCTGTGCACGTTTCGCATGTTTGTGTGATATGTATATGAAGGAGCTTGGGAGAATGGACGAGAAATCAAAGCTTTTCCTGCAGATTAACGAGAACCGTCCAGCGATAATGGCGGTCATAGTCGCCATGGTTCGCGATTTCAACGTCTCCGACGACATATTCCAGGATACCATCGTGGAGATACTTGAAAACGCCGAACGGGTACAGGGTGCAGGCAACTTCCTCCTCTACGCCAAGGGAATCGCGCGCAACATGGTTCTGCGGCACTGGAGAGACAAGAAGAAGCTTCCCGTGACCACCGACCAGAGTGTCCTCGAAATCCTTGCCGATGCCGCATCAGAGGAAACTCCGCAGGAGGCATGGCATCGGGAAAAGATCGGATTACGACACTGTCTCGATAAACTTCCTGAACCCCGAAGGAAACTTTTTGTGCTGCGTTATGGCAGGAACCTGAAAGGTGACCAGCTCGCCAAGGAAGCGGGCGTGAACATCTCTTCTCTCCGTACAACCCTTGCAAGGATACGCCAGTTGCTAAGGGAATGCATTGATTCTTTCATCCTGAGGTCAGAACAGGAGGGTCTTGCCGGTGAATCCTGAATTCGAAAAACTGCTGTCCCATTATCTCGATGACGAAGCCTCACAGGAAGAGCTCAGGAAATTGGCTGAACTGATAAAATCAGAAAATGAATGCAGGAAACGCTATCAGGAGGAACTCCGCATTCATGTCCTCCTGAGGGAGATCTCCCTGGAGAAAATTTCTTCAGAAAAGGAGAAATCCCGGGACAGGAGGAAGAATGTAAAGGCCAACCTGCGATTTGTCCGCCAAACTTCGCACGGCACCTTATGGTGGTCGATAGCTGCAAGCTTCGCAGTCTTTGCCGTTGGTCTTTGGTTCTTCATGAAGGACAGGCAGTTGCCCGTACAGTCGATTGCAATACTATCTGAGAAGCAATCTGCTGTCACGGTCGAAAGAGGACAAGAAATCTTTAATGCTGAAAATGGATTCTTTCTTGCCGCCGGGGATGCTGTAAGGACTTCTTCCGGAAGCAGTGCAATCATAAAATTCACTGATTCAACAGTGATTGAGCTTAATGCTTCTACCTCAATAGTCCTCAATCCCTCAAGCATCGAGGAGAATGCCGAAAAACAGGTCGACATCATCAATGGTTCTATTTCTGCGGAGATCGCAAAGCAACCTGAGGGTCGTTCAATGGTATTCAAAACCCATAATGCCAAGGCTGTTGTACTTGGAACAAAACTCGAGATAAGCGTAGAATCCGAAAAGACAGTTCTTAAGGTGAGAGAAGGCCTGGTATATTTCAGGCTTCTTTCAGGAGGAGACGGTTACGACGTACCTGCCGGAGGAATGGCGGAAGCATCAGGGGATACCATCAAATATACTCCAAAACCGCTTCCTCCCAGACCGAAGGAAGAGCCAATGAAACTTGGAAAGGAGGAGAAAAAGCCCAAATCCAAGGATCCCCCTGAAAACATCACAAATAAAAATGACAGGATTATCATTGAAGATGGTAATGTAATTGGAAAAGTAAAGTCCACTGGAAAGGATTTCCTGGAAGTAACCTCCATAAATGGAAAGACTGCCCGTTACATACCTGAATGGAAGAACGGTGGATACAGCAAGGATATGCTCAGAACCATCGATAGGCTCAAACCAGGGGATCTTGTATCAATACAGTGGTACGTGAACGACCACATACGAATAAAAAAGATTGAACTGTTATCGGATAAGGAAAGAAAATGACAACTGCCTGTCTTAGAAATAGAATCGGACTTATAATTTGCATCCTTTCCGGATGCCTCATTTTTTTGTCGGGATCTCTCGTTGCCGAATCAAAAATCAATGTCGCAGCCAAGGCCAACAGTCCGAAAATCCCGCCATATGAAATCTTTGAAATCGATTTTACCCATGAAAACAGCTACAAGGACTGCTTCTTTGACGTTGACATTGAAATGAACCTCAAATCTCCTTCCGGAAAAGGATTCAAGGTCGGGGGGTTCTTCTATGGTTCCAAGGAGATGCCTAAAATCGAGAAGCCAGAAGAGCAAAAACAGAAGCCAAAATACACATATGACAAGCATAACCTCTGGAAGGCTCGTTTTGCACCAGATGAGATTGGAACATGGACCTATTCCTGGACATTCACAGATGTAAATGGCGGAACGGCTTCAGGTACCGGGAGTTTTGACTGCATAAAAGCGCGTTACAGCAACCACGGTTTCCTGCGGATAAATCCCGACAATCATTTACGTTTCATATTTGACGACGGCACCCCGTTCTGGCCGGTCGGATGGCAAGATGGAGGCGGAGACAACAAGGGGACCGGTTCCATGCTCTCTGCAAAGGGATTGGAAGGACCTTTCCGCACAACTCCCAATGTTCCCCCTCTTGGTGGAATGTACATTGCCGGTCCGTCAAGCAATCCTTTGAATGCCGATGTTCAATTCAGATTTTTCACCAGATCCGGTTTCAACTTCTACCGTTATTCCCAGGACAATGCGGGTGGTCCTTTGCTGTTTAGTGATCTGGACCACTACAACATCCATGAAGCACGAATGACAGATGAATTGCTACAGTTCTGCAGGAAGTATCAATTGAGGGTCATGTATGGCTTTTTTGGATTTGCAAGAGAGCTTAGTACGGATCCTGATGACGCGGCCTTGGTGCAGAAGACCAAACGCTTCCTCAAATACAGTGTCGACCGTTGGGGTGCATATGTCGACATCTGGGAACTGCTCAATGAAAAGAAGGTTCCGAATGTAAAGTGGTATGAAATCATGAGTGCTCAAGTACGATCTGTTGATCCATACAAACACCCGATAACCACCAGCTGGGAAGCTCCAAGGGCGCCGGGCATTGAAATAAATGCCCCTCACTGGTACCAGGCTGAGGAAAACAACAAGAGCGATGAGGTCACTGTATACAAGGCTGGAGAATACAAGAAGGCTGGTAAGCCTGTCGTGGTCGGAGAACAGGGAAACAAGACCCGGCTTGCAAATGGAAGACCGGTACCAGGGACCAGCGGAGTATGGGACATTGATTCCGCAATGCGCATGAGGATCCGGCTCTGGACTGCGATGTTCAATGAGATATGCTTCATCTTCTGGAATACCAGCTATGCAAAGGACGGCCACAAAATGAACATTTGGCTCGGTCCGAAGGAACGACAGTATGTCACCGCCCTGCAGTGCTTCTCGTATTGCCTGGACAAGGATGTGAAGATGGCCAAGGTGGAACTATCAGATCCAAGTGTCAACGCATATGCCCTAATTTCCATAAATCATGCCGGCGTGTATCTCCATCACAAGGATCATGGAAAAGAAATCAAGGATCTGAAGGTTTCAATCGACGTCCCAAAGGACGGAAAAGCCTACTGGTACAGTCCTGAAGATGCTTCCATCATATCCAGCTCCGAAGCAAAGGCCGGTAAACAGACTTTTGCTGCACCTCCTTTCAAGATTGATCTCGCATTACTAATCACGGCAGACGGATGCCCCGACATTGACCATGACGGGAAAAACAATGACGTTGATGACGACAATGACAACGACGGCGTGCTGAACTCCAAGGACGCATATCCTCTTGATCCCGAGGAGACTGTTGACAAGGACGGGGACTATATTGGTGATCTGATTGACGCAGATGACAATGGTGATGGCATCGGTGATGACGACAATCACAATGGCATCCCGGACTGCGAAGAAATGGACTTCGATGGCGACAAGGTTCCCAAGGCCTGGGCTATTTCGTCAGATGCTTTCCCATGGAATCCGAAGGAGTGGAGGGATACTGATGGCGACGGCATAGGAGATAATGCAGATCCAGACGATGACAATGACGGCTTCACCGATGAAGAAGAGATCAAGGCTGGGACAGATCCTCTGGACAGGCTTAGCTTTCCATCCGAAAAGATATCTGGAAAATAAATCAAATATTTTCAAATCCCTTGTACACGTTTTATATGTCCCTGTGACATGTAGATATCAACAAGAACCGTCAAAAGGAGGGTATGGAAATGAAGATGCTGAAGATGATGTGTCTGACGTGGCTACTGGTCGTGGGAATTTCCTTCGCTACTTCTGCGGAGGAGAAGAAGGTGGAATCCAAGGATCCGCCGGCGACTATCACCAACAAGGATGACAGGAAGATCACCGACCAGGGGACAGTGATAGGGAAAGTCTCCAAGATAGGGGATAAGTTCATCGAGGTCACTTCGGAAAGCGGAAAGACCGCACATTACATGCCTGAATGGAAAGGCGGACAGAAGGGCGGACCGGACAAATCCATAATGGCGATCATTGAAAAGCTCAAGATCGGCGACACCGTCAAAATCGAATGGTATGCTAACGACCACATCCGCATAAAGAAGATAGAGAAGATTGCGGATTCAGCTAAAAAATAGTTAATTTATTTTGATGAGAATTTTAACATGAATGGATATTCAAGAAGATCATTTTTCAAGATTCTCCTACTCGGAACAGCAGCATGCTGGAATTTGAGAATGTTTTCCGCTGAAAACAGGCAGAAGAAACCAGGACCATCGCGTCCACCACAGACCTGCGGAGCATATTCCGATAAAAACAAGAATGGGGTTTGTGACCGAAGCGAACAGGGGATCAAGGCATGCGGAGCTCTCAAATGCCCTGGCTGCAAGAAAAATCCCTTGTGGGTTGAAGCAAGGAAGAATGGTGCTCCGGCCGGAAGTTGTGCCATATGGGCAGACACGAAGAAAAATGACTACTGTGAAATCTGTGACAGGGAACAGAATCCGTGCCTTCATATGGTCTGCCCATGCCACAAGACCAATTTAAAGAAGGCTGCTGGCGTATAACGGTCTGGACAGGATATAATCTCGAGCAAGTTTAACCTTCCCTGTTGAGACAACAGGGAAGGTTACAATTGAAATGTCTTTTGAGCATTGTATGTCTTCAGAAAAATGCTAAACCACCATTACTTTCACTTCCAAAGGGACTTTATCGTTTTAACTGTCTCATCCACCAGGACATTCCCTCCCTCCGGTCCGACTTCGTTGCAGTAGAGGCATGCGCTGTAGCTTTCACCTTTCTCCGCAAGCCGTGTCGGCAGGTAGCTTCCCCTGCCGCAGAGCTGCACAACGAATGTCTGAACTGCCGGACTTCTCGCCTGGATCCTGATGCCATAATCGGTGAAAAGCTCGAATGAGTTTGTCGCAAGCGCTATATCTCCAAGCCTTATGACATGAAGCTCCATATCGACATATTTCCTGCTTTTCTGTTCCTCATATCGATTAATTACCCTCATACATCGTTTTTTTCTGGAGAAAGTGATGGAGTCCTCAACCAACCTCCGGTTTGCATCATCCGCTTTATAGGAAGGAATCCTCGCGAATTCCGCTAAATCTCTTTTCGCCTTTAAGTATTCCTTATTCGAGATGATCCTCCTCGGCAGTTTGATTTTCCTCGAGACATGTTTCAAATCAACATTGTCAGTCATTTCCTTGGAAGCCCAGGAAAAGACATCTTCGAATGCCGCCTTGATACGGTTGGCTATCTCCTGTCTTGAGGTTATCCCTTTCATCTCAAGCATGCGCTGACCGGCCTTCTTGTTGAACATAAGATGAGGGGACAGCCCTCCTGACGGAGAACTCTGAGGAAGAATGAATATGTCCTTCCCGTATTTCTTCCTAAGTTCAATCCTGGCCTCATGCCAGAAATCAGCGGAAATCTCGTTCAAGTTTTCGGTTTCCTGGGCCGTACAGGCGATATTGATTATTGCACCGGTAAGCTTTTTCCTGTCATCAAAGGTGAAAAGGAAATGAGTCGAGTGGTCAACATATCCTTCGATGCAGTCGAACTTGTCGTCTGAAGCGTCCCCATACATCCTTGCGTTCTTTTCAGTCTTAGTCCCGGCATGTTCCTTGAATCCGTTTCTTTTTGAAAGGTCATCAAAGTAAATCGCGCGTCTACCATGCCCAATCGGTGCATACCCTATACCGTACGCGATGAATCCATGACTGCGTTTTTTCCATGCTTCAGCTGCGGCATCCGCAATCCTGCTGGAAAAGAAATCAGCGTATTCTTCGGGAGACATTACTCCTTCAGGAACCCGCTGGTGCCAGGTATCGCCGGAATCCGGAGCAGTATGAGTATGAGTGGCATTAAGGACAAGATTGCCAACCGGAAAATCCTTTGCCAGCTTCCCTAACATCTTTCTGCTCACCTGAATTACGGAATCAGGAAACATCACAGTATCGCAAGACACCCAGATTAATGAATTCCTATTGTCATTTCCTTTTGATACGGCCAGAGCCGTGACCGTCACGGGATCTTTTACGGTCCTAGCTATCCTCATATGGAACTGCCCCCGCAGATTGACCGGCCTGTCCGGCGTGACATCCCTTGAAGCCCATCCTATAAGAAGTTTTTCTTTCATTATCTTCCCTGTGCTACTTTAAAATATCCTTCGGATCTATTTTCCCGATGTTCTCAAAAACCTTGATAAATGCATCCGCCACCTTTTCCGCGACGTCTGTGCGATTAGGAGCGCGAAGCGGAGTCGTCATTCCAAAATGCGTATTGACATGTTTTATCGCCATCGGATAATCCTCCGTCCTGTATTCTACGCCGGTACCTGCCCCGTTGCAAGACCATGGACAGCCGCGCCCATAGGCGTTCTTGGCCTTGAACACTGTCATATCTGGAAGCGCGAAGCTCTGCCAGACACTTGCCGGAACTCCTTCGGCATTGAGCGCTTTCATCACGGCATTCCTCATAAGCTGTGGATTGCCCTTCCATCCTATGGCATCCATATCTATGCGGCTAGTGTAGTTGTACCAGTTGTGCATTCCGCGTTCAGGCTCGTATGGCAGGATAAGCCCTTTTACCCCTTTGAGTTTTTTGTTGAGGACTGCTGCGTTCTCATTCTGAATCTCTATATATTTGTCAATCTTCGCAAGCTGAGCGCGTCCGAATGCCGCCACGAGATCGCTCCCTCTGTACATCCAACCGAGGGCGTATGCATGGTAATCTCTCTTCTCTGACGGGGTGCTGGTCTCGCCAAAACTCCAGATTTTCAGAGCATCCTTGTATATTTCCTCGTTGTTGGTCACAAACATTCCACCCTCACCCGAACACAGGCATTTGTTCTGGTTGAAGCTGAACGCACAGCAATCGCCCCAGTTTCCGGTCTTCCTGCCTCTGAATACTGCACCATGTCCCTGGCAAGCATCCTCGATCACCTTAAGTTGGTGTTTCTTCGCTATATCCAGGACTTTTTCCATGTTTACGGCAAGACCGTGCAAATGAACAACCACGATAGCCTTCGTCCTCGGGGTAATTGCAGCCTCAATCTTGTCGGTATCCATATTGATCGTGTCGAAATCAATGTCCACGAAAATCGGGATCGCATTATGGTGCAGGATGCAGGTCGCACTCGACGACCATGAATAAGAAGTTACTAGGACATGATCCCCTGCGCCTATCCCGCACGCATAGATCCCCATGTGGAGGGCCGCGGTACCGCTGTTTGTGAAGATCGCATACTTGCTTCCGTTCCATCGTGCATATTCATTCTGGAACTCAGTGCAGTTCGGTCCGCACGCATGCTTTCCGCCCATGAGCGATTTCATTACGAGATCCCTGTCTGTCTCATCTACCGGAGGCCATTCCCGTATCATTCCTTCAGGAACCGTCCTCTTTCCACCGAAAATCGCTAGTTCATTTGTTTTCATGTATATTCCTCCTTGAATTATTCTTTTCGACGCCATTATCTTATTGCTGGTGTTCCCGGCTGTAAAGAGTAAATTATTGCTATCACATGAAGGGCATTGCGTAATCATGAGAAAATCCATGAAACTTGATGACCAGCTGCCTGTCATCTATTCGATGGGAAACCTGATTTTCGATCCTGTCTGGGCAATGGATGACCATGTCTCCGGTAA